>Ga0163153_10009050_pt1 | contig 10138 bp, 6 predicted proteins | sample OliLakLV19MP6IB1_FD_148629 | JGI IMG/M metagenome (GOLD analysis project Ga0163153, IMG submission 148629) | Freshwater microbial mat bacterial communities from Lake Vanda, McMurdo Dry Valleys, Antarctica - Oligotrophic Lake LV.19.MP6.IB-1 | ecosystem: Environmental > Aquatic > Freshwater > Lake...
CGGTTTCGGCACCGCGCCGGCGCGGAGGTACTCCACCACGTCACCGGCGGCGAACGGCGCGGCGCCGAAACCGCTCACCGGGGTCAGCGGGACCACCATGCGGTTGCCGTTGATCACGACTCGGCGGCCGTCCCAGCGCATCGAATCCACCCGGCTCACCCCTCCGGGGGTGCCAAGAAACTGCCACGACGGATTGACCTGGAACGGCCGCAGGGCCAGGTAGAAGCTCCCCCGGAGGGGAACCCGGCCGCGGTTGGTGACCCGGTAGCGGGCCACCACACTCGAGGCAGTGTCCGGTCCCCGCGCAAAGGCCGTAATCAACAGCGCCATCTGGTCGGCGCGCCACTCGACCGAGGGAATAGGCAGGCGGTGCTGCTCCAGAGACGCAACACTGGTCACCTCATGCCAGGTGAGCAGCCGGCCATTGAGCCTGAGGAACGGTTCGGCGCTGAACGCGCCGGTGCCCGGTTCCAGCGCGCCGTCCTCATTCAGCAGCGCCTCTTCCCTGGCGGCGTCGACCCCGACCACCGTCCATGGCGCGCGCTCCCCGACCAGGTAACGCGGGAAGCTGCCACGCTGGGCGTCCCGCGCCACCACCTCGAAGAACGCATTCCGGGAGGCCGATGCGGCCAGCGGCTCGACCCGCACCTCACGCAGCCCGAAGCCTGCCCCGCCCGCCGTCCCGGCCAAGTCGAGCCGGAGGAACCGGGCATCGGCATCGGGAAGGAAGAGGTGATCCCACGATCCGCGCCCCCGGACCCACCGATCCAACCGCCGCCAGCGCACGCCATCACCCGAAGCCATCACGGTGTAGCTCGCGGGGGTGCGCCCGGGTTCCCAGGCCAGTGTCAGTCCGCCGAATTCCCGCCCGCGCAGGAAGTCGATCGTGACCGAGGCATGAGGGCCCGCCGCCCGCCAGGTGGACGTGGTGTCGCCGTCGAGCAGCGCCGTCGCAGGATGGCCGGGGCGACTGGCGGAGGCGCGCACCGTCGGCGTCAGGTCATAGGGACCGGACTCGGGGAGCGGCGTCAGGACCAGGTCGTCGATCCAGACGCTTCCCTGCCCACCTCCGCTTCCCGCCGTGATGACCAGTTCAAGCGCCGCGACATGATCGAGGCTGCCTCCGCCCCGGGGACCCCAGGCGAAGCTGATCTGGCGGCGCCGGATGGTGATCTGCTGCCACCCGCCGTCAAAGACCCTGTCCCGCTCGGTGTACCACCAGACATTCTCGCCGCTCCGGTCCACCAGCTTGAACTCGAGAGTATTGGGCGCCGCCACGCCGCGGATCCAGAACGAGAAGGCGTAGTTGCCGGCGAGGTCGAGCGCCAGCGTCCGGCGTGCGATGGCGTAGCCACCTCCCGGAAAGGCGAAATCCATCCGCAGCGCCCGGCCCCGGCGCCCCGGGTCGCTGTGCAGCGACAGGGTGACTCCGTCGGCCGGGTGCGCGGACCAGGCATCCACCCGGTCAAAGTCATCCACGACCCGGGGGGCCAGGGAATCGGCCTGGGCCGCCACCAGGAGGGCGCCAAGCAGGAGTGGGGCGATCATCCCTTGACGCTCCCCGCCATGATACCCTGGATGTAGTAGCGCTGCAGGAAGAGGAACCCGACGAAGACTGGCACCACTGTCACCACCGCGCCGGCCATCATCAGCTCGACATCCTGGACGTGCTCCCCAGCCAGGTTGGCGAGGGCGACCGGCAGGCTGTACCGGGCATCGTCGCTCAAGACGATCAGCGGCCACATGAAGTCGTTCCACGCGCTCAGGAAGGTGAACACCCCGAGGGTGGCCATGACCGGGGCCAGTCCCGGAAGGACCACGGACCGGAACACCCGCCACTCGCTGGCGCCGTCGAGCCGCGCGGCATCGAGCAGCTCGTCGGGAATCGAGAGGGCGTACTGGCGCACCAGGAAAATCCCGTAGATCGGCGCGAGCACCGGGATCATCGCGCCGAAGAGGGTGTTGATCAGGCCCATCTCCCGGAGCAGGATGAACATCGGCAGCATCGCCACCTGACCCGGGATGACCATGCCGGCCAGCAGCACCCGGAAGACCGACTGCCGCCCCCGGAAGCGGAGCTTGGCAAAAGCGTAGCCCGCGATCCCGGTGATCAGCACCGCCAGGACGGTGCCGCCGAGGGAGATGATCACGCTGTTGAGGAAGTAGCGCCCCAGGCTCAGGCTGGTGAACAGGGCGCGGTAGTGCTCCAGAGTCGGGCGGTCGGGGAGCAGCGGGGGCGGCGAGCTGTTCGCCTCCCCCGGCGCCATCAGCGAGGCCGAGAGCATCCAGAGCAGCGGGCTGGCGGCCAGGACCGCGCCGGCCAGGAGCAGAGCGTGGAGGCCGGCCGAGCGCCAGCGGGCGCTCACGGCTCTCGCCGGCGCTGCAGCTGGAGCTGCACCAGGGTGGCCAGCAGGGTCAGCGCAAAGAGGACCACCGCGATGGCGGCCGAGTAGCCGAGGCGCCACCACCGGAACCCTTCCTCGTACATGTAGAGCACCAGCGTGAGGGTGCTCTTGAGCGGCCCGCCCTGGGTCATGATGTAGGGCTCGCTGAAGATCTGGAACGAGGCGATCATCGTCACCACGCCGACAAACACAAAGGTCGGGCCCAGCATCGGCAGGGTGATGTGCCGGAACCGGCGCCAGGGGCCGGCGCCGTCGAGCGAGGCTGCCTCGTACAGTTCCTCCGGGATGCTCTGCAGTCCGGCCAGGAACACCAGCATGTTGAAGCCGAAGTTCTTCCAGACCGAGAGCAGGATCAGGGAGGGCATCGCCCACTGCGGGTTGCCCAGCCAGTCCACCGGGCCGATCCCCACCAGTCCGAGCGCGGCGTTGAGGAGGCCGTACTGGGGGTGGTAGATGTAGCGCCAGACCAGGGCCATGGCCACCAGCGTGGTGACCCACGGCGCGAAGAAGGCGCTCCGGAAGAACGGCTTGAAGCGGACCAGCTTGGCGTTGACGAGCACGGCCGCCAGCAGCGAGACCGCCACCGAGAGAGGGCCACCCACCACCACGAAGTAGAGGGTGTTGCGCAGCGCGGTCCAGAACAGCGGGCTGGTGGCAAGGTCCTGGTAGTTCTGCAGGCCGACGAAGCGGGTGCTGCCGAAATCCGCCACCGAGTAGATGTCGAAGTCGGTGAACGAGAGGAGGAACGCGCCGACCACCGGAATGGCGAAGAAGACCCCGATGAGCAGCAGCGCCGGGGTGACGAAGGCCCAGCCGGCCCGCGCCTCGGCCCGCGCGTCGGCGCCGATCACGGGGGGATCCCGGCGCGCCGGCCCAGCAGGAACCGGCGCCGTTCCAGCAGCCGGTCCACCGCGGCGTCGAGGGCGGTGAGCGCCGCCGCCGGGGACCGCCCGCCTCGCACCGCGGCCTCCATCTGGTCCAGCACCTTGGTGGTGACCTGCTCCCACTCCGGCACCATCGGCGTCGGCACTGTCCGGCCCAGCTGGATCCGGAAGGCATCGGCCTCCCGATCGGCGGCGAGCACGGAATCGGCCCAGGCCTCCCGGCGGGCCGGGAGGTCGCCGGTAAGCCGGTAGAAGAGCGCCTGCTGGTCCGGCCGCGACAGGTAGGCCACCAGCTCCCGCGCCAGCCGCGCCTGCTTCGACGCGCGGAACACCACAAGGCTCGAGCCGCCGGCCAGCGAGACCCCCGAGCCGGCGCCGGTGGGCCCCGGCAGCGGCGCGGTTCCCCAGGCGTCCTGCAGCTCGGGTGGCAACCGGCGCCGGAACTCGCCCAGGTTCCACGGCCCGCTGATGTACATCGCGAAGGTGCCGCGGGCGAATTCCTGGTAGAGGTTGGCGATCTCGGTGCTGCTGACCGGGGGCGCCAGCCCCTCCCGGTACAGCGTCAGCAGGAAATCGAAGGCCCGCGCGAACGCCGGCTGCCGGAAGGCCCCCAGGCCATCGGCGTCGATCAGCACCGAGCCCTGTTGGAGGCCCAGGATCACCAGCGGCGGCCACTCGTTGATCGGCAGGAAGATGGCGTACTGCGCGGGTCCGACCACCCGCTTCACGGCCCGCATCGCCTCGAGCCACCCGGCCCAGGTCTCCGGCATCGCCGGGTAGCCGGCCTGGGCCAGGATGTCCTTGCGATAGAAGAGCACCCGGGTATCCACGTACCAGGGCACCGCAAAGAGGGTGTCGTTGACCCGGTTGGTGGCCAGGATGCCGGGGAAGTAGCTGCTATCAGGCAGCCCGCCGGTCACCGGCGCCAGTGCTCCGAGGGTCACCATCTCCGGGATCCAGGTGTTGCCGAGCTGGGCGACATCCGGCGTGGCTCGACCCACGATGGCGGTGAGCAGCTTCTCGTGTGCCGCGGTCCAGGGAATCTGCTGGACCCGGACCCGGACCCCGGGGTGTTCGCGCTCGAAGCCGCGGACCAGTTCCTGCACCACCTCGCCCTCGCGGCCGAAGGCCCAGAACCGCAGCGTCACGGTATCGTCCCGGGCGCCGCAGCCCAGGCCCGCCGCCAGCGCCAGCAGCACCACCATGCCGCGACGCAGTCTCACGGCGCTGGGTCCAGCCAGCCGCCCCGAAAGCCGGCCCGGCGCAATCCCTGGATGAGGTAGGGACTCTTCCGCATGTGCTTCCAGACCAGTTCCGATCGGTGGTTGGCGATCATCGCGAGGATCGGCCCCTGGTCAATCCCGAGGTAATCCAGGTCGAACCATCCCAGCCCCGGGATCAGGCGCCCGTGCAGCAGCGGCACCTCGCTCCACTGCCAGGTGGGGTTGAAGGCATCGAGGAATCCGTACTGGCCAAAGAGCCCCTCGCCGTAGCGCTCCCGCATGGCGACCAGGGCAGGGCCGACGATCTCCGGCGCATATGCGATTGACCCCGCGGCGGCGGTGGGCGCGAGGGTACCATCGTCGCGCACCTCGGTGTAGGAGGCCCCCCTGGCGGCGTAGCTGAAGAAGCGGCGGGACTGGCCGTTGACCACCCGGGTGACATCGGCCGGCCCGTCCGAGGCGGTCAGTCCCCAGATGTCGGGACCATACCCCCTCCAGCCCTCTGGATTGGCCATCGCATAGCCCCGCTGGGCGTACGTGGCCCGACGGGAATTCTCGAAATAGTCGAGGCCGCGACCGCGCATGTAGGCATCGGCAATGCCACGGAAGTCCACCCACACGTGGGAATAGTGGTGCCCGAAGAGCGGGGCGAAGCCGACGTGGGCCTGGCCGTAGTACTCACCCCAGGTGTAGGTCGAGGTCCAGGCCTCCCACGCCCCGGCGGCGATCGGGTGGGTGGGCGAGCCCAGTGCCAGCAGGTACACCAACATCGCCTCGTTCATGCCGCGCCAGTCGAGCTGGTGGAACCCGCTCTCCGGGTACCATCCCATGGTCACCAGGGGCGGCCGTGGTTGGGCCCAGGCCCAGTCGGTGCGGCGGTACAGCGAATCGGCGTAGGCGCGGATCGCGGGCTCCAGCCCACCGCTCCCGTCGAAGAACTGCTGGCAGAAGAGCGCCCCGGCCAGCAGCAGCGCCGTGTCCACCGTGGAGAGCTCGACGGTCTGGAAGCGGAGCCCGCTGGAAGGGTCGAGAAAGTGGTAGAAGAACCCGTGGTACCCGGCGGTGCCGCTCGCGGCGGGTCCCTGGGGAAGTTGATAGAGGAAGCGGAGGGTGGTGAGCACGCGCTCGGCCGCGGCCGCGCGGCTGATGTAACCCTGTTCCGCCCCGATCGGATACGCCGTGAGCGCGAAGCCCACCGCCGCGATGCTCGAGAAGGACGGCGTGGGCCACCGGTCGGGGGTCAGCCCGGTCGCCGCGGGGGAGCGCTCCCAGAAGAAGTCAAAAGTCCGCCGGGACACCGTATCGATGAGCGCCTCGATCCGGAGGGCAGTCGGCGCCGGGGTGGGCGAGGTGACGTTGGAGCTGCAGGACAGCACCCCAGCCAGCAGGAAGCCGGCCAGGGTGACGGGGCGGAGGAAGGAAACGGGCATGGGCATCGCCCCGCGAAATGGCGTGGCGGAGGGGCGCCCGACGGGTGCCCCTCCGCGCACTCGGTGTGGACAGCGATCCGGCTAGAACCCGAACTCGGCCGCGATCTGGATCCGGCGCGGGTCGGAGATGGTGCAGCCGGCCTTGCCGAAATTCGCGTCGCTGCGATTCCCGGTATTGTAGCACCCGAGGTTCTGGGTGTTCAGGACGTTGAACCCGTCCAGCGTCAGCCCGAAGCTGGTCCGCCCGAGGCTGAAATCCTTGCGCAGGCGCAGGTCGAGCATCTTGTAGGTCGGCGCATCGAAGGCCCCGGCCTCCAGCGGGTTACCGGTGCCGCCAAAGCGGTCGCCCACGTCGATGTTGGTGCCGCTGGCCACGGTGGCGACCCCGCTGAACTGCAGGTCCAGCACCGCCGGCATCCCGATCACCCAGTTGGCCACCACCCGGTACGGCTCGTCATTCCGCACCTGCTTGGGATAGTCAGCTGGATTGGGGAAGCTGAAGTCGTCGTTGAAACCCTGGGTCTGCCGCTTGGCCATGGTATACGCGATGCCGCCGCCCCAGCCGAAGTTCTCACCCGCACGATAGGCGCGATCGACCTTCAGCGTGAGCGCGTCATACCAGGTCTTGCCGGTATTGTCCGCGAAGAGGACCGTGCCGAACCCCGGGATCTGGGTCCCGACAAAGCACCCCGCCACCCCGAAAGACCGCTCGGGACAGGTGAAGTTCGCGTTGGCCCAGTAGAAAGTGACGGTGTTGCTGCTGCGGACCCCGTTGTAGGCCAGCTCGAGCGCGAAGTCACCGAGCAACTGCCGAACCCCCGCGCTGAACTGGGTGGACTTGGGGGGCTCAAGGTCATTGGGCAGCAGCTTGATCTCCCGGGTGTTGAACGCCCGGTTGGTGGTCAGCGGGAGCACCGCGTCCCGACCCGAAAGGTACGAGTTGTTCCACTCGGCCTTGCCCGGCTCGGCCGGCCCGCCGGTGGGATAGAACTCGACCCGGTAGCCGGGGTGCTGGAGGGCAAACTTCTCCTCCGAGGCGAAGTCGAACAGCGTGCGGTCGTAGAAGATACCCACGCTGCCGAACACCGTCGTGCGGTTGTCCCGGGTGAGTCCGTAGGAGAATCCGACCCGGGGCTGAAAGGCACCGAGGAAGGCGCTCCGCTGGGTGCCGTCGGTAAAGTAGCGCTCGGTGTCCAGGGGCAGGAAGAGCCGGCTCTCGTACTTGGTGAGCGAGTCGACGACATCCCGGGGGGTGACATAGTCCTTGTTGATCGCGCCGGACTCGTAGTCCCAGCGGGCGCCCAGGTAAATGGTCAGGCGCTCCGAGGGGCTCCAGTCGTCCTGCAGGTAGGCGCCCAGCTGGGTGTTCTTGGTCTGGAAATGCGGATCGCCAGCCTGGAACTCGACCCGCTGGGGGAAGGCCCAGTTGTTGAACCACGACTCGTAGACGAAGCGCGGATTCTCGGAGTTCTGCTTGAGGATGTCGTAGTCGCTGAAGTCGACGTTGATGCCGGCCTTGAGGACGTGCGCGCCGCCCATCTGCAGGCCGGCGTAGGTCACGTCGTTTCGCAGCGACAGCCGCTTCTGGGTGAAGTCCTGGTTGGAGATGTTCCCGCCGATCTGCACGCAGCACCCGAAGCCGTAGAACCGGTTGACCTGGTCCGGGTTTGTCGCTACCGGGTTGTACCGATACCGCTGGTAGGTCAGGAGCGCTTCATTGAGCCAGGTCCCCTTGAAATAGCTGTGCTTGAGGAGTCCCGTGGTGACCGCGTTGTTGAAGCGGGTGGCGGTGGTGAAGGCGTTGTTGCCACCGAAGTCGCGGATGTCATTTTCGGCCCGCGTGTTCAGGCTGAACTCCATCGAGGAGTTCGACCCCATGGCATAGCTCAGCTTGCCGAAGAACAGGGACGACCGGAACGGGGACCCGAAGTCGCCGTTGTACTGGGCAAAATTGATGCTGTCGATCGCCGGGACGCCGGTGGGAGGCACGATATTGACCCGGTTGGACCGCTCCTGGTAGTTCCCCTCATACGACCCGAAGAAGAACAGCTTGTTCTGGACCAGCGGGCCGCCGATGCTCATCCCCATCAGCTGCCGGCGGTAGTCGGGCTTCCGGAAGGTGTCGGGATTGTTCTCCCGGTCGGCGAGCTGGAAGGTGTCCAGCACCACCAGGCCCTTGTCCTGGTAGGCAAAGAAGGCGTTCCCGCTCCAGGTGTTGCTGCCCGACTTGGTCGTGGCGGTGATGATGGCGCTGGATGCCTTCTGGTACTCCGCCTTGTAGTTCTGGGTGATGACCCGGAACTCCTGCACCGCGTTGAGCGCGAAGGGATTGCCACGGCTGGCGTCCTGGCCGGCCACGCCACCCTTGAGGATGTCGTTCTTGTAGCTGGCCCCGTCGATGAAGACGTTGATCTGCTCGGCGCCCTGCGCCCCGGCGGTGATGGTCTTCCGGGTGTCGCCGATCCGGTCCCCGGTGAGCCGGACGCCAGGCGCCAGCACGGCGAGGGCCAGGAAGTTCCGGTCCGACTTGGGCAGCGCCTCGACCTGCACCGGGGTCACGTTGGTGGCGACCTCGGTGGAACGGGTCTCCACCGCGGGGGCGCCGGAGACGGTGACCTCCGCCAGCTGCACCGCCGAGGCGACCAGGGCAAAGCTGAGGGTCAGGTCACTGCCGATCTGCACCTGGACCGTCTGGCCCACCGGACCGTGCCCGATGTGGCGCACCGACAGGGCATATTCCCCGGGAACCAGGCCGGCCAGGGAGTAGAACCCGCGCGCGTTGGAACTCGCGGACCGCTCCACCCCGGTCGCCGTGTTGCGTGCCCGGACCTCGGCCAGCAGGATGGGCACGCCGGCCTCGGCGGTGATGTAGCCCCGGATGCTGCCGGTGCTGGTCTGGGCCGCCACCGGGCTGGCCGTCAGCATGGCAAGGAGCGCCATGCCGAGGGCCAGGAACCGGTGGACGGTGTGCCGCATGCCTCGTGTCTTCATGGAGCCTCCTTTAGGGTGAACTGCGTGGCAGCGCTGCCTTCGGTGTAGTTGGACGCCGGCCCTCGTGGTCATGGGCGCCACACGACCGGCGGATGACCAGGGTCGTGGCCGCGGTGCCGCGGGTGAACTCACGCCGTCCCGGATGCCGAAGCACCGCAAGCAGCGCCACCGCCGCGCGCTCGCCCAGCGCGCTGATGTCGACATGGACGGAGGTCAGCGGTGGATCGACGTACCGGGCCATCGGGATGTCGTCGAACCCCCCGATGGCGACGTCGTCCGGCACCCGCAGTCCCGCCGCGCGCAGCGCCGACAAGGCGCCCACCGCCATGCCGTCGTTGGCGGCGAAGATCGCGGTCGGACGCTGCGGCAGGGCCAGCAGCGCCCGGGTGCCCTCTTCACCAGCCGCCTCAGTGAAATCCCCGGGCATGATCAGGCTCGCTGCCACGGGCAGGCCAGTATCCCGCAGGGCGGCGCGATAACCCCGGAGCCGCTCCTCGGCGTCGAAATTCCCCGCCGCGCCGGTCAGGATGGCGATCCGCTCGTGCCCCAGGCTGGCAAGGTGCCGCACCATGCTGTAGGCACCCTCGTAGTTCTCGATGTTCAGGCTGTCGTGCGGGGTGTCGGAGGGGGGGCAGTTGAGCAGGACGACGGGAAAGCCGGTGGGAAGGGTCCGCCTCGAGAGCTCGCCGGTGAATTCCGGCGACATGAGGATCAGCCCATCCACCCGCCCCCGCAGGGCCCGGAGCGCCGCCTCAAGGGTCGGTCCCCGTTGCCGCGCGCTGGAAACGATGCACTGGTACCCTTCCCGCTGGGCCACCTGCTCAACGCCGCGAATGACTTCCGAGAAGAACTCCCCGTACAGGTCCGGCAGGAGGACGCCGAGAACGTGGGTGCGCTTGGTGATGAGGCTGCGGGCGCCGCCGTGGGGGGTGTAATGCAGCCGGGCCGCGACCTCGCGGACTCGGCGCCGGGTCTCCGGCGCTACCAGGTCTGGGCGATTGAGTGCCCGGGAGGCGGTGGCAACGGACACACCGGCGTCCCGAGCAACAGTCTTGATGGTTACCATCACCGCCGTGCTTCCCGAGCTCAGAGGGATCCAGCAGGCCGGGCGCCTGGGGAAGGCCGTTGAAAGACCACAGGTCCTTGACTGCAAACGTTTGCGAAGCTATGTAAACGTTTGCAGTCGAGGCTGTTTGCGCAAGGGG
>Ga0163153_10009051_pt1 | contig 10138 bp, 7 predicted proteins | sample OliLakLV19MP6IB1_FD_148629 | JGI IMG/M metagenome (GOLD analysis project Ga0163153, IMG submission 148629) | Freshwater microbial mat bacterial communities from Lake Vanda, McMurdo Dry Valleys, Antarctica - Oligotrophic Lake LV.19.MP6.IB-1 | ecosystem: Environmental > Aquatic > Freshwater > Lake...
CTGCGCTACACCATGCCGGCCGCCGCTGACGCGAAGGCAGCGCCCGTGGTGGTCGATCTGGCCGCGTCGAGCCTGGCGGTCACCGTCGCGCTCGATGCCGCGGCCGGTGTCATCCGTGGCGAACGGCTGGCCCTGGTCTCCGACCTCGCCAGCGCGTCCGGCACCGCCACGGCGACCCTGGCGCGCGCCGCGGGGGGCGGGATAGCGGCGATGCAGGCCGCCCTGTCCGGCAAGGCCGACCTCGCCCGCCTGGTCGGACTGGCGTCGGCCCTGGGCGTGCTGCCGACCGGGACCACGCTGACGGGAGATGCACTGGAGTGGTCGCTCACCGCCGCCAGCGGCGGCGCGGAGATCCCGCTCGCCCTCACCCTGGCGATCCCCGGGTGCGTCTACCGCGATAAGACCCTGACCCTGCCCAAGCAGGATGTGGCCGTCGATCTGCGCGTGCGCCTGCGCGATCAGGGCGCGACCCTGGTGATCGATCCGGCCAGCCGGGTGACCGCGGCGACGCTCTCGCTCGGACTGGGCGGCACGCTGCGCGATCTGCTTGGCGCGCCCACCGCCGATCACCTCGCCATCGACGTGGCTTCGACCGCCCCGGCGCTCAATCCGCTGCTCGCCACCTTCGCCGCTGGCGTGCTGGGCGGCACGGCGCCGGTGCAGGCGCGGCTGGCGTTCTCGGGTCCGCTCGCCCCGCCGGCTGGCCTGGACACCCTCGCCTGGCTGAGCCGGCTGGACAGCCACGACACCGCGATCGGCTATGGTTCGTTCAGCCACTCGGGGTTCGTCATCGTCGGTCCGCCGCTGCCCGTGCGCTTGGCGAAGGGCGTTTTCGCTCTCGATTACGCCTGCACCGTCAACGGCGGCGCGACCGCGCTGAAGGTGGCCGCGTCGTTGCCCAAGGAACGCGCCGACGTGTCCGTGACCACCACCGACCTTCAGCTCAGCAATGATCTGGCCTGGCTGGTCGCCTACCTCAATCCCATCTTCAAGCTCGAAGAGCACGGCACCCTCACCGGGTTCGCCGCGCTGGCCACCACCGCGGCCTGGCGTGGGTCGTTCACCCCGGTCGATCTGCGCCCGGCGCTGGGCGCCAGTCTCGACGCCAAGGGGCGCTTCTCGGCATCGCGGGTGTCGATAACCGGATCGAAGCTACTGCTCGCAGCGATCAACGCGCTGTCGGATGGCGCCGCCGACAGCCTGGTCGAGGTATTGCCGACCGATTTCACCGTCCAGCGCGGCGTGGTCGCCTACCGCGACATGCTGGTCCGGGTCGGCGGCCTGACCCTGACCTTCAGCGGCACCGCCAACATCGTCACCGACGCCCTCGACATGACCCTGTCCGCGCCGTTCCCGAAGCGTGGCGGCGACAAGCTTGCCAAGTATCTGCCCGCGACGCTGGTCCTGCCGATCCGCGGGACCATCTCCCAGCCAATCTACGATTTCAAGGTGGCCCTCGCCGCCGCGTTCCGCGAGGCGGCCGAGAAGGCTGCCCGCGCAGCGGTGAAAGACGGGCTGCTCGACGGATTGCTCAAGAAGCTCTGAACTCCGCTGCGACCGATGGCCTGCGTCCCCTGTTGAGGTAGCCGCAGCCGATCCTCGCCAACCGGCGCTGGCGGCTAGACTCCGCAGCATGGACCGAATGAAGAAGATGTGAAAGCCCGGCGACGAGCGCCGGAAGTGGATTGGTCGCATTGGAGTGGAGTGGAGTGGAGTGGAGTGGAGTAGAATGGAATGGTGGTGGGGGTGGAGTGGTCGAAACTGGAGTGGAATGGAGTGGTAGCCGGAGTGGAGTGGTAGGAACTGGAATGGAATGGTGGCCGGAGTGGAGTGGTAGGAACTGGCGCTAACGAAAGCATTGACCCCGGCTGCCCACGCAGCCGGGGTTCTTCTTTCCCAGGCCCCACACAGGTGTGCCACCCTGAGCGGCCCCGACTTGAGGGCCGCGGTGCGCACGCCAGCATCCAGACAGATGATTGGTTGGAATTCATGGAATGGACAAAGGAGTGGCAACATGCGGATCCTCACCGTGCAGATGCGCCTCGTCGGCCGCGACGGCAGCGCCATCGACATGACCGAATTCACTCCCTGGCCCGAACGCGGCGGCCTGTGGGAGGCGGACGAGCACATCGACCACGATGGCTGCCGCTACCGCTACGCGGGCTGCGACCGCGAGGTCTATGTCTATCGTGAGGTCCGTCGCGCGCCGATGCCTTGCGCCTGATCCGGCAGTTTCAAGCCGGCCCACCGCTGGCTTGCACACGACGGCAATCTCTTGTGCACGACTTTGCGTGGACGGCACGCTGGCCGAACCCCAGGGTCGGCACGGGGACATCGCGGTACGCGACCATGGCATCGGCATCGATGCGCCCTACCAGCAGCGCATCTTCGCCCTGTTCCAGCGCCTGCACTCGCGTGAGGACCATCCCGGCACTGGCATCGGACTCGCCATCTGCCGCAAGATCGTCGAGCGCCACGGTGGCGCCATCTGGGTCGAATCGACGGTCGGCGCCGGATCGACCTTCCATGTCACCGTGCGCGTCGTTGGCGACTGACGCTCAGCCTTTGGGACGGACGGCCTTGGAGTCGGGTCGGGCGGAGGCTTCGGCCAAGACCTCGTCGCAGCGTTCGTCCATCTCCTCGCCGAGGTCGGCCAGCGTCTCGGCGCCGAGCAGGCGTTTGGCCTTGGGGAACAGATCCGACTCCTCCTCGCCGAGGTGATGTTCGAGATTCTCCTGAAGCACATGCGCTTTGGCGCCCCAGGCGGGATCTGCGAACGACAGGATGACCAGCTCGTCGAGCAGCAGGTCGACGACGTGGTGCTCTTCGTAGCTGTGGGCGACGATCTCCTCGGCCTGGGCGAACTCCTGCAGCGCGGGGTAGAGGATCTCCTCCTCGATGGTCTCGTGCGCGATCAATTCGGCTTTGAGCGTGGCGAAGATCTCGGCACGCGTGGCGTCTTTGGCATCGGTGTCGGCAAGGGCCTTGAGCAGCGCCCGGAAGCGGGCGTGCTGGGATGTGAGCAGGGCGAGGGCATCCATGAAGACTCCGCGGAGGGGTGGTGGCTGATGGCGGCTCAGGGTCCGCAGACGTCGCCCTGGTAGACGCGGATGCGCGGCTCGTCACCGCTGGCGTCCGTCGCGCACCAGTCGACGGCATCCTGCTCGCTGGCGCAGGTGTGCACCGGCTCGTCGCCGTCATCGCGGTAGACCATCCAGGTCGCATCGACCAGGATCACGCTGTAGATCTCATCCATTCCTGCTCCATTCGCTGCGGTCTCGGGGACCGGGGGTTTCTGACGTCGCATCCGGCATCGGCGTCGGGCGCCGATGACCATATGCCGATCGCGCGCATCCCGAGAGAGCTGTAGAGCGCGCGTTGCACAGGTGCGTACTCTGGCCGCACCCGTACCTCTCTTTGGGCCGAGAAGGGAAGCGGGTTGTTCGCCTGTATCAACGCAGTCCCAGCGATGCTCGCGCCATGCTCGCGTCCGCTACCATCGCCAACGCCGGCCAATGTTCCCGGCACATGGAGTGGTTATGGAATGGCGACTGGTCGCGCTGGGCATGGCCCTGGCGCTGGGGATGGCGGGCTGCGACAGCGATGATGGCGGAGGGGGAGGCGGTGGCGGAAGCCCCGCTACCGGTGGTGGCGGACTCAGCGGCAAGGATCTCCACTTCGCCAATGTGATGGCGCACCCCCGCAGCCAGCCCGGTGCGATGCAGATCCATGCCACCGTGCGCTACCGCGACAGCGCGGGCAGCACCGCCACCGGAATCGCCTGGCAGATCCGCCGCGAGACCGGCGCCGTGCTGGCGTCAGGGACGATCACCCAGATCGAACCCGGCGAGTCGCGCCAGCTGATGGCCGACGTCGTCGGCATCGCCGACCGCGAACGGCTGGTGGTGGCGGTCGATACCGCCGCTGTGGTCGACGAGGTCTACGAGCAGAACAATACCGTCACCGTGACCGCGATTTTCGGCGAACAGCCGACGCCGACCGCGGACATCGATCTGCTCTTCAGCGACAGCCACTACCACGGCACCTACTATTCCCGCGACCCGCGCTTCCACTTCTTCGTGCGCAATCCCAACACCCGCGGCGAGGATGTCGCCAACGTGCGGGTGGTGATCCTGATCGACGGGATCCAGCGCTGGTCGAGAGTGTTCGACCGGGTGCGTGCGCCGACCCCGGAACAGCTTGCGGGCGAGGAGTATCCCGGTCGCGAGGTCACCACCACCACCAGCGAGGTATTCGGGGCTTCGAGCGTGCCCCCGGGTCGCTATGTGGCGACCATCATCATCGATCCCGACAATGAGATCGCCGAGACTGACGAATCCAACAACTACCGTCGCCTGATCATCGAGGTCGACGCAGGGCAGCAGGTCTCATTCGAGCCGACGGCGATCCCCGACATCCAGCTCGAGGATCCGCATTTCCACCAGTTTGCCCGCTTCGCGTTGTGGCACTTCTGGATCAGCAACGTCTACGCCGGTCCCGACGCGCGCGCGGTCTCGTGGCGCCTGGTGCGCGAGGATGGTGTCGTGGTCCGTAGCGGTGTCGAGGTGGTGGGGCCGCAAGAACTCAAAGAGGTCGTCTTCGGCGTCCCCAAAGACGGCGACGCCGAGATCCGCTACCGCCTCGATTTCGATTACGACAACACCGTGCCCGAACGCGACGAATCGAACAACAGCGTTGGCTTCATCGTCGACTGGACGCCGGAAAGCAGTGGCTGACCGAATCGCTACGACGCCTGCGCAGGCATCGAGCAGCCCGCCGGGAATCCGGCGGGCTGCTCGATTGAAATGAAACCCGTCAGACCTTCGTCCTGGCAGCGCGAACCCTGACTCAACCCGCCAGCCCGAGTAGGACGGTATCGATGCCCATAGCATGCAGCGCGGACTGGACCTAGGCGGTGAACTCGGCCTGCGTCAGGTCGCTGATCCTCATAGCGGCTTGCCCGCACGACGCGGCCGTCGACGTGTCATCGTCAGGCGCGTGCGCTCGGCCTCGGACAAATCGCTATCGCCCGCGTCAGAAGAGCCGCCAATTCACGGGCGAAAGGGCACCTCGGATTCCAGGTGTAAACCAGCGCCCTGGCTACCGGCTCAAGACGACGCCTGGGCTCGCGAGTCGTACCAACTGGCGCTTCACTTCCGTCTGTGTCGTTTTCCGGAAATCGGCGATCTCCCTGCAGTAGCCGTGTTGGCGGCTTAGGAGGAACAGCAGGACGCGTTCTGCGTCCTCAGAACCGATGAGTGCCTTGAGCATGGGCAGATGATAAGCACACGACTTGTGATCACAAAAAAAACAGAGGGTGTGCCAGGAGCGGCCAATAGCCAAGCCCTTTGGCCTGACGGCCAAAGGGCTTTCGCGACGGTGGAGGCGAAGGGGTGCTGGTGGACCTCTGCTGGGGAGGGACTGCGTCCCTGCAGGCACCGCGTAGCTATTCTTACGAGATTCCTATTTTTTCTTCTTCGGCCAGCGCGGCAGAGGGCCACTGATCCGGCTTCAGCTTGGTCATCTTCGCGGGCGGCAGGAATTCGACGATCTGCTTGGCGATCGCCCGGGTGTCCTTCCACGTCGATCCCTTGATGAGGTACGCCTTCGCTCCTGCGCAGGCTTGCCGATCAGTGTCCCGAGCCGACGACGTAAGCATGATAAAGGGGACGTTCTTGAGCGTCTCGTCCCGTTTCACTTCCGCGAGCACTTGCGCACCAGTCAACTTGGGCAGGTTGAAGTTGCAGATGACAAGGTCCGGGAGTTCGTGGTTATAAGCCATCCCGCGGAGCACCTGCAAGCCACGTTCGCCATCTCCTGCGATGACGATACTAATCTCGCCGGTGATCTCCTTAAGAGCCTCGGTGACGAGCTCGGAATCGCCAGGATTGTCCTCGATCAAGAGAATGGACGGTATCATAGACAGAGTGTATCAGCCTGTGCGGGGACTGAGGGAAATTTGCCCGACCATTGCACATGGACGCTCGCGCCTGGCACTTCAGCGTGGCACTTCAGCGCCCTGAGTCCAAACAGGCAGTGCTGGATGAGGGATCTGGCGCGGCCTCTCACCGTGGGAGGTGATGAGCGAGGGCCACGTTGACCTGACCCCATCTCTGGTCTACCGATGACGAGAGAACCGGCTGCCCACCCCGATTGCGTAGGAGAGCTCAGGTTTGGTGTAGATTTCTTCGACTCGTGGGAGAAATTGTGGAGGTCAGTTTGGTGGGCGCAGCGCTGCCCTGAGCCGTGGAAGGCGGGGGAGAGAGCATGGTCACTGAACACTCTGATCCGACCCTGACGCCCCCGGGCGGATCATCCGCCGGATCAGTCCGGCCCATGGCTCCTGCATCCGATGATTCCGCTCTATGGTCAGACGGTGCCCCGTTCCCGATCGTCGGCGTTGGCTCCTCCGCTGGCGGTTTGAATGCCCTGACAAGCTTCCTCTCCAAGCTCCCCGCGGACACGGGCATGGCCTTCGTCTTCATCCAGCACCTGGACCCAACGCACGTCAGCCAATTGCCCGTCATTCTATCCCGTCTCACCCGACTGCCGATCCTGCCGGCCGATGACGGTGTCGAGATACGTCCCGATCACATCTACATCATCACGCCCAACACCCACCTCGCAGTCGAGCATGGAATCCTGCGCACCATCCCGCGCGGTGAATCGCCAAACCCACACTTTTCGATTGACTTCTTCTTCCAATCCTTGGCCCGTATCCGCCCCGGCCGGACCATCGGTGTCGTCCTATCAGGCACGGGAAGCGATGGCGCCCTCGGCCTTGCCGCGATCAAAGCTTCCGGGGGCATCACCTTCGCTCAGGACGACAGCGCAGAGCACGGTGGCATGCCGAAAAATGCCATCGACCACGGCTGTGTCGATGTCGTCCTGCCGCCAGACGAGATCGCCCAGGAGATCGAGAAGATCGCCCACAGCGGCTTCCCAGCCATGCGTGACGTGCTCACCATGCTGGCAGAGAAGGACGATCCAGACGGTTCGGCGGACCTTGCCGCGCATCCAGAGGACGACAAGCGCATCACCGCGATCATCGAAATGGTACGGACGCGTGTGGGGATCGACTTCTCGCAGTACCGCCCCTCGACCATCAAGCGTCGGATTATGAGACGTTTCGGCCTGCTCGATCTGCCGTCGCTCGAAGAGTACGAGCGGTTCATCGTGGGACATCCAGAGGAAACCGTTGCGCTGGTCAAGGATCTGCTCATCAACGTGACGAGCTTCTACCGCGACCGAGAGACGTTTTCGGCCCTGCCAACGATCGTATTCCCAGTGCTCATGCAGAGCCGCCTATCGACTGATCCCATTCGCATCTGGGTGGCGGGGTGCTCGACCGGCCAGGAAGTGTATTCGATCGCCATCGAACTGTTGGAGTATCTCAAAGGTTCCCCGTCGAGTCCGACCATCCAGATGTTCGGCTCTGACATCAGCGAGTGGGCGTTGACCCGGGCGCGAGCCGGTTGCTACTCCGCGACGGCCGCCGCTGATATCCCACCTGATCGACTCGCGCACTATTTCACCAAAGATCCGCTTGGCTATCGGGTCAACAAGTCGGTCCGGGATCTGTGCGTATTCGCCAAGCACGATGTGACCGTTGATGTGCCCTTCTCGAAGATTGACCTGATCAGTTGCCGAAACCTGCTCATCTATCTGGCGCCGGTCTTGCAGACCAAGGTCTTTCACACCTTCCACTTCGCGATGAAATCGGGTGGCATGCTGCTGCTCGGGTCGGCGGAGTCGGTCGGGCGATCGTCCGACCTGTTCGGGACCATCGACGGGAAGAAGCGCATCTTCAAGAAAATGCAGACGACTCGTCGGGTCGGTCCGCTTTCTCTGACCACCAAACGCGAAGTGGTTCCGAACATGCTGCCACCAGTCAGCCCCTCAACTCCCACCGTGACCGACTTGCAGCGCGCCGCTGACCGAATCGTTCTCGGACGCTTCGCTCCTGCGGGGGTGCTGATCAATGAGTCGCTGGACATCATCCAATTCCGGGGGCAGACCCATCCCTACCTCGAACCGGCTCAGGGCGAGGCAAGCCTCCATCTGCTGACCATGGTCCCGTTCGGTGTCGCCGATGCCCTCAAGGCGGCGATCGGCGAAGCCATGGCGCAGAAGGTTCCGGTGCGTCGTGAGCGGGTGCCGATGCGGCGCGGAGAACACTTCCGCGAAATCGGCTTTGAGGTCATTCCTGTTCTGATATCAGACGGGCGTGCTGGTTCGTTTCTGATCCTGTTCGAGGAACAGGACAAAACCATTCTTGCCTCGCCGTCTGCGCCGGCATGGGCTCCGGCTCATGACGGCGGGATGTCAGCAGACGCCCGTGAGGTCCTTCAACTGCGCAGCGAATTGACCGCCGCAACGGGTCACGTTCAAGCCCTCGCCGAGCAGAACCGCACCCTTGCGGAACAACTCCGCTCTGCAACGGAAGAAACATCGTCCACCACAGAGGAATTCCGCAGTACGAACGAGGAGCTGCAAACCGCGAAGGAGGAAGTGGACGCGACCAACGAGGAGTTGGTCACCGTCAATGAGGAACTGCGGAACAGCAACCAGTCGCTTGCCAAGACGATGGAATTGACCACGGCCATCGTTGAGACGATGCGTTACCCACTTCTGGTGCTGGATGCTGAACTTAACGTCGAGAGCGCCAATCGCGCCTTCTTGACGGCGTTTCACGTAACCTCCGAGCACACGATAGGCAGGCGAGTCTACCAACTCGGAAATGGTCAGTGGGACATCCCAGAGTTACGGCGTCTGCTTGAGGACATCCTGCCCCACAACTCGGCATTCGATGATTTTCAGGTCACCCATGATTTCAGTATCATCGGTCGAAGGACCATGCTGGTTAACGCCCGTCGGCTCCATGGCGTGCACCCTCAGCCCAGGATCGTTCTGGTGTTTGCCGACATCACGGAGCAGAACCGCATTGCCGATGATCTCAAGGCGAAGTCGCAGGAACTGCTGCGCTCCAATGCCGAGCTTGACCAATTTGCAGCAGTCGCCTCACACGATCTGCAAGAGCCGCTGCGCATGATCTCGAACTACGTTAAAATACTCGATCGTCGATATGCTGCGACCTTCGATGACAAGGCCCGTGAGTACATGGGATTTGTGACCTCTGGCGCTGAGCGTATGTCGGCGATGATCAACGCCATCCTGGCGTACTCGCAACTCGGACATCAAGGCACTGGTTTCACCGTGACCGAATCCGATATATCGCTGCACGGCGCGTTGGCCAATCTCAAGCGCAATATCAAAGAGGCCAAGGCGACGATCACCCAGGATCATCTGCCGCAAGTCATGTCGAACGCCGAGCAATTGACCCAGCTATTTCAAAACTTGATTTCCAACGCCTTGAAGTTTCGCAGTGATAAACGCACGCCAACCGTGCATGTCAGCGCGGTAGAGTCCGAACATGAGTGGACCTTCGCGGTCGCCGACAACGGCATCGGCATGGAGCAGGAGCACTGCGGAAGGATATTCCAAATGTTCCAACGACTCAATTCGGCGATGGAGTACCCAGGAACCGGGATCGGACTGGCAACCTGCAAGAAGATTGCCGAGCATCACGGAGGGCGCATTTGGGCAGAATCGCAACTCGATGTCGGATCGACCTTCTCCTTCACTCTGCCGAAATCAACGATTCCAACGAGTCGGTCAGACCGGTAGGCGCCGTTATGAACAAGGCCAAGCAGCATTGCGATCTTGTCGTCATCGGCGCGTCTGCCGGCGGCGTGCTGGCGCTGAGAGGGCTGCTTGAAGCCCTCCCAGAGAAGATTGACGCTGCGGTGCTGATCGCCATGCACCTCGGCGAAGGTCGCACCAGCATCCTGGCAGAGGTGCTCCAGCGTTTCACCTCCATGCCCATGGCCGATGCGGTCGATGGTGAGCGTCTTGAACAGGGACGCGTGTACGTCGCCGTTGCCGACAACCAACTCACCGTCGAACGAGGCGTTGTCCGCGTTTTGCCCTCGCCGAAGGAAGGGCCGTACCGGCCGTGTATTGACACCCTGTTCCGATCGGCGGCGTCGGAATACGGCAAGCGGGTCGTGGGGGTGGTGCTATCAGGAATGCTTTCTGACGGCACGGCTGGCTTGGTCCACATCACTGAGGGCGGTGG
>Ga0163153_10009054_pt1 | contig 10136 bp, 12 predicted proteins | sample OliLakLV19MP6IB1_FD_148629 | JGI IMG/M metagenome (GOLD analysis project Ga0163153, IMG submission 148629) | Freshwater microbial mat bacterial communities from Lake Vanda, McMurdo Dry Valleys, Antarctica - Oligotrophic Lake LV.19.MP6.IB-1 | ecosystem: Environmental > Aquatic > Freshwater >...
GATCCCTGCCTTCCTCGGAATCGTCGGCCTGATCGTCGCCGCCGTCGCCGACGGGCGTGAGAACGACCGGATTCACGCCGAGCAGGAAGCACGCGACCCGTCGAGTCGGTAGCGCCGACGGAAACACGCCGCCTGGGAACGAATCAGGATCGCTCTCGCGGCGAGCGCATCAGAGGCCACAGCGGCCCCTACCGTTCTGGCAGCGAGCTCGGCTCGAGGAGTGCATCGGAGACTCCTGCCGAGAGCAGCCGTCCGCCCGGCGGCTCCGGCGCCGAGCGGGGAGTCGAGTGTCGCTGCGATCTCCGCTCGGTTGCCGCGTCCGGATCGACCGCGTGATCGAGCCCGAGAGAAGGCTGCCGAGCGACACGCAGGCACGCGGACGCACGTTGCTTTCTCGCACGAGACTCTCGAGGAAAGGGTGTCCGTTCAGGGCCGGGGATTGTTCCGGCCGAGAACGGATTGGAGGGCGAAGCGGGAGTCGAGTTGGACGCGTGGGAGGCGGAGGAGGCGGCCGAGAATGCCGGTCTTTGTCTCGTGGCCGGCGAGGAGGAGCTGTCGGTCGCCGCTTCGCACCTGGAGGGTGAAGCCCGTTTCAGAGAGTGCCGCTGCGAGGCTTCGGAGTGAGCCGAGCTCGACGACGCCGGTCAGGACGGAGGGCTCGTCGACGTCGAGGACGAAGTGTTGGCCGTCCGCGACCAGTCGGCCGCGACTGCCGCCGAACTCGATCTCCACCTTTCCGACGACGTCCAGCACGACGGTGCTACTTGCCTGTCTCGGAGGTGCGGATCCGGATCGTGCCGTTCAGCTGCCACTTCGCCCGGGGCGCGTTGTCTGCCGCGTGCCGTGGCACGAGGATCTCGAGCTTCTCGAGGTCATACTCGATCGTGGCACCGCGACCGGTGAGAAAGCCGTACAGCCCCTCGGCGAACTCGGGCCAGGTGGTCGTCTCCTGCTGGGTCTCGACTACGCTCATGGTGACTCCTTCTTATTTGGACAAAATATGGACATTAATGAGAACGCCTCTCGTCGCCTGCGTATTCCCGGCAGAGCTGAGCGGCGATTGCATCCACGCGGCTGACGGCTCGTGGCCCCCGAGCCTGCGTCGTCCCGTGACGTACAGTGCAGTGACGTACAGTGCGAGAATGAGCGCCGACTGTACGAGGTGCTCCGTCAACCCGCGAGGGTGGGCCGGGTCAACCATCCGTCGGTTCGCGCTATGGACGTAGTCGTCGTTGGCGCTGGCCTTACGGGCCTGACCGCCGCACGCGCGCTCACCGATCTTGGCCATCGGGTCACGGTGTTCGACAAGGGGCGTCGAGTGGGCGGGCGGCTGTCGACCAGGGTCTTCGCGAACGGTGGCCGCGCCGATGCCGGTGCCCAGTTCTTTACCGTCCGGTCGAACGATTTCGCGTGCGCCGTCTCCGAGTGGGAGACAAAGGGTCTCGTCCACGAGTGGTGTCGGGGCTTCTCCTCGAATGATGGCCACCCCCGCTATGCGGTTCGAGGAGGCATGGGCCAACTTGCAACTGCTCTCGCCGGTGGGCTCGATGTGACCTGCTCCGTTCATGTCGAGCAGATTCGGGTGGGGGCCGACGGGGTCATCGTCACCTGGCCGGAGGCCCACGGCCATGGGGCAGGCCGCGTTGACGCCGATGCCGTGATCGTGCCGTCCCGGTTCCACAGGCGTCTGTGCTGCTCGGCAGCGACGTCCTCGTGCCTCCCATCTCCTACCTCCCGACCCTGTCAGGGGGACTTCAATTGGTCGAGGATCCGGTTCTGTCATTCGTCGGCGACAACCACGCAAAGGGAACGTCGGTGTCCTCGGTGATCACCTTTCACTCGACCTCCGACTTCGCCGCGTCACGGCTCGACGATCCCATCTCCTCGATCTCCGACCGTCTGCTCCGGGCAGCTCGGCCGTACCTGAAGGGCGCGTCAGTCCTGGAGACGCAACTCCAGCGTTGGCGTTACGCCACGCCGGTCGAGGTGTTTCCAAAGCGAACGTTCTCCACCGAGGACGGGCGGATTCTCCTCGCCGGAGACGCCTTCGGCGGCCCGAAGATCGAAGGCGCTTTCCTTTCGGGAATGGCGGCGGCCGATCAGATCAACCGTGGAGCCTGAAGCCGGCCCCGACGTCCATGGTGGAGGTCTTTCTCCCTCGGAAGCCTCTATGCGTCGATTGCCTGCGCGAGAACGACGAGGATCAACACGGAACGCACCGACCAGAGGGACGTTCGGAGCCAGTTCGTCAAGACCAGTTTCGAGGCAGCTCGGTCGTCGTATCCGGCGCTCAGGCGGCGGTGCGCCGGCACCTGAAGGAGCGCTGTTGAGAGCCAGATCGGCACGAGGAGGATCGCTCCGAGAACGAGCAGGCTCCGATCAACCCCTGCGGGTGTGAAACGGAGCAGCAGTACCGCTGTCACTGCTTCGACGGGCATCGCGATCCCGACGACGGGCGTGATTCGTCGCTCGTGTCCCTCCGCGTATTCGCGGAATTCATCCACCCCGACGCGTGCGAAGAGCGGGTAGTGAACCGTCTGCACGATCCAGATCACACCCGTCATGAAGAGTGTGGCAGCGGTCTGCGCGAGGAGCAGGGCAACGCTCATCCCTCAAGCCCCACAACGCGTCGCGATTCGGTCGGCATGCAGCGATTGTGATGGATGGAGTGATCGTGGAGGGGTCCACTCATCCCCGTTTCGACGACATCCCGGCCGGACGCACCTTTCTCGTCTGGTTTCGGTATGCCGCGGAGAAGCAATCCCGTCCGGTATTGTTGATTGTACAAAACATGGACAATTCGACCGAAGGAAGTGATACGCCATGGTTTCCACATGGCTCTGGATCGGAGCAATCGGGATGGCAGCAGGCCTCATCCTGATTCTCATTCTCGGGCGCTCTGTTGCACCGGAGCGGAAGCACCACGTCGTCGTGAGCTCGTTCGTGCTCGCGATCGCCTCACTCGCCTACTTTGCCATGGCGAACGGCCAAGGGACGTTCATCGTGGACGGACGGGTGGTGTACTACGCCCGCTACATCGACTGGGTCTTCACGACCCCACTGCTCCTGATCGGGTTGATGACGGTTGCGATGCCGCGGCTGCAGAGCCTCGGTCAGGCGCGTGACAGAAATGCGCTACTCGGGACGGTGATCGGTGCCGACGTGCTGATGATCGTCACGGGGGCAATCGGCGCTCTCACCGTCGACACCACGGTCAAGTACGTCTGGTACGCGTTCGGGTGCATCGCGTTCCTCGTCGTCCTCTACGAGATCCTGATCCCGATCCGCGCCTTCGCCCGCGACCGGGGCCCCGAGCACGCGCGTCTCTACGATCGCCTGCTCTGGACGTTGATCGTTCTGTGGTTCGTGTACCCGATCGTTTGGGTGCTCGGAACGGAAGGGTCGCAGGCAATTGGACTCTCCGCCGAAGTCGGAATCTTTGCGATCGTCGACATCCTGGCCAAGGTCGGCTTCGGGCTGCTTCTCGTCGGGGGCGTCGCCCGGCTCGCAACCCCTATGCCTGCCGCTCAGACAGCCTCACGAGCCGCCTGAGATCGTCGAGACCGCGAGGGGCGCTCGGTCGACGGGGCGCCCCTCACGGTGGCGGGCAACGTCAACCCCCTGCCGAAAGCCTGGCGGTTGACCTGTGAGCTGCGGTACCCTCCGGCAGGGAGCAGTGTCGAACGCATTCGATGACGAAGGAGCTGTTCCGATGCAACAACGCACTATCGGTCGCCGCGGCCGAGTTCGAAAGACACGGTCGTGAGGCCCCGTGAGCCGAAGCACGAGCCTGCGCCGACCGGGAGCCAGGGATCAGGTGACTCCACGTCGCTCACGGTCGAGTCAGATGTTCGATCCGAGCTCGTGTCGCCGGGCAAGATCGCTGGCTCGTTCGGGGTAGCCGGCATGCTTGGATCGTCCGTCGCCGGTCCGACGGCCGCGCCGTGGGTGACCGATTTTCTGAACGCCGCCTACTACGCCCGTGACCGCGACGAGCGGTCGCTCCACGATCTGCGGCTGGCACGTTCGATCCTCGCCACGGCGTGGCACCGTGCGGGCTACCGCCGGCTCACGGCCCGTGACCTGATCGGCTTCCACCGCGCGTTTGGCCGCGACCGCTTCCGGGCCGATGAGCCAGGATCCCGCGGCCGGCTGACCGGCGACGAGCTCGTGGCCGGCGCCGAGCGGCTGTTCGGGACGTGGTTTGGCGCAGCCGTTCACGACTCCGAGCGGCGCGGGTGGGGCGTCGTGTTCGAGGACATTGCGGCACGCGACGCCTTCCAACCGGCAAGGCGTCTGGACGACGGCCCGCTTGGCGCGCTATCGCCGCCCGCCGCGCCCTCCGAGCATCAGAGCTGGCACACCTACCCGGCAGTTTCGCTGCGATCGGCGGCGGCTACCGTCGCAGCGCTGCAAGAGCCGCGTCGCTGGACTGAACACGGGTCGGCGCTCGGCCAGTTCGTGGCCGTACGACGTGGGCCGCTTGCCGGTCAAACGTTCGAGATCGAGCTCGTGATCTCCATCGCGGCACGCGCGCCTGTTCTTTCGCGCGCCTACGTGACCTGCACCCGGGTACTCGAGGACGGCGACCTCGTCGCCTGGTGCCGGCACCTCAACCAGTGCCTTCTCGCCGCAGGCTCGAGCACCGAGGCCCTGCCGGTCGCAGCCGAGCCGCTGATCGGCCTCGAGCTGACCACACACGTCGGCCATTTCATGGGCGCGGCGACGTCGAACCTCGTCCTGTTCGCAGAGGCCGGCGCGTCGTACGTGCGCGACGTCGGCTGCTGGGATCCACTCCCCGCACATCTCGACCTCGCCTACCGCGCCCGCGGCTCCGAGGCACAGCGGGCGTTCTGGGGTGGCGGCGATCCGGCCGACAGCATGCTCCACGGGTTCGCTGCGGCGGCGTAGGGGGCTAGGACTGCAAGTGAGCTTCGACGAACCAGAGATGCTTGTCGATCGCGCGCGAGACCTCCGTGAAGAGATCGGCCGTGTCCTCGTCGCCGAGTTCCGCGGACACTCCGATGTCGGCGCGGACGGCAGTCCCGAACGCTGCTAAGCGATCCGCGATTACGACGATCGTGTCGCTGCCGGCAACTGCATCAAGGGGGTACTCGTCAAGCGACGAGGCTGACGCTGCAAGCCGGGTAGTGCCGAGCGCAAGCCCGCCGAGGGCCGTCGCCCGCTCGGCGATCAGGTCGACGAAGTCGATGACATCCGCCGCGACCGTGTCGTAGAGCGCGTGCAGCTGGATGAAGTCGCTGCCCTTCACGTTCCAGTGCGCCTGCTTGAGCTGGGAGTAGAGATCAAATGCATCGGCTAGCCGCGCGTTGAGTAGCTCCACGAGCGCCACGCGGGCGTCGACCGGGATATCAACTCGGGTCGAAAACGTCAGTCTCGTATCGGTTGTCATCGCATCCTCCTTTGGTGTGTGTCTACGTGAGGCGCCTGGTTGAACCGTCCCAACGTAGCCGACGGTGTGGCCGGGGCGACTGCGCTGGACGCGCCCGACCTCCAATAGCGTCGTCAGCATGAGCTCTCGAACTCGCCTCCAGAACTCGTCGTCCCGGGCCCGTAGCGACGGCCGCGCCAGACGACACCGCCGCGGAGCCGGTCGGTCGAGCTGACGAGTGAGATGACCGAGAGAGACAACGCTCCGGCCGGAAACAGGGGCCACGTGCGCCTGGGCGTGGGACACACCTCGTTCGAGGCAGCCCGCGCCGCGACCTGGAGAGCGAGGCCGAAGGCGCCGACGAGGCGTGGCCCTCGGACGAATGCGACCGTGGGTGCGAGGGCAGAGGCGACACCCGACCCGGCGAGAACTGCCGCGATGGCGACCGAGCCGCCAAGCCCAGCCGAGGTGTTCTTGCGCCAGCCGCGGAGCGTCTCCCGGGCGCCGACATACATGCGGACGCGGACTCGCCCGCCGGATCCGGCGAGAGCGAGCGGGGTGCCGGCCTTCTTGAGCGAAACAGCGAGCACCTGGTCGTCGACCAGTTCGTGGCGCATCGCTTCGTGGCCACCGACCCCTTCATATGCGGTTCGCGAGACGAGGATGAAGCCGCCCGCGGCGATCGCGACCGGCGTGCGAGGTGAGCGAACGAGCGGTCCGGGTGCCACGAAGGAGCGGATCAGCACCGCGGCGGCCGGTTGGATCGTCTGCTCGACGAGCCCGGCGGTCTCGATCAGGGGGAGGAGCGTCACGCCGTCGACCTGCCGTGCCTCGACGAGAGCGAGTGCCCGCCCGATCGTGTCGGGGGCGTGACGGATATCGGCGTCCGTGAACAGAAGCCACTCCCCCCGTGAGAGCTCGAACCCCTGGTGGCAGGCCCACGACTTGCCGACCCAACCCGCCGGCACGGGCAGCCCCGAAACGACGCGTACGCGATCGGTCGCTGCTGCTCGCGCCTCGGTGGCGGTCGCGTCCGACGACTCGTCATCGACGACGATCACCTCGAGCGCGCCGTACTCCTGAGCGGCCAGGGAGGCGATTGCCGCCTGCACGCCGCGTTCCTCGTCCCGTGCGGGCACGATCACGGACACGAGTGGGCCGTCGGCCAGCGGCTCTACATCGTCGAGCGAAAGACGGTGTCGCCGGTCGAGCACCGCCACGAGGACACACCACGCCCAGGGGACGACGGCGAGAAGTGTGATGGCCCTGCGCACCTGTTGACCGTAGCCACGGCATGCGCCCAGCCGCGGCAGGGAGCGCTACACGAGCCGGTGCTGTGTCGCCCAGCGCGTCAGCTCATGGCGGCTCGAGAGCTGCAGCTTCCGCAGGACGTTCGACACATGGCTCTCGACCGTCTTCACGGACAGATTGAGCCGCGCGGCGATCTCCTTGTACATGTAGCCGCGCGCGATCAGCTGGAGCACCTCGCGCTCGCGCGGGGTCAGCTCGTCGAGCTCTGCATCGCCGCCGACTCGCTCACCGTCCCTGAACGCGTCGAGGGCGAACCCGGCGAGCCGCGGCGAGAACACCGCGTCCCCTTCGGCAACACGCTCGATTGCGCTCGTCAGCTCCTCACCCGAGATCGTCTTCGTCACGTACCCGCGCGCTCCCGCGCGGATCACCGCGATCACGTCTTCGGCTGCGTCGGAGACCGACAGTGCGAGGAACCGCACGCCGGGTCGATCGGGCGCGACGGCGTTGATGATCGCGTCGCCGCCGCCATCGGGGAGATGGACGTCGAGCAGGACGACATCGGGGTCGAGCTCGCGGATCAGCGGTACGGCATCGGCGACGGTGTCGGCCTCTCCGACGACATCGACGGCGGCGCCGATCTCCGCAATCACGCCCGCACGGAAGAGGTGGTGATCGTCGACGAGGACGACGCGGCGCTTCACGATGCGCTCCTCGACATGCCGAGCTCGACCTCGGTGCCCTCGCCGGGTGCGCTCGTGACCGTGGTCGTCCCGCCCGCGCGCTGCATTCGTCCCACGATCGAATCGGAGATACCCCGGCGATCCGCGGTCACGGCGGTCGGATCGAAGCCGACTCCCCGGTCGCGCACGAACACGGAGACCCGGTCGTCGTTTACCTCGGAGTAGACGTCGACGAGATCGGCCCCGGAGTACTTGGCGCTGTTCGTCATCGCCTCGCGTGCAGCGAGGGCGAGCGCGGCGACGCTCTCGTCGGCCGGGCAGTCGCCCGAGCTCGCGAGCTCGACGCGGACGCCGTGCAGCTCCTCGACATCGGCGGCTGCGGCTGCGAGGAGGCTCGAGAGCGAGTCGGAGTCGTCGGGCGCTCGGTCGCCGTAGAGCCAGCCGCGAAGCTCGCGCTCCTGCCGCCTTGCGTAAGCGGCGACCTTGCGCGGCTCCGAGGCGTGACGCTGGATCAGCGCGAGTGTCTGCAGTACCGAGTCGTGGACGCGCGCGGCGACCTCGTCACGCTCCTCGCCACGGATACGCGCGGTGCGCTCGGCATCTCGGTCGACGGCGAGGCGCCACAGCCATGGGCCCGCGATCAGGAGCAGCGAACCGGCGACGGCACCAGGAGCCAGCACCGACTGGTCGACGCCGCCGCGGGAAAGCACGAGTACTGCTCCGGCGGCCGCGAGCGTGACTCCGAGAGCGGAGAGCGGCGCGTTTCTCGCGAAGGTTCCCCCGCGGCGCCAGATCAGCGTCAGTCCTCCGGCGACGAGTGCGATCCCGATCACGACGCGATCGTTGAGCCCGAGTGCGTGAAGCACAGCCGAGATCCCGAACAGGCCGAGGATCGCGACGACCCAGATGCTGCGGGAGTCGCTGTAGGCCCAGAGCGCGAGGTAGAGCAGCACGCCAGCGCCGCCGGCGAGCGCGAGGATCGCGAAGATGAGCCGGATCAGCGTCGGATCGACGCCGAGGGTCTGCGCGATACCCGCGCAGACCCCCGCGACGACCCGATCGTCGGAACTACGGGCGAAGGAGCGAAGTGCCACTGGCGGTCATGGTAGGGCGCGGGTGATGTGCACCGTCCCGAGCCCAACCTTCGCGTCGAGAACGAGAACACGGAGTCCGGGCGTTGCGACCGAGAGATCGGCGTTGCGGCCGTCTGTCGTGCGCCCGAAGAGATGCACCTCGCCCGCCTGTGCCGTCGCCGTTGCTCGCAGCGCGACATCGGCGGGAACGATGATGCTCAGGGAGCCGATGCCCACGCGCGCATCGATCCGCGTCTCACCGACGGGGAACCGCGCTCCGGCGAGGTCGAGCCGGAGCTCGCCGACGCCCAGCTTGTACTGCGGCTGCACCCCTGCCGCGAGCGCCGGCTGGTAGGTGCGCTCGCCGACGCCGTTGCGCACGTCGACGTGGAAGACGGTTGCCACCGTGGCAGCCGCTGTAAGGACAGCGACGACGAGCACTGCAAGGAGCACCGAGATGACGGCGATCACGTGGCCACCGCGTGAGGGACGCTCGACCGGTGTGCCGTCGCTCGCGAGGACGATCTCCGTCGACGGTGCCCGCGAGGAGCGCTGTGTCCAGAGGATCACGGCACCGGCCAGGAGCACGAGGACCCAGGCTGCGTCGCCCTGCGGCCAGAGGGTTGCCCGCGAGAGAAGCACCGCGGCTGCAACGGCGATCAGGCCGACGCCGATCAACGGCCACGGACGCTCTCGCCTGCCACGCAGGGCCTCGGCCGCGATCGAGTCGGGCTTGCCCTCCTCGGGAATCACGAGCACCGCGGCCAGGTAGATGAGGATGCCCGCGCCGCCGAGCAGCGTCAGGACGACGAAGCCGACCCGGTAGAACGCGGGATTGAGGTCGAAGTAGCGCGCCAGGCCCTCACAGACACCGGCGAGCATGCGGTCGGAACGACTCCGTTCGAGCCGCTTCACTGCTGTTTGGTCTATCGCATTTGTTGTCATGACTGCAGCCTCGCTGACGCCCATTGTCGCGTCTATCGGGAATGACCCTGAATCGACCCCGAGTGGGGTGTCCCGCAACGGTAGACCCGAACTGATCGTTGCGGGACACCCCACTCCATGGTGATTGCACTACCCGGCGTGGGTGACGGCCGCCGGTGAGGCAGTGCCGGTGCGGCCCGCAAGCGGGTGCATCAGCGCCCAGCCGAGCAGCGGGAAAAGTCCCGAGATGAGGAATGCGACCTGCCAGGAAGCCGTCGAGGCGAGCGCGGCAATGAGGATCGGCGCAACGATGCCGGCGATCCCCAGGATCGTCTGCTGAAAGCCGAGAGCGGCGCCGCTCGCCCCGGCTCCTGCGACCTCTGCGGCCGCGACGAACGAGAGCCCATTCCACGAGAGCCCGATCGCACCGGCGAGGACGAGAACAGGCACGAGCACCCAAGGCTGTGCATCGGCGGCGAGGGCGACGATCACGAGCCCGACGGTGACCCCAAGAGCGAGGCGGCAGAGGGGGACGATCCTGCTGCCGAGGCGATCCGACCAGCCTCCCACGACGACTCGAAGGACGCCTCCGAGGAGTTGCGAGGCGGCGAGAACGAGGGCGGCGGAGCCGATCGAGAAACCGTGCGCCTCGTGCAGGAATAGCACCGTGAAGCTCATGGTTGCGGTCTGGCCGACGACGACCAGCCCACTCCCGAAGGAGATTCGCCACAGGGCCTGGCGTCGCAGCGTCACCGACGAGGTGCCGCGGACGAGGGGGGCAACTCCGCCCGGCGGATCCCCGAGAAAGACCGC
>Ga0163153_10009056_pt1 | contig 10134 bp, 7 predicted proteins | sample OliLakLV19MP6IB1_FD_148629 | JGI IMG/M metagenome (GOLD analysis project Ga0163153, IMG submission 148629) | Freshwater microbial mat bacterial communities from Lake Vanda, McMurdo Dry Valleys, Antarctica - Oligotrophic Lake LV.19.MP6.IB-1 | ecosystem: Environmental > Aquatic > Freshwater > Lake...
CCTTGGAGCACGAATCCTTGTCCTGCTCGTGGCACCAGATGCAGTAGTTGGCCTCGTCGAGGGCGCCCGCGAGGTGGGTGCCATGGTCCGTGAGCGCGAATCCCTCGCGGCGGCGGATGTGGTGCAGCGTGTGGACGGTGTAGCCCTTGTCGCGCTCGGTGTGCACCGGCACGAGGTGCATCGGGTCGACACGCTGCGGCGGCTTGAAAAGCACGCCGCCCTTGAACGCGCGCCGTCCGTCCCGGGTGTGCGCGGCCCACGCGGCGAACCTCTCCGCCAGCGCCAGGTCGTCGGCGTGGTTGGCCTCGTCCTCGACCCAGAGGATCACGGTGTTTGCGAACAGCAGCTCGTCGAAGGCGCCGCCGAGGCGTTGGGTGAGCTGCGCCAGCAGCGCGGGACCATCGAGGCTCGCGGCCTCGTCGGCCTTGATCTTGAGCATCGCGCGGCGCTGGACGAACTTGCGCTTGACCTTGAAGAGGGGCGCCAGCTCGTGGTGGCTTTCCACCAGGTCCTGCCAATCCTCCTCGATGGCGAAGAGCTTCGCCACGAAGCGGTCGACGTGCGGCGCGACCGCAAGCAGCAGTTGCGCTTCGGCCTTGTATTCGAGGGCCGCGGGATCGGCGCGCGCCGCGACCCAGCGTGTGTGCAGGGGCGCATCGGCCTCGAGGAGGGATTGCCCGAATGCGGCATCAACCTTCTCGAGGCCGGCGCGGCGATAGAGGTCTTCGAACGCGAGGCCGAAGGCGAGCGTAAGGGTCTGCGAGGTGGGGGACATCGAGGTGCGCACAGCCAAGGGATGCCGATTTTATCGGATATCCACCAAAGCCTCTGGAGGGCGCTACTGCAGGGAAACGATTTTCCCGAGCGACGGCACCCGGTCGTGGTCGAGCATGAACAGGATGTAGTGCCCGGGCGGCGCCAGTTCGCGCGCCGCGGGTGCCGTGATCGTATACGTGTCGATGCATGCGCCGCGGCACGACGAGACCGGCCCGGTAAGGGCAAGCTGGACGTGGCGCTGGTTCATGTCGAACGAATGGGTCTGTGAGCCGAGGCCGACCAGGGCCGCCTCGCTCACGACGGTGCCCCTGGGCACGGTCACTTGCGCCAGGCCGCCGAACCTGAGCGCCGCCGGCGCCGTCATCATCGTCGGGCGAACCTTGAACATGTAGTCGGGATAGTAGTAGCGGAAGTCGCTGCGTTCGATGCCGTCGCTGCCGTCGCGGTTGCCGGAGCCGACCACGACGCGCCCGTCGGGCAGCAGCACCGTCACGGTGTGATAGCCGCGCACTTCGGGCATGAAGGAGGTGCCGCGCGCGATCGCGAAGTTGTTCCTCGGATCGACGTATTCCGCATAACCGGTTTCGCTGGCCGGGCTCTCGTCGTCGTGGCCCGCCAGGATGAGGATGCGGCCGTCGGGCAATATCACCGTGGACGGATGGTGGCGGTTGCCGTGCATCGGGATCGACGGCCTCCACACGTCGGCGACGGGGTCGTAGACGTCCACGTTGCCCTCAAGGACGGTGTCGTGTTCGCCGCCCGCGTAGAGGACGCTCCCGTTCGCATAGCCCCAGCTGTCCTGCGGCAGGCGCAGCGGCAGCAGCGCGCTCGACGAGCCGAAGTTGGGAAACACCTTCTCGGGCGCGAAGGCGTCGATGAGATCCTTCGCGCCGGGGCGGAAATTGTTGGTGTGTTGCCAGGTCGCCGCGCCACGGGAGGGCATGAGCAGGAAGAGCGGTTCCGCCGAGCCGCCGATCATCATCACGCTTCTTGTCGGATCGGCGTAGGGCCACTGGAATACGTGTGGGTAGTCCGGATTCTCGACGCCCGGTGGCGTCTGTGCCAGGCCGGAGACCGCCGTCCACGTCTTGCGCACCGAGTCGAACACCTCGACGCTCAGGTTGTACGACTTCAGGGGAAGGACGGCGTCGTATCCCCCGGTGACGAGCATGCGCGAATCCGCAAGGCGGGTGACGGTGGCGTACCAGCGCAGCGGCTCGCCCAGCGGACCCTTCACAATCGTCTTTGGATTCACCGTCCAGGTATTGAGGGTGGGGCTGTAGGTGGCCGATTCGGCGATCCCGTCGACGGTCAGCGCGTCGATCAGGTTGCCGCTCCTGTAGAGCGTCAGGTCCACGATGCCGTCCGCGCCGCTCGCGAAAAAGAGGTTGCCGTTGGCAAGCAGCGCGTGGCCGCTGCAAACCAGGCTCTTCATCCGGAACATGTTGGTGCGTGTGTTGACCACCGGCTTGAAGGGCGCGGCGTTCTTGATCGGCGTGATGAGGACGGACGCCGGCTGCGTCGTGAACGGGGGCGTGGTGGGTATGATGAACAGGAATTCCGGCTCGAACCCGGGTTTGGTGAGGATCACCTCCGGGTGCTGAAGGTAGTTGTATTCGTTCACCAGGAAGAGCTTGCCGCTGGGCAGCAGCCCCATGTGGATGGGCGTGACCTCGAAGCCGGAGGCCTGGCGCCACTCGACGAGCGGGCTGTAGAGATCCTGGATGGCTTGCGCGCCCGCCGGCATTGCGGCCAGGCAACATGCAAGCGCCAGTCCCGTGAACCTTCGCATCCTGTCCTCCCTCTCGTAAGGGGCCCATTTTCCCTCATCCGGGGGATCTTCGATAGTGCGCAGGCGCTGTTTCCGGCCCAACGTGCCGGCGCTGCGATCCATAGTAATCTGGTCGGCGCATGACCCCGCCAAAGACCCCCGTGAATCCGGCCACACGTGCCCGATAACAAGCCCATCCACTACCGGATCGTCGATCGCTCCAGAGCGCAAAGCGGCGACGAGCGCGCGCGCGTGGTCGCGGCGCTTCTGGAGGATCCGCCGCGCATCGAGCCCAAATATTTCTACGATGACCTCGGCTGCGCGCTTTATGGCGCCATCTGCCTGCTCCCGGAGTATTACCCCACGCGCACCGAGGCGGCGCTCTTCCGCGACCGGCGCGAGGAAATATCCCGGGTGCTCGGTACCGGACGGCAGTTCGTCGACCTGGGCTCGGGTGACTGTCGCAAGGCGCAGGGGTGGCTGCCGTTCCTCACGCCGTCGCGTTACGTCGCGGTGGATTTTGCCGCGGGGGAGCTGGAGCGATCGCTGGCCCGGCTGTCGCCCGAGTTTCCGCGGGTGGAAATGGTGGGCGTGGTCGCCGACTTCACCGCGGGCCTGCCGCTGGACGGCGTGCTGGATGGGTCACCCGCCACGTTTTTTTATCCCGGATCGAGCATCGGCAACTTCACGCCTGACGAGGCGGTGGTGTTCCTTTCGAATGTGCGCGCGTATTGCGCGCCGCGCGCCGGCGGCCTGCTCATCGGAGTCGACGGCAAGAAGGCCTCGGCGGTGCTGGATGCCGCCTACGACGACCCGCTGGGCGTGACCGCAGCCTTCAACCGCAACGTGTTGGTGCATCTCAACCGGCGCTTCGCGTTCAACTTCGACCCCGGTGCGTTCGTTCACCGGGGGTTCTACAACGCGGAGGCCGGGCGCGTGGAGATGCACCTGGAATCGGCGCGCGAGCAGGAGGTGGACCTGGCGGGCAGCAAGCGCCGCTTCGAGCACGCGCAACGCATCCACACCGAGAATTCCTGCAAGTACCGTCCGGAGGAGTTCGAGGCGCTGCTCGGGCGTGCCGGTTTCGGATCGGTGCGCCATTGGACCAGCGCCGAAAACAGCTACTACGTCTTCTACGCCACTGCCTGATCAGCCGCGCACGCGTCCCGTGGCGACGTAGTGCTGGGTGAGGGCACCGGTCTCGACGCGGAAATCGTCCAGCCGCGTGGCGAGCAGGGACCACGGCGCGGCGAATCCGTCGAAGTTCGTGATGTAGCCGCGGTGTGTGGCACGCAGGTACCAATTGGCGGGAAAGAGCCATCGGGCATACAGCTTCGTGCTGGTGGCCGCCACGCGTGCGCCAGGACGGGCCTGCGAGAAGAGGTTGTCCAGCGCCCGGGACGAACGGATGAGATCGTGGGTGTAGCTGAAGAGGATCGCATCGGGTGCGGCGGGCAACACGATGTTTTCCCCGGTGGCCTCGATCAGGTCGAGGCGGCGGCAACCAAGCGGTGGCCGGCCACGGCGAGCATGTCCTGGGACGGATCGAACGCGATGACACGTCCCTGCGCGCCGATCGCGGCGGACAACGCGCCGAAGCACCAGCCGGTGCCGCAGCCCGCATCGAGCACCGTCTGCCCGGGGCGCAACCGCAGCGCCGCGATGGCGCGCTCCCGCACTGCGTTGATTCGCCGCGTCCGCCGGTCGTAGCGCGGGGCGAGGTCCCGGTAGTGCGCTACCGCCTCGTCGAGGTCGGCACCGTCCATCGCGTCACGCGTCGCGCGCCAGGCGCAGGCCGGAGAACTGCCAGCGCGCGTCGGCCGGGAAGAAGTTGCGGTAGGTGGCGCGGATGTGCGAGGCCGGCGTCGCGCAGGAGCCGCCGCGCAACACGTACTGGTTGGCCATGAACTTGCCGTTGTATTCGCCAACCGCGCCGGGCGCGGTGCGGAAGCGCGGATAGGGCGCGTAGTCGCTACGCGTCCATTCCCAGACATCGCCGAAAATCTGCGCGATGGCGCCTTCCGGGGGCGCCTCGCGCATGGCGAGGGGGTGCAGCGCGCCGCTTTCCACGAAGTTTCCCTCGCGTGGCGCATCGGCCGCGGCCACTTCCCATTCCGCCTCGGTCGGCAGCCGGGCGCCGGCCCAACGCGCAAACGCTTCGGCTTCGTAGAAGGTGATGTGGCACACCGGGGTGTTGGGTTCGATCGGCACCATGCCGCGCAGCGTGAAGGTCTGCCACGAATCCCCGGCGCGTTCCCAGTAGAGGGGCGCTTCCCAGCCGCGCGCGACGACCTGGTCCCAGCCGGCGGCGAGCCAGAGATCGGGGCGCCGGTACCCGCTGTCTTCGATGAAACGTGCGAAATCGCCGTGTGTCACCGGGTGCGAGGCGATCTCGAACTCGTTGACCCACACGGTGTGCCGCGGCGATTCGTTGTCGAAGGCGAAGCCTTCGCCCTCGTGCCCGACCTGACGGGCGCCTTCGGCGAACCGCACCCAGCTCCTCGCGCGTGCCTTGACCGGCGTGAGCGGCCAGGTCTTCTGGTAGGCCGGGCGAAGCGGGTTGCACGAAAGCAGGTGCTTGAGGTCGGTGAGGATCAGCTCCTGGTGCTGCTGCTCGTGGTGCAGGCCCAGCTCGACCAGCGAGAGCAGATCCGCGGGCAGCGCGCCTTCTGCAAGCAGGGCGAGGATGCGCGCTTCCACGTGGTCGCGGTACGCCAGGACCTCCGCGAGCGCGGGGCGTGAGAGCAGGCCCCGGTATGGGCGCGGATGCCGGTCGCCGATCGCGTTGTAGTAGGAGTTGAAGAGATACTTGAAGGTAGGATGGAACGGGGCGCGTTGTGGCTCGTGGCGCCCGAGGATGAAGGTTTCGAAGAACCAGGTGGTGTGGGCCAGGTGCCACTTCACCGGGCTCGCGTCCGGCATCGACTGGATCGCGCAGTCTTCGGCCGAAAGCGGAGCGGCCAGTGCGCGCGTGGCGTTGCGCACGGCATGGAAACGCTCCGCGAGCACGCCGGGGCGCAGGGGCCGGTGCTGCGGGGGCGCGCGCACGCTCAGCCCACCACGATCGCGGGTGTGCCTTCGACCATCTCGCCGATCACCGCGGCGTGCGCAAACCCTTCGTCACGGAATATCTTCAGCACTTCGTCCACTCCCTTCGCGTCGCAGGCGACCAGCAGGCCACCGCTCGTTTGCGGATCCGTCAACACGGCTTTTTCGGCTTCGCCGATCGAGGCCCCCAGTTGCACGCGGTCCCCATACCCCGCCCAGTTTCGACCCGAGGCGCCGGTGAGGATTCCCTCGCGGGCGAAATCGAGCGCGCCTGGAAGCAGCGGAATGGCTTTCCAGTCGAGGCGCGCGCCGAGCTTCGAGCCCTTGGCGATTTCCAGCAGGTGGCCCGCAAGGCCAAAGCCGGTCACGTCGGTGAGGGCGTGAACCTGCTCCATGCGGCCCAGGCGAACGCCCGGGGTGTTGAGCTGGGTCGTGGTGGCGATCATCGCCTTGTAGCCGGCGTCGTCCAGCAGGCCCTTCTTCAGCGCCGCGCTGTGGATGCCGACACCTATCGGCTTGCCCAGCACCAGCTTGTCGCCCGCAACCGCGCCCGCGTTGCGCTTGATGTTGCGCGGGTCGACGAGGCCGATGGCGACCAGGCCGTAGATGGGCTCGACCGAGTCGATGGTATGGCCGCCCGCGATCGGGATGCCGGCGCGCGCACAGACCGATTCCCCGCCCTCGAGGATCCGGCGGACCACGTCGAGCGGGATCTGGTTGACCGGCATGGCCACCAGGGCGAGGGCGAACAGGGGCTGGCCCCCCATGGCATAGACATCGGAGATGGCGTTGGTGGCCGCGATGGCGCCGAAATCGAATGGGTCGTCGACAATCGGCATGAAGAAATCGGTGGTGGCGACAATGGCCTGGGTGTCGTTGATGCGATAGACCGCGGCGTCGTCGCTGGTCTCGATGCCCACCAGCAGCTCCTTCGGGACCAGGCCCGGCGCCGACTTGGCGAGGATCTGCTCGAGCACCCCGGGTGCGATCTTGCAGCCACACCCGCCGCCGTGGCTGAACTGGGTCAACTTGAGTTGCATGTCCATGCGTCCGTGCCTCGCTTCTGGGTAGGTCGAGATTCTAACGCCGCGCTTACACCTCCAGGCGCGACAGCAGGGCGTTCAGGGCGCGCGATTCGGCCTTCGGGTTGAAGAGGGCGCGCCGATGCGCGCACTGGCGCTCCAGGTCCCGAAGGTAACCGCGCCCCTCCACAGCACGTACGAGGCATCGGGCCAGGCCGGATGCATCGCCGGGTTCGAAATATCCGCCGTATGCGCTGCCGAGCATGCCTTCATTGCCCGAGACCCGGCTCGCCAGCACTGCCGTGCCCGAGGTCACCGCCTCCACGATCACGTTTGCACCGCCTTCCATGCGCGAAGGATGCACCAGCACATGCGCGGCCTTGATGGCGGCCCGTGCGAGTCCATGGGGAAGGGCGCCCACGTAGCGGAAGCGATCATCGCGCCGCTGCAGCCCGCGCGCCGCTGCCGCGAGCCGCGAATCCAGTGGCGCTCCGATGTGGCGCAGCGTGATGGGTAGCGAGCGTGGGGTGAGACCCATGGCTGCGAACAAGGTTCGCGGATCCTTCTCCTCGCGCAGGTGGCCCACGGCGAGGCAGCGAAGGACATCGCGCGGCTTGCGGGCGGGCGCGAGGAAGCGGGCCGACTGGTAAATCACCTCCGCCTTCGTGCGCCAGCGCGCCGCCAGGATGCGGCGCGCATCCTCCTGCAGCACCACGATGCGATCGGCGAGGTCGAGGCTGCGCGCGGCTGCGGCGCTTTCCGGCAGGTCGCGGTAGAGGTCGGTGCCGGTAAGCACCACGCAGAGTCCGCGGTGCCCGGGGTTGGCGGCGTGGAACCGCTCCACCGATTCGGCGCTTCGCCGGGCGTGCAACGCAATCATCGCGTCGCAGGCCGCGCCGTCCCAGTCCGTCTGTAGAATGATCCTGCAGCGGCCGTGCAACATTTCGGCCCACCGCGCCGCGGTGCGCCAGTTGCCGTTATTCGCGGTCCTCGTCCCGGGCGTCACGATGCATACAACAGGTTTGGCAAGCGAGCCCATCGGGCCATTATACAAAGGCGACGACCTTGCCGAATGCCTGCGCGATGCACGCGCGCGCACCCTCGCGATCTATTCGCACCTCGACCTCGCCTCGCTCGAGGTGCCGTGCCTGCCGCTGGTCAACCCGCCGCGCTGGGAGTGGGGACACATCGCCTGGTTCCAGGAGCTCTGGTGCCTGCGCCACGACACGACATCGGGTGGGCGCGCGCGCGCCTCGATCCTTGCCGGCGCCGACGCCTTGTTCGATTCGAGCGCGGTTGCGCACGATTCGCGCTGGAGCCTGGAGTTGCCGCCGGGGGCTGGGCTTTCCGGATACATGGCTGCAACACTTGCCGATACGCTCGAGGCGCTGCGAGCCCTGCCCGCCGGTGGCGACGACTATTTCTTCCGCCTCGCGTTGCTGCACGAAGACATGCATGGCGAGGCGCTGCTGATGACGCTGCAGACGCTGGCGCTGCCCGGCCCCGCGATCCCGGCCGTCGGACCCGCGCCTTCGGCGTTGCGCCCGGCGGCGGATATCGCGTTTGCGGGGGGCGAATTCACGATGGGGTCCACGCGTGGCGCGGCGCGATTCGTGTTTGATAACGAACAATGGGCACATCCGGTGCGTATCGCGCCGTTCGCCATCTCGTCGCGTACTGTGACCCAGGGGGAGTTCGCAGCCTTCGTGGAAGACGGCGGCGCGGCCCCGGCTCACTGGCGCCGCGCGCAGGTTGCCTGGCTTGCTCGGCGCTTCGATCGCTGGGAATCCCTCGATCCCGATGCGCCGATGGTCCACGTGTCGTTGACCCAGGCGAACGCTTATTGCGAGTGGGCGGGGCGCCGCCTGCCGACGGAAGCGCAGTGGGAGTTCGCGGCGGTCCACAACCGGGGCGAGCTGGAGCAACTGACCGGAGGCGTCTGGCAATGGACCTCCACGGCGTTCGAGCCGTACCCCGGATTCGTGCCCGGACCCTACCGCGAATACTCAGCGCCGTGGTTCGGGAATCATTTCGTGTTGCGCGGCGGCAGCTTCGCCACGCGCGGCCGGCTCGTGCATCCGCGCCTGCGCAATTTCTACCTGCCCGGGCGCAGCGACATGTTTGCGGGGTTTCGAACCTGCCCCGTCTGACGGTGGTGGCGCTGTGTCATAATTTGGGTGGCGGGGCTCCCCGCATTGAAGGCCGATGAATCTGGTCAGGTCGGGAACGAAGCAGCCACAGTCGATCCCTTCAAGTGCCGGGGGTCAGCCTCGCCAATCCGAATTCCGATCCCGGCCCCGTTGAACGGGGCCCAGCGCCCATCCAATGGCCTACCAAGTTCTCGCCCGCAAGTGGCGTCCCCGGGTCTTCGAGGAGATCGTTGGCCAGCCGCACGTGGTCACCGCGCTTGCCAACGCCCTCGACTCGCGCAGGCTGCACCACGCCTATCTCTTCACCGGGACGCGCGGTGTCGGCAAGACCACGCTCGCGCGCATCCTGGCCAAGGCGCTCAACTGCGAAACCAACGGCATCTCGTCGAAGCCGTGCGGGAAATGCGGCGCGTGCACCGATATCGACGCCGGCCGCTTCGTGGACCTGATGGAAGTCGACGCCGCCACCAACACCAAGGTCGACGAGATGCGCGAGCTGCTCGAAAACGCGCAATACATGCCGACTTCCGGGCGCTTCAAGGTCTACATCATCGACGAAGTCCACATGCTCTCGCGCAATGCGTTCAACTCGATGCTGAAGACGCTCGAAGAGCCGCCGGAACACGTCAAGTTCATCCTCGCGACCACCGATCCGCAGCGCCTGCCGGTCACGATCCTGTCGCGCTGCCTGCAGTTCAACCTCAAGCCGCTCACGCCACAGCTGATCGCCGGCCACCTCAAGCACGTGCTTGCGGCCGAAGGTATTGCCTTCGAGGATGGAGCGCTCCCGCAGCTCGCCAAGGCCGCATCGGGCAGCCTGCGTGACAGCCTGAGCCTGCTCGACCAGGCGATCGCCCACGGTGGCGGCAAGGTCGCCGCGGCACAGGTGGCCGAGATGCTGGGCTCGCTCGGGTCGGACCTCATCTGGCCGTTGCTCGACCGCGTGGCGGCCGCGGACGGCAAGGGCACGATCGAGGAAGCGCAGCGCATCGCAAGCCGCAGCCTGTCCTACGACGCGGCCCTCGAGGAGCTCGCATCGCTGCTGCATCGCGTGGCCCTCGCGCAGGCCGGCGCCGGCGCCGCGCCCGACGAACCCGATGCCGATCGCATCGCCGCGATGGCCTCGCGGCTCGAGCCGGGGCGTGTCCAGGTGATGTACCAGATCGCGCTGCTCGGCCGGCGCGACCTCGCGCTGGCGCCGGATGAATTCGCGGGCTTCACCATGGCGCTGCTGAGGATGCTCACCTTCGCGCAGCAGGCGGGGGAAGCCCACGCGCCGCGGCCCGCGCCCGTTGTGGCACGGGCGCAGCCTGGCCCGTCGTCGAGTGCGGCTTCCCCGGCGGGCGCGGGCCGCGGCGCGTGGGCT
>Ga0163153_10009057_pt1 | contig 10134 bp, 9 predicted proteins | sample OliLakLV19MP6IB1_FD_148629 | JGI IMG/M metagenome (GOLD analysis project Ga0163153, IMG submission 148629) | Freshwater microbial mat bacterial communities from Lake Vanda, McMurdo Dry Valleys, Antarctica - Oligotrophic Lake LV.19.MP6.IB-1 | ecosystem: Environmental > Aquatic > Freshwater > Lake...
GGTTAGATATTGGGGATGACGGGCTAGATTTTAGGGATGACGGATTGGTTATTCGGGACGGGCAGGATGTTTACACGCTCTTCACATTCAGCCGGTATGATCTCGAAACCCACCGGGTGGTATCTGCCAAATGACCGAAATTGTCCAGCCCTTCTTTGCCGAACACCAGATATTGCTATGGGTAATTACCGTATTTGCTGACCTGGGTTTTGCGGTTCTGGCGTATCGTTTGTTTGGCCGTACGGGTTTATATGGCGTGGTGATTTTCAGCCTGCTGCTGGCCAATATCATGGGGCCCAAGCTCACGGTGATTGGCGGGCTGCAAACCTCGATGGGCGTGATCCTCTATTCCAGCATCTTTTTTGCCACCGATTTACTCAGCGAAAAGTACGGTAAGGCTGAGGCGCAACGCGCGGTTATGTTGGGTTTTTACGTGAGCATTACGCTGGTGGTGATGACACAAATCAGCATACTGTTTGTGCCCTCCACCCTGCCGGAGACCTCGGCCTTTGCGCAATCGGTGCATGCGGCTACGGTAACTTTGTTCGATTACACGCCACGCTTTGTTTTTGGTTCGTTACTGGCTTATTTATTGAGCCAGTCGTTTGATGTGTGGCTGTTCCACAAGATCCGTGATGCAACCAACGGCAAGCATCTGTGGTTGCGCAATACCGGCTCTACACTGATCTCGCAAATCGTGGATACAGTGATTTATGGCCTGGTGGTGTGGTGGGGTTTGGTGGATTTCACCACGGCCATGCAACTGGCAGCGGCCAAATATGTGTTCAAGTTTGCCATTGCGGTGATTGATACGCCGTTTATTTATTGGGCGGTGAGGTGGCCCGCAAGAAATGAGGCGCGGGACGACACATCCATGGCTTGATGAAGTACTCGGATGATCCTTATTTGATCGGCTGCAATCAAATCGAAATAGATCACGTGCCGCGCTACGACCAAGCTTCTTAACCCCATACGAATGTCATCTCTATTGCCACCCAGACCAGGTTGAACAACAAGCATCTCAAACGCGGTTTCAAAACGAAACAGGTAGCGCCTTCGAGCTGCAATACCCCATCGATTCTGGCTGTATTGTCCAATTGCCAGTAAGTCAGCCCTGGCATCGGCCGAAATGACAAAGCGGCTCACTTCGCCATCAATGTATCCAGTTCCTGGTTCAGCTGATCAAATGAAAACTCACTTACCAACCCCGAAGCAACGCCTTCTTCAATCGCCGCTTTGAGCGCAGCAAGCTTGAGCTCTCGCTCTTCATGCAGGCGCAGGCCTTCGCGGATCAGTTCACTCGCAGTGCGGTAACGACCGCTGGCTAACTGGTCGGTAATGTATTGGTCAAAGTGCTCGCCCAATGTAATGCTGGTGTTTTTCATTTGAATAATGTGATTCAAGATGGATACCCATAGTACCAAAAATAGGTATTGTGGGCGCCAAGCTCAGTGTCCGATAGGGAGGATGTACTTCTACTTTGTAGGGATCTGGCCATTAATTGGGCTATCAATCGCCTTTGCTATTTAGCCGGGACAGGGTGTTGGTCGCGCGCGAGGCGCGGATTTCCGAACGAATGCCGATATCAGTCCGGCGCCTTCTCTAGAAACGGCGGCGGCAAGTGACGCCCGCCGCGCTCGACGGTTACCCAACGTACCTCGGTGAAGGTTTCAATCGAGGCAGTACCACCGTGCCGGCCCAGGCCGCTGTTCTTCATGCCGCCGAAAGGCACAATCGCTTCATCATGCACCGGCGCATCATTGACGTGCGCCATGCCGGTTTCCAACTTCCGGGCAATCTCCAGGCCACGCTCTTCGTTGCGGGTCAGAATGCCTGCCGAAAGGCCATATTCAGAGTCGTTGGCCAGTGTTATAGCCTGCTCGTCATTTTCGATCACGGTAATCGCCGCCACCGGGCCAAACGTTTCCTCGCGGAAGATTCGCATCTCTGGCGTTACCCCGGACAACACGGTGGGCGAATAGAACAAGCCTGCGTAAGTGCCACCGGTTTCAATGCGCGCGCCGTGGGCTTCGGCGTCTCTGACCTGCGACTCGATGCCGGCCAGTTGCTTGGCATTGATGATGGGGCCGATAACATTGCCCATTTCAGCCGGGTTGCCCACGCCCAGAGTTTTGACGTTGGCGACGAATCGCCGGGTGAACTCGTCGGCTATGTCTCGATGCACCAGGATGCGCTCTCCGGACATGCAGATCTGGCCCTGGTGCATAAAGCAACCAAAAGTGGCAACGTCCACTGCCCGCCCGATATCCGCGTCGTCCAGCACAATAATGGCGTCCTTTCCACCCAGCTCCAGGCAGGCTTTCTTCAATAGCCCACCCGCCAATGCGCCGATCTGACGGCCTACTGCGGTGGAACCGGTAAAGCTGACCGCCTTGACCCGCGGGTTGGCGACCAGCTCTTCGCCCACCTTGGCAACATGGTCGCGGGAACAGGTCACAACGTTGAACACGCCCGCCGGAATGCCGGCCTCTTCCATGCATTCGGCCAGCAACAATCCGCCCGACACCGGCGTTTCCTCGGAGGGCTTGAGCACAATGGTGTTGCCCACCGCCATGGCCACTGCGATACCGCGCGTCGACAACAATAAGGGGAAGTTCCAGGGAGAGATCACCGCTACCACTCCCAGCGGCTGGCGTATGACCATGCTGAGCTTGCCGTAATCCGAAGGCAGTATTTCACCTTTGACCTGGTAGGCCGCTGCTGCGGCGGCGCGCAAAACATTGGCCGCTGCTCCAGACTCGAACATGGCCTTGCCAATCCACGAGCCCGACTCTGCAACCAGGGCAGCTGCCAATTCCTGCTGCCGCCGCTCGACCACGTCGGCTGCTTTATTGAGCAACCGGGCACGCTGGGAATGGGGTGTCGCAGCCCATGCGGCTGCAGCATCACCGGCTGCATCAATCGCCCGCCTGGCATCGCTGACATCGGCGTCCGCGACGCTGGCATAGTGCGACCCATCGGCTGGGTTGGTGACGTCGAAGGTAGCCGCGGCATCCTGCCACTGGCCGTTGATGAACATTTGACGCGAGGTCGGCATAAGCGGACTCCTGGTTTGAGCTGGTTTCAGGTCGGTGCGATCAGTGCGCATCGCAGGTGGAAATTCTGGCACGGAAAGCCAGTCAGGGCATAACGACACCAATTCCTTCTTGGCAAATGTCCATAACTGCAATTCATGTCCTATTATTCAGGATCGTTCTGGCTGGTGGCAATATTCATTAACCCGCCTTACAGCGGCACGGTTTAGGCCCCTGACTTGGGAGGGAGGCGCACTGATCGCAGCATCAGGTACGGTTGACCTGCCGCGCGCGCAGGCTTATGGTCAGTCGCACCACCCTCTCAGCTGGACCTTCGCACCATGCCTCAAACACCTTTAACGTCTCGCGTTGTTCCAGCCGTGGATCGTGCCGCACGGATTCTGGATGCCATCCAGGCAGAGGGGCGGCCGATGCGCATCACAGAATTGGCTGATCAGTTGGAAGTATCCAAGGGCACCGTGCGTGAGATCCTTGAGACGTTGCGGATGCATGGCCTGCTTGAGCGCAACGAAGAAACCAAGCGCTATCGGCTCGGCCCCAAGCTGTTGCGCCTGGGTGCCTCGTCCCGTGCCAGCCTCAGCCTGACGACCATTGCCCGGCCTTATTTACAGCAGCTGGCTGAAACGCTAAGTGAAAACGTCCTGATGCTGGTGGCGAAAGAAAAAGATTTCCTGGTGCAGGATACCTGCCAGCCACATGATCCGCGGGCCATGATCGTGGTAGCCGCCTCGCCGGGGCATACCATTCCCCTGCATGCTGGTGCCTGCGCCAAAGTACTGGCTGCCTGGGGCGATCCACAACAAGCCAAGTCGACCAGGATCAGTAACCGCGCTGCGAAGGCCGTTCGCAGCACCGGTTACGCTACCGATGACCAGGAATACCTGGAGGGTGTGCGTGCTGTGGCCGCTCCGCTGCTGTCTTTGAAAGACAGCTCATTACTGGGCATCGTGCTGGTATCGGGCATTGCAGCTTCATTGCGGCGGGACCGACTGGACTCTGTTGGCAAAGCCATTTACGAAGCCTGCTCGCAGATTGTGGAAGACCTGGATTGTGCCGGAGTGGTCTGAAAGTAGCACCCAGGGAGCGTGTCGCCGAAAACCCCTCGCCCTTACATAACTCTAATTCATGGCTGAAACCGTGATTCCTGTTTGACAGGGCATGGGCCATGCAAATATTGTCTGCCGCACCGGGTATTTTCACCCGAACACAATGAGCGGTGCATGATCAAGCGAGGAGATCGCAAAAACTGGGCGCGCGAGCAGTTCCAGGGCTTTGAAAACATCCTGATGCCCTCCTTTTCGGCGAACTATCGCGAACTGAATGAGGAAGGCATCCGGCTTGATGTACGGCAAAGCATCGCGCACGGGTTTTTCGCAACTCTGTGCGCCATGGAGTCGGGGATGACGCCGACAGAACAGCGTCGCTTGCTTGAGATCGCCTGTGACGAGGCGGGTGACGACATCCACATTGGCATGTCTTTGGCCGGCGAGTCGCTGGAACAGGACGTCGCCCAACTGCAGTTCGCCGAATCGGTCGGTGTCTCCCACGCGCAAATCACCTGGCCGCAGAACTTCCGTCCCAGCTCCCATGACGAAGTGGTTGAGTTTGCCAGCGCCCTGTCCCAGGCCAGCCATCTTGGGCTGGTACTGCTGGCCTCGGAAAATTTTGCCATGCGCCATCTGCACCCCAGTGGTTTGCCGTTCGAAGCGTTCGAGCGCCTGGCTGATCTCGACAACGTCATTGCCCTGCAACTGGGCAGCATGGATGCCGGCCTGATACTGGAATGCTGCGAGCGGTTCTGCGACCGCCTGCTGGTGACCAGCATGAACTTCGGCATGTTGCCCATGCTGGTGCAGAACTTTGACCTGCAATGGAGTGGTGCTTGGTGTGTGGAAGCGCTGCAATCCCCGGAAAAACCCTATGCCAACCAATTTCTCGATGCCCTGCGCAAGGGTGAGATGGACACGGCCATGGGCATTTACTGGAACTTGTTCCCCGCCCTCGCGGCCATGGGCCGAACGCTGGCAGCGAACAAACGTTTTCTCGAAATCGTCTGCGACGAGGCAGCGGATAAAATCCAGGTTTCATTCACCCTGCTGTTCGACTCTTTCGAAGATACTCTGGAGATGCTGGAGCACGCCGAAAAGGTTGGCGCCAGCCATGCCCTGTTGGCTTATCCGCAGGATTTCCGGCCGACCTGCACGGGCCGACATCGTCGCCATGACACGCCGCATATCCGAGGCAACCAATCTGGGCCTGGTCATGTACGGCACCGACAAGTTCGATTTCGTGCGCTTTCACCCCAGCCATGTACCTTTCGACGCCTACGATCCGATTGCCGATCTGCCGAACATCGTGTCCATCAAGGTGGGTTTCGGCGACCCGGCCATGACCTACGAGTGTTTTGAGCGCTACGGCGACCGGGTCCAGGTCAATGCTACCAGATCACGAATGCGGAATCGGGGGCTCATTGCCCAACCTGGATGAAATATTTCTCGGAGCAGGCCTGGTTTCGCCTGAACCCGGGGTAACCACCAATTCTCCAACCTTGTTGTGCTGCCCGCCAGCAGGCTCGAACTCAAAACCAGCGTAACACTGACTTACCGCAAGCGGAACGTGATTTCCCCGGCCTGCCACGCGTTCGTCAATTGTCTGCGGGAAATGCCCAACGAGCCCCGCCCCCTCTGGACCGGGTCAACCTGAACAGGTTGAGCTTTCAGTCTGCCTCACTCGCATTGTCACGGCTGCCGAAGCCCCTGCCAGCGCCGCACCAAGTCTGCTTCGATACCGAGCAGGTCGAGCACTCGTCCGACCGTATGGTTAATAATGTCGTCGACGGTTTTCGGCCGGTTGTAGAAGGCTGGCATGGGCGGAACGATCAGGGCTCCCATCTTGGCAGCCTCGTGCAGCAAGCGCGTGTGGCCCACGTGTAACGGCGATTCGCGCGGCACAATGACGAGCTTGCGAAATTCCTTGAGGGTGACGTCAGCGGCTCTCACCAACAAGTTGTCAGAATAGGAATTGACGATACCCGACAAAGTTTTCATCGAGCAGGGTGCTACCACCATTGCGTCGATTTGAAACGAACCGGAAGAGAGACTGGCAGCCAGGTTGCGATCGCTGTGCACCTGGTCGGCCATGGCTTCGACTTCGCGAGGACTGAAGTCGGTTTCGATCTCGATGTTCAGGCGGCCATGACGGGACAGGATCAGGTGCGTTTCGACCGTATCAATGTCCTGCAATACCTGCAACATGCGCACGCCATAGATGGCACCACTGGCACCGGATATGCCAATAACAAGCTTCATGCGGGCTCCCGGGCGTTAGCCAATTGCAGTTCTCGCGCAAAAGGCCTGCGCATCAAAGTCGACCACGACCTGCGCTACTGCATGCGCCACTATCTCTACGCGTTCCATGAGTTCATCGTCCAGCACCATATTAAGATGTGCAAAGTATGCATCGAGGTTTCCACCGGCAGCCACCTCCGGGCGTTCGCTACCCGTTGCCGGGGATGGGCTGAGCAGGGTTTCCAATTGCATTTGTTGTTGTTGCTCCGCAGCCAATTCAACAGCCTTGACTCGTTCACGCAAGGCTAACATTCCATCCACATCAGCGATTGTACTCAGCGCTTCATCTTGTTTCATCCAGCGTCGTACCGCACGCAGCGGATGAATGACCTCGCCAGCCCAGCGTTCGGAAAACCTCAGCGCCGAGTGCATCACAGGTTTTCGCAACGGTATTCCGAGTGCACCTGCCCACAGGCAAAACAACACCAGGTTGATATCCGCTCCGCGTTCATCCTGAAGCCACAGGCAGGCTTCGGGGACCTCGGGCTGACCGTAAACAGCCAGGGAGAAATTCCAGAATTTGAGGGAGCGAATATTCATGCTTGGGTTAATCGGAATTGTACGATATCTCATAACAGGTTCGGGATATCGTATATTCGTCGCTCCGAACGAGTCAACGCAATAGATCGGGGTTATGAATCATAAGCTGCACTGTAGGAGGTCGCTCTCGGGCGACATTCCTGCCCAATCGCGCGCAGAGCGCGCTCCTACGAATGATGGGTTAGCTGACCTTCGCGCGCAAAGGGCGCCAACAAACGAACCCGCCAGACACCCAAGCCTCAAAATCCATGCACAGAAGTGTAAAGTAGCCACAACAAAAACGCTCCGGAGAACCATTAATGCGATCCATCCTCAGCCTCGCAGCAGCCCTTTTCGCAATAACAGCCAATGCTCAGGACTTCGAATTCTGGCCCAACGCCGACTACGACCCATCCGTTCCCACCATCGAATCAGTTCTCGGCCACGCCCCCGGCGAACGCATCACCTGGCACGCCGAGGCCGTGCGCTACTTCGAGGCCCTGGCCTCGTCCGACCCTGATCGGGTTACCGTGCACCGCTACGCCGAGAGTTGGGAAGGTCGTGATCTCATCTATGTCGTCATCGCATCCCCTGAAAACATGCGCCGCATCGATGACATCAAACGGGACATGCAGAGCCTTCGAAATGCTGCGACAACGAGTCGTAGCGAAGCCGATCGCATCATCCAATCCGGGCCGGCCGTCACCTGGCTCAGCTACGGCGTGCACGGCGATGAAATCTCATCGACCGATGCCTCGATGCTGACCGCTTATCACCTGCTGGCCGCACGCGGTGACCCTCGCGTCGCCGATATACTGCGTGAGTCCGTGGTCATCATAGATCCGATGCAAAACCCGGACGGCCGCGATCGCTTCATTCATGGTTTTGAGATGGCCGAAGGTCTGGCCCCGGACCCGAACCGGCTCGCCGCCGAGCACGATCAACCGTGGCCGGGCGGACGCTACAACCACTACCTGTTCGACATGAATCGTGACTGGTTCACTCTGAACCAAGCCGAATCTGTCGGACGGGTTGTCGCGTTCCAGGATTGGTTTCCGGTTGTCTATGTTGACCTCCATGAAATGGGCGGTGACAGCAGCTACTACTTTGCGCCCGGCGCAGAACCGATTAATCCGCACGTCACGCCCACGCAAGTCAAGAACGAGGAGTTATTCGGCCAGACGAATGCCGCCTGGTTTGATGAGTTCGGCATCGACTATTTCTCACGCGATGTGTACGACAATTTCTACTCCGGCTACGGATCCTCCTGGCCGCAGTATTTCGGCAGTATCGCCATGACCTACGAGCAAGCGGGTGTCGAGGGGCTGATATTCCGCCAATACAATGGCCATGAGCTTCGCTACCGGGATGCGGTGCGCAATCATTTCGTCACCTCGCTCGGCAGCGCCGAAACCGTTGCCAGGAATCGGCAGAAATTCCTGCAGGACTTCTACGACTACCAGCTATCGGCCATCGCCGAAGGCCGATCCGACGACATTCGCACCTATATCATTCCGCAACAAACGGACCAGGCCGGAGCCAACAAGCTGGCCGGAATGTTGGTGCAGCAAGGCGTTGCAGTTGGTGTGGCGAATGGCAGCTTCAAGGCCTGCGGCGAGGACTATGCCGCCGGCAGTTACGTCATCGACATGGCACAGCCTGCCAAGCGGCTCGTGCGCACTCTGCTCGATGCCAACGTCGCCATGGACAGCGGCTTTGTCGGCGAGCAGGAAAAACGCCGCGCTATTGGCCTTGAAAGCAAGATCTACGATATAACGGCCTGGTCCCTGCCACTGCAGATGAATGTTCGGGCAGAAACATGCAATCTGCTGCCGAACGTCGGCACAACATCGGCCGGGCCCAGCCTGGTTCACGCGCCGGAACTGCCGACCACCCATGCCAAGGTCGCCTACCTCGTGCCCTGGGGTGAGGCCACCGCCGTTCGCTTTTTATCGCACGCTTTGCAGCGCGGTGTGTTGGTCAAGAGCACTGACGCGGGGTTTACTTTAGAGGGCCGTCGTTACCCGGCAGGCACGCTTATCGTTGCTGTCGCCGACAATGCGGCTGACATTCACCGGGCGGTTCGGGACATCGCGACCAGAAGCGGCGCCAACATGGTGGCTGTCGATGATAGCTGGGTGACTGATGGGCCTAACCTCGGCAGCAACCAGGTCGTCAGTCACAACCGGCCCGACGTTGCGATCGCATGGGATAATCCGACCCGCCCGACCAGCGCGGGGCAAGCCCGGTTCGTAATCGAACGGCAATTCGACTACCCGGTCACGGCCATCCGCACAGAGCGCATCGCCAAGGCTGACCTGAGCAATTATGAAGTCCTGATCCTGCCGGAGATGGACGGCGATGGCTACGCCGGTGTGCTGGGCGAGTCGGGTGCCGATAATCTCCGCGACTGGGTTCAAAAAGGTGGTGTACTGATCGCGCTCGGCTCGGCCAACGACTATCTCGCCGACGCAAACGTTGATTTGCTGTCGATCCGCCGTGAAAAAGCGGTGGTCGAGGAAGGCGACGAGGACAGTGCATCCAGCGGCGCTGACGACGAACAACCCGAGGCGACGGTTGCCGGTCGTAACCTGACGAGCCTCGCCGATTACGAACAGTCCATCACGCCGAAAACCAAACTACCCGATTTCCTCGCCGGCGCGCTCCTTCGAGCCGACGTTTTATCGGAGCACTGGTTGTCGGCAGGCGTCGCTTCCTCGCTGAACGTTCTCGCCTGGGGCGACAATATTTACACGCCGATTCGGCTCGATTCCGGTTTCAATGTCGCGCGCTTTGCGTCGGCTGAAAACTTGCTGGCAAGCGGTTACATCTGGGAAGAAAACCGTAAACAACTCGCCTTCAAACCCTTCGTCGTCGCCCAGCCATCGGGACGCGGTTTCGTGATTGGCTTTACGCAAGATCCCACCATTCGTGCCTACCTCGACGGTCTGAATGTGATCTTCATGAACGCCATCTTTCGCGGCTCCGCGCACGCTCGGCCGATGCACTGACGAATCGCCAGTAGGCGATGACTCAAAATAAGCAACAGGCTCAGGGTATCGAAAGCTGCCTTGGGGATGGCCAGATCAGAGCGCACCAGTCCGGCTACCATACCCAGCAAGAAAGACATAACGACGATGTCTGGCATTGCACGGGTTCCAAGGAATTCGCGGTTATTCTACATGGCTTGTATTTCCTGGGCTTTCCTAGCC
>Ga0163153_10009062_pt1 | contig 10131 bp, 9 predicted proteins | sample OliLakLV19MP6IB1_FD_148629 | JGI IMG/M metagenome (GOLD analysis project Ga0163153, IMG submission 148629) | Freshwater microbial mat bacterial communities from Lake Vanda, McMurdo Dry Valleys, Antarctica - Oligotrophic Lake LV.19.MP6.IB-1 | ecosystem: Environmental > Aquatic > Freshwater > Lake...
ACCGTGGATCAAGCACGTCTCGAAGACCATCACCCATAAGATTGAAGCCAAGAACTGTGACTGCGATGCATAGGCCTGGATAGACCATCAACTGTGTTTCAAGCTGAAAGAACTGCCGGCCCTGATTCAGCATGGCACCCCACTCGGCATCGGGCGGCTGGGCGCCAAGCCCGAGAAAGCTAAGTCCTGCAATGGTTAGGATGAGGCCGCCCATCTGCAACGTTGCAAGGACCATAACAGGGGCGATGACAGATGGGATGAGGTGGCCAAAGACGACTCTTCGTCTGCTCGCCCCTAGAGCCACCGCTGCCTGAATGTATCCGCGCTCCCTCTCGCTCAGCACTATCCCCCGGACGACCCGAGCGTAGCCAGCCCACGCAGTTGCAGTTACGCCTATGACTACGTTTACTAGCCCCGGTCCCAAGGCTCCAATAACGGCGAGGGCGAGGATCAGATTGGGGAAGGCGAGCAGTACGTCGACGAGCCTCATGGCGATGTCATCCGCTCGCCCCCCCAGATATCCGGCCCAGGTACCCACGAGGACTCCAATGGTGACGATTACTAGCGTTGCTGCGGTGGCCAGTCCGACGGATGGCCTCGCGCCATGCAGAAGCCGACTTAGGAGATCGCGGCCAAAATTGTCGGTGCCCAGCAGAAACCGAAAGCTCGGGTCCTGAAGTCTCTCCCCGGCAAACTGAAAGTTGGGATCATGGGGTGCTACTAGTGGTCCGACCGCAGCAAGCACCACGACAACAATGACGATTAGTACTCCGGCCTTTGCAAGGCGATTCCGCGAAAGTCGTCGAATGAACAGGCCACGCATGTCGGCCTGTGTTGCGGGAGACGCCGGGACTTCGACATTCGCCAACACCCGAGCTGACGATGGCTCCACGTTACGCGGCCTCCCCGCCTCGCGAACCAAGACGAACGCGAGGATCGATCACGCCGTATGAAAGGTCGATCAACAAGTTGATGAGTACAAATACGACACCAGTATAGAGAACAAAGCCCCGAATGACGGGGTAGTCACGCAACGCAATCGCGTCTACGATGAGTTGACCGATTCCGGGCCACGAAAATACAACTTCAGCTATCACGGCCCCCCCCAAGAGGTGGCCGAAGAGAAGTCCCATGACGGTAACAACTGGAATCATCGCGTTTCGCAGCGCATGGCGGATGACCACCCTGCGTTCACCCACCCCTTTTGCTCGAGCAGTTCGCACATAGTCCATCCCGAGGACGTCAAGCATGGCTGATCGGAGGAGACGCGCGACAACGGCGGCACCGGACATTCCCAGAGCTACGCTCGGCAATACCCAATGCGCAATCGTGGAAGATCCCGCGACCGGGAACCACCGCAAATATACAGAGAAGATCAGGAGCAACATATAGCCTAGCCAGAAAATGGGAAGTGACGCACCGGCTAGCCCGCCAAGGCGAACAAGGGTGTCGAGCCACGTGTTGTATCGCACGGCGGCGATGAGCCCCAGGGGCAAACCGATTAGGAGGGAAACGGCAAGACCGCTGATCGCCAAGCGGGCGCTCGTCAGGACTCGCTCGGCCAGCTCATCGACGACCGGGGCTCCAGTTCGGTACGAGTCACCTAGATCTCCCCTCAGGGCCCCAGCCGCCCAGCGGACATACTGGAGCGGAAGAGGCCCATCGAGACCGATCTCGCGCCGCAATGTCTCGAGCTCGGTCTCGGACGCGGGTTGCCGGTCGTAGCGAAGTTCGAACAGGGCGAAGGCCGGATCACCTGGAGCCAACGCACCAAGCAGAAACGCCAGTAGCGAGATCCCGACGAGGACGGGACCGAGTAGGGCGAGCCGACGCAATACGTATGTCACTTGACTGTCTTACCTCCCCGTCGTCTCGCTCACTGAGATCAAGCGCGGTGGAGGCAGCGCCCATAGGGCGCGACGCGGATGCTGTCCGTGCGTGCCTCCACCGGGCGACCCATCAGTTTGAGGCGGAGAGGAGCGTGTAGTTCACGTACCGCTCGCTCCAAGGCGGCTCGAAGTTGAGGCCATCGCGCCAGAGCCAGACCTGCTGTGGTCGGATGATTGGGATTACGGAGCGCGCTTCGTCGACGACGCCCCTGATTCCTCGCGCAAGAGACTCCTGCAGTTCGTCAACGGTTGAGGCAGCATTACAGTCTACCGCAGCCTCGTTCGTCGTCAGGACTCCGGCGTGGTACGGGGCCACGGCGGCTGCGAAGGGTCCCCAATTTGCGCCAGGCTCGGCGCGCCAGAGTTGATTGATGATTCCGCAGAAGCCCGTGTTGAACGTGGCCCCGCTCATCCAGATGTCACCCTTTTTCGTGGTCACCGCGTCCAGCGCGGATGGCGTGTCGGACGTGACCACGAGCACGACATCAATTCCCACCTCGCGAAGTTGTGCCTGCACAATCTCCTCTTGGTGGTTCAAGGCTGCCTGGCTTGGGTATCCCGCGATGATCTCGATCCGCAGCGGTTCGCCATTCTGTTCGCGAATCCCATCCCCGTCGGAGTCGCGCCAGCCTGCCTCGTCCAAAAGTGTACCTGCACGGTCCGGGTCGTAGGTATAGCCTTTGATTGTATCAACATACTCACCGAACACTAGGGGAGGCAGAAGGGTTTGCTCGGCCGACGCATAGCCGTCCAAGTCATCGATAAAAACTTGGCGATTCAGCGCAAAGCCAATTGCCTCTCGTAGGCGAATGTCCTTGAGTGGGTTGCCGTCGCGCGTGAGGACGACGTTGAGATTCACCAATCCAGTTGACTCAACTGCTACAGCCTCGAAGCCGCTGCCGAGCGCCTTAATGAGGCTATTCTGCACTGCGTAGCCCGGCACTAGGTCTACTTCACCGGCTTGAAGCGCAAGCATTCGGGCATTGGCGTCAGGAATGAAGCGAAACTCAATCGTGTCGACTTGGGCTGGCGCCCCCCAGTACCCATCGTATTTTTCCATGGTGAAGTGATCATCCTTCACCCACTCGACAAACTTGAACGGGCCCGTCCCAACGTACTCCTCGAGATAGTCCGCGTCCGGCGCGAAGATGCCAAGCTGCTGAGTGCCAACGTTCGCAGGGAGTGCCCAGTTCGGGGCTTTCGAACGGAACTCGACCGTTAGGTCGTCGACAGCAGACACCGCACCCTGGTCTAGGGCCAATAGGTTTTTCAGGTTCGCGGTTTCCAGAGCCTTGTCGAACGTCGCCACCACTGCCTCGGCTGTCAACGGAGTACCGTTGTGGAATGTGACGTTCGGTCGAAGGTGGAATGTCCAAGTGTTCGTAGACTCGTCGTACTCGAAACTCTCAGCGAGCAGTGGAACAACTTCGTTGTTCACAGTGATGGTCGTCAACGGTTCGAAGATGTTCGTAGTTGGTGAAATACGTCCGATGTTCACTCCGAGCGATTGCGCCGGATCCTTGGTGTAAACGTCACCAAACGAGCCAATTCGAACTGTGATCGGCTCTCGCGGCAGCGCGGTTGCCGCCGGACCAGCGGACGCGCCCGCGGGCGGCGAGCTTTCCTCCGCCGCAGGAACGCACGCTCCAACCACAATCGCGAGTGCGCAAACGACGGATGCGAGGCTCCTTCGCACAGCGGCTGACCTCCCTCTCCACAGGACAAGTCGTCGGCCAAGCGGCGCTTGTCCAAGCTTGTATGTACTGGTATGCTACTCACTGTTCCTCGCGTGTCAAGAAGCTGTGCAGCAACCCTTGATTTGAGATCCTGACGTGCCAAGTCCTTCCTCGGGTCTTCGGCAGAGGCAGACATACGCCTCCAACGGAATGGTCGCAACGGCGAGCGCAGTTGCGACGCAGGCAGGCCTTGCCGTCCTACGACGCGGCGGAAACGCCGTCGACGCTGCCGTCGCAGCCGCCACAGTGACGTGGACCACCTTGCCGATGCTCGCGGGCCCAGGGGGCGATGCCTTCCTGCTCATTCAGAAGCGTGACGAGTCCGCCGTCGCGATCAACGGATCGGGTCCGGTTGGGCACAGGGCGACGATCGATTTCATCAGATCACGGGGATACACGCTGGGAATGCCTCTGGAGGGGCCGCTATCAGTGGCCGTCCCGGGCGCCGTCGCAGCATTCGACACCGCCCTCAGCGAGTTCGGCACTCTTGGATGGGCCGACGTATTGGCAGATGCCATTCAATACGCGGAAGGGCACGTCGTGACAGAGTATGCCGCTCGCTGGTTTGCGAGAGGCCAGCGAATAGTCCGGCGCAATCGAGCCGCACGAGAGATCTACGCACCGCGGGGTCGTCCGCCGTCGGCACGTTCAGTATTGCGGCAGCCCGCATACGCCCAAACCCTACGGACTATCGCCGCTGGCGGGGCCGACGCATTCTATCGGGGGGAGCTCGGCGAAAGGATCGGCAAGCACTATGAGGCGTCAGGTCTCTTTGGGAGGGCCGACCTCTCATCAATGTCTACTGATTCGTACCGCCCCCTCACGACAGAGTACGAACGGCATCGCGTGTATCAGCTCGGACCACCTTCTCAGGGCGTCATCCACCTCCTAGCACTCAACATAGTGAACGGTTTCGGTCGACTCGGTGAGCTCGACTCCGCTCGAGCGTTGCACGTCCAGATTGAGGCGAAGAAACTGGCGTTCGCGGATCGGAACCGTTATCTCGGCGACCCCCGCCACGTGGTCGTCCCGCTGGAATACCTACTGTCGACGGAGCATGCAGTTGCTCTCGCGCGAAAGATCAACCTTGACAGCGTGCACCCCTCCGACGGGGGGTCGGATATCGGTGGTGACACGACGTCACTCTGCGTCGTGGACAGAGAAGGGACAGCTGTCTCGTTGATCCAGAGCCTGTCCGCGGCGTTTGGCTCGGGCGACGTCGTCGACGGCACGGGGATCTTCATGAATAACAGGGCGGGGCGAGGTTTCATGTTGAAGGAAGGACATCCGAACGCGATTGCGCCTAACAAACGTACAGTTCACACCCTGAATTGTTACATTGTGTCGAAGGACGCTCGCGCGCGTCTGGTCGGAGGAACGCCAGGCGGAGACGGCCAAGTTCAGTGGAACCTCCAGGCAGTCGTCAACTACTTGAATTACGGTATGAGTGTTGGCGAAATCGTCGGCGCACCGCGATGGACTCACGAGCCGTCAGCGGACCCAGCAACGCTCGGAGCCACGCCCACCGTCACGTTAGAAGCAGATTTCGGTTCCGTAGTGATTGCCGAACTCAAGGCAATAGGACATCGCGTGCAAAAGATTCCTGCTCTGACGATGATCGGAAACCTGCAGCTAATCGAGATAGACTGGGAGAGGGGCGTCCTTATCGGAGCTTCAGATCCGCGCGGCGAGGGCGTGGCAGGTGGTATCTGATGGGCCCGGGAGCTGCGCGCGTCGGGGTGGACTAGAGGATTCTTAGGACTTTGTCCTTGGCTGTCCTGTTGAGCAACTCGGCCCCACGGGACCCACAGACCACGATGTCCTCGATTCTCACGCCGTACATTTGCGGAAGGTAGACTCCAGGTTCGATCGAAAAGGTCATCCCTAGCCGAAGCTCCAAGTGGTTGCCGGCAATGATGTAGGGCTCTTCGTGGCCATCCATCCCGATTCCGTGGCCCGTTCGATGTATGAATGCGTCACCGAGACCTGCGTCGACAATCACACGTCTCGTCGCTGCGTCGACAGCTTCACAGGTCGTGCCCGGCGCTACCGCTGCAACTCCTGCGACGTTCGCGCGAAGGACAGCGTCGTAGGCTGCCAGGAACCCGGAGTCGGGCTCCACGCCGGTTGCGCCAGCGACCCAAACCGTTCGCGTGGTATCTGAGCGATAGCCGGCGAGCGACCCGCCGATGTCGATGACCACCGCGTCCCCCGCGGTAATCTGGCGGTCGGAGGGAAGATGGTGAGGTGACGCCGAATTCGGGCCGGACGCGACGATTGCAAACATCGTCTCGTCGTGGCCCTCCTCAATCATCAGCGCACGGACGTGGCGTGAGACCTCGATTTCAGATCGTTCCGCCAATCCACTCCGGATGCAGCGCTCAAGCGCGCGGTCTGCGGCGCCCGCAGCAAGCCTTAGTAAAGCTAGTTCGTCCGCGTCCTTTTGCATTCGAAGCTCGCGCGTCAGTGGCGTCGCCAAGATCAGCTCAACATCGCCAACCGCGTCCCGAATCGGAAGTACATGCCTCGCCGCCATGCCCTCCGAAATCGCTATCCGCGGACGTGCTCGTCGCCTTTGAACGAGACGCGGCACGATCCCGTAGGCATCCTCGCCCTCGTGCCACGAATGGATATGGACGAACCCGCCCGCAACCGCGGGCGAGGAGCGCGCCAGCTCAACCTCGATATTGGGCACCACAAGGACGGGTTGCGCGTCACCCGACACAATGAGGGTGGTAAGGCGCTCGAGTGGAGTAGCAGCATGGCCAATCAGGTAACGTAGGTCTGCGCCGACACCGACCACGACCGCGTCGATTCCGTGCTCGGTCGCTAGCGCCCCTAACGCTGCGAGCCGCGACCCATAACGCGAAGTTGGAACTGCCGGCCTGACCGGGTGTTGGATTGTCACCGTCCGCCTGCGACCTTTAACGCCATCCTTCACGGCCCCTGAGTTACCGCTCGCGTCGCCGAATGGCAAGCGAGACGAAAGTCGGACGCGGCATCCTGGGCCGCTAGTGTCGGAAACATGATGCTCGGGCGAGGCGGACCCTCGCCCCACGGGACGGCATCAAGGCCAAGGATCGGGTTATTCACGCGCTGAAATCGAAGTATCAACTCGCTGGTGCCACCCTTCGCGCGCTCTTCCATATTCCTGTCCATACAACTGTCGCACGGTCAACAGCGAGGCGTCAAGCGCCCTTGATGTTTGGGCGACGTAACGTGTCTTGTGGGGATTCGGAGAGGGAGCTAAGGTCGTGCCCCGTGGAGTGGTGGACTTTGAGCGGTCCGTCGTGATGCTCAGCGACGTGTCGACAGCGTCGGTCAGGACGCCAGCAGGACGGTCTTCGCTCGCTCCACCTCCTTGGTCGACCCATCATCTCCGGCCGAGTCAAGCCTCGCCATCGAACCCTCGGACAGGTAGCGTCGCTCGGCGATCGCCCACTCGTCGTGGATCTCGAGCAGGACGGCGCCAGCGAGCCTCGTGATGGCTGCCTCGTTGGGGAAGATCCCGACCACGTCGGTCCGGCGCTTGAAGCTCTCATGTCAGGTCCGCGGGCTGTCGGGTGTCGCGGAGCATGGTTCGGTAGATCGCGTTGGACAGGTTGCGCTTGAAGTGCCCGGGGTCATACAGGCCGTCCTCGTCACAGATGAGCGTGTCGGTGAGGGCGCAGATCTCGAGCAGCCGGTGCCAGTCGGTCGAGCTGCGGGCGAGGCGGCTGACTTCGAGGCCGAGGACGACCCCGACCTCGCCGAGGCCGACCGCGGCGACGAGGCGCGCGAAGCCCTCCCGGTCGCTGTCGGCGCCCGAGCGCCCAAGATCGCTATCGATGACGACGATCCGGTCGGGCGGCCAGCCGAACGCGATCGCCCGCTCGCGCAGCGCGTACTGGCGCTTGGTGCTCTCGGTGTGGGTATGACACTCTGATTTGGCCCCAGTTGGGGCCGGAATGATCGTCTGAACTGGCCCCACCCTCGACCCATTTGAACCCTACGCTCGGCTGGTCTGCGAAGGCCATCGAAGCGAGGGAGAAGGAGTTGTCGAGAGTGGAGCTGTTCGAGCGTATCCGCATCGATCATCGGGAGGAAGGGGTGTCGATCCGCGCCCTGGCCGATCGCCACCGGGTCCATCGGCGAACGGTCCGCCAGGCGCTCGCCGCGGCCGTGCCGCCAGCGCGGAAGGTCTCGACCCGGACGGCACCGGCGATCGGTCCACAGGCCTCGACGATCCAGACCTGGCTCGTCGAGGACCTCGCCGCCCCACGCAAGCAGCGCCACACTGCCCGCCGGGTCTGGCAGCGACTCGTCGATGAGCAGGGTGCCCTCGTCGCCGAATCGACCGTCCGTCGCCACGTCCGGATGATCCGGGCCGAACTCGAGTCAGGGACCACCCTCGTCAGCGTGCCCCAGACCCATCCGGCCGGCGAGGAGGCCGAGGTCGACTTCGGCGGAGCGAGCATCTGGCTCGCGGGCGTCCTCACGACCGTCTCGATCTTCAACCTGCGCCTCTCCCACTCCGCCAAGGCGGTCCACGTCGCGTCGGGGTCCGAGGGCCAGGAGGCGTTCCTCGAGGGCCACGTCGTCGCCTTCGAGCGCCTCGGCGGGGTGCCCGGCCGGATCCGGTACGACAACCTCAAGTCCGCCGTCGTGCGGGTCCTGCGCGGACGCGACCGGACCGAGGCCGAACGCTTCATCGCGCTGCGCTCGCACTATGGCTTCGACTCGTTCTTCTGTGAGCCGGGCATCGCGGGCGCCCATGAGAAGGGCGGCGTGGAGGGCGAGGTTGGGCGGTTCCGCCGGCGGCACCTCGTGCCCGTGCCGCGGGTCGCCTCGCTGGCCGAGTTCAACGCACGGCTCGAAGCGGCCGACCGGGCCGACGAGGCCCGCCACGTCGAGGGCCAGCGGGCGACGGTCGGAGCGATGGCTCTGGCCGAGCGGCCCCACCTTCGGCCGCTGCCCGGCGAGCCGTTCGATCCGACCGTGGCACTGAACCCCAAGGTCGATCGCAAGGCCCGGATCGCGGTCCGCGGCTCGCACTACTCGGTCCCGGCCCGGTTGGCCGGCCGGCGCGTCCAGGTCGCGCTCGGCGCCCGGACGATCCGCGTCAGTGCCGCCGGCCACCTCGTCGCCCGCCACGAGCGGAGCGCCCACAAGGGTGCCCAGGTCCTGCTGCTCGACCACTACCTCGAGCTCCTCACCCGCAAGCCCGGTGCCTTCCCGGGTTCGATCGCGCTCGCCCAGGCGCGCGCCTCGGGCGCATTCACGCAGGCCCATGAGCGGTTCTGGCGGCGGGCCCGCCGGCGACTGGGCGACGGACCCGGCACGCGGGCGCTCATCGACATCCTGCTCCTCCACCGAACCCTCCCGTTCGTGGCCGTCCACGCCGCGCTCGACGCGGTCGAGCGGATCGGCTCGGTCGATCCGGCACTCGTCGCGATCGAGGCCCGCCGGATCGCCGATGGCCGTGGTCCGACGGGGGGTGTCGTCGAACGGGCGGCCCTCCGGCGGTTCGACCGACCGGCCCCCGGCCTCGCGGGGTACGACGCCCTGCTCGCCCCGGGCATCCGGTGAGCGCGCCGCTCACCGAGCAGGCCGCAGGGATCACGATCGAGGCCGCCTGCCGGACCCTCCGCCTGCCGACCATCCGCGATGTCGCCGGACCGCTTGCCGAGGCGGCCGTCCGCGACCGGCTGACCCACCGCGCCTATCTGGCCGAGGTCTTCACGGCCGAGCTCGATGATCGCGAGGCGCGGCGTCGGGAGCGACGGATCGTCGAGGCCCGCTTCCCACGCCTCAAGCACCTCGCCGAGTTCGACCTTGGCGCGGCGCCCTCGATCAACCCGGCGACCCTCGCCGCCCTGGAAACCGGCGCCTGGATCGACGCCTCCGAGCCGGTCGTCCTGCTGGGCGACAGCGGCACCGGCAAGACGCACCTCCTGATCGGGCTCGGGCTGGCCGCCTGCGAGCAGGGTCGGCGGGTCCGCTACGTCACGACCGCGGGTCTCGTCAACGAGCTCGCCGAGGCGGCCGACGAGCGGACCCTCTCCCGGGTCGTCGGGCGGTATGGCCGGCTCGACCTGCTGCTCCTCGACGAGCTTAACTACGTCCATCTGGACCCGCGCGGGGCCGAGCTCCTGTTCCAGGTCCTGACCGAGCGCGACGAGCGGGCGTCGATCGCCGTCGCCTCGAATGCGCCCTTTTCCGAGTGGGGCCAGACGTTCACCGATGCGCGGCTGGCCGCGGCCGTCGTTGATCGCCTGACCTTCCGGGCGCACATCCTCGAGACCGGGTCCGAGTCGTATCGGCTGCGGGTCAGCCGGACGAAGAAGGGAGGCGTCCGGGGAAGCTGATCACGACCATCGGGTGGGGCCAGATCTGGTCAGGCGGATTCCAGCGGTCGTCGCAACACCTGAGCCAATCAGGAGTTGCCAGTGCCCTCGCTTCACCGGTCTCGGAAGGCGCCTGGAGCCCAGCCGCTGACGAGCCAGCGCGACCAGTACCTTGCCCTG
>Ga0163153_10009063_pt1 | contig 10131 bp, 9 predicted proteins | sample OliLakLV19MP6IB1_FD_148629 | JGI IMG/M metagenome (GOLD analysis project Ga0163153, IMG submission 148629) | Freshwater microbial mat bacterial communities from Lake Vanda, McMurdo Dry Valleys, Antarctica - Oligotrophic Lake LV.19.MP6.IB-1 | ecosystem: Environmental > Aquatic > Freshwater > Lake...
TTTCCAACGTCGGCGTCGACATGTCGCTGCGGCCCACTGCGGGCGCCAAGGATCGCGGTGGCAAGCCGGCCGCAGGCCTGGTGGATCGCTGCACGCTGGGTGCGCGCAGCGGCGGCGACCTCAAGCTTACGAACGTGTTCCGCGACGGCGCCGCAGCCCGTGCGGGGTTGTCCGCCGGCGACGTGCTGGTGGCCATCGACGGCATCAAGGCCACGAGCGATGCCGTCGCTGCAGTCCTGACGCGTGGCACGCCTGGCAGCGTCGTGCGCGTGCACGCGTTTCGCCGCGACGAACTGATCACTGCGGACATCACGCTGGCGACAGCCCCCTCTGACACCTGCGTGTTGACACTTGCCGCGTTCCCCAGCGCGGATGCCCTGGCGCGCCGACAGGCCTGGCTTGGCGCGTAGGCCTTCGACCCGGCTCGGGTGGTGGCGCGCTGCGATCGCGGTGGCCGCGCTGGCCACGGCAGGCACCGCCGCGTGCGCCCCCGCAGCCCCGCCCGAATCGCGTCGCGATGCCGTGGTCGACACGTACTTCGGCCAGGCCATTGCGGACCCGTATCGCTGGTTGGAGGACACGGCCAGCAACTCGACGCGCGCGTGGTTCACGGCGCAGAACACGTTCATGCGCCGACGCCTCGACGCGCTGCCCGGGCGCGCCGCGCTGAAGGACCAGTTGCGCGCGCTCAATGCCATCGTCACCCGGGTGAAGGATGTGCAGCGCTCCGGCGACCGCATCTTCTTCCTGCGCCGCGCCGCAAGCGAGCAGCATTTCAGCCTCTGGATGCAGGAGGGCTTGTCCGGTGCGCCTCGGTTGGTGCTCGACCCCGATCGCTACCGCGACGGCGCTGCCCCGGCCGCCATTGACTACTACCGGGCTTCACCCAATGGACAGCGCATTGCAGTCGGCATTGCGCAGGGCGGCAGCGAGGAGGCGACGCTGCGTGTGCTCGACGTCGACAATGGCGCGGTGCTGGGGCCACCCGCTGCGCGCGCGCGTTGGGCCGGACCCGTGTGGCGCTTCGACAGCACGGTGCTGTTCTTCACGCAGCAGAAGGATTGGCCATCCGGCACGCCGCCGGCCGACCTGCTGAAAGACAGTCGCGCGACGATGCGCACGATCGACGCGGCAGGTGCCACGACCGACGTCCCGGTGTTCGGTCGCGGTCTCGATAGCGACGTGGACATGGCCGCCGACGACACGCCGGCGGTGGATGCTTCTCCCGTCTCGCCGTTCGCGCTTGGCGTCGTGCGTCACGGCACGCAGCGCGAAATGACACTCTATGTCGCGCGACTCAATACGCTACGCAGCGGTGCCACACCGTGGCGCAAGCTGGCGGGACCGGAGCGCGGCATCGTCGACTACGACGTGCGCGGCGAATGGATCTATGTCGTCACCAACGAAGGCGCGCCGCGCTATCGCGTGCTGCGCTGGTCGCTCAACGATCCGCGGCCGTTCACGCCGGAAGACGCGGACGTCGTGGTGGCGGAATCGTCGCGCGTGATCAAGTCGATCGGCGTGGCCCGCGATGCGCTCTATGTGCAGCAGCAGGACGCGGGTTACAGCAAGCTGCTTCGACTTGAATTCAATGTCCGCCCGGCGACGCTGCGCGAACGGTCGCCGCCGCCGCGCAGCAAGGCGCCACCGGCCAAGCCGGCCGGCGTCGCGCGCGGCACGGAGATCGCATTGCCCTTTGCGGGCACAATCGCCGCGCGTGTCATCGATCCGCTGCATGCAGGCGCGCTGCTGCGGCTTACCGGCTGGACCCAGTCGACGGGCTACTACGCGGTGGCTGCGACATCCGGCGCGGTGTCGCGCACGGCGTTGCTGCCGCCGGCCCGCGCCGATTTCGGCAACGTCACGACAACCCAGGCCGTGGTAGCGGCCGCCGATGGCACCCGCATCCCGGTGTCGATCGTCCATGCGCGCGCGCCACGGATGGATGGCAGCGCGCGCCTGCTGCTCGATGTCTACGGCGCCTACGGTGAAAGTCAGGAGCCGACGTTCTGGCCGTCGCTGCTCGCGTGGATCGAGCGCGGTGGCGTCTATGTCGTGGCACACGTGCGCGGCGGCGGCGAGCTTGGCCACGCGTGGCACCTCGGCGGATACAAGGCGACGAAGGCCAATACGTGGCGCGACGCGATTGCCGTCGGCGAGTGGCTGCTGCGCACGCAATGGACGGTCCCGGCACGGCTGGCAATCACCGGAGGCAGTGCCGGCGGCGTCGCGGCCGGCAACGCGCTCATCGATCGCCCCGATCTCTTCGCGGCGATGGTCAGCCAGGTCGGCTTTCATGACACGCTGCGCGGCGAAACCGGCCTCGTGGGGCCGGCCAACATCGCGGAATTCGGCAGTGTGACCACGCCTGAGGGTTTCCGTGACCTGCTGGCGATGAGCAGCTACGCGCGCCTGCGCGACGGCGTGCACTACCCGGCGGCGCTCTTCACCACCGGCTTCAACGATCCGCGCGTGGACCCCTGGGATCCGGGGAAGATGGCCGCGCGGCTGCAAGCGATCAACACCGGCCCGGAGGGCAGCGGCAAGCCGGTCCTGCTGCGCGTGGATTTCGATGCCGGCCATGGCGGCGGCACGCTGGACCAGCTGATCGACGAGACTACCGATGTCTTCGCGTTCCTGCTTTGGCAAACCGGTGCTGCAGGCTTCGCGCCGCGCTGACGCGAACCCGACTAGATCACGGCCGCCGGATTGAGCGTGTAGAGACCGGTGACCGAGGCATGACCCAGCGAGTGGCCATGCATCGCCTGCCGGACGGCGCGGCCGTCGAATTTCTCGGGGACGTCCAGTCGGGCGACATCGAGGGCATGCACGGTGAAGATGTAGCGATGCGGGATCGCGTCATTCCACGGCGGGCACGGACCGTCATAGCCGTGATAGTCGCCCGCCATTGCGGCGTCGCCGGCAAACCAGCCGGTGTAATCGTTGATCCCGTGGCGCGTTTTTCCTGGCGCATGCGGCCCCGGCTTGCCACGTGCGGTGACACCACCGGAATGTGATCCACGCGCAATCGATTGCACCGACGGCGGAATGTCGATCAACGCCCAATGGAAGAAATCAACACGCGGCAGCGATGCCGGGACGATGCGGCCTTCCTGGTTTACGTCGTCTCCACGCGAAGGCACGTCGGGATCGTGACATAGCAACGCGAAGGACCGCGTGCCGGGGGGCGCGCCGCTCCATGCAAAATCCGGATTGCGGTTCGACGAGAGCTTGACGTGGGTGGCGGGATCGATGACGGCGAACGCGAACTCGCCGGGGATTACGCCATGGTTGGCAAAGGCCGTCGTGGTGAGGTGCATAGGTTGGACTTCCGCATCGGGCAGCACGCACGCGGTGCGCGCCGCGTGGGATTCATTTGCGCAAGGGATCGTGCGCGCCAGAGCCGCGCATGGCCTCGACCGAGGCCTTCTGCAATTCCATCGTCTTGATGCTCATCTGCATCATGTTCACGCTCATCGTCAGCCAGTTCTCGATGACGCGCAGCTCGGCAATCTTGCGGTCGATCTCGGCGGGGTCGAGTGCCGCGAACAGCGCGGCCGGGTCGCCGAAAGGCATGCCGGGCGGCATGCCTGCCGCCGCACCCGCCGCGACCCCGGCCGCCGGAAAGCCCGGCATCGCCAATCCCAGCGGATTCCACATCCGCTGCAGGAATGCCACCGCATCCTGCGGTGAAAACGCCGGCGCGTCGCCAGCGGCCTTGCCGGAACCCTGCTGGTCAGCCATCGCGGTGTCCTCCAAAGTGCGCGACCGGGAGATCGGTGCCGCGCATTTGCTACTATCCTCCACTATGGCGGAGTCCGGCGCAACACTGTTGGAGCGCGTCGCCGCAATCGTCGGCCACGCGCATGTCCTGTCCGCACCTGGCGACGTCGAAGCCTACCTCGTCGACTGGCGCGGACGCTATCGCGGCACCGCACTGGCAGTCGTGCGTCCCGGCAGCACGTCCGAGGTGTCGGCAGTGGTGCGCGCATGCGCTGACGCCGGGGTGGCCATCGTACCGCAAGGCGGCAATACGGGCCTGTGCGGCGGTGCCATTCCGCGCGTGGACTCCGGGGAGATCGTGCTGTCGCTGACCAGGATGCAGCGCGTGCGCAGCATCGATGTGGCCAATGCCACCATCACGGTCGAGGCTGGCGCCACGCTTGCCGCCGTGCAGGACGCCGCCGCCGCTGCCGGATTGCTTTTTCCTCTGTCGCTGGCGTCGGAAGGAAGCTGCACGATCGGGGGCAACGTGTCGACCAACGCCGGCGGCACCGCGGTGCTGCGCTTCGGCAACACGCGCGAACTCACGCTCGGCGTCGAGGCCGTGCTGGCCGATGGCGAAATCTGGGACGGCCTGCGCGGCCTGCGCAAGGACAATACCGGCTACGACCTGAAGCAACTCTTCATCGGCGCCGAGGGCACGCTCGGCATCGTCACCGCCGTGGTGATGAAACTCTTCCCCGCGCCCCGGGCGTCCGCCACGGCAATGGCGGCCGTGGCCACGCCCCAGCATGCGGTGGCATTGCTGGGCACGTTGAAGCGCGCCTTGGGCGATCGGATGACGGGCTTCGAACTGATCAGCGACTTCGCGCTCGCGTTGTCGCGGAAGCACCACCCCGGCGCGCCGGACCTGTTGCCGGGGTACCCGTGGTACACGCTGATCCAGACGGACGACAGCGTCGCGGATTCGCCGCTCCAAACCGTGCTCGAAGCCGTGCTGGCGGTCGCGGTGGAAAACGGCGGCATCGACGATGCTGTAGTGGCGCAGTCCGTGGCGCAGTCGCGCCAGATGTGGGCATTGCGCGAGAACATCAGCGAGGCGCAGCGGCGTGAGGGGCAGAACGTCAAGCACGACATTTCGTTACCGGTGTCGGCCATTCCGGCATTCATGGTTGAATCCGAAGCAGCACTGGCGGCAGCGTTTCCGGGCGCGCGCCTCGTGATCTTCGGCCACCTCGGTGACGGCAATCTCCACTACAACCTGTCCGCGCCGGAAGGCGCGGCCGCAACCGCATTCATGCAGCACGCCGACGCGGTCAATGCCATCGTCCACGGCCTGGTGGCGCGCCACGCGGGCAGTTTCTCGGCCGAGCACGGCATCGGCCAGCTGAAACGCGACGACCTCGCCCACTACAAGTCGGCGGTGGAACTGCGGATGATGCGCGCCGTGAAGGCGACGCTCGATCCGCGCAATCTGATGAACCCGGGCAAGGTGCTATAGCGCAATGGGCAAGGTCATTTTCTGGATCGTCGTTGTATTCGCGCTGCTGTTCGTGTTGCGGCTGTGGAATGCCAACAAGGCCCGCGCGCGCCGCGACGCGGAGGCACACAAGGCAGCCGGGCCGCAGGCCATGGTCCAATGCAGCAATTGCGGCGTGTTCCTGCCCAAGGCGGACGCCCGCCTTGAAGACAGCGCCTGGCGCTGCCAGGACCGCGGTTGCAGCGCGCATGAAGCGCGTTGACGGATCGGGTGCCGCCTCGCTATAAGCATCAGATGCAGCCAGCTCCCGCGCCCCTGCCTTTCGAACCCCCACCGATCGCCCGCCCGATGGAGGATTCGGGCCGGCGCATCCTGTGGATCGTCGGCCTCTACCGGGCGGTCTGTGCGGCACTGCTGCTCGGGGCGGCGCTGCTGGTCGACCCCAAGGCCATCGGCGTCCTCAACCCCAATGCCTTCGTCACGGGCACGGGGCTCTATTTCCTGTTCGGCCTTGCCACGTTCTGGTGGGTGCAGCAGGACCGGCTGCCGCTGCCGCTGCCGACGATGCTGCTCGGCCAGCTGGCAGGCGACCTCTTCTTCCTGTCGCTGGTGATCTTCGCCGGCGGCACCTTCGGCGCGCCGCTGCCCATCCTGCTGTTCCCGCAACTTGCGGCGGCGGGATGGATCCTGCGCACGCAGACCGCATTCCTGCATGCCGCCTTCGCGTCGATCGCGCTGCTGGGCCTCGATGCTTACCGGACGCTGGGAGGGATGATCGGCATCCCGCAGATGTTCCAGACCGGTATCGTCGGCTTCGGCTACTTCGCCACCGTCGGCATTGCGGTGGCATTGGGTCGCTACACCAAGCAATCGGAGGAGCTGGCGGCGCAGCGCGGCATCGACGTCGCCAACCTCGAGCAGGTCAATCGCCTGATCATCCAGGACATGCAGGACGGCGTACTGGTCGTCGACCTTAATGGCGTGGTGCGCGGCCACAATGCGCAGGTGACGCGGCTGCTGGGTGGCTTCGGGCGCATGCGCGGCGGCATGCGGCTCGCCGAATTCAGCACCACGCTGCATGACTACTGGCGACGCTGGCAGGAAGACTTCACCGAAGTGCTGCCCCCTTTCAAGGTCGAGGCCACGCAACGGCTGCTGCGCGTTCGTCTCGTGCGCATCGGCACCGGTTTGAACGGCGGCACCCTGATCTACCTCGAGGATCTCGGCCGCGCGCAGACCGAGGCGCAGCAGATGAAGCTGGCGGCGATGGGCCGCCTTACCGCGTCGATCGCGCACGAGGTGCGCAATCCGCTGTCGGCGATCAACCAGGCCTCGCAGTTGCTGGAGGAGGACGGCGCCGTGGCGCCGGAAGGTGCCCGCCTGCTCGGCATGATCCGCAACAATGCCAAGCGCATCGACCGTATCGTTGGCGAAGTATTGCAGTTGAATCGACGCGACCGGCAGCAGCCGGAGGTCGTGGCCTTCGGCGACTTCATCCGCACGCTCACCGACGAGATCCAGGAAGCCGAGCACATGCCCCCGGGCGGCGTGACGATCCAGATTCCCGATGACCTGCTGATCATCTTCGATCGCGGACATCTCAACCAGATCATGTGGAACCTCGTCCGCAACGCGTGGCAGCATTGCCAGAAGCGCGAAGGCAGCATCCGCATCGTCGCGCGCGCCGGTTACATGGGCGACGCCGTGATCTGCGAACTGAACGACGACGGCCCGGGCATTCCGACCGAGTTGCGGCCGCAGATCTTCGAACCGTTCTTCACGACGCGGCCGGGTGGCACCGGCCTCGGTCTCTACATCGCGCGCGAGCTGGCCGATGCCAATGGCGCAGCACTCGAGTTGCTGCCGAAAGGGCCGGGCGCGCATTTTCGCATGACGTTGAAGCGCGCGCTGACGCCGGAACGAACAAAATGACATTCCAATCAGACGTTGGTGCAGGAGGAACAGCATGAGCAGAAAGATTCGCGGACAGCCCAAGATCCTCGTCGTGGATGACGAGCCCGATTTGCTCGAGTTGCTGGAGCTCACGTTGTCGCGAATGGGGCTCGATACCTCGCGCGCCGAAACGGTGGGCGAGGCCATTCGGCTCCTCGACAAGGAGACCTTCGACCTCTGCCTGACCGACATGCGCCTGCCGGATGGCGAGGGCCTGCGCGTCGTCGAGCACATTCACCAGAAGGGCCTCGACGTGCCGGTCGCGGTGATCACCGCGTTCGGCAGCGCCGAGAACGCCGTGGCCGCGCTGAAGGCCGGCGCGTTCGACTACCTGTCGAAGCCGGTGGCGCTCGAGCAATTGCGCGCGCTGGTCAAGCAGGCGCTGAAGGTGCCCGAGAAAGTGCAACCCGCCAGCTCCTACCAGTTGCTGGGCGAGTCACCGGCGATGTTGCAGGTGCGCGGGCTGATCGAGCGGCTGGCCAAGAGCCAGGCGCCGGTCTTCATCAATGGCGAGTCAGGCAGCGGCAAGGAACTGGCGGCGCGCACGATCCACCTGAACGGCCCGCGCGGCGAGCAGCCTTTCGTTGCGGTGAACTGTGGCGCGATTCCCGAGAACCTGATGGAAAGCGAATTCTTCGGCTATCGCAAGGGCGCGTTCACGGGTGCGGAAGCCGACCGCGATGGTTTCTTCCATGCGGCGAATGGCGGCACGCTGTTCCTCGACGAAGTGGCGGACCTGCCGCTCGCGATGCAGGTGAAGCTGTTGCGCGCGATCCAGGAAAAGAAGGTGCGCAAGGTGGGCGCCACGCAGGAAGAGCCGGTCGATGTGCGCATCATCAGCGCCACCCACAAGAAACTCGCGGCACTCGTCGAGTCCGGCCACTTCCGGCAGGATTTGTACTACCGGTTGCACGTGATCGACCTCGGCATGCCTAGCCTCCGCGAAATGGGCGAGGACATCCCGCTGATCGCCAATGCGATCCTCGCGAAGCTGACGCGCGGCACCAGCGCACGCCTGCTGCCCGAAGCCACCAAGGCGCTCGAGCAGTATCCGTTTCCCGGCAACGTCCGCGAGCTGGAAAATATCCTCGAGCGCGGGTTATCGCTGGCCGCGGACCCGGAGAACATCACCGCGGAGGATCTGCACCTGACGCCGGTGGCGGACGAATCTGACGGCCCGAGCACGCCCGGCGAAAAATGGCCACTGCAGGATTATCTCGATCGCGTCGAACGTACGGCCATCAACGAAGCGCTGGAGAAGACGCGCTTCAATCGCACCGCGGCCGCCAAGTTGCTGGGGATTACCTTTCGAGCGATGCGCTACCGGATGGAACGGTTGGGGATCAAGTAAACCGCGCTTCCTGTGGCGTCGACCGTGAGTTACCGCATTGAGTGCAACTAACATGCCACGAAGCACCGACCTCGGTACGCCGACGGCGCCACGATTCACGGTGGATGGGCAAGGCCATGTCGCCGGAACGCGGCAGGTGGCCTCGCCGCACTGCGATGTCCGCCCGCCCGGCACGGCGATCACGTTGGTGGTGATCCACGGGATCTCGCTGCCGCCAGGCAAGTTCGGTGGCGACGGCGTGGAGCAACTCTTCATGGGCACGCTCGATCCCGCCGCGCATCCGTACTACGCGGGGATCGCAGGCCACCGGGTCTCCGCGCATCTCTTCATCCGCCGCGATGGCGAGGTGGTGCAGTTCGTTCCGTGCTGGCGCCGGGCCTGGCATGCCGGCGTGTCGTCGTGGCGGGGTCGCGAACGGTGCAACGATTCTGCGATCGGCATCGAACTCGAAGGCACCGACCGCGCACCCTATGCTGCGCCGCAATATGATGCGCTGGCAGACCTGCTGGTTGCGCTCAAGTGCCGGTATCCGCTCACCGCCGCCGTGGGCCACAGCGACGTCGCGCCCGGGCGCAAGTCGGATCCCGGTCCGGCGTTCGATTGGGGCCGGCTGGCGACCGCGACCGGCTACCGGCGGCTCGACGAGAGGCGCGGCGTTCACCTGTAGGCGCGGCCTCAGCCTGGCCGGTATCGGTACGGCAAACCTGCGAAGCTGAAGCTTCGCCTACAGTTCGGTTGGCCGCGGCGCAGGACACGGGCGGAAACCCCGTAGGTCAGCCGCGGCGCAGGACGCGGGCGGAAACCCCGTAGGTCAGCCGCGGCGCAGGACACGGGCGGAAACCCCGTAGGTCAGCCGCGGCGCAGGACACGGGCGGAAACCCCGTAGGTCAGCCGCGGCGCAGGACACGGGCGGAAACGCCCGTATAATGTTGGGTTGACTGGCCGCATCGTCCACCGGAATCGTTCCCCGGCAGGCGCGTGGCCGCTTTCGGTGCCCGCGTGCGGGCGCCCGCCTACGGAAGGCCTCTGGCGCCGCCCCCGTAAGGCGGCATTAAGGCAACCCGGCGATCCTTGGACCACGATGCAACTTTTCGCGGACTACTTTCCGCTCATCCTTTTCTTCGTTGCCTTCAAGTGGCAGGGCATCATGGTCGCGACCGCCGTCGCCATCGTGGCCTCGATCGCGCAGATTGCGTGGTTCCGCTACAAGGGCAAGGTGTCGGTCGTGCATTGGCTGTCGTTCGCCATCATCGGGGTGTTCGGCGGCGCCACGCTGATCCTGCAGGACGAGGTTTTCATCAAGTGGAAGCCCACGGTCCTCTATTGCGCGTTCGGCTTCACGCTGCTGGTCGGCAAGGTGGCGTTCGGGCGCGACCTGATCGGCTACCTGCTGAAGGACATCGTGTTGCCGCCGGCCGTGTGGTCGAAGGTCACCTGGTCGTGGGTGGGCTTCTTCTTCGCGATGGCCGTGCTCAACTGGTATGTCGCATTCAATTACTCCACCGAGACTTGGGTCAACTTCAAGGTCTGGGGCGGCATCGGCCTCTTCCTGTTCTTTGCGCTGGCCCAGGGCCTGTTCCTGTCCAGGCACATCGTCGAGCCGCAGAAGCCATGACGATTGCCG
>Ga0163153_10009065_pt1 | contig 10130 bp, 8 predicted proteins | sample OliLakLV19MP6IB1_FD_148629 | JGI IMG/M metagenome (GOLD analysis project Ga0163153, IMG submission 148629) | Freshwater microbial mat bacterial communities from Lake Vanda, McMurdo Dry Valleys, Antarctica - Oligotrophic Lake LV.19.MP6.IB-1 | ecosystem: Environmental > Aquatic > Freshwater > Lake...
CCTGGCCGCCGCCCTCACGATCGATCCCGGCTTCTCGGCCACCGGTGCCGCCGAAGCCCGAGACATCCTGGCCGACCTCGGCGGCTGAGGCCTTCCGCCGCTGGTGACCGGCCTCGCGCCGACGCGTGTCGGGCGACCGCTTGATGTCCCTTTCAGCGCCGACGCGTGTCGGGCGACCGCTTGATGTCCTTCCGCGACATCGTCCGTCGGCGCACCGTCCGGGTCGCGAGCGATCCACGCCCGGTCTGGCTCGAGGGCCGGATGGTCGTACCAAGGCGCACGGCTGCCGGCGGCGATCGGCCAGGGCGGCGATCGGCCAGGGCGGCGATCGGCCAGGTAGGCCGCCGCGCTGCCCGCGACGAGCCCGTCGCAAGCGGGCGCGCGCTTCGATCGATCGTCGTGATGTCGCGGATGGACATCACAGCAGTAGCCGCGCTCCTGCCGCGCCACAAAGGACATCACTGGCGGCGGCGAGGAACGACATCAGGACGGACGGATGCCGACGGATGCCGACGGATGCCCCTGGACACGAACCGACCCACCTTGACAGCACAGAGGTGCGCCGTGGAAGATGCCGGGCACATGCATGCACATCCGTTCAGTACATCTGTGCCGGTCGCGCGGCGCCGCCGCGGACGCTGTGAACGGGCGTGACGATCCGCCAGAGTGACTTCGAGCAGCTGGTTGCGGTGAGCCGCCTGTACTACGAGCTGGGCGAGACCCAGCACGCCATCGCCGAGCGCCTGGGCGTCACGCGCCCACAGGTCAGCCGCCTGCTCAAGCGGGCCCGGGCCGAGGGCATCGTGGAGATCCGCATCGTCGACCGAACCACGGCCGACAGCCCGTCGGCCGATGCGCTGCGGCGGAGTTACGGGCTCGACGCGGTCCACCTGGCCCCGACGATGACTGGCCCCGAGGATCTCGCCCGACGCATGGTCGGCCGACTCGCCGCCCAGGTCTTGCGCTCGGTCGTGCGTGACGGCGCGGTGGTCGGGGTCGGTGACGGTGCCGGTGTGTCGGCCGTGGCCGACGCCCTGGACGAGGCGGCCACCCCGGTCGCGGCCACGATCGTCCCGCTCACGGGCGGCTACTGGACGCCTGGCCCGGACCGGGAGCCGTTCCGACGCATCGCGGACACGCTCAACGCCCAGGTCCATGGGCTGATGGCGCCGGGTCTCCTTGACGACGCCCCGACCCGTGACGCGCTGGCGGCACACGCCGGCGTCCAGGCAGTCATCGAGCTGTGGTCCCGCCTGGACGTTGCCATCTTCGGCATCGGTGGGCGCAGCTGGGGCCCGGCCTCGGTCGGCGCCGAGACCGCTCGCGTGCTCGATGCGCGTGAGGCGATCGGCGAGATCCTCATCGCCCCGTTCGACCTCGATGGCGTCTTCGTGTGCGCGGAGTTGCGCGAGCGCGTGATCGGCTTCGACGCCCGGGCGCTCGGTCGCGTGCCGGTGGCCATCGGCGTGGCCGCCGGGGAGAGCAAGGTCAGGCCCATCCTCGGGGCGTTGCGGGCTGGCGTCGTTCGGACGCTCGTGACCGACGTCGCGACCGCCGAGGCGGTCGTGGCCCTCGACAAGGAGACGCTGAAGTGAGCGCGGCCCGTGCCGGCATCCCGGTCCTGCTCGGCCTGGACCTTGGCACGACCGAGGTCAAGGCCGGCCTCGTGGCGCTCGATGGGCGGCTCCTGGCGCTGGCTCGCGCCGGCTACGGCCTGGACGTCGACGGCGGGCCAGGCTGGGCGGAACAGGACCCGGGCGGCTGGTGGTCCGCGGTGGTCGGCGCGGTCCGCGGCCTGCACGCCACGGTCGACGTCGATGTCGTGGCCATCGGGGTCGACGGGCACGGACCGACGCTGGCGCCCGTCGACGAGCGCGGCGAGGCGACCCGCCCGGCGATCACGTTCCTCGACACGCGGGCCACGGCCGAGGCCGATGCGCTGACCGAGGCGACCGGTGTGCATGGCTGGGCGCTCGGTCCGCTGCCCGCGGCGCTGTGGCTGGAGCGCCACGAACCCGCGGCGGCCGCGGCCACCCGCTGGTACCTGACGACCTGGGAGTGGCTGGCGTACCGGTTGACCGGGCAGGCCGTCGCGCCGCGCGTGCCCATGGAGCTGGAGCCGGACCTGGCGGTCGTGGCCCGGGCGACCGGGCTGCGGGTGGACCGACGGCCGGTCGACGGGGCGGTCGGGGCGATCGTGGGGGAGCTGACCGAGACCTCGGCCGCCGCCCTTGGGCTCCGAGCCGGCATCCCGGTGAGTGGCGGGACCAACGATGCCTTCGCCAGCTACCTCGGGGCGGGACTGCTGGAGCCCGGCGATGCCTTCGATCCGGGCGGATCGGCGGGCGGCTTCGGCGTCTACTGGCACGAGCCACTTGACGTTCCCGGCGCGTTCGTCACGCCGGCGCCCCTCGCCGGGCTGTACTCGGTCGGGGCCGCCATGGCCGCCACCGGTCGGGCGCTCGACTGGTTCCGCGACTCGATCGTCGGGGGTGGCACACCCGGGGCGGTCACCACGGAACGCCTCCTGGAGGAGGCCGCCGCCACGCCCCCAGGTGCCGATGGCCTGGTCTTCCTGCCGTACCTGGCCGGGGAGCGTTCGCCACTGTGGGATCCGCAGGCCCGGGGCGTGTTCGGCGGCCTCACCCTGGCGCACGGCCGCGGCCATCTCGCTCGTTCGATCATCGAGGCCAGTGCCCTGGCCATCCGCCACGTGTCCACGCCGATGCTGCAGGCCGGTGTCCGGGTGACCGCGATGCGGGCCTGCGGCGGCCCGGCACGGAGCCAGGTCTGGAACCAGGTCAAGGCCGACGTCACAGGCTTTCGCGTGCTCGTCCCGAACGTGCTGGAGACGGCGGTCCTGGGCTCGGCCATCCTGGGCGCGGTGGGCATCGGGGCTGCCCCGGACATCGAGACGGCGATCCGCTCGATGACCGGCATCGAGCGCGAGATCGAGCCACGACCCGAGGTCGCGGCGACGTACGATCGGCTCTTCGAGGCGTACCTGGCGCTCTATCCGGCGACCCGCCCCGTCCTGCGGCAGCTCACCGGTCCGGGTGGGGGAGGGGCGCCATGACGGCCGACGGCGCGATGACGGCCGACGGCGCGATGACGGCCGACGGCGCCATGACGGCCGTGCCCGCCACCACGCCCCGCGGCGCCATCGCCCTCGACGACGTTCGCCTGTCGTTCCCACGCCGGGACGGCGGTCGCCTCGAGGTCCTGGGTGGCCTGGACCTGGCCATCCCGGGCGGTGGCATCGTGGCCCTCATCGGTCCCAACGGCTGTGGCAAATCCACGCTCCTGCGCGTCATCGCCGGCCTGCTCCCGCTCGATGGTGGCCGGGCGACCCTCGACGGCGAGGCGATCGACGGCCCGGACGCCCGGATCGGGCTCGTGTTCCAGGAGCCGCGACTGCTGCCCTGGCGCTCGGCCGCGGACAACATCACGTACCCGCTGGAGCTCGCCGGCTGGTCCGTCGCGCGGCGGACGCAACGCATGACCGAGCTGACCGAGCTCGTGGCCCTCGATCCGGGAGTCGTCGGCAATCGACCGGCCGAGCTGTCCGGCGGGACCCGCCAGCGCGTGGCGCTCGCGCGAGCGCTCGCGCTGCAGCCCGAGGTGCTCCTCCTGGACGAGCCGTTCAGCGCGCTCGATGCGCTGACTCGCGAGCGCTTCGACCTGGAGCTGCTGCGCCTGTGGGACCGTGCCAGAACGACGATCGTGCTCGTCACCCACAGCATCGCCGAGGCGATCCTGGTGGCTGACCGGGTCGTGGTCATGAGCCCGCGGCCCGGACGCGTCGTCGCAGACCTGCCCGTGGAGCTGCCCCGGCCGCGCTCGATCGCGGACCTGGATGCGGCCGTCGTGACCGACACGGCCCGCGAGATCCGGCGCCACCTGGGCGACCCGGGCGACCCGGGCGACCCGGGCGACCCGGGCGAGCAGCCCGACGACGACCGCGCGGCGCCCCCGGACGACGAGGCCGTGGCATGAGCCGCTCGACGCTCCTATCCGTCGCCCTCGCCCTGGTCGGCTTCATCGCCCTGTGGACGCTCGTCGTGGCGGTCAGCGGCTTCCCACCGTTCATCCTGCCGCCGCCGTGGCAGGTCGCGGACCGGTTCGTGCGCGCGATCATGGACGGGACCATCGCCCCGCACCTCTGGACCACCCTGTCGGAGGTCCTCCTGGGCTTCGCGGCCGGGGCCGGCAGTGCCCTGGTCGTCGGGTATGCCCTGGCGCGCAGCGCCCTCGTCGAACGCCTCCTCTCGCCGTACCTGGTCGCCCTCCAGGCGACGCCCATCCTGGCCCTGGCGCCGCTCATCGCCCTGTGGTTCGGGCCGGGCCTGCTGGGCAAGGTCATCATCTGCGCGCTCATCGTGTTCTTCCCGATGGCCATCGCCACGATGGTCGGCATCCGTTCCGTGGACGCCCGCCTGCTCGAGCTCGGGCGGTCGCTGCGGGCCACGCGGCGCCAGGTCCTGTTGACCCTGGAGGTCCCGGCCGCGCTGCCGTCGATCTTCGGCGGGATGCGCGTGGGCGTGACTCTCGCGGTCGTGGGCGCGATCGTCGGGGAGTGGGCCGGGGCGGAGCGAGGGCTCGGCGTCCTCGTCAACCTCGCCCGCGGCTCGCTCTTCGACATCCCCCTCATGTTCGCCACGCTCCTGACCATCGCCCTCGTCGGGATCGCGCTGTACCTCATCGTCGTCGTCATCGAGCGTCGCCTCGTCGGCGCTCGCTAGCCAAGCTGGAGGTCCCATCCCCGTGTCCCCGCCCCGCCTCGCCGTTCTCGTCGTCCTGCTCCTGGTCAGCCTCATCGCCGTTGCCTGCCGTGGCGCGGATGGGCCGGCGACGTCCGAGTCGCCAGCAGCGGCCCCGACGCCCGATGCCACCGCCAGCCCGGCGGTCGAGCCGTCGCTCGGTCTGCCGCCGACCCAGTTGACGGTCGGCCTGGGGTACATCCCGAGCGTTCAGTTCGCCCAGTTCTACCTGGCCGACCAGGCTGGCTACTACCGCGAGGCCGGCCTCGAGGTGACCTTCCAGAATCGGATCGACCCGGATCTCATCACGCTCGTCGGTCAGGGCGCCATCGATGTCGGCATCGCCGACGGGACGAGCATGATCCCGGCGGTCAGCCAGGGCATCCCGGTGCGCTACGTGGCGACCGTCTACGGGCAGTTCCCATCGATCGTCTTCGGCAAGACCTCGACCGGGGTGCTGGCACCGGCCGACCTGGCGGGCAAGCGGCTGGGCATCCCGGGGCGCTACGGTTCGTCGTGGATCATGCTCCAGGCGCTGCTCGCCTCGGCTGGTCTCACCCCGGAGGACCTCGAGATCGTGGAGTACCCGGACTTCGGCCAGGGAGCCGCCGTCACCCAGGGCGCCGTCGACGTTGCCACGGGCTTCGCCAACAACGAGCCGGTCCAGCTCGCCCTGACCGGCGAGGACGTCACGATCCTGCGCGTGGACGACATCACGCCACTGCCCGGTCCCGGCCTCATCAGCGGGGTCGCCACGCTGGACGTCAAGCGCGAGGCCATCGAGGCCTTCGTGGCCGCCACCCTCCGGGCGATGGAGGCCATCGCGGCCGATCCGGAGCTCGGCCTGGAGGCCGCCATCGCCGCCGTCCCGGAGCTTGCCTCGGCGCGCGAGACCCAGGCGGCCATCCTGGACGCCACGATCGAGACCTGGAGCGGCCCGCTCCAGGCCGCCCAGGGACTTGGCAAGCTCGATCCGGACGGCTGGACGGCGTCGATCGCCTACCTCACCGAGCTCGGCCTTGTGCCCGACCCGGTCACCGTGGACGACATCCTCGTCCAGGATCTGCTCCCGGCCGGGAACTAGGGCGACGGCGGGCCTGCGGCGATGATGGGCGGCGTCCACCCGAGCGGCGAGCGTCGCTCGTGGTGGCTGCGGGAGGCGCTGGCGGCCGAGGCGACGAGCACGCCGGACGTGGCCGCGCCGTCCGCCGCGCCGCCGTTGCGGGGCACGATCACCGCGGACGTCGTCATCGTCGGCGGCGGCTACACGGGCATGTGGGCCGCCTATCGACTGACTGAGCTTGCGCCCGGCGCCCGCGTCGTGCTGCTGGAGGCGGACATCTGTGGCGGCGGCCCGTCCGGGCGCAACGGCGGTTTCGTCTCGAACTGGTGGGACGAGCTGCCGACGCTCATCGAGCGCTACGGGGAGGCTGGCGCCCTCGCTGCCGCGCGGGCGTCGGAGGACGCCGTCGACGAGATCGGCGCGTGGTGCGTCGAGCACGGGGTCGATGCCTGGTTCACCAAGGCCGGCTCGCTGCAGGTCAGTGCCGCGCCGGCCCAGGACGGCGGCTGGGACGAGACGGTCGAGGCGCTGACCGCCCGTGGCCTTGGCGACAAGTACACGCCGCTGTCGGTGGCACAGGTCCGCGAGCGGGTCGTCTCACCGGTCTTCCGTGACGGCGTGTTCATGCCCGGCGCCGCGACCATCCAGCCGGCGATCCTGGCACGCGCTTTGCGGCGCGTCCTGCTGGAGCGTGGCGTGGTCATCTGCGAGGGCACGCGAGCCGTGGAGATCGACGGCCACACGCCGGGCTTCCTGGGTGGCGTAGCGGCCGGACAGCGGCGGGCGCCGACGCGTCGTGGGGTGCTCGGCGGCGATCGCCCGGTCAGCGTCCGCACCATCACGACCGGCGACGCGGCAGGTGCCAGCGGCCCAGGCGTCAGCCCGGGCGCCAGGCTGGCCGCCAGCCAGGTCGCCGGCCAGGTCCTCGCCGGCTCGGCCATCCTGGCCCTCAACGCCTGGTCCGCGAGCTGGCCGTGGTTCGGACGGCGGCTCGTGACCTGGTCGTCGTACATGGTCCTGACCGAGCCGATCCCCGAGCGGCTGGCGGACATCGGCTGGACGGGCGGGGAGGGTCTCGCCGACGCCCGGTTCACGCTCCACTACCTGCGCACGACGCGCGACGGCCGCATCGCCATCGGTGGCGGCGGTGGCCAGGCTGGGTTCGGCGGCCGCATCGACGAGGTCTTCACCGACGACTACCGCTCGGCATCCCGAGCCGCCGCGGGACTGCGTCGCCTGTTCCCGTCCCTGCGCGAGGTCAAGATCTGGGACGCCTGGGGCGGCCCGATCGATATCAGTGCCGACCACTTGCCGTGGGTCTGGACCGCCCCGGATCGGCCGATCCACGCGGCGATGGGCTACAGCGGCAACGGCGTCGGCCCATCGCTCGTGCTGGGGCGCGTCCTGGCGGCGGCGGCCGTGGAGGCGGGCACGGACCCGGCGTTGGCCCTGCCCTTCGCCGGGGGCCCGCAGCCTCGTGCGTTCCCGCCGGAGCCCGCCAAGTCGATCGGCGCACGACTCATCCGCGAGGCGGCGTCGCGTCGCGAGTCACGCGAGGAGCGAGGCCGGCCGGTGGGGCCCCTCACCAGGGAACTGTCGCGGATCTCGCGTCGCCTGGGGTACCACCTCGGCCCGGAATGACCCGCCCACGAGCGACCGTCGGGCGATCCGTTCGCAGCACGGATCGGCCATTTCGGCTATGATACAGGGCCCCGACCTGACCGCGCCGATCCGTGCGTCGCCCACGTGCAGGAGACTCCATTGAATTCCCGACCGCCGTTGAAGCCCGCCGTCGCCAACGAGCCGTTCAAGCACGTGATCGACGAGTACAAGCACCAGGCGCAGACCATCACCTGCACCTGCGGCTGGCACGGCAGCTCGGCCTCCATGGACCGCGGTGGCTCGGAGTGGACGGCCCATCTGATCGAGGTTCGAGGGAAGAAGCGCTGACGCGCTGTCGCGACCGATGATCGATGACCCGGCCCATCGCGGGGACCGGGTCGTTCCATGTCCGGGACGAGGTCTGGCCCTGCTAGCCTAGGCCCGTGGACCTGCCCAGCCAGCCACCGTTCACCCTCCGTGCGCGCCTGCTGACGCCACTCGCCGCGGGCGGAACGCGGCACGAGGCGGACGCGCTCATCGAGGTCGACACCGGCGGACGGATCGGGGCCATCAAGCCGGCCGCCGACGCGACCGCCGAGGTCCTCGCCACCGCCACGGATCTGCGACCGCTGGTGGTCATGCCAGGGCTGGTGGACCTGCACGCACATCTGCCCCAGCTCCCCAACGCAGGCCTTGGCGCCGGCCTGGACCTGCTGACCTGGCTGGAGCGCTACATCTTTCCCCTGGAGCGCGCCTTCGATGCGGCTGCGGCCGAGCGCCTGGCGCCTGCCGCGTGGCGCGCGTTCGCGGCCGCTGGCACGACCACGGCGCTTGTCTACGGCGCCGTGTACGAAGCCAGCCTGGACGCCACGTTCCGGGCCGCCGAGGCGCACGGCATCCGGGCCATCATCGGCAAGGTGATGATGGATCGGATCACCTACGACCCGACCATCGATCCGACGACCATCCTGGACCAGAGTCTGGCCGAGAGCGCCCGGCTCATCGAGCGCTGGGATGGGGCCGCCGACGGCCGCCTGCGCTACGCGGTGACGCCGCGCTTCGCCGTCTCGTGCACGGCCGACATGCTCCGCGAATCCGCTTCCCTGGCCGCGGCGACCGGCACGTACTGGCAGACCCACCTGTCCGAGGACCGGGGCGAGATCGCCGAAGTCGCCGCCATGTTCCCTGACGCGCTCGACTACGTGGACGTCTATGACCGGGCGGGTGGGCTGTCCTCGCGCGCCGTCCTCGCCCACGCGGTCCACCTCTCCGACCGCGAACTCGGCCGGCTCGTGGAGACCGGGTCGCGTGTCGCCCATTGCCCGATCTCCAACCTGTTCCTGGCGTCGGGGGTCATGCCCCTCGGGCGGTACGTGGAGGCGGGGCTGGCCGTCGGGCTGGGGTCGGACGTGGCCGGTGGCCCGGACCCGTCGATGTTCAGCGTCATGCGGGTCGGGTTCTACTCGCAGAATGCGTTGCGCGTGGCGGGGGTCGGTGACGGCCCGCTGCTGGGGCCGCTGGACTGGCTGGCGATGGCCACGCTCGGTGGGGCGCGGGCCCTGGGTCTGGGCGACGTGATCGGGTCCGTGGAGACGGGCAAGGAGGCAGATCTGATCGCGGTGGATCCGCGGTTCGCGGCCCCGCTCGAGGACCAGGCACCCGACGACGACGCGGCCGATCTCGCGTCCCGGCTCATCTTCCGCTCCCATCCCGACATGGTCCGCGGAGCCTGGGTCCGCGGCCACGCCCTCGCGGGCCCCGCTCGCCGCGACTGAACGCCGGCCGCTGCCGTGCCCAGCCCGCCGGCCGCCCCATGGCTCCGTGTCCCGTCAGGCGGCCCCATCGTCGAACGAGCCTTTCGATCCATCGCCTCCGTCGACGTTCGTCCCTTCTGGCGGGACGGACGTCCATCGAAGAGCGGAGCGCCGCTGATCGTTCGACGTTGGGACCCTCTGAGGGGACGGCCAAGGCCGGCCCCGAACGACGCCCGGTCCCGAACGACGCCCGGCCCCGAAAGACGCTCGGTCCCGAACGACCCCCGGCCCCGACACCCCGTGAGCGACCCGAGCGATCGCGGCGACTCATACGAACACGAGGGCTGATCCAGTCGGGCGTTCACCGGCCGCCAGCGAGGCCAGCGCCCGGCGAGCTGACACCGGGAAGTCGGCGGCGACCTGTGGCCCGGCGGCCGCGACTGCCCGCCGATTGGATGGCGTATCGGCCACGACGAGCAGGATGTCGTCGACCCCGCCATCGCGCATCTTGCGGTTGAGCCGACGCATGAGCGCCTGGTAGTCGCCGATCCTCGTCTCGAGCTCCACGGCCAGCCCGCGCGGGTTCGTTCCGGTCGGCCATCCATCGAGCCAGTGGTCCCATGCGCGCGCATCGGCGACGTCAGGGAGCAGCCGCTCGGAGCGGACCCGGATGGCTGGATGGATGCGTCCCCGGAGCCGTCCGCCGAGGCGCACCTGGCCGGCGTCGCGGAGTGGATCTCCGCCTGGATACGCCCGGATCCGCACATCCAGCCCGAGCACCGCGCCGATCCGCACCAGATGCTCCACCCCGACGCCCGGCACCTGGGCCCGTTCGATCCGCGCGACGTGCGATCTGGACAACCCGACGGCTGCGCCGACGAAGGCGAGGGACAGCCCCGCCCCGACACGGGCCATGCGGAACTCGTTACCGAGACGGCCCAAGTCATCCCT
>Ga0163153_10009066_pt1 | contig 10129 bp, 10 predicted proteins | sample OliLakLV19MP6IB1_FD_148629 | JGI IMG/M metagenome (GOLD analysis project Ga0163153, IMG submission 148629) | Freshwater microbial mat bacterial communities from Lake Vanda, McMurdo Dry Valleys, Antarctica - Oligotrophic Lake LV.19.MP6.IB-1 | ecosystem: Environmental > Aquatic > Freshwater >...
GACTATCCATGCGTAAGATCCGAGAAGTACTGCGATACCGATACAGCACTGGCCTGAGCCTCGACGCGATTGCCCGGGCACTCAAGTTATCCAAGGGCGTGGTCGCCAAATACGTGCGGCTGGCCAGCCCGCGTAGGGCGCAATAAGCGCAGCGCATTGCGCCGAATAGAGGAGGCGGTGATCCGTAGACTCGATGCAACGCTGGAATCGCCACTACAAGGCAACTTGCAACCGGACCATAAAAAGACTAAATTAAGTCCATCAAAATTCAGGAGCATGCCATGCGCTACTCGACACAGGTCAAACCCATCAGTTACTTCAAGGCCAACGCCGCGGAGGTGCTGACCCATATCGCCGAGCAGCGCGAGCCGCTGATCATTACTCAGAATGGCGAGGCCAAGGCAGTCCTGCAGGACGTCGCTTCGTACGAAGAAACACAGGAGACCCTGGCGTTGCTGAAGATCCTGGCGATTGGCAATCAGGAAGCCGCCGTGGGCAAGTTCAAACCAGTCAGCGAAGTTGTCGCGCGCCTTCGCGCAAAGCGCAAGCCCGGCTGATGGCCGGCAAGCCGGCGACATTACAGGTTCTGCTGACGGCTGGGGCCGAGCGCGATCTCGAAACCCTGTACGACTACGTTGTTCGCAACGACGGCTCTCCCCAGGCCCATCGCCTGCTCGACCGGTTGACGGAAACCGTGAATAACTTGGCGAAATTTCCGGAACGCGGCAGTCATCCCAAAGAACTGGTTGCTCTTGGTATCAAGGAATACCGCCAAGTATTTTTCAAACCCTGCTGCGTGATTTATCGGGTCGTCGAGCGGCGGGTCACCGTCTACCTGATTGTGGACGGACGCCGCGACATGCAGTCGCTGCTTGCGGGTCGGCTGCTCGGGGCTTGAAGAGCTGGTTTCGCCCAGTTTCTGCGCCAATGGGCCATAAACAACAGAGATTGGCCACGACACGGCCCCTCTTGTCAGATTGTTAACAATCTTCTTGACGACAATAAAGGCGTCAAGCTATGCTTCTGGTACCCTAAATCCTGCCTAAATCCGTTCAGAAACAAGAGGAATTGCTGTGGCTTTCGAAAAACTGATCGAAGAATTCAAGCAAAAAACCGATGAAGCGCTCGCCATGGGTGGGCCGGAAAAGCTGGCCAAGCGCAAGGCCGAAGGCCACCTCAATGCCCGCGAACGCATCGATTACCTGATCGATCCGGACACTTTTATTGAGTCCGGCCGCTTCGCCCGGAGCCACCGCCCCGAGGTCAAACACAAGACACCCGCTGACGGCAAAATCGCCGGCTTTGCCAAGATCAACGGCCGTGAAATCGGCCTGGTGTCGAATGATTTCACCGTGCTTGGCGCATCAAGCGCGGTCATCAACATGAAAAAGATCAAGCATGTGAAGCAGGTCGCGACCAAACGCGGCATGCCGTTGGTGATGCTGGGCGAATCCTCCGGCGCGCGCATGCCCGACCGCATGGGCTCCGCCGGCCGCGCGATCATTGCCCAGGATCCGACCGAGTATCAGCGTTTTCGCGAATCGCCGTGGTGTTCGGCTTTGCTGGGCCAGTGCTACGGTTCGTCGACCTGGTATTCCGCGATGTCGGATTTTGTCGTGATGCGCAAGGGCGCGATCATGGCCATTGCCAGCCCCAATGTGACCTCAATCGCCATCAACAAGACGATTGAAGCCGAAGATCTCGGCGGCTGGAAACTGCTGACGGGTGTGTCCGGGCTTGCCGACATGGCGGTGGATACCGATGAGCAGGCGATGGATGCGATCAAGAAATTCCTCTCGTATCTGCCCAGTCATAACATGCTGGCACCGCCGGACGCGCCGGTGCCGGAAGGTTCGGACGATGCCTGCAAAAAAATATTCGATATCCTGCCCGAGTCGCGCAACAAGGTGTACGACGTGCGCAAGATCGTGGCAGCCGTAGCCGACAAGGATTCCTGTTTCGAGCTGAAGGAACGCTACGGCAAGTCGATCACCACCATGCTGGCGCGGGTCGATGGCAAAAGCACCGGCTTCATCGCCAACAACCCGCTGTTTAAGGGCGGCGCGCTGGACGCTGATGCCGTGCAGAAAGTAATCAGTTTCATGGTGCTTTGCGATTCCTTCAACGTGCCGCTGGTGTTCATGGTTGATGTGCCGGGATTCCTGATCGGCGTCGAAGGTGAAATCCGCGGCATGCCGGGCAAGGTCATTAACTGGATGAACGCGCTGACCCAGGTCACCGTGCCCAAGCTGACCATCATCATGCGCAAGAACTACGGCCAGGCCTTCATCAACATGGCCGGGGGCAAAAATGCCGATGAAGTGGCGGTATGGCCGATGGCCGATCTTGGTTTCATGGATCCCGCGGTATCTGTCAATGTGCTCTACGGCGTCAAACAGCAGGACGACCCGGAAAAATTCGCCAAGCTGAAATCCGAAGTTGAGCGCGATACCTCCGCATGGGGCCTCGCTGAGCTGTATGAAGCGCAGCATGTGCTGGATCCGCGCGACACCCGCGCATGGCTGATCCGCACGCTGGAAGTGCATCGCAAGGGTATGAAAAACGGCGTCAGCGACCATCTGCTGCGCAACTGGCCGACCAGTTACTGAATCGATGACCGGCGAATCGTACGCCGGGAAACTTGCTGGAGGAAGAAATATGCTGCACAGGATCATCATTGTCGTCGTCGCGGCGTTCACCGCCATTGCACCGGTCGCGGCGCAGGATTATCCGGCGCGCCCCGTGCGTTTCATCGTGCCGTTTGCACCAGGCGGCAACACCGATGTGCAGGGCCGGCTGATTGCGCAAAAATTGACCGAACTCTGGAATCAGCAGGTTGTCGTTGATAACCGCGCCGGTGCCGGTGGCACGCTAGGCGTCGAAATGCTCTCTAAAGCGCCGGCTGATGGTTACACCATCGCTTTGGCGTCATTCGGCAATATCCTCGTCGGCCCCAGCCTGTTTCCGAAACTGGGTTATGACCCGTTGAAAGATCTGGCCCCGGTGGTGTTGGTGTCGCAGCCGCCGGGCTTGCTGGTGGTGAATCCGGGGCTGCCGATAAAAAGCGTCAGTGAACTGATTGCCTATGCCAGGGCCAATCCCGGCAAGCTGAATTACGGTTCCGCCGGCAACGGTACCTGGAACCATTTGTTCGCCGAACATTTCAAGGCCTTGACCGGAACCCAGATGATGCACATTCCGTACAAGGGCGCGAATCCTGCCGTCACTGATGTGATGGGCGGACAGATTCAGTTGTCTTTTGCACCATTTCCGCCTGCACTGCCGCAGATCAAGAGCGGACGCCTGCGAGTGCTTGGGGTCACTTCGGCGCAGCGTTCCCCGTTATTGCCCGAAGTGCCGACCGTGGCTGAATCGGGCCTGCCCGGCTATTCGGCTGCGACCTGGTTTGCCGTACTGGCGCCGGCGAAAACGCCGTCAGCCATCATCAGCAGACTCAACCGCGACATCAACACTGTGCTGGTGAAGCCTGAAGTGAGGGCCGCTTTTGCCGCGGACGGTACTGAACCCGCGGGCGGCACGCCCGAGCAGTTAAGGGAATCCATGCGCAGCGGCATCAAACAATGGGGTGATCTGGTGCGCAATCTGGGCGTCAAGCTTTAATCAGGAGCAAGACTATGGTCCGGCAAACGCGGATAGCATTGATTGCCGTCATCGCGTTGATGTGCGCCCTGTCGGCACAGGCAGAAGGGTATCCCGACAAACCGGTACGTCTCGTGGTTCCGCTTGCTCCCGGCGGGACCACAGACATTCTTGCCCGACTCATCGGCCAGAGGTTCACAGAAGAACTGGGCCGTCCGGTGATTGTCGACAACCGGCCTGGTGCCGGTGGCAATATCGGCAATGAAACGGTGGCGCGGGCGGCAGCGGACGGTTACACACTGCTGATGGCAAACCCGCCTTTGGTCATTAACCCGAGCCTGGCGAAAACGGGTTATTCGCCACTCAGCGATTACACGCCGTTGTCACTGGTTGCATCCATTCCAGTGGTGCTTGCCGTGCATCCCGCGGTGCCGATGCGGACCGTGAAAGAGCTGATTACGCTGGCAAAGAGCAATCCCGGAAAATACAACTATGCTTCATCCGGCAACGGTGGCGGTCCGCATCTTTCTGCGGCGCTGTTCGCGAACATGGCTGGTGTCAACATTGTTCACGTGCCGTACAAGGGCTCCGGTCCCGCGATGTCTGATCTGCTGGGCGGTCAGGTGCATATGCAGTTTTCCGGTTTGCCGCCACTGCTGCCGTTCATCAAGTCCGGCAGGCTGCGCGTATTGGGGGTGGCGGGGGCCAAACGTTCTGCGGCGCTGCCCGATGTGCCGACGATTGCCGAGGCGGGCGTGCCCGGATATGCCTCTGCTTCGTGGCAGGGCCTTGCGGCTCCGGCAAAACTGCCCAAGGGCATTAGCCGCCGATTACATGACGAAATCCGGAAATTCATCGACGCGCCTGAAATCCAGATCCGGCTGGCCGAACTCGGCGCCGAACCCGTTGGCAGTAGCCCGGACGAATTTTCCGTGTTCATTCGGGATGAATTTCACAAATGGGCACGCGTAATCCGGGAAATCGGCTTACGTGCCGATTGAAATGATGCTTCTGCTGCCGCAACAATCAGAAATCTGAAGGAAATGTAATGGCTTTTGAAGAGCTGATCAAGGAACTTGATGCCCGCAAGCAACGCGCGCTGGGTATGGGCGGGGCGGAGAAACTGGCTGAGCGCAAGGCGCAGGGTTTGCTCAACGCGCGGGAACGTGTGGCCCGTCTGTTTGATGAAGGTTCGTTCAGCGAATCCGGGTTGCATGCCGTGTCGAATCGGCCCGAGGATAAAACCACGACGCCGGCTGACGGCAAAGTGGCGGGTTACGGCCGGGTCAACGGCCGGGAAGTCGCCATGGTGTCCAATGACTTTACGGTCAAAGGGGCATCCAGCGCACAGATCAACATCAAGAAGCTGAAACAGATGAAGGGTGTCGCAAAAAAACGCGGTATCCCGCTGGTATTCCTCGGCGAATCCACGGGTGCACGCATGCCCGACGTGATGGGTGCGGGATCCATTGGTTCCAAGGACGATCCGCAGGAATACCTGCGCATGCGCGAAGTGCCGTGGGCGGCGGGCGTGCTGGGTCATTGCTACGGGTCGTCGGCCTGGTACGGCTCAATGGCGGATTTCTGCGTGATGCGCAAGGGTGCGATCATGGCCGTGTCCAGCCCGCGGCTGATTTCGATGGCCACCGGCAAACAGTGCGACGGTGAGGAACTCGGCGGCTGGCGCGTGCATGCCGATGTCAGCGGCATTGCCGATCAGGTGGTCGATACCGACGAACAGGCGGTCGACGCGATCAAGCAGTTTTTGTCCTATCTGCCATCCAACAACATGCAGCCGCCGCCGGAATATCCTGTTCCGGAGGGTTCGGACGAGGCGATCCAGGATGTGATGAAGCTGATTCCGGAATCGACCAACCAGGTTTACGACATGCGCAAGGTGATCCAGTGCATCGTTGACCGCGGTTCGATGTTCGAAATGAAATCGCGCTTCGGCAAGACCCTGGTCACCGCACTGGCACGGCTCGACGGCAAGTCAGTGGGTATCATCGCCAACAATCCGCTGTTCAAGGGCGGTGCCATCGACGCCGACGCCTGCCAGAAGGTGCAGGCGTTTTTCGTGCTGTGTGATTCCTTCAACATCCCGATCGTACTGCTGGTCGATCAGCCAGGCTTCCTGATCGGCATGGAAGGCGAGCAGAAGGGTGTCACCGGCAAGGTGATGAACTGGCTCAACGCGATGACGCTGGTCACCGTGCCGAAAATTTCAGTAATCGTGCGCAAGAGTTACGGCTTGGCGGTGTCCAACATGGGCGCCGGCGGCAATACCGATGAACTGGCGTGCTGGGTCACCGCCGAGATCAGTTTCATGAAGCCGGACTTTGGTGCCAAGGTGGTGTTTGGTGTCGACCCGGAGAAGGAACCGGAGAAATTCCAGGACGCCGTCGCCAAAATGTCCAAAGGCACTTCGCCCTACGACATGGCAGCGATCTACACCGCGCAGGATGTCATTGATCCGCGCGACACCCGCGACTGGCTGATCCGCATGCTCGAAGTGCATCGCATGCGCATGACCAATGGTGTCGGCCAGCACCTGATGCGCACCTGGCCGACCAGCTACTGATGCCCCTGCAAAATCGCCAGGCTTGCCCTGACTTTGTCGGGCGCTGCGTTGCTCCTCGCCTTACCCTGAGGTAATGTCTCGGCGCAGCCCGCCGTAATAAAATTCGTCCCTCCTCGTCAGGGCCGCGCCTGATCGATTTTTCAGGGCTCTTCTATTTTTCTCGATACCGGCCACCCCCATGAAATCCACAGTCAGCAAGCTCTCCATCCGTTCCGTCGAAGCCATCCCGGTGGTGGTGCCGCTGCTGCAACCGATCAAGTGGGCGCGTGGCGAAATCAAGGACATCGACAACGTCATCATTATTGTCACGCTGTCCGACGGCACCCAGGGTATTGCTGACGCGCCGCCGCGGCCGACCATTTACGGCGAAACCCAGCGGTCGATCACCACCATCGTCCGGGACCATTTCGCGCCGAAACTGAAAGGCGTGGATGCCTTCGATCTGACAGGAGTGTGGGCTGTATTCGACCAGTACGCCGGCAACCCCGCCGCCAAATCGGCCATCGACATGGCGATCTTCGATGCGCAGGCCAAACACCTCGGCATTACCTGCGCACAATTGCTTGGCGGCACGCCCAAGGCACTGCCGGTGAACCGCCGGTTGATGCTGGGCTCGAACAAGGAAATGCTCGCCGAGGCCGAACGCATGATCCGCCAGCACGGCTTTAAGGCGTGGAAGGTCAAATGTGGCATCGACAAAAAGCGCGACATCACGCTGCTGCGCGCGCTGCGCAAGCTGGTTGGCGACGATCACGAGATCACCATCGACTGCAATCAGGGTTACAGCTCGCAGGATCTGCTCGAAACCGCGCCCTATTTCGAGGAGGTCAATGTCGCGCTGATTGAAGAACCGATCCCCGCCCGCGACGGTGCCGGCAAACGCTTCTGCGCTGAACGCAGCCGCATCCCGATTTCCGGCGACGATTCGTGCATGACGCCGGACGATGTGCTGCACGAGCTCAAGCTCGGCGGCATCCGCGCCGTGGTCATCAAATGCGCGCGCACCGGATACACCCGGTCGCGGCAGGTGTTGGCGCTGGCGCAGTCGTTTTACACACCGGCACATAACGGCACCCAGGCTGACATGCAGATCGGTTGCGTCGCTGCCGCGCACTTTGCCAGCACCTACACCACGCCGCATGCGCATGAGTTTTCCAGCTTCATCGATGCCAAAGATCACGTCGCCAATGAAGATCCGGTGATCAAAAACGGCTGCCTGCAATTGCCGGCGGGTCCGGGCATCGGGCTGACGCTGAATCCGCGGAAGATGAAGCAGTACCGGCTGGATGCTTGACTTCACCAGCAGCGGCGGATGGTTTGGGTAACAATCAGGGGTTGGAACATGCTCTGCCTGATCGGTCACTTTCCGTCATTGACGCGGCACACCGCAGGACATTCCTGATGATTTATCTGAAACCCTTACGGCGCGGCGTTGGCCGGATCGGAGCCGTTGCCTGCTGTGCCGTCTTGCTGACCGCCTGTGTCGGCGCCGGTGTTGAATAAACCGTGCTGCCGACCCGCATCAACTACAGTTGCGCCAACAACAAGGTGTTGCAGGTTCAACGGGCGGCTGATGCCCGCTCCGTTGCGGTGCTCATCGACAACAAGCCGGTGATTCTGCAGCGTGCAGGCAGTGCCGCGCAGGAAAAATACAGCGACGGCACTTATCTGCTCTACCTTGATGGCGAACGCGCCATACTTGAGGAAAACAGCCGCGTCCTGTTTGGTCCGTGCGCGGCAGGGCCGTTACCCACGAGCGTGCGCGATCGTTACTGAGGTCTGAGCAGACTTCGTGCAGCGCAGGAGACACGGTTGGCCAGCGCGGCTCGACCTGCCGCTGGGTCCAGAGCGGATCACAATATCTTATTGATTTAAAACAATATTTATAAATTTTTAATAGTTGGCGGGCGCTTACATCAAGCTGTTTTGGCGACCGGTGCGGCCTTCGCACTGATGCTGCTTGCGGTGCCGGCGCGTGCTGCTGAAGCACTCACTGCGGGAGCGCCTGATCTGCGCGGCAGCGAGATTCAGATTTTCATCGAAAACGATTCCATCGGCGGCACCGACCGCTACTACACCAACGGCATCAAGATCGGCGGCGGCATTCCGGCGGACAAGATCAGCGAGCTGTTCACACGGCCGCCGAATGCGCTGCTCGGTGCGATCACCGACGGCGCAAGCAATCACTTCGGTCTGTTCATCGGGCAGAGCCTGTACACGCCGCCGGACATCACCATCGCCGCGCCACAGCCCTACGACCGGCCATGGGCGGCCTGGGCCTACATCGGCGCGGTGGCGCAAAGCGTCAAGGAAGACCGACTGCATACCGTCGAGGTCGATCTGGGTTTTGTCGGCCCGCCGGCGCTGGGCCGGCAGATACAGACCTTCTGGCATGACTATATTATCGATGCGCCGGAATCGCAGGGCTGGGCCAACCAGATCCGCGGTGAACCCGGGATCCTGCTGACGTATGTGCATAAACGACGTTATGGCCCGGATACGGGCGTGCAAGTCGTGCCCCATGCGGGACTCAGCGTCGGCACCATCATGACCCTGGCGCGCGCCGGTGGCATCGTGCGTTTTGGCCAGAACATGACCGGATTCGGGCCCGACAGCATCGAGCCCGGCGGTGCGATGCTGAAAAACGCCCGCCGCCAGCAGGATGAGGGGCGCCGCCAGCCTTGGGAATGGTTTGCCTTTGCCGGCGTCGACGGCCGGCTGATTGCCCACAACATATTCCTCGACGGTTCACTGTTCCGCGACGGACCCGGGGTCGCGCGCAATGACAAGGTGTATGACATTACTGCCGGCGTGTCGGCGCGGTACGACAAAGTCCGGGTATCCGTGACCCGCATCAAACGCAGCGAGGAATTCACCACGCCGTTCGGCGGCAGCGGGGAGCAGCGGTTTTATTCGATCAACCTCGGTGTCGAGTTCTGAGCGCAAGACGACACAGGATGATTTACAAAGGCAGTTGCCATTGCGGCAAAGTGGCGGTTGAAGCCGAAGGCGAGATCAAAGGCGCCATGGCCTGCAACTGTTCCATTTGCCAGCGCAAGGGTGCGCTGATGTGGTTCGTGCCGCGGGACAAACTGCGACTGCTGACGCCGGAGAATGTCGCGGCCACCTACACCTTCAACAAACACGTGATCAAACACCGCTTCTGCCCGGTGTGTGGCATACACCCGTACGGTGAGGGCATGGATCCGAGGGGCAATGCCATGGCGGCCATCAACATCCGCTGCCTGGAAGGCATTGATCTGCAGGCGATCCCGGTCCAGCACAACGACGGCCGCGCGCTCTGAGCGACAACAGCGCCAAAGCCTGGGCCGCCTGTTGCCCGAAGTTCATATAAGTAATTGTTTTTATTGATATAATTGTATGAGTTTCGTATGACCTTCACCGGCGGCACGATAGCGTAATGTGCTGCGGGTTGCTCCGCGCGCGGCGTACCCGGCGCAGAATCCAGCGGGCTGATGACGCCGCCGCCACCGACTTTCGGCACATGCGTGTAGATCATCGTCGTTTTTACATCGGCGTGGCCCAGCAGTTCCTGCACGGTGCGGATGTCATAAGCGCCCTGCAGCAAATGCGGCGCAAAGCTGTGGCGCAATGTATGGACCGAAACCGGCTTGTTGATATCCGCCCGCGCAACCGCTTTCTTGATCGCGCGTTGCAGACGCTCCTCATACAGATGATGACGTCTGCGAATTCCGCTGCTCGGATCGGTGGACAAGGTCGGCGACGGAAAGACCCAGTGCCAGGTCCAGGTTTCAGCGGCACGCGGATATTTGCGTGCAAGAGCGTCGGGCATCTCGACACGATCTTTCCCGCCCCTGCCTTCGCGGACGATGATCGAGCGCCGGTCGAAATCGACATCCTTGACCCGCAGGCGCAGCCCTTCCATCAGGCGCATCCCGGTACCGTAGAGCAGCCGCGCCAGCAACC
>Ga0163153_10009069_pt1 | contig 10128 bp, 6 predicted proteins | sample OliLakLV19MP6IB1_FD_148629 | JGI IMG/M metagenome (GOLD analysis project Ga0163153, IMG submission 148629) | Freshwater microbial mat bacterial communities from Lake Vanda, McMurdo Dry Valleys, Antarctica - Oligotrophic Lake LV.19.MP6.IB-1 | ecosystem: Environmental > Aquatic > Freshwater > Lake...
AGAACCGGCTGCGCACGAACGCAAGCGCCATCGCCGCCAAGGTCAGCCCATGCTTCTTCGCCACCTTGGCGTACTCTTCCACCGCGGCCACCGCGCGCGGCCGCATATAGCGCTCGCCGAAAGGCTTGAGCTTGACCATGCGCGCCCCTGGGGGCATCGCACCGCCGAGATACTTGCCGGTGAGCTGGCCCATGGCTAACGGGCTGTACGCAAGCAGCGGCACGTTCAAGTGACGGCTGGCCTCGGCCGGATCCCCGTCGAACATGCGCGAGAGCAGGCTGTAGCCGTTTTGAGTCGAGACCGGCGCGGGCAGGTTGTTCGCCCTGGCCACGCGCACGAACTCGCACAAGCCGTACGCGGTCTCGTTCGACAGGCCGTACGCGCGGATCTTGCCTGCCTTGATCGCCGCCGCCATGCCCTCGACCTGCTCCAGGATCGACGTGGTCTCGCGCTCCTTCGACGGATCGTATTGCCACGTGCCGAACCCCGGCACGTAACGCTCGGGCCAGTGGATCTGGTAAAGGTCGATGTAGTCCGTCCGCAGGCGCTCGAGGCTATCGTCGATCGCCCAGGGAATCGTCTTCTTCGACACGTGCGTCTCGCCGTTGCGGATCCATTCGCGGCGCCCGGGCCCGGCGATCTTGGAGGCGAGCACGATGCGCTCGCGCTTGCCGCGGTTCTTGCCGAGCCACGAGCCGACGATGGTTTCGGTGCGGCCCTGCGTCTCTTTCCTCGGCGGCACCGGGTACATCTCCGCGGTGTCGATGAAGTTGATGCCGTTGGCCAGCGCCCATTCGATCTGCTCGTGGCCTTCGCTTTCGGTGTTCTGCTCGCCCCAGGTCATCGTGCCGAGGCTGAACTCGGTGACTTCGAGCGCGCTGTCGGAGAGGCGGTTCTTTTTCATGCGACTTCCTATTTTATTTCCGCGGCGTCACGGCGGCGGTAGAGCAGGATCGGGAACGAGGTGAACTTGCGCGCGATGCCGTGCGCGGGAAAAGGATCGAGCGGCGTGAAAGGCATCGGCAGGTCGGCCACTTTCGCGCCGAGGATCGCTTTCGCGAGCTGGGTTCCGATCGACGTGGCCAGCGCAACGCCCCGCCCGTTGCAGCCGACGAACGCGAGCACGCCCGGCGCGAGTTCATGGCAATGCGGCAGCTTGTCCCACGTGATGCCGACGTTGCCGTGCCACACATACTCGAAATTCGGGCGACCCAGCTGCGGGAATACTTTGCGGACGCGCTCGGCCGCGCGCGCGGGCGAGCGATCCCGCCAGCCCAGCGGCACCGCGAGCGCCGCGCCGGTGACCAGGCGCCCGTGCGCATCCCAGCGGAAAAAATGCAGGTCGCCCTGCGAGTCCGAACTGGCATGGTTTTCGGGCAGCACCGTTGCGCGCACCGCGTCGGGATACACCTGCGTTGCCATCTGGTAGCTGCGCACCGGGAATACGGTCTGCATGAGCTTGGGCCACAGCGAGGACGAGAACGCATCGCCGTAGGCATGCGTGGCGATCACGACCTTGTCCGCGCGAACGCTGCCGCGCGCCGTCGTCACTTTCCATGCAGTGCCCACGCGCTCGACCGACTGCACCGGGCTTTGCGTATGCACGATCGCGCCGGCCTCGATCGCCGCGCGCGCAAGGCCGCGCACATAGGCGAGCGGGTTCAGGTGGCCACCGGTCGCGTTCTCCCAGCCGCCATGCCAGAACTTCGAGCCCGTGATCGACTCGACGCCTTTCGCGTCGAGCAATTCCACAGGCGCGCCGCGGCGGCCCCAGGCCTTGACGCGCTTCTCCGCGAGCTTCATGCGGCCGGGCGTGTGCACCGGCTGCACCCAGCCGTTCTGCACCGCCTCGCACTCGATCCTGTGGCGGCGAATGAGGTCGAAGGTGAACTTCGCCGAATCGGCGACGAGTTGCACGAGCTGCTCGCCCTTGGCCGCGCCGCCGGATTCGGGCGCGATGTTGTTGGGCACGTCGTCCGGGTCCATGCGCGAGAGCGTCGGGATCACCTGGCCGTTGTTGCGTCCCGAGGCGCCGAAGCCGATCACGTCCGCTTCGAGCACGACCGCCTTCGCGCCGCCCTGCGCGACCGCCAGCGCGCAAGACAGGCCCGTGTACCCGCCGCCGATGATCGCGACGTCCGCGCGCACGTCACTTTCGAGGGCGTGCGTGGCCGGTGGCGGAGGCGCCGTAGAGACCCACAGCGAATGCAGGAAGACGGGATCTGGCATGGAGGGGCGATTCTAGCCCAACCCGGAGATGTACCGGTACCGATACACAAACTGACAGGAGACTAAGTAAGGGAGCGGGTCTTGGAAACTGAAAGTTTTGAATTAGGCGTCGGCCTGCAAGTCGGCAAGGGCATGCTCGCGCGTCCACTTCATGAAGCTCGCAGCCGGCATCGGCTTGGCGATGTGATACCCCTGCGGCCGGAGATCTTCATTCTCGCGCTCCGGGGATCACGCGTGCGGCCCCTCCGGACCCTGCGCGAATTTCGGTCCGAGGATGGCCTGCATCGGCTCTTCGATCGGGAGCGGCTGCTGGATTCCGAATCCCTGCGCATACCCGACCCCGAGCGCCTTCAGCCGGAGCAGGATGTCCTGCTCCTCCACGTCCGCGGCGATCACGCCGAAGCCGATGGTTTTCGCGATCCGCAGGATGACACCCATCTGCTTGCGCGCGATTTCGCTGGACAGCAGCCCCCGGATGACTTGGCCGTCCACCTTGACGAAATCCACGTGCAAGCCCTTGAGCACCATCAGCGAGGCGGCATTGCGCCCGAAACCGTCGATCATGATGCCGCACCCGGTTGCGCTCAGCGCCGCGGCGAAGCGGGTCGCGGCTTCCGGCAGCGCGAGGGCGTCGTTTTCCTCGATTTCGAACATCAGGGATTTCGCGTTGACGCCCTTGCGCACCAGCTCGTCGGCGACGAAGGCGGGGAACTCGATGTCACCGAGCGTCTGGCGGGACACGTTCATGCTGAATCCCGGCACGCGCGAGCCCTGTGACAGCGCCTGGAGCAGGTTGCGCACGATCCAGCGATCGAGCTGCGGCATCATCCGGTAGTGCTCGAAGATCTGCAGGAACTCTCCCGGTGGCAGCGAGGCACGCTCCCCCTCGCGCACGCGCACGAGCGCCTCGCCCAGCGTGTATCGCTCCGCGCCGGCGAGCGCCAGGATCGGCTGGTAATAGAGCTGAAGCTCGTTGCTGCGCATCGCGTGATGGAGAAGGTCCGTCGGGTGGGGGGCGTCGACCGCGTCGAGGTCAAGGGGCGCGACGACGGCTTCGTCCTGGCGGGCCAGATCGTCGACCACGGTCCTGTCACGGGTCCATTTCAGGAAAGCCGCGGCCTCCATCGGCATGGCCACGAATCCCCCCTGCGCCAGCTCGCAGCCGAGCTGGCGAAGCAGGTCCCAATCCTGCTGGGTCTGCACGCCTTCGGCCACCGAAGCTATTTTCAGCTTCTTCGCCATGCCCAGGCTCGTCTCGAGGATGACCCTGGCCGCTTGCTGGCTCGCCGCGTTCGCGGTGAACGCCCGGTCGATCTTGAGCTCGGTAAAGGCGATGCGCGTGAGCTGCAGCATCGAGGAGTGTCCGGTCCCGTAGTCGTCGACGGACAACCCGAAGCCTTTCATGCGCAGGCGCGCGAGATTCTCCAGCGCCCGGGCTTCGCAGGCCGTCGTCGCGGCTTCCGTCAGTTCGAGGACCATATGGCGCGGATCGAGATTCTGGCCGCGCACGACCTCGGTCACGCGCCCGGCAAGCTCGACATCGCCGAGCGATTTGATCGACAGGTTGACCGACACGCTGACCTCCGAGCCGCTCTCGGCGCGCCACTGGCTGCAGAACGACGCCGATTTGCGCAGCATGATCCACGTGAGCACATCGATCAGCCCGTTGTCCTCCAGCAGCCCGATGAACTCGCAGGCCGCAACGATTCCCTTCTGCGGATGGCGCCAGCGCGCAAGCGCTTCGGCGCCCTTGACCCGCCCGCCCGCCAGCTCCACTTTGGGCTGGAAAAAGGGCTCGAACTGGTCGTTCTCCAGGCCTTCCACGATCTCCTCTATGGAGAACGGACGGGCCGCATCCCCGGGCGCGCTCTCGGGACTGTCGCCCTCCCGCACCCGCTGGGCATGGAGCCTGATCATCGCATCGAGCATCGCGGGCGTGACCGGCTTGGCGATGACGCCAAGGACCCTGACGCCGTAGGCCCTCGCCATCGTCTCGACCGAGGCGAGCAGGGGACCTTCGAGCGCGCTCGCGAGGATCACCCAGGCCGGGCTGCCCGATTCGCCCAAGTGCCGCATGAACTCCATGCCATCCATGCCCGGCATGTCGATGTCGCTGACGATGATGTCCACCGGCGGCGCCTGCGAGCGCACGATCGCCAGGGCCGCGCGGCCGTCGGCCGCGGCCCGAACATCGACTGCGCCCAGGCCCGTCAGCATCTTCTGCAGGAGGCCGCGCTGGAACTCGTGATCCTCCACCACCAGCCATCTCAACCCGGAAATGTTCATAGCCCCGTCTCGCTCACGGCAGTCTTGCCCGTACGCTGGGCATGGAGTCCGATCAGCGCATCCAGCATCGCAGGCGTGATCGGCTTGGCGATGGCGCCAAGGACGTTGACGCCGCAAGCCCTTGCCATCGTCTCGACCGAGGCGAGCAGGGGGCCTTCCAGGGCTGTCGCGAGGATCACCCAGGCCGGGCTGCCCGTTTCGCCCAGGTGGCGCATGAACTCAACGCCATCCATGCCCGGCATGTCGAGATCGCTGATGATGATGTCCACAGGCGCCTCCGGCGCCATGACAATCCTGAGAGCGGCGCTGCCGTCGGCGGCCGCGTACAGACGCTTGGCGCCGAGGCCGGCCAGCATCTTGAGCAGGATGCCACGCTGAAAATCGTGGTCCTCCACCACCAGGAATTTCAGGCCGCTGATGTGCATTTCGCTTCCTCGCAGTAGGTATTCAGCCGCTCCAGCTCATGCTGGAACGCGCCCATGTCGGCTTGGATCGAGTTCCAGTCGGCGGCACGGCCGGCGCTCTCGAGACGCTCGCACACGGCCGCAAGCGCGACGGCCCCGATCGCGCTGCTCGATCCCTTGATGCGATGCGACGCGTGCTTGACCTGGTCCGCGTCGCAGCCCTTCACCGCGGCTTTGAGGCTGGCGGCGTCGTCCTCGTTCACGCGCTGGAAGTCGGCCAGGATCTCGCGCTCGGCCGCCGCATCGCCACCGCAGATCGCGGCAAGCATCGAACGATCGACCGGCACGGCCGCCTGCATGATCGGCAGCCACTGGTCGAGCTTCTTTGCCAGGTCCATCAGCCCGACCGGCTTGGCGAGATAGTCGTCCATGCCTGCCGCGACGCAGGTCTCGGCCTCGCCTTCGAGGGCGATGGCCGTGCAGGCGACGATCGGGATGCGCTTGCCTTCGCCAGCGGCAAGCTCGCTTTCGCGAATGCTTTGCGCAAGCTCGTAGCCGTTCATCTCGGGCATGTTGCAATCGGTGATGAGGATCGCGAAGCGGCCGGATTTCCACATCGCGAGCGCTTCCACACCGTTTTCCGCGCTTTCGGCCGCGTAGCCCAGCATGTTGACCTGGCGCAGCAGCAGCGAGCGGTTGGTCGGGTGGTCGTCGGCCAGCAGCACGAGCGTGCCCTCTAGCCGCGCCTGATCGATCTCCGGCGCCCTGCGGCGCAGCCGCGTGGAGGTCCCCAAGCCGTCCCCGGGCTCGGCCTTGGCGAGCGCGAGCGGGTCGGCGATCGGCATCAGCAACTCGAGCACCATGGTCGTGCCGGTGCCAAGCTTGCTCACCATTTCGATCGAGCCGCCCATCAGTTCGGCAAGGCGGCGGCAGATCGTAAGCCCAAGGCCCGTGCCGCCGGCGCGGGGTCCGGACTCGCCCGCGGCCTGCACGAAAGGCTGGAACAGGCGAGCCTGGTCTTCGGTCGAGATGCCGATGCCCGAGTCGGTGACCGAGAAGCGCACGCGGTCCTCCCCGCCCGAGCGGTTCACCAGCACGGCTTTGATCTCGATCGAGCCCTTCGAGGTGAACTTGAGCGCATTGCTGACGAGGTTGTTGAGGATCTGGCGCAGCCGCATCGGATCGACCATCAGCGCGGGGCTGATTCGCGGATCGACGGTGCACTTGAGCAGGACGCGCTTGCTGCTTGCGTTGCCCGAGTACATGTTGCGCACGGCTTCGAGCGCGGAGGCAATCGACGCCGCCTCCGGACATACCTCGAGCTTGCCCGCCTCGATCTTGGAGAAATCCAGGATGTCGTCGATGATCCGCTGCAGCGAGCTTCCCGATTCGCGCACCACTTCGAGGGTGGTGCGTTGCGCGTCGTCGAGCTTGGTCAGGCTGAGCAGCTCGAGCATGCCCAGCACCCCGTTCATCGGCGTGCGGATCTCGTGGCTCATGGTGGAGAGGAAGACGCTCTTGGCGCGGTTGGAGTCCTCGGCGGCTTCCTTGGCTTTCTCCAGCGCATGGTCCAGGCGCTTTCGTTCGGTGACATCGCGCGCCGCGGCGAACACGCCCTGCAGCTTCCTGTCCCGGTCATAGAAGGTGGTCGCGTTGTACGACACCACGGTTTCCTTGCCGTCCCGCGTGCGCGCGGTGAGCTCGTAGTTGGTGAGCTTTTTCTCGCTCAGCACCAGGTTGATGGCCGCTTCGGCCCGCTCCGGGTCGGTGAAGTAGCTCTTGAAAGGCGCGCCGATCAGCTCGTCGCGCGTGCAGCCGGTGAGCGCTTCCATCTGTTTGTTGACGTCGGTGATGATCCCCGAGGGATCGGTCGTCATCAGCGCGTCGATGTTCGATTCGATGAGCGAGCGCGTATAGAACTGCTGGTCGCGCAGGCGCTGGTCGAGATTTTTCTGCTCTTCCTCGACCTGCTTTCGCGCGGTGTTGTCCGTGCCGATAAGAAGGTAGCCGATGATCGCGCCCTGCGCATCGCGCAGCGCCGTGACCGACACCACGGCAGGGAACCGGCTGCCGTCCTTCCTGATGTAGGTCAGCTCGTAGATGTCCTCGATGCCGCGCGAGGCCTTGAACACCAGCGCTTCGAATCCCGGCGTGATCGGGGTGTCCAGTTCCGCGGAAAGCTCCTGGGCGCGCGCGATCACTTCCTGCGGGTCCGAGATGTCGGCCGGCGTGATCTTGTTCATCACATCGGCGGCCGTGTAGCCGAGCATGCGTTCGGCGCCGACGTTGAAGATCTGGATCACGCCCTTCGCGTCGGTGGCGATCGAGGAGAAGTTGGCGCTGTTGAAAATCGCGGTCTGCAAGGCCCCCGCGCGCAGCAGCGCCGCTTCCGCATGCATGCGGTCGGTGATGTCGCGTGCGGCAGCAAAGACGCCCAGAACGTTACCGCGCACGTCCTTGTAGACCGAGGCGTTGTAGAGGACGTCGGTAAGGCGGCCGTCCTTGTGCCGGATAGTGAGCGGGTAGTCGGTGACGAATCCCCTGGCGAAGACCTGTTGGTATCCCTCACGCGCCTTCTCCGGCTCAGTGAAGTAGTCGGAGAAGTCGGTGCCGATGAGTTGCTGCCGCGCCACGCCAGTCACTTTGATCGAACCCTCGTTGACGTCCGTGATTTTTCCCTCGGGGCTGATCGTGACCAGCGGGTCGAGGCTTGCCTCGAGGAGGCTGCGTGCGTACTGAGAGGCCTGCTTGCGGTCGGTGACGTCGCGGGCGGCGGCAAACACGCCAAGGACGTTTCCACTGACGTCCTTGTACACGGTGGCGTTGTAGAGGACGTCGGTGAGCCTGCCGTCACGGTGGCGGATAGTGAGGGGGTAATCGGCGACGAGACCGTGTTCAAAGACTAACTGGTAGCCCTTGCGGGCCTTCTCGGGCTCTGTGAAATAGTGGAAGAAATCGCTACCGATCAGCTCCTCTCGGGTGACGCCGGTGACCGTGACCGTGGCCTCGTTGACATCGGTGATCTTCCCCTCGTTGCTGATGGTGACGAGGGGGTCGAGGCTGGCCTCGAGGAGGCTGCGGGCGTACTGGGAGGCCTGCATGCGCGCGGTATTGTCGGTGCCGATCAGGAGATACCCAATGATCGCGTCCTGCGTATCGCGCAGCGCCGTGACCGACACCACCGCCGGGAACCGGCTGCCGTCCTTTCTGATATAGGTCAGCTCGTAGATGTCCTCGATCCCGCGCGAGGCCTTGAACGCCAGCGCCTCGAAGCCGGGCGCAATCCGCGTCCCGAGCTCGACCGAGAGCGCCTTGGCGCGCGCGATCACCTCCTGCGGGTCCGAGATATCGGCCGGCGTGATCTTGTTCATCACGTCGGCGGCCGTGTAGCCGAGCATGCGTTCGGCGCCGACGTTGAAGATCTGGATCACGCCCTTGGCGTCGGTGGCGATCTTGGAGAAGTTCGCGCTGTTGAAGATGGCGCTCTGCAGCGCCTCGGCCGTGAGCAGGGCTTTCTGCCGGCGGCCTTCGGTTACGACATCGACCGTGCCGACGGTTTCCTCTGGGGCGCTCATAGCCCGAAGTTAAGTCCAACACCCTGCGCAGTCCGTTCGGTGGCGCACTTAGGAGCCGAATTCCCCTGCCGCTACAAGCCGATAGCCTGCTACGCTGCGGCCATTTGCGTAGCTGCGCGCAGGCTCTCCCGGCAGTCGCGCACGATCGTCTCGATCAGCTCTGCGCAGGTGGGGATGTCGTTGATCAGCCCGACCACCATGCCCGCGCTCACGATGCCGCCGTTCACGTCGCCGCTCCGGATCGCCACCTTGCCGCGCGCCCCGGCCACGAGGTGGCGCACTTCCTCGAATTTCGCGCCGGCCTTTTCCATCGCCACCACTTCATCCGACACCGCGTTCTTCAGCACCCGCGAAGTGTTGTGCATCGTGCGGAAGATGAGGTTGGTGTCGCGCTCGGTCGCCTTGATGAGCGCGGCTTTCACGTCCGGGTGGATCGGCGCCTCCTGGGTGCACATGAAGCGCGTGCCCATGTTGATGCCCTGCGCGCCGAGCGCCAGCGCCGCGGCCATCGCGTGCCCGTCGCTGATGCCGCCCGAAGCGACCACGGGTATCTTGAGCGCGCGCACCGCGGCCGGGATCAGGATGAGGTTCGGCACGTCGTCTTCGCCCGGGTGACCGGCGCATTCGAAGCCGTCGATGCTCACCATGTCCACGCCATGACGCTCGGCCGAGAGCGCATGCCGGACCGAGGTGCACTTGTGCACGATGGTGATGCCGTGCTGCTTGAACTTGCCGACGAAGTCGCGCGGGTTGTTGCCGGCGGTCTCGACGATCTTGATGCCGCTGTCGAAGATCGCCTGCATGTACTCCGCGTACGGCGGCGGCTTGATCGACGGCAGGATCGTGAGGTTGACGCCGAAAGGCTTGTCCGTCATCGAGCGGCAGCGCTCGATTTCCTTGCGCAGGTCCGCTGGCGTCGGCTGCGTCAGCGCGGTGAGGATGCCCAGGCCCCCGGCATTGGAAACCGCCGAAGCGAGCTCGGCGGTGCCGACCCATTGCATGCCGCCCTGGATGATCGGATAGCGGATGCCCAGCATTTCGGTGACTTGAGTTTTCATCTCCCCTCGCCCTTTGCCTGCGTAAAACGCTGGAGCCTACCTCGGAAAGCGCGGATGCGCGTCACCGGCCGGCCCCTCAGCCCTGCGAAAGCATCGTGCCTGCGGCCGCGAGCATCGCGCCGACCAGCGCCACCAGGAAAGCGCCGGCAATGAAGAGCATCGCATCCGACAGCAGCGAGAGCCGGGGATCGTTCATGGTCTTGTGCGTCCTGCGCACCAGGAAGCCCATGAGCCGCGTGTTGTCCATGTGCGAGATCAGCAGGTTGCCCACGACCGGCTTGGTGACCAGCGTCCGCCGCACTTCGGGATGCCGGTCGCGCAGGCGCACCTCCAGCATGATCCTCAGGACGAGCGCGGCCGCGACCGCCGCGACGCTCAGCAGGAAGATCCCCATGGCCCGCTACGGGTAAGGCTGCGCGTGGGCCGGCGCAACTGCGAACTGGGCCAGCGCGAACAGGGCAAAGGCCAGGAGAATGCGGCGCATGCGGTTATCCATATCAGGTTCCATATTAACGGAGTAAGCGATGGCAAAACGAACGTCAGCCAAACCGGCTTCCAGGCCCAAGGATGCCTTGG
>Ga0163153_10009071_pt1 | contig 10128 bp, 10 predicted proteins | sample OliLakLV19MP6IB1_FD_148629 | JGI IMG/M metagenome (GOLD analysis project Ga0163153, IMG submission 148629) | Freshwater microbial mat bacterial communities from Lake Vanda, McMurdo Dry Valleys, Antarctica - Oligotrophic Lake LV.19.MP6.IB-1 | ecosystem: Environmental > Aquatic > Freshwater >...
ACGACGACGGCTCGAATTGTACTCATCCACCTGCCTCCTGTAGATCATAAAAAACTGACGACTGTCAAGCGACGACCGACGACCGAATAGACGGGAGAAGGAAACAGAAGCCATCGCCAGTCGTCGTTCGTCACTCGTCGTTCGTCGCCAATTTACGCAATGGCTCGTTCCACAATGGCCCGCAACTCGCGCACAACCTCGCGGTCGGACTCAGTTCGGTGTTCGGTGCGGAAGGTGGCGTTGGCTTGCATGTACCGGTTGCGCGCCTCTTCCGGCATTTGGCCGGGCGACATGGTCGGATCGATATTGGCAAGCAAGGGGTCGGTGGCGAAAAGGTTGCTGCGCATGGCCGTTTGCATCTCATGAATGCGCGCCGGGCGCTCGATCCAGTGACCAAGCTCGCGGAAGGCTTCATCAAAGAAGACAAAGACTGGAATCGAGCGAAATTGTCCCTCTTTGAGATATTGATCCATCAGGTCAAGATTCTGGTCGCGCGGGAAAACGCGCACAGTGAGTTTGCCGCTTGTCGCCGCCAATTGACCCAACACCGGCAAGTTATTGATCACATCGCCACACCAATCCTCGGCGATCGCCACCACATTAAGCGGCTGTGGCAGTTGTTGGAAAAAATCCAGATCCGCTCCGGCCAGATCGAGACTCTGCTCATTGGCTTCCAACCGTTCTTGATTGCGCGTCATCTGTGCTTTGTAGGCGTCATAGGTCATGCCCTGGTCAAAGCGGTCTTTTGTAATAGACATGTGTTACGTTCCTTTCGATAGCTTGCTTGTTTTCTTTGAGACAAAGAGATTGAGTGTGAGGGATAGAGAGATAAAGAGATAGAGAGATTGAAGGATTAAGAACAAACCCCTTTATCTCTCTATCCCTTAAATCCTACCGCGACTATGGGACATGACCTCGGACGCAAACAACCGTTTCGTCGCCGCAATCAGTTGTGTACGCTCGGGAAGATAGCTCAAGGTTGTCATCATTTTGCTCCTCATTTCCAGTGGCTGCGGCCACTTCTCGCAGTTAGGACGGGATTTCAATCCTGTTGCTTCGCATAGCGAAAAGTGCAACAAGGCGCACCTTGCATGATCGTCTGCTTGCGTACGAGTTCGATCGCCGGGTTAAATCCTTCGATCAAGGAGTAGTCACGATTGCAAGAAAGTACCGCACCCAGTTCGGCCATGCCCAGCGACCGATACATCTCGGCATAGCGACAGCGCGTGACATTGAAATCGTAGCGCGCCGCGTTTTGCTCCAAAAGCTCGATCTCCAGCGCGTTGCCTTTGCGCCAGTCGCCCGCCGATTGGGAAAAGGCGGTAAGCGAATTGTCACCCACGGCAGCGGCGCGCTCGGCGCCTTGTAGGCGAGCAATGTTGATGATAGTTTCACCGACAATCGCCAACACTCGTTCACGGTCAAATTCTTTGGCGAGCGCCTCCACAATTGGGCCGATGATGCGCGCTTCGATCTCACGCCGTTTTAAGACGCCGATCTCGTTGAGGGTGTCCGGGGGTAGCGGAGTAGGGGAGACGGATGTTGCATTGGACATAAAGATTTCTCCAGAGTTATCTACTGATCGACTACTCGTTACAATGCTCCGCGTAGAGCGACGCGGAGTGTCTAGACTCCATTCCCACGCAGAGCGATGGGAACGAGCATCTCTTACTCTCGCCACAACGCTGCCCGTGTTTTGACTGATGCCAACAGCGCTTCATCAAAGGCCGGCAGCGGATAGCCCTGCGGTTGGGGCGGTTTGACCGGCCAACCCATGGCGCGGATCACTGCTTCTGTTTCGTAATAATCCGCCGTAACGACCATCAAAAAAGCATAAAAGGCAGCGGTATCCAGCGCCTCCAAGCTTTGGATAAAGCGTATTCGTGTAGCCATATCAGCCCTGACAAAGCTCTGTTCATCGCCAGCTAGCTGCACCAGCATCCCCAAACGCCCAGCCAAGCGGTCGCGCTGGGGATGCTGGCCCAGATGGTCGGCCAGTTGCCGATCCACCCCGATCTGGCTGGCGGCGGGCAACGCAGGATGGCTGGCGGTCGCCGGCAAACCAGGCAACAACGTATCGACGACGAGAGTGAGAAATTCTGGAGAAAACTGACTCATCCTCCCACCTCCTGCGCCAGGTCATCGGCAATCTTCAAGGCCAGCGCCCCAATCGTCGAACCAGGGTTGACTGCGCCGACCGTGGGCAGCAAACTGCCGTCGGCAATGATCAAGTTGGGGGTTGTATGACAGCGCCCGCGGCTATCGGTCACGGAAGTGCTAGGATCGTTGCCCATGCGTGCCGTGCCAAGTAGATGCCAACCCGTCAAGGGTGCATAGGCCGTCGTCACCATGCGCGCCACTCCTGCCGCCTCTAAAACTTCCTGCGCTCGCGCCAGACCATAGGTTAGCATACGTTGCGTATTTTCCGCAATGACATAATCGAGTTTGGCCTGGGGCAGACCATCGCTCTCGATCTGGTCGTTGAGCGTCACGCGGTTGTGCAGTTCGGGCAGATCTTCAGTCACCACCATAACCCGGAAGGAGTGGCGAAACTCCTCACGCAATTGCTCCTGGCCGGCCAGCCCCCACCGTGGCTCGGCGTAGGTGGATTGGCTCAGCAAGGGATTCTCGCGCGTCACCTGTAGTTGGAAGCCACGCACAAAGCCGCGCGCCCGTTGCGTTTCATAAAATTCATGACTATAGATGGCGCACCCAATCGGTCCGGCGGGTCCATCCATCTCTTCCTGGCAAATCGCGCGAATATAGGCGACAGGATGGAACATCAGACAGCGCCCCACCATGTCGCCGCCCAGCCCCGACGCCAGCAGCAGACGGGGTGTGCCAATGCCATTGGCCGCGACGACCACATAGGCCGCCGGTTGGAGATGTTCCTGACCCGCAGCATCGCGATAGCACACACCGGTGGCCCGACCGGCTTGGGCTAGAATCTCTTGGGTTACACAGCGCGTGCGCAACGCAACGCCCTGGCGGAGGGCATGGGGCCAGTAGGTCTGGTCGGTGGAGGCTTTGGCATGGGTAACACAGCCTTGTTGACAAGGACCACAGTTGTTGCAGCCAGGCCGACCCTGTTGCGCCACCGAATTGATCGCTGCATCTACCGGCCACCAATGCCATCCCAGCGCGTTAAAGCCCTGCGCAGCTTTTTCACCCATGCGCCCAATCGGCAGTGGCGGCATACGCGGTGAGCGTTTAGGCGGATAGGCTGGGTCGCCGGCCAGACCGCTGACCCCCATCATCGTATCGTTTTGGTCGTAGTAGGGTTCCAGATCAAAGTAGGAGAAGGGCCAGTCATTGCCCACGCCATCCAGGGTTTGCGTCTTAAAATCAGAAGGATGAAGACGGGGAAAGTGCGCGGCCCAGGTCAGGCTCGATCCACCGACGCCACACCACATCAGCGGTTTGATCGCCGAAGCACTATCATCGACCCGGTAATCGGCGGATGGAGATGCTTCAGGGGCCTGTTGACGTACAGAAGGGGCCAGCGCCCAGGTAGAGAGCGCCAGCCGTTGAAAGTCAGGACGGGTAGCCGGCATTTGTTGCGGATGGAGCCAATCGCCACGCTCCAGGCAGGTAATGCGCAATTGTGGGGCGCGCGCCGAAAGTTGATAACAGAAGGCTGCGCCCCCCATCCCCGCACCGATAACGACAACATCGACTGGTTCATGGGTAATCGGCATAGATCGCTCGTTTCTTAAGCCACTCCTGATTACGAGAAGTCTATTATACCTTGTTGGCAATGAATCTAGTAATATGCGCGTGATCAGAATTAAATTCCTCATTTACATATACCGCAATAGCTCATAGATGATAATGTACTTCAGTGTAAATGCCTGTATATCTTTATCATCTATGGCATTGCTCAGTATAATTTGTGCTATACCCCATTTTATAAGCCGTTAATCGCAAATTAATCTCGGCTTGAAGTCTTAAAAAATTGTTATCGGTATCTGAATATTCTCTTTACAGTTAATGGGCATACTTGATCTAGCTCCCAACATAGGCAGGATAAAGCAAGAGCATCTGGTGGTAGGGCATTCGAGCAATTGTCAACGTTCATTTCTCTATCATTCTACCGATCAGCGCACAGAGGAGTTGCATGGCATTACTGGAAATTCGTGACCTCAGGGTTGTCTATCCCAATGGTACTGAAGCGATCAAATCAATCAGTATGTCTGCGGAAGAGGGCGAGATCGTCGCTGTCATTGGTCGCTCTGGCGCGGGTAAATCGACGCTCTTGCGCTGCATTAATGGGTTACAACCAATCACCGCGGGCAAAATTATGCTGGATGGTGAGGAGATTACCACTAAAAGTGAAGCCGATCTTTGCAAAATTCGCCGCAAGATTGGCTTTATCTGGCAGGAATATAATCTGGTGGATCGGTTACCGGCCATGACCAACGTGTTAACGGGTCGTCTCGGTTATAACGCCCCCTGGCGTAGCGCTTTTGGCTTTTTTGATGCTGCTCATCGGGAAATTGCCCTGCGTAATTTAGAGCGAGTGAACCTGTTACACCGCGCGCATCATCGTGCTGATCGCCTTTCTGGTGGCGAAAAGCAACGGGTGGCGATTGCGCGCGCCATGTCGCAGCAACCCAAGATTGTCTTGGCTGATGAACCGGTGGCCAGTCTTGACCCCGAACTGGCCGAACAGGTGATGGACGTACTCGATCGGGTGGCGCGCGAGGATGGGGTGCTGACGGTGATTAACATCCACCAAGTGGAGTTGGCCAAACGCTTTGCCGACCGCTTGATTGGCATTGCCCAGGGTGTAGTGGTTTTTGACGGTCCACCCGACGCATTAGATGAGTATGCGTTAAATCAAATTTATCGGTTTGAGCAGAAGATTGCCGTCTAATGAGGTAAAAATGACGACGAAATTTTTCGGCGCGGAAGATGCTACGGCGACGACCAAAGAATTACCGCCTGACCAATTGCGGGCCAATTTGCTGCAACCCTGGCCGCGCATTACGGGGAGAATGACCCTGATCGTGCTATTTCTCCTGGGTATGTTGGCGTGGGGTGTGAATGGCACGAATGCTCGTCCCAGCGAACTGATTGATGGCATTCCGAATATTATCGACTTTATTCGCCGCCTCTTCCCGCCGCGTTTTGACCTGATTCCGGTGACGCTGGCGCTTCCTTCCTTTCAGTTGCTGGGTGTCACCGTGCCAGCCATTGGTTTTCCTGGATCGGCCATTCTCTTGCCCGAAGTGATGTTTGCGATTATTGAAACCGTGCAAATGGCGCTGATCGGCTCGGTGCTCGGCATCTTCTTGGCAGCGCCTTTTGGCTTGTTGGCGGCGCGCAATACGTCGCCCCATCCCTGGATCTATCAGGGGACACGTATGTTTCTCAATGCCAACCGTGCCCTGCCGGAAATTGTTTATGCACTTATCTTTGTGGCGGCAGTGGGACTAGGGCCGTTTGGTGGTGTACTGGCCTTGGCCATCAGCTCGATTGGGTCAATTGGCAAACTCTATGCCGAGGCGATTGAGCAAATTGATCCACAGCAAGTGCTCGCGGTGCGGGCAACCGGGGCCAATCCACTCTTGACTTTTTTCTATGCCGTTATTCCCCAAGCGTTGCCGGTCATCGCTTCCTATTCCTTGCTGCTCTTTGAAAGCAATATCCGCCATGCCAGCATCCTGGGCATTGTCGGCGCCGGCGGGATTGGTTTCATCATTGGCAAATACATGGCCTTGTTTCAATATACGCGGCTCATGGGTGCGGTCAGCCTGATGATTCTCACTGTCACACTGATCGACCGCACCAGTGATTTTTTGCGGAAACGGATTATCTAATCCGCGAGCCATAAACTTTAAATCTTACTTTCAAAAAAGGAAAAATCTGTTTTATGAAACGCCATTTTTTCATTGTAAATTTGTTGCTTGCGCTGGTGATCAGCCTGAGTGCCTGTGTAGTACCGGTTGCCCCCGCGGCGCCGGCTGGTGAAGCCGCCCCGGCTGCTGCTCCAGTGGTCGCAGGGGACAAAGCTGACTGGCCAGAAACCTTCCGCGTCGGATTCTTTGCCGATGATGATGCCGAAAAGACGCTGAAGGACAATGAACCCTTCCGCCTCTACATGGAAGAGCAGTTGGGCGTCCCGGTTGAACTCTTCACCGGCACCAGCTATAGCGCCGTGATCGAAGCGATGCGCGCCGACCGCGTGGAAGCGATGTTGGTTGGCCCCTTTGCCTATGTATTAGCCGTCCAAGAGGCACAAGCCGAAGCGCTCGCCATCAACGTGGGGCTAGAGGCGGATGCCACTAGCTACAACCCGGATGCGCCGACCCACTATTACAGCACAATTTTTACCAAGAAGGGCTCGGGCATTGCAACGCTGGAAGATCTAAAGGGCAAAGATTTCACCTTTGTGGATCCGGCTTCTACCTCCGGTCACCTGGCCCCCAAGACCTTGTTGATTAAGAATGGGATCAACCCAGACACCGATATGAAGACCGTCTTCGCCGGCAGCCATCCTTCTTCGGTGCTGGCGGTGTGGAATGACCAGGCTCCTGCTGGCGCCACCTTTGAAAACAACCTCTACACCCTGGCCAAAGAAGGGCAAATTGAATTCTGTGGCTTTGCGGACGGCAAGACAGCCGTTAAGCGCACGCCGGAAGAGATCAAGGCTGTCTACGACGCTTGCCCCGATGGTAGTCTTGCCATTATTGCCTACTCTGACGAAATTCCCAGCACGCCCTTCGCGATCCGCAGCAATCTGCCCGATTCCCTCAAGAGTGCAGTCAAAGATGCCTTGCTGTCCATCAAAGACAGCAATGAGTTGATCACCCAAATGGCTGGTTGGTATGTCGACCCGTCGGCTGCGCTGGGCTTAGAGACACTGGATCAGTATTACAACAGCCTGCGCGATATCGCCAAGTTATTGGACCTGGATCTGAAAGAACTGGCGAAGTAGAACATAAAACGTGTTGCGTGCTACAGCTGGTGTCATGGCACGCAACACGAGCTTTTCTCTTAAGCTCATCCTTGAAAATATAAAGCGAATGACATCTAATCAAGCTTTTACCGACCAAAGTGTCTATCTGTCAATTCTAACCGCAACCCCGGCCCAGGAAGTAAAGTATTTTGTCGAAGCGTTGCTGGCGCGCTTGTCCGCCGTACAAGTTGCTGTACAAGTTATCAACAGTCGCACTGGATTAGCAATGTTGCCCTTTACCGATAGTGTTAAGGGCATCACCTTTCATTTGGGCGAAACCCTGCTGGCTGAAGCCCATGTACGGGTTGGCGATCAGGGAGGCTATGCCGCCTGTCTTGGTCGTGACTTGGAGCAGGCGATTGCGTTGGCGCTTCTCGACGCCATCTTGCAGAGCAATGCGGTAACAGCCAAAGCCGAACAGCCCGCTATTCTGGCCTTTGTGGCGGCGGCCGCCCAACAACAACAAGCGCAGGAGATGGCGCTGCTGCATAAAGTTGAAGCCACCCGTGTCGAACTGGAAACCTTCTAATGACGATTCCAACTGCTGTCAACGCCTACCCCCCATCAACGCTTGCGGAAACGCTTGCGCGTGAGACATTTCAAGCCTTGTTAGCGGCCTTGAGCAACCCAGGCCGTGTTTTCACCCTGCCCGGTGCAGCACTTTCTACGGAGCAGAGTTGCCGCCAGATCGGTCTGACGCTGCTTGACCTGGAGACCAGCTTTTTTACACCCGACCACATCCTTAGGCACGAGCTAGACCAAAGCGGGGCGCGCTTCCGCACGGCCTCCAGTGCTGCCTATCTCTTTTTCCCCAATAGCGATGCCTTCGAGGCCATGATGATGCAACAAACCATTGACATCATTGCGCAGGCGACCAGTGGCACCATCACCGACCCGGATGAAGGCGCCACCGTAATTGTGGCCTGTGAGGTAGGCGAGGGTCAAGCGCTTCATCTGCACGGCCCCGGCATTCAGCATACAAACGAAGTGCGCATTGATCGCTTACCGGTCGAGTTCTGGCACCTGCGCGCCGCTAAGATTAGCTACCCTCTTGGTATTGACATTTTCTTGGTAGATGGCGGGCAGGTCGTGGGCTTGCCGCGCACAACGGTAGTGGAGATCGAGTAAAATGGCCTATGTGGCAACCAGGGGTGGTGAGAACGCCATCCAACAATCCGAACAACTCTTTCACGATCTGCGCGGCCCGGTGACCCCTGCGTTTATCCAGGCGCTGCTCCAGACCATGCCCTATCTGGTCGACCGGGTGATGAGTGAGGCTGGCCTCTATGCGCCTGAACTAGCCGCCTTGGCGCTGGCGCAGAGCGGTGGCGACCTGTATGAGAGTGTGCTATTGTTGCGCGCTTATTGCTCTACGCAGCCACGTCTTGCCTATGCCCAGCCGGTGCAGAGTGCTGATCTCTTTACGGTACGGCGCATTTCGGCGGCGTTTAAGGAGATTCCTGGCGGTCAAATCTTGGGGCCATCGCTCGATTATAGCCATCGTCTGCTGCGCTTTGATCTGCTGGATGGCGTACAGACGCCATCTGAAGTAACCCCGGCCGCGCAGGCTGCTAACAAAGTCTACCCAACCGTCGCCGCGTGGCAACGCGGCCAAGATTTAATCGCAAAGCTGCCGACGCCGGAACCCTTTGATTCGCTCACGACGCCTGACATTACGCGTGAGCCGGTCAGCTTTCCCGCCTCGCGCGCCCATCGGCTACAGGCGCTTGCCCGCGCCGATACCGGTGGCACATTGGCCTTGGGCTATGCCTCCATGCGCGGCTATGGCTTGACCCACCCCACCATCAACGAGTTGCGCCTGGCCTATGCCGATGTCAAGCTGACCCATCCCCTCACCGGCAAATCCTTTAGCGCCGGTCGCGTGCGCGTGAGTCAGGCCGAAGTGGTCAGCACTGGTGGTGGCACACCGGAAAAACCCGTGCTCGAATTGGGCTTTTGCGCCACGCTGGGTTGGAACGAAGTCAAAGTGATCGCTGCCTCTATGCTCGATATGGAGATGGATAAGCCCAATCCCCACCCGGCGCACAAAGAGGAGTTTGTCCTCTATCACACCGAGGCAGTCGAGGGTTCGGGCTTTTGCATTCATTTCAAATTGCCCCACTATGTCACCTTTAGCAGCAGCATGGACAACATCCGCAACGTGCGCGAGTCGCAGACGCGTGGCATGTTTGAAGGCATCTTTGTCCAGAAGATTGTCAAGCCTACAACCGGTAACTCGGTTGAATCAACCAATGGGCATAGTGGAACCAGCGCTGGTCATGTGCCAACGACAGAGCCAAGTCCAAAGCAGGACTCAGTCAAAGAGGGCAGCGCATGAGTACACTCAGCCAACTGGCCGCGCCCTACACGGCAACCCAAAAAAGTGGCTACTCTTACGGCTTTCTCGATGAGTTCGCCAAACGGGAGATCCGTCGCCGCACGCTGAAAGCCGTTGCCATTCCTGGGTATCAGGTGCCCTATGCCAGCCGTGAATTGCCGATTGCGCGTGGCTGGGGCACCGGTGGTCTACAAGTGACGCTCAGCGTAGCCGGCCCGGACAGTGTGATCAAGGTGATCGACCAGGGTGCCGATGATTCGGTCAACGCGGCCAATTTGCGCCGTTTTATTGCGCGCATGACCGGCGCGCAAACGACCACTGACACCCTGGCCGCGACGATCATCCAGAGCCGCCATCGCATCCCCGAAGAGATTTTGCGTAACGACCAACTGCTGGTGTTGCAGGTGCCAGACCCCGAACCCTTGCGCGGCGTGCAACCGGACATGTCACAGGCGCGTATTATGCATGGCGACGCCGACTATAGCCAGATGTGGCTCACGCTCTATGAGCAACAGGTCTTCTTTGGCCGCTTTATGCAGGGGGCCAGCTATCCGTCGCTGGTGCATGGCCGCTACATCATGTCACCCAGCCCCATTCCCCGCTGGGATACGCCCAAACTGCATCAGGCCGCCCATCTGACGCTGCTTTCCGCCGGGCGTGAGAAACGGCTCTATGCCGTACCGCCTTACACCGATGTACGCCCAATTGAGTTTGACGATGTCTTCTTCCAGGTGGAGGCGCAACAGGGCTGGCGCTGCCGCCAGAGTGGCGCGCAACATAAATTTATGAATGAATTGCCCCAACCCGATGGCTCGATCCTCTATGAGCT
>Ga0163153_10009073_pt1 | contig 10128 bp, 12 predicted proteins | sample OliLakLV19MP6IB1_FD_148629 | JGI IMG/M metagenome (GOLD analysis project Ga0163153, IMG submission 148629) | Freshwater microbial mat bacterial communities from Lake Vanda, McMurdo Dry Valleys, Antarctica - Oligotrophic Lake LV.19.MP6.IB-1 | ecosystem: Environmental > Aquatic > Freshwater >...
GCCGCTATTTCGTGCGGTCTCGAGCTTTTCCTTCCATTCCGCACGCTCTCTTTCCACTTCTGGTAAGGCAGGAAACGGCATGAGCAGCAGGGTCAGCGTTGTCTCTTCCACGCTGATCTTTGTCCCTTGCAGCTCCGAAACCGGCTCGTAGGAATACAGCCAGTAACGGCCTACGGATTCCACCAGCGTCGGTTCTGCACGACGACGATGCGTGCGAAGTGTTTGCGCCACTTTCACGACTTCGGCTCCGAGCATCTGGCCGAGCCGCGTCTTGTCTTCATCAACGAGCGGAGAATCGTCGGAATCCTGGCCGATGCCACTGGCGGGGTTGATATTGCCTGCGCAACCTTGCAGAAACAGGGAGGGACATCCGAGCGCTGATTCAATCACCATCCGCGCCGGACCAACAAAATCCGGGGAAATGCGATTCGTCTTCGGGCCCAATGTCACCGTGTGACAGGAGTAACGAAACGCGATTGCGATGGGACTCCCGTGCAATTCGTCAATGCGCCAGACGCCCACGCTGGAATCACAAGCCGCTTCTCGATCTTCGCCTAAAAGCACCGTTCCATCCGGCATCTTCTGACGCCGGTTGATGTTGCCGCGACATTCCCCCCACCCCACGGAGAACCGTGCCGGTTGCAACGCGGCCAAAGCTTTGGACGTGGCCACCTCCGCCGCAGCCAGCAGTGTTTCCCAATAGGCGATTCTCTCTTCCATTTCTTCTGGGAGGCCAAACTCAACATACTTGCCGATTCCAGGCGCGGAATGCGAATGGCTCACGTTTAAGAGAACACAAGCAGGCTCGATGCCAGCGGTGAACGCGCATCTGCGGCGCAACTCCGTTGCAAACAGCACATCAATCATGCAAAGATCCGCTGCCAGAATAAGCACCGCTTCTGCGCCCTCGCGCAGCACCAAAGCGGACAGGCTCAACGGCGCATCCACGACGGTCGGTCTTCCTTCCCGTACCGCATAGCCCGACAAACGAAATCCGACAGGTGGCGTGATGTCGCTGCGGGCAACTCCGGCCCACAAGTGAGCGGCTGAATCTTGGGTCATAGGAAGAGAGTGCCGCTTTTAACTGGCCAAACCATACTCAACCGGGGTCTGAATTGTGCAAACCAGGGGCTAAAAGCAAAGTGGGGCGCTGCGTGTTCGCGGCCATGGGTTATGCCGGGGACGAGGAGAAGTTCTACCTCATCCCCGAGGTGCGGAAGTATTTCCTGGGGGTCACGGGCCTGTGGTCCCACTAGCTGTTCTCCTCCCGCTTTTTCTTTCCCTCCGCCGTCGTCATCGTCCTCTGCTGCTTCGAGAATCTCCGGGGTTACCGACCGGGAGACCGTGTTCTGGTTACCTACGACACCGCCGCGATGGAGGCCGTTCTTTGACGGGTGTCTTGAGCTCACGGTCATCCTCGACGCGCGCGCTGGCATTCGCCGGCAGAAATCCGTCCGGCTGCTCCAGCACTTCCGGTAATGTGTCGGGATCGGGGACTACTCTTCCCGGTCGGGAAACCTGCAGGAAAACTCAGTTTTCTTTTCCTGGTGTTTCCATAGTGAAGGAAAACTCGTCGGAGCCGTCTTTATGGCCCGGACTCAGTTTTCCTTCGGACGATTACCAACCCCACTCCTCCCATTCCGGGCCAATTCTTTGAGTTTTTGATCGCCATGTTTTCGAAGGAGTTCGCGACATCGCGCGAGATCGACCACGTCGAAGAGTGTCAGACGTTTTCTGCAGACTGCAGGCGTGAGCCACCCAGCGTCGCGAAAATCCTGAATAATCTGCTCAGAACCGAACAGATCAGCGGCATCGTTTGGCCTGAGAAGCCAATGGCTGAGTTTGTCGATTCTAGGTTTCATCGACAGGCTTATTTCCTGTCAACCCGAGAAAAAGTTAAGGAGAATTTTCAATTTTCTGAAGAAATCTCTTTTTCCGCCGTCTGCTTTCCATCCCGATTGTCTGGTGGAAAGCCACCGCAAGCAGACGGCTTAGCTACATGATTTTAGCTACAGTGAAAAACGTGCTTGCGCTGAAGCTGCTGTAACTAGCTACCCTGCACTATTTTACGAAATGGAGCCTAGCGGGATCGAACCGCTGACCTCCTCAATGCCATTGAGGCGCTCTACCAACTGAGCTAAGACCCCGTGTGAACTTCGCCGCTGCCGATCCGGGACCGACAGGAGGCGAGAAATATCGAGTGCTGAAACCTGCAACAAAAGCAGGCCCTTGGCAATCCCATTCCTCTTTCAGTGCAGAAAAAATCGAAAAAATGTTGTGCAGGCGGGGGTCATCATTCGTGCGGATTTCCGAGCTTCCTGACGCACCCTTTCCAAAAAATTAGCGGTCTTCCTGAAAAAAACGAGGGGCATTACAGTTTTGGACCCTCCGAGAATCGACAGCGAATCAAAGTCTCTCGTAAACCCCTTTATCGCGGCGTTTGAGGACGCTGAAGCCGGCTTTTTTTGCGTCAGAGACCGAGAGGGGTTTAGAAATTTTGGGGGTGCTGGGAGCGGTGATCACTTTACGAACAGCTTTTTTGCAGAGGGGGCAGGCCTTGAGTTCGGGGCGGTCAAGGGGACGGCGCAGCTCAAACCTTCCGCCGCAGGCTTTGCAGGAATCTCCCTCGAGGATTTCGTATTCATAGATGGGCATGGTCAGGAGAGTTGGTAGGACACCAACACTGTCACGGACAGAAAAAAATGGAATCCCGAAAGGGAAACCGTGGGGAAGCAATCAGTCCCGCGTTACCAACTGGACTTGGTGACGCCAGGAATCAATCCTGAGGAAGCCAGTTCACGGAAGGTGATCCGGGAGACTTTGAAGCGGCGCATAAAAGCGCGGCGACGACCGCTGACGACGCAGCGGTTGACGAGCCGGGACGGGCTGGCGTCACGAGGGAGCTGCGAAAGTGAAGCGTAGTCTTTCTTTGCCTTGAGTTCGGCACGAAGCTCCGCGAATTTCGCAACAGTCCGACGCTTGCGAGCGTCACGTTCTAACCATCCTTTTTTTGCCATAAGTTGGAGGTAAAACACTAGGTGGAAAAATCTGGCTGGCAAGCCCTTTTTGTTATTTTTTTATGTCAGGCAAAAATTTTCCATTTCGCCGTTGCCATTGGGCCGAAGATTCGTTCACTTCTCCTGCCTATGCATATTCGAGCTCTCCTCTTTGATTTGGATGACACGTTGGTGGTGGACGAGGCTGTTTCCAAGGAAGCGCTGACTTCCACGGCGGAGTTGGCGGCGACGATTCATGGCGCGGACGCCAAGCGTTTTCAACGGACGGCAGCCGAGGAAGCGCGGCGGCTCTGGGCGGAGGGCCCGAGTCACGCTTACTGCCGCGCCATTGGCATCAGCGCCTTTGAGTGTTTGTGGGGGAATTTCGCAGGAGACTCCGCAGAGATCACGCAACTGCGGGAGTGGGCACACCCTTTCCGCAGGCAGGTCTTTGATGCCTCGCTCCGGGAGCAGTTGTTGGATCATTCGGATGGAGAGGAAAAACTTGCTGAGCATTTTTCTGCGACGCGCCGTAAGTTCCAGAGACTTTTGCCCGATGCGCTGGAGGTTTTGGTTCGCTTGAAATCGAAATACAAAATGGGGCTTCTGACAAATGGGGCGCCCGATCTTCAGCGCGAAAAACTCGCTGCCAGCGGTCTGCGGCTTTACTTTGATGCGGTAGCCGTTTCCGGCGAGCATGGGATTGGGAAACCCCGTGCTGAGATTTTTGAGATTCTTCTCAGGGAGTTGGGGGTGCAGGCCAACCAAGCGGTGATGATAGGGAACAGCCTGGAGAGGGATATTGCCGGAGCACGCAATGCGGGGGTTCTTCCGATTTGGATCCAGGTGGCGGGCGCGGAGGAGCATGCGGATGTGGAACCTGCGGCCACTATCACGGGCCTGGCACAGCTCCCGGATCTCCTTGCAAAACTCGAGAACGAAGCCCAATGAATATCCAAGCTTGCGGACACCCCCTTCCTTTCCGCTAGTGTCATGACACGATGAAGGCATTGCTGGCACTGGAGGATGGAACAATTTACCAAGGCGATTCGTTTGGAGCTCCGCCCCCAACCGATGGGGAGATCTGTTTTAACACGTCGATGACTGGCTATCAGGAAATCCTGAGTGACCCCTCCTATCGTGGCCAGATCGTGACGATGACCTATCCTCTCATTGGCAATACCGGCATCAACGCCTTGGATGTGGAAAGTGCGATCCCTCAAGTGCGGGGATTGGTGATTGAGGAACTTAGCCCGGTCACAAGCAGTTGGCGGGCGACTGGCTCGCTTTCGGATTGGTTGCTGGAGCATGGGGTTGTCGGCATTCAGGGCATCGACACGCGGGCGCTGACCAAAAAACTTCGCACATCAGGTGCGATGCGGGCCTGCATTGCGCCAGCCTCGGAAGGTGCGGAACAGGCCGTGGCCCGCGCAAAATCGGCGGTCTATGAAGGGGTGGATTTTGTCAGAGAGGTCACCGTTCCTAAAAGTTTCGATTGGGATGCGAACGGGACATTGAGTGGCAAGTGGATCCCGGAAAATCCGCGTTCAGCAATTGGCGACAAAGACGAGATCGGAAATCTTTTCCAGCCCCCCCCGCAAACCGAACGCCGGATTGTCGCGTATGATTTTGGGATGAAGCAAAATATTTTGCGTTCCCTGCGCCAGACCGGATTTTCCGTGGAAGTAGTTCCGGCAGAGACGCCAGCCGCCGAGGTGCTTGCAAAAAAGCCTGATGGGGTCTTTCTATCGAATGGTCCCGGAGACCCCGCCACCTTGGAATACGCCAAGGAGAATGTGAAGCAGATCGTGGGGCAGGTGCCGGTTTTCGGCATTTGCCTCGGCCATCAAATCCTTGCGCTGGCGCTGGGGGGCCAGACGTTCAAAATGAAGTTCGGTCATCGTGGTGCCAACCACCCGGTGAAAGATCTCCGCAGCGGGGCGGTGGCTGTCACGTCGCAAAACCATGGTTATGCGGTTGACGCGGAATCCCTTCCCCCGGAGGTCGAGATCACCCATCTGAACTTAAATGATGGCACCGTGGCGGGGCTGCGTCATAAAACCCATCAGGCCTTCAGTGTGCAATACCACCCCGAGGCCAGCCCGGGGCCACATGATGCGCTATATTTTTTTGAGGAATTCGCCAAAGAGGTTGATGCCGCGCGTGCGAAGAGGTAAGAATCAGCCATGGCAAAACTCCAGCTTATCCTCTCGGAGGACTCCCAGCCCTTTCATGAATTGACCGGTGACAAAACTACGGTCGGGCGTGTTGATGACAACACCCTCCAGATCGATGACGTTTCCGTCTCCAGTCACCATGCGGAAATTGTCTCAGATGGCACCTTGTATCATCTGCACGATCTCGGCTCCACCAATGGCACCTTCGTGAATGGCGAGCAAATCACAGACGCCGTTTTGAATAGCAATGATGAAGTTCGATTTGGCGCCATCGCAGCCATTTTCCTTGGTGGGGCGGAGGAGTTATGGGATGCGCAACCCCTGCCAAAAAGCTCTGCTCCCTCCGTGGAGCTGGCCAACCAATCCGCGAAGCCAGCCAATTTTGCGAGTTCCTCCCCGGTCCCTCGCAATATGCAAAAGAAGGATCCTGTCGCCATCGCGGCAGTGGCTCTCGGGATGCTCGGAATCTTGGGAGCGGTGGCCGCAGCGGCACTCTCGTTGATGATGGTCGTTTAGTCAGATCGTAACAAGCGCAGGCGTCACTTCAAATATCGCAGACTCCCCACGGGAGCAAATCGTCCCACAGCGGCCTTGGGCGCCCGGCGATCCCGCGTCGATTCATCAATCGGCAAAAACCCGACATTGCCAGTCGCATAGGCCACCATGGCATTTCCGCGATGTCGGAAGTGAACCGTCACCTCACGATCATCGATGCCGTAAAATTCCTCGATCATCGGGTTCGACGCACTGGCCGGGGCTTGGAAAGTATTCACTTGGGCACTTGTGGCAAAAACCACCGTTTGATCCGGGCGCGCCAGTTGCCCGAGCCGAATCGGCTGTCCTACACCAAGCCAGGCCTTCGTGCGATTTCCATCATCGGCGGCAAGCAACACATTATAAGCGACCCCGAGATAACCAAATCGATACTTCGGTTTGTAGGCCTTGCCAGTGAAGGCAAAGCTGGGGTCAGGGCGGAATCCGGCGGGAATATAATTTGCCAGGGGGCCTCCGTTGGGATCGAAGGTCCGGTTGCCCTCGCCAGCCGCGCGGCTCTCCGTGGATTCCAACCCCCACCACCATTTAACACCTTTCCCCGGCACCGCTTCGCGATACGGCCAGAAGGTCTGGTTGTTGTCGCCAAGGTACGCAGAGGCTCCCATGGAGAGCTGACGGATATTATTTGCTGAGACGGCCAGAGAGGAAGATTCATAAACCTTCCACCCTGCGCCAGTCAGCAAGGTTCCCAAGATCAGCAAGATTGCCGTCGAGGCAAGCAATTCAATGAGCGTGAATCCTTTTTCGCGCATAAGTGAGAAGGAAAAATCCGAAAATTGCTAACGCCGCTGATCCAGGCTCCGGAATGGCAGCATAGGCCTCAGCGGTGGGAACGATGCCAAACTCCCCGAAGCTCCAGGCATCCCACGAGTTGTTGGCAAGGAAGCGGCCCGGACTCCCAAACGATTCAGAAGAGGCCCCTGACGGCGACTCAGCCCACGCTGCGGGAAAATTCGTGCTGGCCCCGGGTGTCACCGGCTCGAATACGTCCGGACTAAAGGTTCCGCCTGCCGTGCCCCCAACCACAAAATACCCCCAATATTCAAAATTATTCTCGAAGTCGCCACTCCTTGCGAGGTAATCAGAGGTCCCATAAGAATAGGCCACCTGGGTTAGAAAAAAGCCTGACTCCACGGTTCCCCCGGTCTGGATCGAAAGGTTCGTGTCCGCGGCTGCGATGGCTGTGATCATCTCCGAACCCGTCTTGACGCCATCCCAGCGGAATCCCCATGCAAAGCTCTGGATGGTTCCTCCACCATGGAAATCAATCACCAGCCCGGCTTGGTTTGACCCGGTGCCTGTCCAGAATAAAATGTCGTCAAACGTCGCGACAATCTGTGCGTTGATGTGAGCGCTGGTAATTCCCAATGCGATTGCAAAGACGGCCAAAAGCCGAATTCCTGTTCTTTTTTTCATTTTATTGTCCTTTTTTTAAACACGGGGAATGTCAAAGGACAATCCCCTCCCCCGTAGCGAAAGGACTACCCCCAGCACGGACGTTGACGCGACGCCGTTGCCCATCTCAGGGCTGTGTGGTTTTCTCCGCCGGTTCGAACCCGGACTTTGACCTTTGCGCGACAGTGAGGGAATTCCACCCAACTTTCCTAGGCCGACGGATTGGTTAAAAATAAAAAGATCAAATGACGGGACTGCTCCCGACAGATGGAGTCTTTCAAAAATACAGAATCCGCGCAAGCATAAAATTAGTTATACTTATATTGACTAAAGATTGCCGCGGTGGATACGAGGTCTGAAACCTAGTGCCAAAGCAAAAAAATGGGAACCCACGGTGTGGCTTCCCTACCCTTTGGGAAAGACGGGCGCTGCCGCGCCAGCGTTTACGAAAATAAAAGGCAGGCTCGCCGAGCGTGCCGACTTTAATACGAGGCTTCAAGCCTCGTCCTCCCCGCGACATATCCGAACTCGCCAACTTTGACAGAACTCTGCATGGTAAAGCGTCAATGCCCACGGTGATTATCTCACAAAAAGTGCTTCCGGGAAAACACGAGGAATTTCGTGAGCATCAGGGGGCCATCGGACAATTGGTGAAGACGCAACCCGGCTTTGTGGGGATGGAGGTCCTGGAGCCGGTGGAAGGTTTGCAGTCGGAGTTTGTGGTCGTGTTCCGGTTTTTAACGGATCAGGCGTTGAAGAATTGGCTCGCCAGCGGGGAGCGCGAGCTTCTTTTACAAAAATTGGCCGTCACGCTCGCCGAGCCACCAGCCATGCAAGTTCTCACGGATGGAGATCGTCCCGCGCAGGCGGTCTCGGTGGTATTCACTCAGCGAGTTCGGCCAGGGGCGGAGGAAGAATTTCGGCGTTGGCGAAATGAAGTCATTCAAGCGCAGGCGCGCTTTCCCGGTTATTTGGGAACCGAGTCGTTTCCCTCCACTCCGGATGTCCAGGAGGACTGGGTGGATATTGTGCGTTTTGAGTCTGCGCCAGAGATGGAAGCCTGGCTAGCATCCCCGGAACGGAAGCGCCTGCTGGAGCGCAAAAAAGGACTTTCCGAGAGACTCCAGGAACGCCGTTTAGCTTCCGGTTTGGAAGCATGGTTCACCACAACCACAAAGGGAACCCGCCCTCCACCCCGATGGAAACAAGGGCTCGCCGTGCTTCTTGCCCTCTATCCCACGGCATCGCTGATCGCTTTTGCGCTTGGCCCGATCATCAATCCCTGGCCGCTTGCCCTCAGAATGTTGACGACCAATATCCTCGGAGTTGCCGTGCTGACTTGGGTCGCGATGCCGCTATTGACCCGAGGCCTGGCCTTCTGGCTGGCTCCGCAGGAAAGATCCACCAAGGACGATGTGCTGGGGACGCTGCTTATTTTGGGGGCCTTGGCTGTGTTAGTGCTGACATTCCTTCTTATTTTTTAAGTGTCACAACCTATGCAATGGATTCTGCCGCTTCTTTTAATTCCGCTCGTTGCTTTTTCAGAGCCGCTGGAGCGCATCGCATTTGGTTCCTGCAATAAGCAGGATTTGCCGCAGCTGCTATGGCCGGTCATCACAGCATGGAAACCGCAACTCTGGATCTGGCTCGGGGATAATATCTACGGCGACACGACAGACATGACCCTGCTCAAAGCGAAGTGGGACAAACAAAAAGCCAACCCTGGATATTCCGCGCTTCGTGAAATCAGTAATGTCCTTGGCACCTGGGATGACCACGATTTTGGGGTGAATGATGGCGGGAAAGATTTTCCCAAAAAAGTGGAGTCCAAAGCTCTGTTTTTGGAGTTTCTTGATGTGGCGAGGGACGACCCTCGCTGGGACCAAGACGGGGTTTATACCACGCAGACCTTTGGAGAACCCGGGCGGCAAGTGCGCGTCATATTGCTGGATGTCCGTTCCCAGCGCGATCCCCGCAAGACCGATGGCGATATCCTGGGGGAGGCCCAATGGAAATGGCTTGAGTCCGTGCTGGCCACAAGCCAAGCCGACCTGCACCTCATCTGCTCGGGATCACAAATCCTGCCTTCCGAACACAAATACGAAAAATGGGCCGACTATCCACAATCCCGTCAGCGTTTGATCGAACTGACAGGAAAACTTCCCGCTGTGATCTTCCTCTCTGGAGACCGCCACATTGCCGAAATCTCCCAGCTCGCGCAGCCAGCCCTCATCGAAATCACCTCCAGCGGTCTCACCCATTCTTGGAAAAAGTTTCCTGGTGAGCCCAACAGCCTGCGTCAGGGCGAGGTCTTTGCCGATCTCAACTTTGGCACCATTAAGATCGACTGGAAAACCCGCAAGGCCCAACTCGCGATCCGCAATGCCAAGGGGGAGGCCGTGAGAACGGCTGAAATAGATTTTTCGGCGAAGGGGGCACGCGATTAAAAATGGGTGAGACAGGGGAACCGGTGCGTCTCTCCCGTTTTAAGTTTGATTCCCCAAGCACAGCCAATACCCACACGGTCGGGACGACCATGCCCCCTGGCCTGCATGGCAACATCATCTTTAATCACACCCAGGCCTCAAACCAGCCAGATTTGGCGCTTGAACGCGACCCACAAGAATGAAGTAATGAATGACTCTCTCCATCAGCACATGACACATAAAACAGCACTTCTTTTTTCAGGCCAAGGGGCCCAAGGCGTCGGCATGGGCAAGGACCTTGCGGCGGAATATCCAGCGGCGGCAGCACTTTTTCAGCAGGCCGATGACATTCTGGGTTTTGGGCTTTCGCAGATTGCCTTTGAAGGGCCTGCCGAGGAACTCACCAAAACCTCTGTCTGCCAGCCGGCGCTTTATGTGCATGGGCTCGCCACATTGGCGGTGCTGAAGGAACGTTATCCCAGCTTGGAATTTCATGCCGCAGCCGGGTTGTCCTTGGGCGAATTCACCGCTCATGCGGCGGCTGGCACGTTTTCCTTTGAGGAAGGTTTGCGCCTGGTG
>Ga0163153_10009075_pt1 | contig 10125 bp, 4 predicted proteins | sample OliLakLV19MP6IB1_FD_148629 | JGI IMG/M metagenome (GOLD analysis project Ga0163153, IMG submission 148629) | Freshwater microbial mat bacterial communities from Lake Vanda, McMurdo Dry Valleys, Antarctica - Oligotrophic Lake LV.19.MP6.IB-1 | ecosystem: Environmental > Aquatic > Freshwater > Lake...
TCCTTTGCCTTGGTTGCTGTCGCACAACAACCATCGGCTCGGAGGCCGCGCCCGCTGGCGCGGGAGCGTAAGTCAGCGCCACGACGGCACTTGCGAATCAATTCATCGCCGCGAGTTCACGGCGTTGCGTGCCACTGACCGAGTACTACGGCATCCCCGCGGACGAACTCGCCGCTATCGGGTCGCTCAGCGCGGCCGAGGGTTTCAGCCCGAGCCGAACCTACGCGTATGCCAGCAGCGGGGGCGACAACGCGTACGTCATGACGAACGGGCACGTCTTCCTCAGGTCCGCGCTCCCGGGCCTGGACCAGGGGTCGACGGTCCCCGGCGGCGTCATCTCCATGACGGCGGTGAGCGACCAGGGCGTCGTGGGTGGGCTCACGTGGCAGGCCCTCGCCGGTATGACGTCCAGTCCGTTCTTGCTCGACGTGGCCCACCCCGATGAGCCGCGTTACCTGGTCGACATCATCGAGCACGTCGTCGGTCCCAACGTCAACATCGACGGCCTCCGTGTCATGGACTTTGAGCCCGACGGCGACGCGATCGTGGAGGCGGCACAGGGCGTCTACGTTCTCTCCGGCGACACCCTCACCTTCCTTCGCGGCGGCGACGTGAGCCGCATCCCCGGGACCGACGACGCCGGCCGCGTCCTCACGGTCCACGTCACGACCTCGGGATTCACCGACCGCAGCGGCACCTTCATCGTCACCCAAGCGCAGGCCGAGCTCCTCGACACCGATGGCATGCGCTCGGCCGTGGTCGATCTCGTCGTCGATCCTCCGGAGGGGGACCACGGCCTGAATCCCGGGCACACGCGCCACGTCGCTCTTGGGGCGCCCCTCGACGCCATCAGCGACTCGCTCGTGATGCTCCCCGACGGGCACATCCTGACCGGCACCCACGCGCTCACGCCTCACGACGCAACCGCCCCGTACAAGGCCGACCACGACCTGCACAGCGCCGCGTTCGGCGCTTCGCCGTTCGTGATTTCGGTAAACTCCGCGCGGATGGCCGTGGGCATGCTCCAGAACGCCGCGGGCGAGTGGATCACCGTCGGCTACCCCGAGCTCGAGGGCGCCTCTGCGGTCGACACCCTCACCGACCCCAAGGACGGCGTCACCTGCGTCATCGCCTTCGGCGACCTGACGATGCCCGATGGAGCCCAGGTCGCCGGCGTGGTGTACCGCGTGCACGCCGACGGCACGCTCGCCGACGGACAGGTCATCTACACGGACCGGAACGAGGCGATCCGCAGCAAGCTCGTCTCGATGGTCTCGGCCGACAACCGCGTCCACGTCGCGGGCCTCAATTCTCACGGCGCGTTCGTGATGTTCTATCAGACCGGTGAGGGCAGCTCGGACCAGACCTGGACCTGGGCCGCGGACAACATCTCGCAGAACCATTTTTCCCCGCAGGGCCTCACCCCGCCGGTGTGGGCCAGCGCGCCCACGGCGTACGCGACGGCCTGGGGCGGGCTCAACGTCGCCGTCATCGACGACAACGGCCGGCTGTGGAGCATGTGGTGGGCGCCCGGGCTGCAGCTGTGGACCACGGACAACCTCAGCCTCATCACCGGCCTGGCGCCGCGGATCGGGCGCGACGCCCCGGCCGCGTACGTCACGTCGTGGGGGGGGATCAACATCGCGCTGGCCAGCGGGCTGGACGACTTCGAGATCGTGTGGTGGGTCCCGAGCTTCGGGAACACCTGGGCACTCTCGAACATGACTGACGAGGTCGGCGGGAGGCTCGTCGCGCCATCGGCGTACGTCACGCCCTGGGGCGGCCTGAACGTCGTGGGCACGAACACCGACACCGGCAGGCCGACGGTCTACTGGTGGACCCCGGCGACCGACGAGTGGATCCATGAGGACTATGACTTCGGCGGCGAGGCCGTGGAGCTGTCGGCCGACGATCCCCGGATGGTCCCGCTTGTCCGTGGGTCGGAGCTGAACCTCCTGGCCATCTCCGCGGACCACGAGGTCGTGCGGATGTCGTGGGCTCCGGGTGACGGCGGCGTGTGGCGGCTTGAGAACCTCTCACGCCTCGCGAGCGACGCGCAGAGTGTTCTCTTCGTCGACGAGTTCAACCAGCCCGGCCGCATCGACGAGACCCGGTGGACCACGCCCTTCGGCTCGGGGACCGGCAACCCCGGCTTCTTCGGGCGGACGGCGCTGCGCAACTGGCTCAGCGCCTTCGATCAGGAGGTCCTCACCGTCGACGCCGCGGGCTACGTCGTCCTCCCGCTTAACACCTACAACCCGTACGGGCCCGGCGAGTCGTTCTACGGCACTGAGATCGACACCACCCAGCTCTTCACGGTGGGGACCGGGCTCTCGTTCGAGGCCCGCGTATGGATCGACCCGGCCATGCCGTCGGGAACGGTGGCGTCGGTGTTCGCGTACGGCATCGACGAAGAAACCGGGCTGCACGACGAGATCGACGTGGAGCTTCTGTCCAAGCGCTATCTGGTCGACGACGGCCAGGTTGATACCAACGTCTACGCCGACGAGCCCTTGGGCGCCGGGCACCCGCGCACATCGGACGTCCCCGGCCTTGTCCTGCGGGGGGAGTGGAACACGTTCAAGACCGTCTGGCACGCCGACCGCGTCGAGTGGTACGTGAACGGGCAGCTCGTGGACACCCGCAACGAATTTGTCCCGCAGGGCCCCGTGGGCATCCGACTCAATATCTGGGTCGCCGCACAGGAGTGGGGCGACGCCTACGACGGTGCGCTCCAACCGACCGCCGATCCCCTCGCCGACGCGCGGTACGAGTACCGCGTCGACTCCGTCCGTGTGACGCGCCTGGTGAGCTGACGTTGCTCGGGCTCAGCCGCCCGGTACCGGGACCACAGCGCCCGCCGGCGCGTTACGATCGGGCTTGCTGCCCCCCGACGGCGGTGAACCCTGATCGCTCTGCGTTCCAAGGGGCTTGCCCGCCAGGCGGATGTTCACGAGCTTGTTCAGCAGGTCGAACCAGAACGGCGCCCCCAGCGACACGGCCGCAACGCTCAACATCAGGCCGACGAGCTTCATCGCCCACTCGCTGCGACTCGCCTTCCAGTCCCACGGCAGCACCTGCCACCCCAGCGGAAGCCCCGTGCGCGAGAGCGTGTCCATCGTTTCAGCGATCCGCCGCGGCTGTTCGCCGGGCTGGGGGGCGACGACCGGCTCTTTCACGATTTCGAGCGCCACGGCCGCAACCGCTTCGCGCGTCTGGCGGTCGACCGAGAGTGTTCGCACGATCGCCACGGTGTCGGCGTTGGCGAGCAGGCACACGACGATGGCCCAGCACGTGATGATGAGCGTCGCCCACCCCTTGTACCACCCGCGTGCGCGGTCCATGGTCTGGTCGTACCAGGACTCGATCTTGACGCGGAGCTTCGTGTAGTCGTTGGACGCCTCGGCGAGCATGAGCCCGAGCACCCGCTTGAGGGGGACGTCATTCATCTTCTCGACGCCCGCGCGGAAGGACAGGAGCAGCTCGCTCGTGCTCGCGGGCATGGGGCTCGCGGAGTCGGCGGCGGGGAGCTGCTCGACGGCCGCGGCCTTGGCTCCCGAGCGTGCGACGAGGTCCACAAGCGCACGGCTGAAGGTGTCGGAGGGGATGTACGCCGGCTGGCCGCGCCCGCGGATGCCGCCGAGGCTCTCGCTGGGGAAGGGCCTGGTCGCCCGGCCCAGCGACCACACAAGTCCGTGGTTGTAGAGCTGGGTGAGGGAGATCCCTGTGCCCTTCTCGGCCTCCTTGGTGGGGACGCCCCGCACCCGCTCGCCGACCCCCTGGAACAGCATCCCTTCGATCGCGTTGATGAGGTTGGTCGCCCGCATGCTGAGCAGGAGCGAGACGAATTCCGAAAGGGCGGAGCAGATGATGCTGAGCAGGAAATAGAGCGTGACCAGCCCGATGATAACGTCGAGGACGGCCGAGCCGAACATGAGGAGCCTCCCGGGTGGACCGTGCGTGGGCGACAGACCGCGGCCGTGGCGGGACGCTCAATGTACCATCGTTTGAACGCGGCGTGAAGCGCGGCGGGCGCAAGTGCGCAATTTTGCGCGCAAACGCGACACTCTGCGGGCGCCACTACCGGCCGCATTGAGCCGGTAGTGCAATCGCCAGCGCGCACAACCGAACTCCCGGCTCAAAGCCCCCGGAAGTGGCACCCCGTGTCGACGTGGTTACCCCGCCGACCCCACCAGCGACCCATTCGTCGGGAAGCGGTTGAGCGCGGCGAGCAGCTGCTCGACCTGCATGTGCGGCGGCATGCTGATCAAGCGACGGCGCAGGGCCGTGACGGTCTTGAGCTCCTGCTCATCCATGAGCAGGTGCTCCTTGCGGGTGCCGCTGGCGGCGAGGTTGATCGCGGGGAACAGCCGGCGCTCGGAGATCTTGCGGTCGAGGATGAGCTCCATGTTGCCGGTGCCCTTGAACTCCTCGAAGATGAGCTGGTCCCCCGCCGAGCCGGTGTCGACCAGGCACGTCGCCAGGATCGTGAGGCTCCCGGCCTCCTCGGTGTTGCGGGCGGCGCCGAAGATCTGCTTGGGCACTTCCAGGGCCCGGCTGTCGATGCCGCCGGTCATTGTCCGCCCGCTCGAGGCGTGCCGGCGCGAGCGATTGAACGCCCGCCCGACGCGCGTGAGCGAGTCGAGCAGCACGACCACGTGCCGCCCCGCCTCCACCATGCGCTTGCAGCGGTCGAGCGTCAGCGTGGCGATCGCGATGTGCTGCTCGATGTCGTGGTCGTTGGACGACCCGATCACGCGGCACCGCGGGTGCATCGCGGGCTGGCCCGGGGACTGACCCTCGCGGGGCGCCGCGACGACGCCCGACTCCACGAGATCCTCCGTCGAGCCGATGTGCGCGAAGCTGCGGCGGAAGTCCGTGACCTCCTCGGGGCGCTCGTCGACGAGCAGGATGATCAGCTCGATGTCGTCGTGGTTGCGCAGCAGCGACCCGGCGATGTCCTTGAGCAGCGTCGTCTTGCCGGCCTTGGGGGGGCTCACGATCAGCCCCCGCGTCCCGCGTCCGACGGGGCAAAAGAGGTCGATGAGCCGGCAGCTCGGCGGGCACCCGGGGTACTCGAGCGTCAGGCGCGGCTGCGGATCGATGCTCGTCAGTTCCTCGAACGGCTTGGTCTTGCTGAACCGATCGGGGTCCATGCCCTCGATCGCGACGATCGACTCCACGACCGACCGGCCCCCCCCTCCACCACCGCCGCCTCCGCCGTAGTTTCCCTGGCGGTGCTGGCCGCGCTGACCTTGAGACTGATTGTTCGGTGAACCGGGGTGTCGCTGCCCGTGGGGCTGCCCGCGGTGGTTCCCTCGGACGCCGACCTCGACGGTGATGCTGACGCCCGGGCGCAGCCCGTAGCGCTCACCGAAGGAGAGCGGGACGAAAGGATCGTCATCGCGCACAACCGGGAGACCGCCGGCGACTTGCCGGACCCGGCCCTCGGCGCGCGCAGGCCAATCGAGGATGCCTGTAAGCGTCGTCATGTGATCGAACTGTCGAACGTGGCATCCAAGGCTTTGGACACCGCCCCGCCGCACCCCACCGCAAATCGTTTCGAACGGCCCCGCGTCCCCGGTCCCGCCGGATACGCCAGCCGTGCTAGATCAGAGCATACGCCGGGCCCGCTGTCAAGCTATCCGACCGTCGTCGGAATGAAGTATCGGTAACCTGTGCCCCGGCGGTGAACCTCCGTGGTCTTCTCGTCGTTGTTGCGCGGCGGAGTGCTCCCCGCGGCGAGCCCGTATCATGGCGTCGTGCCCGCAGGACCGATGTTCCGGGCCGTCGAACAGCGAGCAAGACAAGAGGTCCGATCCCCGGCATGCAGGTCATCCGCGGCATCCCAGTTTCCCCGGGCGTTCGGATCGGGCGCGTCTTCGTCCTGGACGACGAGAATGTCCGCATCCCGCGCCGCGTGGTTCCGCCCGAATCGGTCGCCGATGAGCAGCGCCGGCTCACGCGGGCCCTCGAGGGCTCCGTGATCGAGCTCCAGGCGCTGCGCCAGCGGACCGAGGCCGAGCTCGGGCCCGAGGCGGCGAAAATATTTGCGTTTCACATCGGGATGCTCTGCGATCCATCGCTCACCAAGCCCATGGCGGAACTGGTCGAGAAGGAGCGGGTCACCGCGGAGTTCGCGGTCTTCAAGTCCTTCCAGGACCTGGCCAAACGGTTCGCCGCCATCCCCGACCCGGCGTTCAAGACCAAGGTTGACGACGTCAAGGACCTCAACAATCGCGTGGTCCGCCAGCTCATCGGGGAACATTCGTCGCGCCTGCGCGAGCTGGGCGCCAGCGCGGTCGTCATCGCCCGCGACCTGACCCCCAGCCAGGCCGCGGAGTTCAACCGCAAGCAGGTGCTCGCGTTCGCCACCGATCTGGGCGGGCGGACGAGCCACACCGCCATCTTCGCCCGGGCCCTGGGCATCCCCGCGGTCGTCGGCTGCGGCGACGTGACCGACCGGGCCCTCGACGGCGCCGAGGTCATCGTCGACGGCGACCGGGGGGTGGTCATTCTCGACCCCACCGCCGAGGAGCTCGAGAACTACCGCGGGTACATCGAGCAGCAGCGCGTCTACCGCCTGAGCCTCGCCGAGCTCGCCAGCCTCCCCAGCGTCACGCCCGACGGCGTAGCGATCGAGCTGCTCGCGAACATCGAATTCCCCGAGGAAATCCCCACGGTCATCGACTGCGGCGGCGAGGGCGTGGGGCTCTACCGCACCGAGTTCCTGTACCTGACGCAGGACCGCGACCCGACCGAGGAGGAGCACTACCAGGCGTACGTCAAGGCCGTGGAGCTCAGCGCCGGGCGGACGCTGACGATCCGTACGGTCGACCTGGGTGCCGACAAGTACACCCAGGCGCAGGCGGAGACTCCCGAGCGCAACCCGTTCCTGGGGCTGCGCTCGATCCGCTACTGCTTCCACGACCAGGCGATGTTCCGCACCCAGCTGCGGGCCCTTCTGCGGGCGAGCGCGCACGGGCCGATCAAGCTCATGTTCCCGCTCATCACCACGCCCGGCGAGCTCCGCCAGGCACGGTTCCTGCTCAACGACGTAATGGAGGACCTCCAGCACGAGGGCGTCGCCTTCGATCGGAACGTACACGTGGGGATGATGGTCGAGGTGCCCGCGGCCGCGATCATGGCCGATAACTTCGCTCGAGAAGCCGATTTTTTCAGCATCGGCACCAATGATCTCGTGCAGTACACCCTGGCGGTTGACCGCACGAACGAGCGGGTGGCGTACTTGTACAACCCGGCCCACCCGGCGGTGATTCAGTTAATTAAGCAAACGATCGACGCCGCCGCCAGGCACAAAATACCCGTGTCATGCTGCGGTGAAATCGCCGGGGACCTCGGATACGCGCTCTTGCTGATCGGACTAGGATTACGTACATTGTCGGTCACGGCTGCGTCGATACCCTCTCTGAAGCGGTGTATTCGGACGGTCACCGTCAGTCAATGCGAGCAGGTGGCGGCGAAAGCCCTGTCGCTCGATTCGGACGCCGCGGTTTCCGCATATTTGCGGGACGCGGCTCGAAGGATTCTCCCCGAGGCGTTTGACGGGCGTTCCGTCGAATAAGCCCCGGGGATTCAGGACACTCGGCCGGCACGCCACTCGGGGCGGCCCGGTCGGATCGAACGCACGGCCCGCGGGCCACTCTTGCTGTTCGTCGTGCGGACCCGGTTCATTCCCGGGTCCCGGCGGTCGCGGGGCGAGCGAGCGAGGTTGAGCGCACGCGGGCGAGATTCGCTCTGCGGTGTGCGTCGGACGACTGGGCGCGAAAGCGCCCGGGACCGCCCGAGGAGGGGCCCGCCTTTGGCGGGTCGACGGCGCGGGACTCCCGCGCTGATTCGTGCGGACGGTTCGAGACTGGGCGATCGAAGTTGGCGGCCGATGCCGGGGCATCGCGAGCTTGTGCCGCGCCGTTTGAGCGCGTGCGCGAGGCGAGCAGAAAGACCCGCCCACGGACCGGACGGGTGAGGACACGTTGACCTATGGAAGATCTACACATGCACCCGGAGCCGGGCTCGGGCGGAGAAGGCGGGGGCGGGGGCGAGGCCAAGGCCAAGGGGCGTCGGCGCTCACGCGGGCGCCGTGGGAAGAAGGTCGAAGAAGTGCGTGACGGCGCGCCCGCGGCGGCCGTCGAGGCCCCTGAGGCCGAGCCGCCGGCCGCACCGGATGCGGACGCGCCGGCGGGCGAAGAGCGCCCCAAGCGCCGGCGTTCGCGGGGGCGTCGCGGCAAGGGCGTCGCGGCGGGCGAGGGGCGCGAGGTCGCGCCGGCGGCGCCCGTGCTTCCCGCCGTCAAGCGCGAGATGGTGATCAACTACGTCCCCGGCGAGGAATGCCGCGTCGCGGTTCTCGAAGAGAGCAAGCTCGAGGAGTTCCACTCCGAGCGTGCGGACGCGGTGAGCCACGTCGGGAACATCTACCTGGGCAAGGTCGTGAATGTCGAGCCGGCGATCCAGGCGGCGTTCGTCGACTTCGGGCTCGAACAGGCGGCGTTCCTGCACGTTTCGGACCTGCACCCGCGGTATTTCCCGGGCGAGGACGGCGACACGACCGAGCAGGTGGGCAAGAAGGTGCCGCGGCGCGACCGCCCGCCGATCCAGGCGTGCCTGCGGCGCGGGCAGGAGATCGTCGTCCAGGTGCTCAAGGAGGGGGTGGGGACCAAGGGCCCGACGGTCACGAGCTACCTGAGCATCCCGGGGCGGTTCCTGGTGATGATGCCGCTGATGGACCGGGTGGGGGTCTCGCGCAAGGTCGAAGACGAGGACACGCGCCGGCAGATGCGCCAGATCCTCGACCAGCTCGAGCTGCCCGACGGGTTTGGGTTCGTGCTGCGCACGGCCGGGATGGACCGGAACAAGACCGAGCTCAAGCGAGACCTCGCGTACCTCCTGCGCCTGTGGAAGGACATGGAGAAGCGCTGGAAGCAGGGCTCGGCGCCGCGCCTGCTCTACGCCGAGAGCGATCTGCTGGTGCGGGCGCTGCGCGACATGCTCACGGGCGACATCGAGCGCATCGTGATCGACAACGAGGCGGCGCTGACGCGGGCGAGCAAGTTCCTCAAGATCGTCGCGCCGCGGACGGCGGCGGGGCTCGTGCACTACACGGGGCGCGTCCCGATCTTCCACGTCGCGGGCGTCGAGCCGCAGATCCGCAACATCCACGCCCGCGAGGTGCCCCTGCCCTCGGGCGGGCGGCTGGTGATCGACGAGACCGAGGCGCTGGTGGCGATCGACGTGAACAGCGGCAAGAGCCGCGACGCGGGCGACTCGGAGACCAACGCGTACAACACGAACATGGAGGCGGCGGAGGAGATCTGCCGCCAGCTGCGCCTGCGTGACGTGGGCGGGATCATCATCAACGACCTCATCGATATGCGCTCGGCCAAGCACCGGCGCGACGTCGAGGGGCGGTTCAAGGAGCTGCTCAAGAAGGACCGGGCCAAGAGCACCCTCGAGACGATCAGCGACTTCGGCATCCTGGAGATGACCCGCCAGCGGATGCGCGGGAGCCAGGAGAGCCTGCACTTCTCGACGTGCCCGACGTGCCGCGGGCGCGGGCTGGTGCAGAAGTCCGACAGCGTGGCGTCCGATGCGCTGCGCGAGCTGGCCACGATGCTCGAGCACCCGCGGGTGTGGCGCGTGGAACTGGTGGTGAGCCCGCGGATCGCGGGGGAGCTGCTCAGCACCAGGCGCCGGGCGCTCAACCGCCTGGAGCGGGGCGCGGGCAAGCGGATCGACGTGCGGATCAGCGAGGCGATCCCGGTCGACCGGGTCGCGTTCTACGCGTACGACGACCGCGGCGCGGACATCGACGTCGACAAGCTCTCGACGCCGCGGATCGGCCCGTCGGACCTCGTGCCGTGGGAGAAGGACCTCAACCTCGAGGACTGGACCATCGACGCCGAAACCGAGGGCAAGGCGCAGCAGGCGGCCGAGCCGAGCGACGCGGAGCCGACGCCGGTGAGTGATCAGGCGGACTTCCTGTCCTCGACGGACTTCGACGATATCGAGCAGCCCGTCGAGGTGAGCGGGGAGCGCACCGGGCTGCCCGGGCTGACCGGCGAGGCCGGGCGCGGGCGTCGGGGGCGCGGGCGCGGACGTGGTGGGAGT
>Ga0163153_10009076_pt1 | contig 10122 bp, 7 predicted proteins | sample OliLakLV19MP6IB1_FD_148629 | JGI IMG/M metagenome (GOLD analysis project Ga0163153, IMG submission 148629) | Freshwater microbial mat bacterial communities from Lake Vanda, McMurdo Dry Valleys, Antarctica - Oligotrophic Lake LV.19.MP6.IB-1 | ecosystem: Environmental > Aquatic > Freshwater > Lake...
AACCGGAAGAGGGCAAACCTGCAGACGGCAAACCCGGAGAGGCGAAGCCCGGGGAAGCGAAGCCCGGCGAGGCGAAGCCCGCCGAAAAGCCGGTCGCACCGCCGGCGTAGCCGCGCCCCCAGGCCCGCCGCCGTTCAGGGTCCGAGGAAGACGACCGCAGTGCTCAGTTAGGACACGAAGTCACCATGCAACTCACCCTGTATGAACCGATGGCCAAGCGCACCAGCAAATGGATCGACGGACTCTCGCCGGAAATGCGCGTGTCGCAGGCGGGATACAAAACGCTTCGCCGGCGGCTCCGCACGGTCTGGTCTCTGTTAAAGCCGGCCGCCGAGCGGGCCGACCGCTCGACGGAATACGTCCACCAGCTTCGCGTGGCCACGCGCCGCGCCATGGCGGCGCTCGAGGGATACGCCGAGCTTTTCCCCCGCCGAAGAGTCGAGAAAATGTCGAAGTGCTTGAATCGGGTCCGGAGACGGGCCGGCGAGGCCCGCGACTACGACGTGTTGGTCGAGCGTCTTTCGGCTCGCCCCGAAGCGGAGCGCCTCGCGCCGCTCATCGAGGCGATCGGTAAGCGGCGCCGCGAGGTGCAAGCGCCGATCCGCGAGATCTACCGCAAGCTGAAGAAGCGCGACTTCCCGCACGTCACCCGCAAGCTCGTCAATCAGGTCCATTGCCCGCGCGGAGACGCGACGTTCGGCCGTTGGGCTCGGATCGGCACCGAACGGGCCGCGGCCGCGTTCTTTACGGCGGCCGCCGGGAACCTCGACGATCTGGCGGAGCTGCACCAGTTTCGGATCGCCGGCAAGCACCTACGATACGTGCTGGAGTATTTCGCCGGGGCGTTTGGGCCGGAGGTTCGCACCTCGCTCTATCCCGAGGTCGAGCGGATGCAGAGCCTGCTGGGCATCGTTAACGACCACGGCTCGGCGCTGGCCCACTACGAAACCTGGCGCAGCGAGTGGGAAGGTTCGGAACTGCGGGCGCTCGTCGACGAGCAGATCACCCTGGAGCGGTCGGGGCTCGACGACGCACGGCGGGAGTTTTTCCGCTGGTGGACCCCGCAGCGGGCCTCGGACCTCCGCGACCGCTTGACCGTGCTAGTCCAACGCCCCGACGAAGAGCACGCCGCCTAACCGGGTCTAAATACCTTCCCCCGTCGAATTCGCCGCCCACGTCGCGGCGGGATCGATCGACCCTGCGGCCGCCGGCTTGCCGGCGATCGGCGGCTGCGGTCCGTCGATCTGGCGAATAAACTTGCCGCCGCTTTCGTACCAACCGAGCTGCGTGAAGCGGCACCATCCGACGTCGATCACGAACGCGCAGTGCGTCCCGTCGAGCTTCTCGAGGGTCGCGGCGACTAGCCGGTAGGGCAACGGTTCGGGGTGAAAAAAGCTCAATCCCGTTTCCGAGATGTGCTTGCCCGAGACGATCACGACCGGGCCGAGCGGCGTCGTCCCGTCAGCCGCGATCGGTCGCAGTTGAATCAGCTTCGGCAACGGATACCGCTGCTCGCGCCGCCGCTCGAACGCGCCGGGCGGATACATCCCGGACAGAAGCTCGCGGACCTGCCAGCGGACCGGATCTTCCCCTTCGGCGGCCCCGTCAAGGATCTGCATCCCGTACGTTTCAAGAAGAAAGTTGCTCATCGGCGGTCGGCGACCTCGACATAAACGGGGCGTTGCGGGCTGAATCGTGAGAACTGCGTATGAGCGGTGTTCCCGCTTGTGGAACGGTAAAAAGCGGCCGCTCGCGGTTCCGTCGACTCGCGAGCGGCCTCATTTCGCGACCGCGGGCAAGAAGGGTCGCAATGGTTATCTACGTCGCCTTTCGACCTTGGTCAAATCGACTTTGCCGATCGAGCGTTGACGGCGCACTGCGCCAAACCGATAGTAGCAGCGGAATCGAAATTACCGCCCGAAAGCCCCCGTCGCAGGAGCCGCACCCCATGATGTCGCACAAAATCAACATCCGCAGTTCTCTTTTGGCGATCGTCGTCTCGTGGGCGGCCGCGGCGCCGGCGGCGGCCGAAGAGGGTTGGATCGAATTGTTCGACGGCAAGACGCTTAACGGCTGGCATAAGAACCCGCAGAAGATCGGGCACGGCACGGGGGGGCAATGGATCGTCGAAGACGGCGCGATCGTCGGTCAACAGGATCCTCCCGGGAGCGGCAACGGCGGCATTCTGCTCACCGACCGCAAGTTCAAGAACTTCGAAGTCTCGATCGATTTGAAGCCCGATTGGGGCATCTGCAGCGGCTTTTTCCTCCGCTCGACCGATCAGGGGAAGTGCCTGCAAATGATGGTCGATTACCACGATGCCGGCGACGTCGGCCATGTCTACGGCGAAGGGACCGGAGGCTTCAATACGCGTCCGTTCAACATCTACGGCGTGTACGAAAACAAGGAATTGAAGTCGATCACCGCCAAGCCGGTCGAGAACGCTCCGGCCGTCGACTACACCTGCACGAGCGAAGAATGGATCAAGGCCTGGAAGGTGAACGATTGGAACACGGCTCGCGTCGTCGTCACCGGCAGCCCGGCCAAGGTCACCACCTGGATCAACGGCCAAAAGATCGTCGAGTGGGACGGCGCGAAATATGCCGACCCGAAGTACGACGCCCAAAAAGTGATCGACGTGCTCGGCGACGAGGGGAGCATCGCCGTGCAGGTCCACGGCGGCAAGAGTTGGCCCGTCGGCGCGAAGTGCCGCTGGAAAAACATCAAGGTGAAAGTGCTGCCGTAGCCGGCAGTGCCGGAGGGTAGGGCGGGTCGAGCGAGGAACGTGGCAACCAGGCGAAACGGCGCGATCAGGGGGCCGACCCGCCGTGGAGGTGAGCCCGCACCACGATCAGATACCGCGCTTCGCACGATATCGCCTGTGATGCACGGTCAAAAAGAGCGTCGATGCGCAAGCCCGACGCGACCCGGCGACGGCGGCGCCTCCGGATCGGTCGGGACCGGGTGCCGACATCTTCGTCGCTCGCTCCCCATTCTCATCGAGAAACCCGCCGTTACTGTCGATAAAGACAGAAAACTTTATCAGGCGGATTCGATGCGTGCGGCATTGCCGGCAATTCTGGCGATTGGTTTTGGCGCGGCCACGGTCTGCGCGCAAGCGCCGCCGCCGATGTTCTTCGTCGACCCGCCGCCCGCCGTGCCGTCCTTCGTCACCGCGCAACCGGCCGAGGTGTTTTCGGCCGCGCCCTTCGCCGTCGCTCCGCCCACGGCCGAGTTCGTCGCCGCGGCCCCGCCGTTTCCGACCAAGGTCGATCCGAGCGACGACGACACGAACCCGCCGCACGATCACGCGGGCCATTCCCACGGCGCGCACGGCGGTCACGCGCACGACGACCCGTTCGGCATCCATTCGCACCTCAACGGCGGCCACGACCACGCGGGGCACGGCCACGTCACGTTCGACCGCATCTCTCCGTTCGAGAAGCACAATCGCGGTACGTTCGAGCCGCACGGACACGCCGGGCATACGTCGATCAAAGGCTACCCGTTCGTCCACGGCATTCGCACCGAAATCGATTTCGTCGAACGGGCGCTCGAGTACGACCTGGTTCGCAGCAACGGCGTCGACGACGGCGCGGCCGGCGAGCTCGAGTTCGAATCCGAACTCGTGTGGGCCTTCAACAGCCGGATGATCTTCATCTTCGGCACGCCGCTCGTCTCGCGCGATCCTCTGATCGGTTCGCACGCGGCGGGCGTCGGCGACTTGGAGGTCGGCTTCCAGTTCCTGGCTTTCGGCGGCGAACGGTCGCTTTTCTTCACGGCCTTGAACGTGGGCGTACCGACCGGCGATTCCGGCCGCGATTTGGGGAACGGCTACACGACGCTCGAACCGACGGCCCTTTGGCTGTACGATTTTCACGAAGGAACCTACATCCAATGCCGGTTCGGCTGGGAGATCCCCGTCTCGACGACCGACATCGGCGGCGAGTTCGGCTACGATCTCGCGCTGTTTCATACTTTTATCGCCACCAAGTCATGGCCCGTCTTCCGTTTCTTCACGCCGATCGTCGAGCTGAACGGCCTGACGCAATTGAACGAAGACGGCTACGGCCGAACGGTCATCGACCTGACGGGAGGCGTCCGCTGGGTCGTCCGGGGTGCCGACGAAATCGGCGTCGGCGTCAGTTATTCGATCTCGGGTGCCCGCGAATTCAACGACCAGGCGATTCTCAGCTATCGCTTGCACTTCTAGGCCGTCGCGGACTTTTCCCGGCGACGCAAGCGCTCTTGGCGATGCTCATGTGGTTGGTCGCGGTTAGGGCGACGATACGGTCGGCCGAACTCGCGCCGCAACCCGCTCCGGCGACGATCAAGAACGCGATCGGCATGGAATTCGTCCCGATTCCCGCCGGCGATTCTTCCCTGGGCTCGGCCGAAGACGACCCGGCGGCCGATCACGACGAGCGACCGCAACGCAGGGTCCGAATTTCGAAATCATTCCACCTCGGCCGTTTCGAGGTGACGCAGTCCGAATACCGCGCCGTGATGAACGACGACCCGAGCTGGTTCTCGCCGGCCGGCGGCGGTCGCGACGAGGTTCGCGGCGTCGACACGTCGCGGCATCCCGCGGAGTTCGTCACCTGGGACGAAGCCGGCGAGTTTTGCCGCCGGTTGTCCGCACTCTCGGCAGAACAAGCGGCCGGCCGCGCCTACCGACTGCCGACCGAAGCCGAGTGGGAACATGCCGCGCGGGCCGGCACCACGACGCGCTTCGCCGGCGGCGAAGCGTTGACGCCGGCCGACGCGAACGTCCGCTTCGATTCGGACGCCGCGCCGCGAACCACTCGCCCCGTCGGCTCTTATCCGCCGAACGCCTGGGGCCTCCACGACACGCACGGCAACGTCTGGGAATGGTGCGCCGATTTCTACGATGCCGACGCCTACGCAAGCCGCGAACCGACGGGCGATCCCCGCGGCCCGCCGACCGGCACGGGCCGTGTCGTCCGCGGCGGCGATTACCGCTCGGACGCCGCCCAAGCCCGCAGCGCCAACCGCGATTTCACTCGCCAGTCGCGGCGCGATTGGGGGAACGGTTTTCGCGTGGTTCTGGTGGTGCGCGGCGACGAAAAATGATCGGCCGGCGGCGGTTGTTTTGGGCTCGTTGCAACCCGTTATCAGAGCACCCTTTGCGACCGCGCTCAAAACGCCTCGGCCGTTGTGAAACCCCGTAAATTACGGTATATTACAGGTTTCCCCGTTCTCCGCCGCACAATGCCGTAGACCTCCGGACGGACCGAGGTCTTTTGCGCGCGGCGCCACCGCCGAAGGATCGCACTCTTGACCGACGACACCAGCGACGAGTCGCTTCCCGAACAACCCGAAGACGACGGCGGCCTTCCCGAAGGCGCGACCCCCGGCGGGGCCTCCACGGATGCCGGCTCGATCATCGAGCAGCCGATCGAGGACGAACTCAAGGGGAGCTACCTGACGTACGCCATGAGCGTCATCGTCAGCCGCGCCTTGCCCGACGTGCGCGACGGTCTCAAGCCCTCGCAGCGGCGGATCCTCGTGGCCATGAACGACTTGAACCTCACCCCCGGCGCGAGCCGCGTCAAATGCGCCAAGATCTCGGGCGACACCAGCGGTAACTACCACCCGCACGGCGAAAGCGTGATCTACCCCACGCTCGTCCGCATGGCCCAAGAGTGGAACATGCGGCATGTGCTGATCGACAAGCAAGGAAACTTCGGCTCGATCGCCGGCTTGCCCGCGGCCGCCATGCGGTACACCGAAGCCCGCATGTCGCCTATTGCCGCGGCCATGATGGACGACATCAAGCTCGACACGGTCGACTTCGTGCCGACCTACGACGAGCGCCGGCAGGAGCCCACGGTCCTGCCGAGCAAGTTCCCCAACCTGCTCGTCAACGGCGCCGGCGGCATCGCCGTCGGCATGGCCACCAGCGTACCGCCGCACAACTTGCGCGAAGTCTGCGAGGCGGCCGTCCGAATCATCGACGAACCGGGCGTCTCGGTCGACGAATTGATGGAGATCATTCCGGGTCCCGATTTCCCGACCGGCGGCATCATTTGCGGCCGCGGCGGCATCCGTCGGGCCTACTTCACGGGCCGCAGTACGATCGTGCTCCGCGCGCGCGCCCGCATTGAAGAAATGGCCAAGAACCGCACGCGAATCATCATTTCCGAGATCCCGTTCCAGCAGACCCGCGACCGGATCGTCGAACGAATCGCCGAGTTGGTCAACGAAGACCGAATCAAGGGCATCTCCGGTTGCCGCGACGAGAGCGATCTGAATGAGCCGGTTCGGATCGTGCTCGAAATCAAGCGCGACGCCGATCCCGACGTGGTCCTCAATCAGCTCTACCAATTCTCGCCGCTGCAAGACACGTTCTCGCTCATCTTCCTGGCGCTCGTCGACGGCAAGCCGCGAACGCTCAACATCAAGGAGATGCTGCAGGAATACGTTCGGCACCGGGTCGCCGTCATCCGCCGCCGAACGCAGTTCCTGCTCAATCGGGCTCGGCAGCGCAAGCACACCGTCGAAGGTCTGCTGCTGGCGCACGCCAACATCGATGAGGTCATTCGCGTCATTCGCACCTCGGCCACGCAGCCCGAGGCCAAGGTTCGCCTGATGCAGATTCAGACGCCGGCCGCCCTGATGGAGCGGGCCCTGGGCGACCGCGGCTACGCCGATTTCACGCTCGAACGGGGCGGCGCGGCCGAGGGCTACACGCTCACCGCCGTCCAGGCCGACGCCATTCTCCGGATGACGCTGGGCCAGTTGGTCAACCTCGAGCAGGAGAAGCTCGCCGAAGAGTACCGCAACCTGCTCGATGAAATCTCCGAGTACCTTCGCATTCTCTCCGACGACGCCAACATCTACGCCATCATCCGGGCCGACCTGGTCGAGATGGCCAAGCGATTCGGCGACGAGCGGCGGACCGAAATCAGCGGCGAAGAATTCGGCGACATCGACATGGAGGATCTGATCACCGAAGAGAACATGGTGGTCACGATCTCCAACCAGGGTTACATCAAGCGCACGCCGACCACGACCTACCGCGCCCAGCGCCGCGGCGGCAAGGGGATTACGGGCGCCAAAAGCGACGACGAAGACCCGATTCGCAACCTGTTCGTCGCCAGCACGCACGATTACCTGCTGTTCTTCACGAACATCGGCAAGGTCTACTGGCAAAAGGTCTATGACATTCCGCAGTTGGCTCGCGAGGCCAAGGGGCGGGCGATCGTCAACCTGCTGAAACTGGCGGACGGCGAAAAGATCGCCTACTGCACGGCGATTCGCGACTTCAGTGCGGCCAACCACTTCCTGATCATGGCCACCCGCAACGGCCTGGTGAAAAAGACGCCGCTCAGCCAATACGGCCGGCCCCTGAAGACGGGCCTGATCGCCATCAAGCTGCGCGACGGCGACGAGCTGGTCGACGTGGCGGTCACCAAAACGGGCGACGAAATCCTGTTGGCCACCAGCGGCGGCATGGCCATCCGCTTCGACCAGGCCGACGCCCGCTCGATGGGCCGCAACACGAGCGGCGTGAAGGGCATTTCGCTCCGCAAAGACCAGCGCGTGGTCGGCATGATCGTGACCGTTCCGGAAGCCACGCTGCTTACGGTTTGCGAAAAGGGATACGGCAAACGGACGCCGCTCGGGCCGAACGACCCGCTCACCGGCACCCGTGTCGAGCTGGAGGGAGACGAGACCGAGACCCCCGAAGCCGCGCCCGCGCCGGCCGTCGAAGAAGCCGAAGACGACGAAAGCTCGGGGCAGCGCTATCGAACCCAAAACCGGGGCGGCAAGGGACTGCGCGATATCAAGACCACCGACCGCAACGGGCCGGTCGTCAGCATCTCCTGCGTGCGCGACGACGACGAGCTCCTCATGATCACGGCCGGCGGAAAGATCCAGCGGATCGCCGCCCGCGACGTGAGCGTCATCGGCCGCAACACGCAGGGCGTACGGATCATGTCGCTCGACGAGGGAGATGCGCTGGCGGCGGTCGTCCGGGTTCCGCCCGACGACCTGCAGAACGCCGAAGGCCCCGCGGGCCTCTTGGCGGACGGTACGGCGCCCAGTGGCACGGCACCGAGTGATACGGCACCGAGTGATACGGCACCGAGCGGCCCCGTTGCCGGCGATAGTTCTCCGGGAGACGCGTCGGCCGAAGGCGATTCCCCTGAAAATGACTCGATGGGCGACGGTTCCTAGCCGCCTCCGAACGATAGCCCTCGCCCGCCTTGGGCGGCCGGCCGAGCCTGGTTGGAGTATACTCGGGAACTACTCCTACACTGCATCACCCTAGAGACTCCGATGGCCCGCGTCGCTCTGATTACCGGTATCACGGGCCAGGACGGCGCGTATCTGGCGGAGCTGCTTCTCGAAAAGGGGTACGCCGTTCACGGCGTCGTCCGGCGTTCGAGCACCGACACGTTCGAGCGGATCGCCCATCTCCGCCCGCGGCTGAATCTGCACCAGGCCGATCTGATCGACCAGCTCTCGCTCGTGAATCTCTTGAACGAGATCCGGCCCGCCGAGGTTTACAACCTGGCGGCGCAGAGCTTCGTTCCCACGAGCTGGCTCCAACCCCTGCTCACCGGCGAGGTGACGGCCATGGGCGTCACGCGGATGCTCGAGGCCGTCCGCGTCGTCGATCCGAAGATTCGCTTTTACCAGGCCAGCAGCAGCGAGATGTTCGGCAAGGTCTACGAAACGCCGCAGCGCGAGACCACGCCGTTCTGGCCGCGCAGTCCCTACGGCGTGTCGAAGGTCTACGGCCACTGGATCACCGTCAACTACCGCGAGAGCTACGGCATCTTCGCTTGCTCCGGCATCCTGTTCAATCACGAGTCGCCGTTGCGGGGCAAGGAGTTCGTCACCCGCAAGGTGACGGACGCCGTCGCCCGCATTAAGTTCGGCGTCCAGGAGAAACTCAAGCTCGGCAATCTCGACGCCCGTCGCGATTGGGGCTTCGCCGGCGACTACGTCCGTGCCATGTGGATGATGCTGCAGCAAGACAAGCCCGACGACTACGTCGTGGCGACCGGCGAAATGCACACGGTTCGACAGTTGGTCGAAGCGGCCTTCGCACATGTCGGCCTCGACTGGCGGCAATACGTCGAAACCGATCCGGCGTTCTTGCGTCCCGCCGAAGTGAGCGAGCTTTGCGGCGACGCGACCCGCGCCCGAAAGGAGCTCGGCTGGGAGCCGAAGGTCCGCTTCCCCGAACTGGTGGCGATGATGGTCGACGCCGACCTGCGCCGCGTCCGTCGCGAAATCGAGTTTGAAAAAACGTCGTGAAGCACTGAACTACGGCGGCTACTCACCCGGCCCCTCGGCCGGCGACATTCGGATTTCGTCGATGAACGCGCTCGTCACGGGCATCACCGGGTTCGTCGGTTCGCATCTTGCCGAGCATTTGCAGTGCCGGGGCGACGTCGTCACGGGCGTTTCGCGCCGGCCGCTCCGCCGCGAGCACGCGAGCTCGGAAACCGTCAGCCGAATTGTCTGGGATTTGGCGGCCGTGGACGCCGACCGATCGCTCGTCGACCGGCTCGAGACGCATTTTGCCGGTGCGGGGCCCGACGTTATTTACCACCTTGCGGCCGAGAGCATCCCGGCCGCCTGCGGCGGCGGGGGCGATCCCACGCCCGTCGCCTGGCGGGCCAACGTCGAAGGGACGCGACGGGTGCTCGAGTTGGCCGCCGCCCTGCGCCGGCCGCCGCGGGTCGTTCTGTTCAGCTCCAGCCATGTTTACGGCGCCGTCGACGCGTCGTCGCCGCCGGTCGATGAAAACACGCTCGCCGTGCCGCGCAGCGCCTACGGCCGCACCAAGCTGGCCGCCGAGGTTCTGGGAGCCGTCGGAGTCGCTCGCCGCGCGCTCGACGTCGTCCTACTGCGCTCGTTCATGCTCGCCGGGCCGGGGCAAGACGGCCGACTGATGCTGCCGGAGTGGGCCGCGCAGTTCGCCCGTGGCGGTGCCGGGCCGGTCGAGGTCGGCAGTCTCGAAGTCCGGCTCGATATGGTCGACGTTCGTGACGCCGTGCGAGCCTTTCGCCTCGTCGCGCTTCACGGCGCCTCCGGCGGGACTTACAATGTGGGTTCCGGTCGGGGACGGATGTCCGGAGA
>Ga0163153_10009081_pt1 | contig 10118 bp, 9 predicted proteins | sample OliLakLV19MP6IB1_FD_148629 | JGI IMG/M metagenome (GOLD analysis project Ga0163153, IMG submission 148629) | Freshwater microbial mat bacterial communities from Lake Vanda, McMurdo Dry Valleys, Antarctica - Oligotrophic Lake LV.19.MP6.IB-1 | ecosystem: Environmental > Aquatic > Freshwater > Lake...
CGTCTCGGCCCCACGTCGCCGTTGACGCCGCACGTCCGCCCCCCGTATACCTCGCGGCGGGAGGAAGGCCGCGCGTGAACGGCCGCAACGCCGCTGAGCGACTCGGGATGCCGTACGTCCGATACTTCGCGTTACGTCACGCTTCGCAGCTAATACGGACTAGCCGCGGGTATTGAATGCAACGGAGGGCCGAGCGGCAGGGGCCTGATGCCTCTATGCACCTCCTCGCTGCGGGCCTCGCGGGGTTAGCGGCTCTGGTCACCTACCTGCCGGCCCTGAGCAATGGCTTCGTGTGGGACGATCCCCTGGTGCTGCGACAACTGCGCCAGTTCGATGACTGGTGGGATCTGCTCATCATGCCGCCAGAAGTGCCGCGATACTACTACCGCCCGCTGGTTTTCCTCACGTACCTCCTGGACCGCTCCGTTGGCGGAGAGACGCCGTACTGGTTTCACCTATCGGTAGTCGCCCTCCACCTGGCGAATACACTGCTCGTGTACCGGCTGGCCGTGGTCGTGCTCGGAAACAGCGTGAGCGTGGCGTTCCTCGCTGCGCTGCTCTTCGCCGTGACGCCGATCCACGTCGAATCTGTCGCCTGGATCGCCGGCAGGGCCGACGTCCTTGCGTGTGCGTTTCTGCTGATCTCGGCGCTGCTCGTTGTACGGCGATCAGGCTGGGGCGGCAGCTACCAGCTGGCGGCGGTCATGTACTTCCTCGCGCTACTCGCCAAAGAGAGCGCGATCACCGGCATGGTGGTGATACCGCTGCTCTCCCGGCTGCACCGACGCAGGATCGACTGGCGTGACGTAGCGCCCTTCGTCGTGGCCACGATTGCCTACCTGCTTCTCCGTAAGCAGAGCGGGGGCGCGTTCATCGGCGGAGCAGAGTCTTCACTTGATGTCTTCGAGTCAGCACAACTGACTCTGCAGGCGCTCGGCTACTACGTCGTTTGTTCCATCGCCCCCGTTAGCATCACACCCTACATCGCGTCCGTACCCGAGTCGCCCGTCTACCTGGTTGTGGGCGTCCTTTCGATGGTCGCCGCTGCGCTCGTTCCGCGTGCATTGCGTGCAACAGATCGTGCCAGGTGTTACGGGCTGCTGACGTGGTTCTTCCTGACGCTCATGCCGTCGTTCGTCGTACTCTATCGCGAAAGCGCGTCGGCCCCGATTGCGGATCGCTATCTGTACATCCCGAGCGTCGCGAGTTGCATGCTTCTCGCCTGGCTTCTCGTGGCACTTGCCCGGACGCTGCGACTCTCCGTCGCCTGGCCAGTGGCCGCCGGGCTGGCGTTCAGCGCCGTGCTGGCGCTTCGGAGTGCGACATACGCCCGCGTCTGGGCGGACGACTTGTCGCTGTGGACTGAGGTCATCGCCAGCGGGCCGCCGAGCGCCCTCGCGCTGACGCAGCTCGGCTCCGCACTCATGGATGCAGGACGCTTCGAAGATGCCCAACGCACACTCGAAGCGGCTCTGAAGGAACCGTCGACTCCGACCCAACTGGCGATGGTGCACGGCAACCTCGGTGTCGTGTACCGGCGCCAGGGGAAGCTCACCGAAGCGTACGAAGCATTCAATGCCGGTGCGCGGCTCGCCCCGCACCCGGTGACCTTCCACGGGCTCGGCATGACGCTGATGGGATTGGCCGAGCAGGCACAGGGTCGCGGCGACAGTCAGGCGGTCGTCGACAACGTAAAAGCAGCACGCAAGGCTCTCGAGATCGCGATCGAGCTGGGCAACTCGCCCTCTGCCGATGGTGTGTTTCTCGAGCAGTGGCAACCCGCCAAGACCTACGTGCTGCTCGGTCAGGTCCTCGGCGCCCTGGGGGACGGCGCCGCCGCGCGGGCACAGTATCTGGCGGCGCTGGGGGTGGAACCGAACGGACCGGTTGCGAACGTCGCGCGACAGCAACTCCTTTCGCTTCCGCCCTGAGGGCGCCGTGGCAACGCCGAGCGAGGCTCTCCGCGTTCGCGACGAGCGTTACGGGAGCGCATCGCATAGCCTTTAGCAAAACAATCGCGTTTGTTAGCAATCCCATTCGTTAAGGTAACTGACTTTCAGTTTCTGACTTCGTTAAGGTAACTGACTTTCAGTTTCTGACCACTCGATAGGCAAGAATCTCTTGACATCCACCCACGCAGTTGTTAATTCACTTACTTCTAGTCGCCGCTCACTCAACTCAGTATGGAGGTGAACGACCATGCGCTCTGGCATCCGCTTATGTGTCACAGTAGCTGTCGCGGGGTTGGCTTTCCTGCTCTCGGATGTCCGGTACGGCCATGCAGCATGCTCAACGAATACTGGCTACGGTACAGGCGTATTCGCATCTGATCCGGACAGTTGCTTCAACAGTGGTTTTGGCTACAACGCCCTCCAGACGCTTGAGACCGGGAGCCTGAACACCGCTGTCGGATACAACGCCTTGCGGGATAGTGTCGATGCATCACAGAACACAGCAGTCGGCGGGTATGCGTTAGAGACAAATTCGGGAGATCTCAACATCGCCATCGGATACTCCGCGTTGCTTTCGAATGCTGGCAGCTACAACATCGGATTGGGCCAGGGCGTCCTCAAATCAAACTCCGGCGACTCTAATCTTGCGATCGGGAACCTCGCGCAAGAGTTCAATACAACGGGTCACAACAATATCGCGATCGGCACGGCGGCGCTGTACGACAACACGACTGGGTCCAACAACACGGCTATTGGATCTGGGGCCTGCGGCAACAGCATCACCGCCTCCGAGAATGTCGCCATCGGACCGGAAGCTTTGGCTTCGAACGCAACCGGTACCCGCAATGTCGCAGTGGGGCACCGCGCCCTGAGCGGTACTACCGGAAGCGCTTCCCAGAATACGGCCGTCGGCGCGTTTGCACTCGAGTCTAACTCCACGGGCTCGCCGAGTACCGCTGTGGGTTACCAAGCGCTAAAGAGCGCAACGACTGCCTCGGGGAACAGCGCGCTCGGGTACCAGGCTTTGAGCACGGTCACGTCCAGCAGCAGCAATAGCGCTCTCGGCCATCAAGCCCTGAAGGTGCTGACTTCCGGTGGCGCGAACACTGCAGTTGGATATCAGGCGCTGACCTCGGCAACCACGGGAAACGCCAATACCGGGTTGGGCGTGGGGGCGCTGACAAGCCTCACGACTGGCGCGAACAATAGCTCTCTCGGGACATTGGCAGGCTACAACGTGACGACTGGTAGCAACAACGTCCATGTCAATAATGCGGGGGCGAGCGGCGACACCAATACGATCCGAATTGGAATTCAGGGGACGCAGAGCTCAACATTTGTTGCGGGGATCAGCGGAGCAACGAGCGCTAGCGGCGTGGCTGTCTATGTGAATTCGAACGGGCAGCTTGGGACTACAACCTCATCGGGTCGCTTCAAGCGCGACGTAGAGCCCATCGGGGATGAGTCTGCTTCGCTTATGAAACTCCGGCCGGTTCGATTCCGGTATGTGGAAGCTATTGACCCGACACGCCTGAAACAGTTTGGGTTGGTCGCGGAGGAAGTCGCGAAGGTGTATCCAGAGCTGGTGACGCGGGACGCAGAGGGAAAAGCCGAGTCTGTTCGCTATCACTTCGTGAATGCAATGATGCTCAATGAGTTGCAGATGCAGTCCCGGAGAATCGACCAGCTAGAGATTACCCTCCGAGAGCAAGCCTCGAGAATGGCGAGCCTTGAGGCCCTGGTGAAGGATGTTCAAGCCGTGTCGGCCAAGGCGCAATTCCGTTCAGGGATCGTTGCGGCGGGTGAGAGAGTGAACGGTCTCTGAGACTTCGCCGTGGAACCGTTTGAGCGCGCGGGAGGCAGGCCGCGCGTGAACGGCCGCAACGCCGCTGAGCGACTCGAGATGCCGTACGTCCGATACGTCGCGTTACGTCACGCTTCGCAGCGAATACGGACTAGCCGCCGTGCGTGCGAAAATCGAGCTGTTCAGCATCGACACCCTTGTCGACATGCCCGCACGAGCACAGGTAAAGGTGCGCCTTCGAGTGGAGCGATCCGGTCGGCGTGAAGCGGCCTGATCCGATCGTTGGAGCAGCACCAGAGATCCAGCCGAATCGCCGAACGCTGACGGTCAGCCGCGCGGCGTCCTTGGCCGCGTCGGCTGCACCGGGTTGTTCGGCACATCATTCGGGGACCCGAGACTTCCAAGAAGCAGGATCCTGGTGAAGATGGATGAGGCAGAAGACGACGAGGTTGTTCCCCTCGATGCGATAGAACGCACCGTATGGAAAGCGGTGGACAATTGCCCGGCGGGTTTCCCGGTGCAACACCTGGTATTGAAATCGGTTCCCGCTCACCCGATTGAGGGCCGCGTCCAACTCCGCCATGAACTCGCGCCCCAAGCCGGGTCGCTGCAGTTCGTACCGGCGTGCAGCGAGCTGCACATCGGCCTTGGCTTCTCCGCGAACAATGAGTCGGTACTTCACAGCTTGCGCAAAATCTCGTCGCGGGCATGCTCCCAGGGCTCGGAATCGTCGGGATTCACCTCGTGTTCGTCGATCCGCTCGTTCAGCAGGTTCATCTGCGCACTGGTGATCGGCAGGTGAGAAACGTCGTCAGCGATCTCGTCCCACAGTTGCTGCACGAGTCGAATCTTCTCAGCGGAGGGGAGTTTCCGAAAGCTGGCGATGATCGGTCCTGCGGCGTCATCCATGTTGCTGGAGGTACCCCTCTTCCGGCGTCGAGTCTAGAATCCTCAACCCTGTACCGTATTAGTCACGCTATCCCGTAGCAAAAGCAGCCACCCGATCGACACGCGACTCGAATGCCGTCACATGGTAGATCGCCGTATGCCTCGCGGCGGGAGGAAGGCCGCGCGTGAACGGCCGCAACGCCGCTGAGCGACTCGAGATGCCGTACGTTCGATACCTCGCGTTACGTCACGCTTCGCAGCGAATACGGACTAGCCGCCGACCTCGATCGTGCGCGTCTCGCGATAGTACCAGTGATGCAGCGTGCCGTCGGTGAGCACCAGCAGGTACAGCACCGCCGGCACCAGGCTGAGCGCCGCGACGCCGCGCGCCGAGAGCCAGCTGTCGCGACCGGTGAAGCGCAGCGCGAACAACAGCCAGCAGATGGGCACGGCGACGATGCCGAGATACAGGACGCGCCCCCAGCGCCGTCACGCTTCGCAGCTAACCTTGATCTGACAAAAGAATTTGTCCGTCGGTCGGCGCGCGCGTAGCCATGCGCGTATGACCGGCACATCCCAATCGGTTCCCATCGCAAGGGGCCGTGGGCCGGTCCGTCACCGCGCCGAGCGGAGAAAGCGGAACATCGACGCACGCGAGTTGCCCTCGTTCGTGGTAAGCGCCGCGCATGCCCCTGAACCGTCAAGTGGTGCTCGTCAGCGGCTGTTCGTCCGGTATCGGGCGCGCGCTCGCCCTCGAATTCGCGCGCGCCGGCCATCGGGTGTTTGCCAGCGCGCGTAAGCCGGAGGACCTCCACGGTCTCGAGGCGCTGGGCCTCGACGGGCTCGCCCTCGACGTCACCGATCCGACGTCGGTCGAGGCCGCCGTGGCCGCCGTGATCGAGCGCGCCGAGCGTGTCGATGTGCTGGTCAACAATGCTGGTCTGAGCGCGGTCGGTCCGCTGGCGGAAGTGCCGCTCGACACCGTGCGGCGCCTGTTCGAGACCAACGTGACGGGGCTGCTCGCGATGGTGCAGGCCGTGTTCCCGACATGGCCGAACGCCGCAGTTGGCGCATCGTCAATATCGGCAGTATGGGTCCGCTCCTGCCGACACCGTTCTCGGGCGGGTACTGCGCCACCAAGTCGGCCGTGCATGTGTTGAGCGACGTGCTGCGCATGGAGGTGGCCCCGTTCGGCATCGAGGTCACCGAGGTGCAGCCGGGCGCGGTGCGCTCCAGCATCGCCGACACGGCCTGTCGCGGCATGGAGCGCTACAACACCGCGGCGTCGCGCTACCAAGCCGTCTTCGACGGCATCGCCCGGCGGGCCCGGGCGTCGCAGCAAAAGCCCACGGAGGCGGAGGCGTTTGCCCGCGCGGTGGTCCCGGCGTTGCTCGCGGACAAGGCGCCCCGCATCGGGCGCGCCGGGCGCGGTGCACGCTTGTATCCAGCCCTCGGACGGCTACCCGGTGCAGCGCGCGATCGGGTGCTGACCCGTCGCTTCGGTCTGCACCGTCTCAGGGGTGAGCGACCCTGAGCGCGCAGCGGCGTTGGCCCCGGTGATCGAAGCGGCTGCAGCGCAGGGAGATGTCGGTGTCCAAAGAACCTGCGGATCGTCTCCCGCGGTCGCGGACAGCCCGTCCAAGGGGGTGAAGCGGGGTAACTCCAGAAGTGCCATAGCGGGCCAGTAGCCAACGGGCGCTCGCGCGACGCCCGGCGCGGGAGTGGAACAACCACGGCCACCCCGCGGCGTGGGCCAGCCACTCGATAGGGGGTGCCGGGGACCGCGGCACGGCCAAAGTGGCTCCGTGCGGGCCGGTGGTGGTCGCCCGGAGGCGTTGCCGGCGCCCGGAGTGCGGGCGGCTTCAGTCGGCGCAGCCCAGAGCCGTGCGGGCGCGCACGGCGGAGCGGGATCCGGCGGCGCGAGCGGCTGTGTGATCAGCGACAATTACTTTTACCGGCCGGCGAGAATAGTTGACGTCGATCAGCTGTGATTCGGCGTCGAACTTTGACCCCCTTCGGCGCCCAATCATGACCCGGGAGGCGCCGTAGGAATCCTATGTCTGGAGGTGGCTTGGCGGATCTTGAGTGGGGTCAATCTCGAACGCCGATCGGGGCGCAGACCCCGCGCTGATTCACAGGAAAGCGTCACACTCGACGGGAAGACTCTGCTAGACTCCGTGCTGCCGAGACTGCGAGACGGCAGAGCGCACGAGGTCGTGGTGCGGATGCGTCCGGCCGGAGACAACGGCGCATGAATGATCTGATCCCCGGAGCCGAGCCCCGAGGCCAAGCGCTGCTACCAGGAGGTGTTGTCATGCTCATTCACGAGATGACCGAGCACGAATGCCGTACCGTGCTAGGGCGCATTAGCTTCGGTAGATTGGCATGCGCTCGTAACAACCAACCCTATGTTCTTCCAGTCTACATCTGGGAATGTCCCAGCCGCTGCTAAAAATCGTCTGAGCGCCGGCCCCTGGTGACGAGTAGAATTACGCTGCTTTGTCTTCTCTGATTGTGGTCTCCGTGGCAATCGCACGATCGAGGGCGGCTCTGAGCTTGGGGAGCTCATTGAAGCCTCTCACGGCGCGGAAGCGAGGCTGTGCATGGTCGAGCGCGGCGGAAATCCACCGCAGGATCATCGAACCACCACGCCAGCGTTTGGCGTTTCTCGTATAGGTCGCGATCGATCCGTTGAGGTTCTCGATCGCATTGGTCGAGCGCAGGGTCCGAAACAGCGCACCGCGGACGCCGAGGCGCTGGAGGGTGAGAGTTTCGTCGAGACCCTCGCGTAGAGAAGCCGCCGCCCCTGGGTGTTGGTGCTCCAGTTCGCGGGCCAGGCGCTCGAGGATGGCCTTGGCCTTCGGGTAGTTCGGCTCGTCGTACGCCTGGCGCATCTGCGAGCGTACCCGTGGCCGTGCCGTATCGGGGAGGTGGTCCAACACGTTGCGCGTCTTGTGCACCTGGCAGCGCTGGACGACCCCGGCACTGCCCCAGACCTCCCGGATGGCCTTGCGCAGCGCCTTGCTTCCGTCGATCCCGAACAGCTGTGCCCGGGTCGGATCCAGCCCCCGCTCGACGAGGTTGGTCAGCAGCGTGCGCGCCACCGTGGCGTTCTCCGTCCCCCCCTCGTGCAGCCCGAGAATCGTCTTCTTCCCTTGTGCCGTAACCCCCAGCGCGATCAACACGCAGTGGTCCGCGAAGTGGATGCCGTCGATGAGGATGGCGTCCAGCTCAAGGGCGTCGAGCGGCGCGTTCAGCCACTCGCCCAGCTTCGCGGTACTCATGGCCACGAATCGTCGCGACACCGAGCTCTTCGCCGTCGCCCGATCCGCGAGTCCCGCTGGCAGCGGGTCCAGCGTGCTCGCATAGCCGCGCGTCGAGACCCCGGCGCTCATAGCACCCATCGTTGCCCGATTGAGTGGATCCCGATTCGCTGCCCACGCGAACGTCGGCAACACCACCTCGGTCCCCTCGCTCGTGCGCGCTCGCGGACGCGTGAGCGCCACGCGGCGACCGCCCAGCGTCACCTCGCTTCGGGTCGTCCCGGCCCGCACCACGTCGCGCGTCGAGCCGCGCTCCCACTTCGGACCGCACAGCTCCGTGCGATCCTCCTCCAGCATCGCCCGCAATACTGCGTCACCCGATCGGACGCACAAGCCGAAGTAGTCCTCCTCCAGCCCGCGGAGCGCGTCGATCAGCGGCAGCGACAACTGCAGCGATACTCGGCGCCCTTCCTCTGCCCTTTGGACATCCGTCCTCTTCCTGACATTCTTCCCCATGGCGGCTCCTTTTGTTTGGGTTTGGTCACCCTCCGTCCCTACCGGGACGGCGAAGGAGCCGCCAACTTCTCACTTCACGATTTCAGCAATGGATGGGACATCCCCCGTATACCGGCGCGTCCGAGTTCACCGCCGGGTTAGGCGTAAGTGTCATGGGACCACCACTTCGATGTAGGTACCTATCGATGATCGATCGACTGCGCGAACAATGGCGCCGATGGCGCGCTGAATTCGCGGCCAGCTTGGGGATGAGAGAACGACGACTGCGATGCGCCGCGACGCGAGATTTTGCTGGTATCGGAGATTGAAATCTGTCGTAACCAAGACCTCGAGATTATCGTTCTCGGCGGCATCCAACAAATCACCATTCTTGAGTTTCGCCCAGCCGCGCTCGTAGGCAGTTGAAATGTCATGATGAGTCAGCGAGTGACGCAGAGGTTCGGGCGTGCTGTCAATTCGCCAGCTCATACCGCCTATGCGCTGCGCTACTTTAGGATTTAGGCCGACCGCGACGTAAACTTGCTTCCCAGTATGTAATGCACTGTGTGTCCAAACGGGACTCTCGTGCCAAGTCACGGACAACGCAAGTTTGTGGGCTGAGACTTGTCCGCGATTGATAATTTTGAATCCAAAAGTCTGTCCGTCAGAGGTCTCCCCACCGGCAACAAAGAAATCGATAAAGGGTTTAGCATCGCTCCATCTCTTGATCTGCCATAGAAATACCCCGATTACGCCAAGGAAGATGCTCAGCAGCGGGAGCATTTCTGCTGTCCCAATGTCGGTGTTCATTTCACTGAGCTGGGTTTCTTGAAGAAAACGGGTTTCGTGAAACCGAAGACAAAAGTGGTGGAAAATTCTCCATGTCAAAGGGCAACGACTGGCATGCCCCAATACTGCCACTTGTAGTCTTCTAGCAATCCATCAGGTGAGAATGCCAGCGTTTTCTGCCAGCCTTGTGAGTAACCTCCATATTGATTTTGCGCAAAACCTTGCCACTCCCAAGTTAGAACTTCCCCACCATCATCTAGCTTCGCTCTTCTAGTCGGTGGCCCCCACTGGATGACATAGTAGTCCTTGTTTTTCACCCCAATTTCAGATTTTATTTTCTCATCTAACCTCTCCCATTGGGTTGAATAGCACCCACCGAGCAACCCAACCATGAGGATCATGGTGAGAACCAATAGGGGGAGGTTTCTGTGGGGAGTGAGCATGGATTGCCCTTGTCAGATTTCAATTGGAATGTTGATTGCAATGATATCTCAATTGCTTGCTGTGGTCCAATCGGCTCGTTCGCCCTCTCTCGCAAGGGCGGTCTGTTTGCCGTTCACTGCGCGCATCCATTCATGCGATATTTTCTCCAATTCAATGCTCAGCCAAGTAAGGGCGTGAGGAGCTTTTGACTGCGTCCGTCGAGCGAGGCCCTTCTGAGGGCGCGCGCTCCGGGAGCAAAGAAAGCTCCTCACGCCCTTGCGTCACACCCTCACCTCATCCTTTGTGCGCTTCCATGTAGGCCCGAAGTAGGGCATTGATCCGCGTCTGGTAACCAGGCCCCTTGGTCTTGAACCAATTTAAGACCTGACGATCCAATCGAATGGTGACGGCGGTCTTTGGTTCAGGAAGCCTCAGTGTGGCACGCTTGAAGAAGGCCTTGCCTAGCTCAGGGATATCAGAGAAATCGATCTCGATGTCCTTGAG
>Ga0163153_10009083_pt1 | contig 10116 bp, 6 predicted proteins | sample OliLakLV19MP6IB1_FD_148629 | JGI IMG/M metagenome (GOLD analysis project Ga0163153, IMG submission 148629) | Freshwater microbial mat bacterial communities from Lake Vanda, McMurdo Dry Valleys, Antarctica - Oligotrophic Lake LV.19.MP6.IB-1 | ecosystem: Environmental > Aquatic > Freshwater > Lake...
GGGGGAGTACCGTCCGCCTATGCCGATGGTGGATGTGGTGGAGTTCGGTCGCATCGAAGAGGCGCGGCTTGCCCGGGCCGTGAAGGACATCGCCGACACGTGGGAGCCGTTTGCCGGCGGCGTGATGTCGCGGGCCGCGCCCGGGTCGTGGATGAACTACGCCGTGGGGGCGGGCCTCAGCGGCCCGGTTTCGGGCGACGACGTCGCCCGACTGGTCGACTATTACGTGCCGCACGGCATCGAGCCGCGCGTGGAGCTGTGCCCTCTCGCCGACCCGTCGTTCATCATCGAGCTCGAGCGGGCCGGGTTCGCGTTGCGGGCGCTGGAGAACGTCCTGTTCCGCCCGATTGCGCGGGGCGAGCCGTTCACGACGCCCTACCCCGCCCCGCCGGGCCTGGTGATCGAGCAAGTCAACGCCGCGGACCCCGCCGCCGTTCGCGAGTACACCGTCGCGGCGATGTCCGGGTTCCTCCCCCCCGACACGCCCGGGATGGAGGCCTTCATCGAATCGAGCGAGCGGGCCGTGCGCAACTGGCGGACGCGATCGTTCGTCGCCCGCCTGCCGGATGAGGCGGGGGGCACGATCGTGTGCGCGGGCGGGATGGCGGTGGACGGCGAGGTCGCGGCCCTCTTCGGGCTCACGACGCTCGAGCCGTTCCGTCGGCGCGGGATCCAGCAGGCCATGCTCGCCCACCGCCTGCGCGTGGCCGCCGCGGGCGGGGCGACGGTCGCGACGATCGGCTCGCGCCCGGGCGCGCACACAGAGCGGAACGTGCGGCGCATGGGATTTCAGGTGGCGTACACGAAGCCGGTGCTTGCGAAGGCGGGGCCGGGGTTGGCCGCGGCGGCGGGGTAGAAAGGCCGCTGAAGAGGACCGGTTCGGGCGGTCGGGGAGGCCGCGTTATCCAGATGGTTGCCCGGCACCGCCCGCACATCCTTCGTGGCCCGCACGGACGAATTCGATACCCCACCCCTCAAGCCCAGCTCGGATCAGACCGACGTTCCGATTTGATGCCCCTGCGGTTGGTCCATTCTCGCGCACCGGTACAGGCGGCCGCACCGTGCGCGGGCGTCGGCCTCGCCCGCTCCCTGGGCATCACGTCGTCGTACGTCACCGACCGCTCCATTGTCACCACCGCTCGGCTGATCCTGCGTCCGCTCACGTCGTGCGACGAGGGGGCGTTCCTCGAGGCCGTGCTCGCCGCCCGCGCCGACCTGAACGAATTCTGCCCGCTGCACCGAGGCGAGGAGACCGACGCGCACCTGTTCGAGCGGCATGTCGCGATGTCCGCGGCCGCCGCGACGACCGGCAAGGCGATCCGTCTGGTGATCACGCGGGTCCGCGAGCCGCGCCGGATCATCGGGGCGATCAACCTGAACGCCATCACCCGCGGCCTCGAATCGCGCGGCGCGGCGAACTGGTGGCTGGTGCCTTCTGCCCGGCGGCGCGGCATCGCGTTCGAAGCCGTGCAGGCCCTCTTCGACCACGCGCTGGGCGACCTCCCGCTGGGCCACGGCCTGCAGCGCATCGACGCCCTGATCGAGCCGGGCAACGTCGCCAGCCTGCGTCTCGCCGAACGCCTGCGCATGCGCCCCCAGCCGGGGCAGTACGAGCGCCTCGTGATCCGTGGCGACGCGAAGGTACACCAGCTCTACTCGGCGTTCGCGCAGCTGTCGCCGCTGGCGGCGTCCATGATCGAGCTCAAGCCGCTGCCGGGGCTCGAGGCCATCCTGCGCGGGTCCATCCGAATCTGACGCAGAGCGAAGCTGACTCACGAGTCGGGCGTCAGCGCGGGGTATCGAGTCCGCCGGCCGTCTCCATCCCGGGCAAGCGCCGGAAGGTGCCGTCCCGGTCCACGCGCATCTGGCCGGTCGCGAGCAGGTAATCCAGGATCGAGTTCCGCAGGGCGGTCTCCGCCTGGTCGCGATCGTTCTGCGCCTGCAGCAGTTCGGTGAGGGTGTCCAGGAACTCACGCGGCGTGACCTCGTCGGCCCGGATCTCCTGCTGACGCTTGCGGCGCTCGGTGATCTCGACCTGCCGCACGTTCAGCAGAAGCGTGAACTGAGAGAGCTCGATGTTCCGCACGCGATCGCGCACTGTCAGGATGACGTCGTCGCGGAACCGGTCCAGCTCGCGAACCGCCTGCTCCAGCCCGATCTGCGCCCTGCGCAGGTTCAGCCGCTCGACCTCCCGGTCCAGCGGGAGCCCGAACGTGACCGACGCTCCATACCGGACGTCGTCGGGCTCGTAGACGGCGCCGCCCTCGCGCTCGTCGGCGTCGGTGGGGAACTGGACGTTCCCGCCCAGGTCGAGGTCGGGCAGCAGCTGGTTGCGCGCGTTCTTGACGCCGCGTCGCCGGTCGTCGAGCTGGTCGCGCTGGTTCTGCAGGTCGAGGCGGTAGTCAAGCGCCAGGGCGACGGCTTCCTCGAGCGTGACCGCGGGCATCGGGATGTCCGCCTGGTCGTCGCGTTCGGCGATCACGATCTTGTCCCCCACGGGCAGGCCGAGCCGCAGCTTGAAGCGGTCCAGCGTGAGCACATAGGTGTCCCGTTGGGTGGCCAGGCTCGCCCTGGACCGGAGCAACTCGTTTTCGGTGAGGTCGACCTGGTACAGCGGCTCGCGTCCCGCCTCAAACAGGGCCTTCACGCGGTCGAGCTGGCTCTGCAGGCCCTGAAGCTGCAGCATGGTGTTGTCGATGCCCTGCTTCTGCTGCTGCAGGTCGAAGTAATCGCGGGAGACCGACACGAAGTAGTCGCGCCGCCGATCCTCGAAGGTCCTCGCGGCGTAGACGAGGTCGCGCTCGGCCTGGATGAGCCCTTCCTGCGCGATCAGCCCCGCGCCGCGGAGCAGCGGGATGTTCGCGTCGAAGACCAGCGCGGAACTCTGCACGTACTGCCCGGTCGCGGCGCTGCGGAGGTTCTCGGTGGCGTTGTAGATCCAGCGGGCCGAGGCCTCGCCGCCGTAGGGCAGGCGCTGCGTCGCCCGGAGCTCGTTGATGACGTTGAGCGCGGTCTCACTGTCGCCGTCGACCTGCTCAGAGTCGAAGATCACGCTCGTGTCGTTGAACAGGCGCGGGCTCCAGAGGTGGCGCTCGATGAGGAGCTGGATCGCCGCGAGGATGTAGTCTTCTTCGAGCGTGATGTACTCGCGGCTGGTGCGCTGGGCCTGCTTGAGCACGTCGGGCAGCGCCAGCAGCCGGGCGCCCTCGGCCACCGAGGGCAGGCCCTGGAACTCGCTCAGGCGCTGCTCGACGGCGTTGGCCTCGTCCTTGGCCTCGGGCGGGCGGGGGTCGAAGTGCAGCTCGTTGAGATCCGGGTTCCGCGAATCGGGGGTCTTGGCGGTGACCGAGAGGTCGGAGGATTCGTTCGCCTCTTTGACCCCCCGGTAATCGGGGGGCAGAGCGTCTTTCCCGAGCTGGGAGGATCGGACATGGATGAGATCGTCGACCCGTCGGTCGATCGATGACAATCCCTCGTTCTGGCACCCAAGCGACAGACCCGTGCCGATCGCGGCGAGCAAAAACCCTATTTTTATCCGTACACGAGAAGAAGAGTCGGGCTTCAAGGGGGCGTCTCCGGCTGTTTTGGCTCCGAATGTACCTCCCAGAGCCCGGAAACGTTGCGAGTCGATCAAGGCCTCCCTACCCTTCACCGCCTCCCGGCCGCATGCCGCGGCGGCTTTGTTGGGATGGGTGACGGTGGGGGCGGATCGTGTCCCGTTTGGCGCATGAATCGTTTGATTCGGTGCCTCACGGCCTGATGACCGAACCACCCAGGAGCACGCCCGACCCATGTCATCGGTCACCTACGACAGCCAGAGTTTCATGATCGAGGGTCGGCGCGTCTGGATCGTCAGCGGCACGATCCCGTACTTCCGCGTCTCCCGCGAATCGTGGGAAGCGCGGATCCTTGCCGCCAAGCACGCCGGGCTCAACACCGTGGAGACGCCGGTGGCGTGGTCACGCCACGAGCCGCGGGCCGGCCAGTTCGATTTCACCGGCGACAACGACATCCGCCACTTCGTCGAGCTCATCGGCAAGCACGGGATGTACAGCGTGCTGCGGATGGGCCCGTACGTGGGGGCGGGGCTCGACTTGGGGGGGATTCCGTCGTGGGTGCTCCAGCCGCCCGCCGTGCAGCCGCGGACGGCGAACTCCGGGTTCCTGGAGGCGTGCTCGCGGTTCATCACGGCGATCGTGGGCCAGGTGCGCGACCTGCAGGTGACGGCCCCGGGCAAGGCCGGGCCGATCCTGCTCGTGCAGAGCGAAGCGGGCTGGACGTGCGGGCACGACGACCTGGCGCACGGCTACCTGGGCGAGCTCAACCGCTACCTGCGGGAGGCGGGGCTGACGGTCCCGATCATCAACGCCAACGACCTGTGGCAGGGGATCGAAGGGGAGATCGACACCTGGACGGGGGCTGAGAATCTGCTCTCGAACCTGCGTCAGCTCGGCGCGGTGCGTCCGAACCACCCGCGGTATGTCTCGCGTCTGCGTCTCGGGCGTGATGACGTGTGGGGCAAGCCGTCGACGGGGCAGATCTCGCCGGGCGTGGCGTTGCGGCGTTTGGCGGAGACGCTGGCCGCGGGCGCGCAGTTCAACATCGACCCGTTCCACGGCGGGACGAACTTCGGGTTCTCGGCGGGACGGTTGAGCACCGAGCCCGACTCGTTCAGCTGCACGTCGGCCGACGGCGGGGCGCCGATCAACGAGCTTGGGCAGCGCACGCCGCTGTATTCCTCGATCCGGCGGCTGTGTACGTTCGCGAGCCGGTTCGGACGGGTGCTGGCGAACCTGGAGCCCAGCCGGCAGGCGATCGTGCGTCGGCCGGCGGAAGTGGTCAGCGACGCCGCGGCGTCTATCGTGCACGCCGCGGGCTCGCAGGGGAGCGTGGTGTTCATCTTCACGGGCGAGCACCATCGCGCCCACACGAACCCCCATGGTCACGCCCACGGCGCGCACGCGCCTGAGCCGACCACTCCCACGACCGTGGGCCTGCTGCTTCCGGACGGGACGTCGCTGGACGTGTACGTGGGCGCCCAGAGCGTCAAGTGGTGCCTGTTCGACGCGCGGCTCACCGGGCGGACGACGCTGGATTACTGCAACCTGTGCGCGCTGGCGATCGTCGGGCGGGTGTTCGTCTGCTACGGCCCCGCGGGCACGCGGGCGGTGCTCTCGATCAACGGCTCGCGCCTCGAGGTGGACGTCCCCTCGGACGAGCACCCCCAGTGCGTGGACCACGAGGGGATCCTCGTCGCGGTGTGCCCGGACACGATGGTGGACTCGGTGTTCGTCACCGACGACGCGGTGTTCTTCGGCGTGGCGGGGCTGAGCGTCAACGGCCAGCCGATCCAGCACCACGAGCACAAGACCGGCACGCGAGTGTCGAGCACGGGCGATGTGAGTGCGATCCGGTTCTCGGCGGTGGCGCCCAAGCGGGCCGTCACCGGCAAGGGTGGTGGGGGGCACGACCGCTCGATGGCGCTGAGCGCGTGGACGAGCGCGCCGGCCTCGGCGTACGCCGACGGCTCGAGCCCGCGGTATGCGTCCATCGCCGGTCCGGGCACGCTCGACGCGCTGGGCGCGCCGTACGGCTACGGGTGGTACCGCCTCACGCTCAAGCGCTCCAGCGCCCGCAAGGAGACGCTCATCGCCCCCGGCAGCGCGCACCGCCTGCACATCCTGACCGACGGCGCATCGCAGGGCGTGCTGGGGGTCGGGCCGGGTGCGGAGATCGCGCTAGGGGTGAGCCTGAAGAAGGGCGAGCACCGGGTCGTCGTGCTCGCGGAGAACTTCGGGCGCTTCGCCGATGGCACCGGGCTCAAGCGCCCCGTCGGCCTCGCGGCGCACCTCTGGGCCGCGGACCTCGTGAAGCTCGGCAAGCCGAAGATCATCGATGCCCCGTCGGTGGACCTGCTCGCGTTCCGGGCGCCGTTGTGGGAGGTTCACCGGGGCGACGCGACCGACGGCAAACGGCTGCACTGGGCGGTGCCGCACCGCAAGAAGACGCCGCTGGCGATCGCGATCGACTCGCCGGGGTGCCGGGGCGTGGTGCTGCTCAACAACGAGCCGATCGAGTTCTTCGAAGCGTGCGGGCTCGAGCCGGTGCTGATCGACGCCGAGAAGCTCGGGCGCGGGACGGCGACTCTGGAAGTCACGACCGTGGGCGACCTGGAGCCGCACGCCGATCGGCTTGCGGGCGCCGTCCGCGTCTTCGACGCGCACGAGAACGTCTCCGAGGACGCCCAGTGGGCGTTCGCCAAGTGGGAGCCGCCCACGCCCGACGCGTTCAGCAAGCCTGGGGCGAAGAGCGGCGCGAAGGCGAACGGCGCCAAGAACGTCCCGACGTGGTGGCGGTGTACGTTCGTCGGCGACGGGCACGGCTCGGCGACGGTGCTCGAGCTCGCCGGGCTGACCAAGGGTCAGATCCTGATCAACGGCAAGCACCTGGGGCGATACTTCGTCGCGACCGGGGACGGCGAGCCCGTGCCGCCGCAGACGCTGTATCCGGTGCCGCGCTCGTGGCTGCACCACGGGTCGGGGCTCAACGAGCTGATGCTGTTCGACGAGCACGGGGCGAATCCGAGCAAGTGCCGGATCGTGCTGGAAGGCTGAGAATCAGTTGACTTGGGCGGCTTTGCCCGCGCTTCGCCGGTATTGCGGTGCGTGTACCGGCGTGGCGTCTGGCGAGAGCACTCCCGACCCAGAGCGGTCGGTAGTGGCACCTGATCTATGACATCGCAGCGGTCACTTCTCGTTCTTCTCGACGAGTTCACCGGTTTCGGCGGCCTCGGCCCTGAGGGCTTCGAGCACGCGCTCGGCCGCGGCGAGCCGCTCCTCGGCGCTGGCGCGGATCAGCATCGCGTTCTGGCCGGGCACGACGCCGATGCCGGGGCGGCGTGATTCGTCGCCGGGGTTCTGGACCTCTTTGCGCAGCGTGTCAATCTTCTTCACCTGGTCGCGGATCTCGTCGTGTACGGAGATCTGACGCGTGGGCATGCGTTCCATCGGGTCGGCGAGGCCGAAGCGGACGGCGGGTGAGATGCGCATGGGGTTGGTCTTGCCGCGGGCGGCGGCTCGGCGGTAATCCTCGCGGTCGTCGTCGGGGCCCTGTCGCGGCGCGCCGCCGGCGACCAAGACGGGCTGGCCGCCGCTGCGTCGCTGCTGCAACTGCACGAGGAACCGTTTGTTGCCCTCTTCGCGGCCGACGGACCAGTCGTCGGCGGTGAGGCCGAGGGCGTCGCCGTCGGCGATCCGCCCGAGGCGGTTCTCGCGCAGGCGGTAGGCGGCGGCGAAATCCTGGGGGGAGGTGACGCCGCGTCCGTCGCCCAGCTGCTCGTATGACCCGAGCAGCAGGTCGAAGGTGAGGAGGTCTTTGCCGCGCCGCACGGTGACGGGCATGATCTCACCGGGATCGCGCGAGATGATCTGCCAGCGGAGCAGTCGCTGCGCGTTGCCGCCGCGGATGGGCTGGTCCGCGACGGCGATGAAGATGTCGCCGCGCTCGAGCTTGTTGTCGGCGTCAAACCCCGGGATCGTGCCCATGATCGAGGCGCGGTTCTGGACGTCGGGGTTCCAGCTGATGCCCATGGCGGCGCGCGGGCCGTCGATGAAGCGGTCGCGGGCCGCGGCGTCGAGGCGGGTTGTCTGCTCGGGCGTCAGGTCTGGGCGAGCGAGGGCGGTTTCGAGCTGGTCGATCGTGATGTCGGTGCGTTCGGACAACTCGGCGTGCGCAAGCTGTCGGACGGAGAGCGACGGGGCGTCGAGCGCCGCGACCAGCTCGTCGAACGAGCGGCCGGAATTGGGCACCGTCGCGCGGGGCGACTCATCGCCGGTCTGGAGCTGAACCATCGTTCGCGGTTGAGGGGCGTGTACCCGCACCTGCATCTGCGCAAGCGCGGGCGGCGCGGCGATGCACGCGAGTGCCGCCGCGGCGATGATGAGGCTCGCTTGGCCGTGAGCCCGGAAGGTCTTGGAGCGATTTGCCGGACGCATTCGTACACCCTCTGCCCGTGGGCCTGCTTCAGCGGCTCGGACGCGCCAGAGCGGAAATCGCGCCGGCGCGGTCGAGCACATCGTCCAGGACGCGGCGCACAACGGCGACGAGCCCTTGGATGGTCGGCGAACCGTGCCTGTGAACCGACGCGTCGGCGATCTCGCACGCCGCCGCGTGGATCATCAGCCACGGGGCCGACCGCGCGAGCGACGGGCTGAACCCGCGCTCGCTGCGTGAATGGTACCAGTTGAAGAGCGCGGCGGTGGCGTCAAACCCAGCGGAGCGGGGGGGTGAAGCGGAGATGAACGCAGGATGATTATCGGTCGGGCTCGCTCGGAGCCACAGGTGCAGGGCCGCGGAGGCGAGGTCGGCGATCGGCGGGCCGTAGAGCACGGATTCGACGTCGAGGATGACGGGTTCCTCGGCGGCGCCGCCGGTGAAGACGACGTTTCCCGGGTGCAGGTCGGCGTGGATGAGCTGGACGTCGGAGTCGGCGATGGCGAGCGAATCGAGTGTGCCCGCGGCGAGGGAGGCGAGGTCGGCGATGCGGGCGAAGTTCGCGGCGACGGCGCGCTCGAGGCCCGGAGCGGGGACGAGCCGGGCCCGCAGCGAGTCGGCGGGCGGGAGCTTCCACGTGGCGACGGGGTGCTTGAGGGTGAACTTGGCGAGGGCGGCGTGGACTCGGGCGGCCGCTTCGCCGAGGCGTGCGGCGTCGGCCGGGGTGGGTTCGCACGCGCGCGCGGGGATGAACTCGCGGACCTCGAACCAGCGGTCGCCGACGGCGATGAGGGGGCCGGCTTCGCGGTCGGAGGACCGGATCGGCTCGATGACGCGCGGAACGCGCAGGCCCGCGTCGCGGAGGCGCTGGCTCACGGCGAGGTTGACGGCGGTGCGCTGGGCGAGGTCGGCGCGGGGGACGAGGCGGCGGACGAGGAACAGGCCGCGGGCCGTGCGCAGGAGTGACTTTGGAGAGTCGGGGCGGCCGAGCGCGACGGGGGAGACGAGCAGGACCTCGCCGAGGTCGACGCGGGCGAGGACGGCGGCGAGCTCGCCGGGCGCGACGGTCTGGGCGAGGTCACCGCTCGAGGGCGTCGGCGGCGGCCTGGAACCCCCGTGCGAGCGGTCCATCGGCTGACGGTCGTGGTCGGTCACTCGACGTTCTGCACTTGCTCTTTGATGCGGTCGATGGCGCCCTTGATCTCGACGATCTGGCGAGAGATCGCCGAGTCGTTGCACTTGGAGCCGATGGTGTTGGCCTCGCGGAGCATCTCCTGGGCGAGGAAGTCGAGGGTGCGGCCGACGGGGCGCTGCTCGTCGCGCGAGAGCAGGTCGGTGAACTGCTCGACGTGGCGGCCCAGGCGCATGATCTCTTCGGAGATGTCGCCGCGTTCGGCGGCGATGCCGACTTCGCGGACGAGGTCGACGGGCTGGATGGTGAGGCCGTTCTCGGTGAGCATCTGCTCGATGCGTGCGCGGAGGCGTTTTTCGTAGTCGGCGGAGACCGACGGGGCGCGCTCGGTGATGGTGGCGAGGCGGGACTGGATGTCGGCGCGGTTGGCGAGGAGGTCGGCGAGCAGGGCCCCGCCCTCGCTCTCGCGCATCAGGGTGAGGCGTGCGACGGCGTGGTCGACGAGCGGGAGGAAGCCCTTGCGGGCCTGCTCGAGGCGCTGTTCTTCGTTGGCGGGGGGCTGGAGGACGCCCGGGAGGGTGAGCAGCGCAGCGAGGTCGAGGCGGAGTTCGCCGCCGGCGATCTGCGGGGCGCCCTTGAGCTGTTCGATGTAGCGGGCGAGGGCGTTGGTGTTGATCTCGTAGGCCGCGTCGCCGGTGACGTCGGTGCATTTGCCCGAGAGGAAGACCGACCCACGGGTGACGCGTTTGCGCAGGGAGCTCTCGATCTCGGCTTCGAGGGACTGGAACTCCTCGGGGAGGCGGATGACGGCCTTGAAGTACTTGGAGTTGAGCGAGCGGATCTCGACGAAGAAATGGACGCCCGCGAGCTGGGCGGAGGCCTCGCCGAAGCCGGTCATGCTGCGGATCACGCGGGCTCCTTGTGGGGCAGATTGTGGGCCAGAGTGGGGGCCAGATGATGGGTCGGGGGCCGCATCGGTCAGCGTCCGGGGC
>Ga0163153_10009084_pt1 | contig 10116 bp, 4 predicted proteins | sample OliLakLV19MP6IB1_FD_148629 | JGI IMG/M metagenome (GOLD analysis project Ga0163153, IMG submission 148629) | Freshwater microbial mat bacterial communities from Lake Vanda, McMurdo Dry Valleys, Antarctica - Oligotrophic Lake LV.19.MP6.IB-1 | ecosystem: Environmental > Aquatic > Freshwater > Lake...
GGCTTGGCCCTGGTGTTGGCGCCGCCTCCGGCACGCCTGAAGGCGCCATAAGGAAACCTGCGTCGAGGTCAACCTCATCCTCGCTCATCGTTTGGTTGGCCGAAACCTTCGATAAATTAACCAGAAACTTGCCATCTAGCCCCAGCGATGGCGTTCCGGTCGTGTACGCAAATGCTCCACCCGCCACGCCAGCCGCTATAGCCTTTCTCAGCACAGAGGCAGAACTGATCCGCGGCGGCTCGGGGAAGCCGAAGAACGCATCCTGCACGTCGTTCGTGGAAATGCCCAGCCGGTCCGGATCGCCGAGCTTCAAACGATCCACAATCTTGCGCGGGACCAGCTTGTGGTGAAGCTTGGGCGTTCCGATGACGGTCAGCAGCTCCATCACCCGCTCATGCACTCCAGTTGCCTGAAGCGGGCGGCCGCCGGCTTCCACCTTCTCTAGTTCGATCGCGCCGCCGCTGCCGACGCGCGGAAGCCAGACCGCTGGGTACAGGATGCGGAATGCCGCTTCCGCCGCGTTCTCTTCGGTGCGCCTCCGTTCTTTAAGCTGGTCTTCTTGATCCTTGGTAAGCCGGTGAATTCTCTTTTTTTCGTCCACTCGCTCGATCGCCATGAGGTACCGGACGGCTCGCCGAAGGGATTCCATCGGCTTCTTGTCCGGGATCGCAAGCCCGAGGCCATTGCGATAGAGGCGCGGTCCGTCGCCGCACTTCGCAAGGATCGATTTCGCGGCTTCGTCCTGTTTTGCAACCGTCAGGGTCGCAAATTCCATCGGCAGGTAAGCCACGAGAAACTGCGGCTCCTTGTCTGGTACTTTATCGGAAGCCTCCGGCCAGATGATGGCGTCCTTCTTTGCCGCCAGCCGCTCCTCAAGCATCCCTTTGATTTGCTTTTGCAGTACCTCCGGATGGCGGGCAATCTCCTGCTCTGCGTCCTCCACTAGCTTCGTGACGTTTGGATCCTTCTTGAAACAGTACCGTACCCCGTCGTAGTGCAGATATAGGCACGATTGTCGCAAGTCTGATAGCACCGAGTTTGCTGTAACGCTGTCCAGATCGGGGGCGACGCATGCCGCAAGCAGCTCCGTCTCCGTAACGCCCGGCGGCAAGGCATCGTGTTCGTCGTCCCGCTTCAACCCCCCGAACGAGTAAGCGAGAATGGCCGTGGCAAGCCGGGTGGCCGGGCGCACATTCGCCATTGCCGGCGTCTCAATCCCCATCCGGTCATCGATTTTCTTCGCGCGACCCACGATGTCACTTTTTACCACCGGAGCGTAGGCGGAATCGACGCCTCCGAGGTCTTTCAATAACGCGGCCATCGTGTCCGCATCGTTGATCGGAATCTCGGCCGGGCCAAGCAATGCTTTCGCGCCCCCGGACTTCTTCAGACCATGCAGACATGTCGCTAGGAACCGCAACGCCCCTCGTGTTTTCTGATAGCCGTCTACGCTTGTCCATCGCTCACTCATTAAATCGATCAAGGCCGGATGAAACGGGTACGCTGCCAGAATGCGGTTGCGAACCTGAACGGTCTGCTCCTCCGCCTCTCGCTTTGCCGACGCCGTTTCCGCTCTGGCACGGTAGAACCCGCCCACGACTTCGCTGTATTCCGTTGCCACCTGCTGGGCGACGGCTTCCGATGGTTCCGCCATCAACAACCTTCGCTTGATGACCCCCAGGATTTCGTCGCCCCTTACCGGCTCGCGGACCTGGTCCACCCGGCTGGTCAATGTGTCGAGCGTTTGTAACAGGGCGATGTTTCCCATCGCTTGTCGATGGCTCCACTGAAGCGAGTAAACCATGACCGCGTTTCTACTGTTGGACACTTCGACTGTGAGGTTGTGCAGGAAATTCAGAGCTTGCCGCTGCGCCGTGGAATCCAGTACCGCCACCGCTCCTGCGGCCTCGCAGTATTTCAGGACTTCGTCCAGCAGCAGCAGCACGGGCCGGCCCGCAGCATTCAACATCGCCTTGATTTCATCACCCTGGGGTGACACACGATCTTGATCGTGCTTCTGAATCACCCGGTATGCCTCTGGCCCGAGTTGCCACGCAAGCCAGCCCCACATCGTGTTCACCACCTGGCCACCGCCAACAGCCTTATCGCCCGTCGCGGTGAACTTTTCGCCGTCAAATACGGCTACGCCCACTGCGCCAGGGTCGGCCAGGTTTCTGCAATTGGGGATTTGGTTCAGGCTCTTGCGCGACTTGGCTGCGTGCAGGAGCGATGCCAGCGTATGGCTCTTGCCGCCGCCGAAGGGGCTGCGAAGCTTGAGCACCCGGTTGTAATGTCCTTTCCCCGCAAGACTCGCCAGCACCTCCTCTAGCAGTTTGTGCAGGTCAGACGTGATGTATGTCGCGGCGAAGAAGGCATCGGAATCGCGGTAAACCTTGGGCGTTGATTCGTCACCCGTCGCGATAGCCCCCAGGTCGATGGCGAACACCGACTCGGTCAGCGTTCCCGCTTCCACGTCCGGGTGGAGCTTGACCAATTCCGTCCAAGGCTTGAGATTGTGAACGCTCATGTCAATTGGCACCCCGAGTGATCTTCGATCTGTTCATCAGCCTGGGTCGTTACCCGCTTACGTTCCCCGCTTCCCCGCGCCGGCGCCGAAGTCCAGCCTTTCCTGCTCGGAGTCCTTGCCCTTCTTTGCAGCCTTGGGTCCGACGGCCGCCGCTTCGGCACCAACCTCAATCAGACTCCGCCAGTTGGCCAGCAGCTTGGCCAGCGCCGACTGCTCGGCGGGCGTCGTGCTGACGAGCTTGCTGGCGTCGGCTTCGCTCTTGCCGCTGAGGGCTGCGCCGGCGAGGGCCTGGGCCATCACGCGCAATCGTTCGCGGTCGGGACGTGCCTCATCGAGGAACTCACCGAGCTTGCGCGGGCGGTTGTCCATGAGCCAGAGCACACGGTGCAAGGCGTCAATCAGCGGAGCGGGCTGTCCCGCGCCGTTGGGCAGGCCCAATTTGTCGTCATCGCCGCGCTCGGAATAGTCGCGAGCGCGGTACTTAGCCTTCTTCCTCTCGACCAGCGCATCCTTGCCGGCCGACAGGCCGTGCGCGCCGTCCAACTCGACGTGCGTGCCGTTGGCGAAGATGATCGCCTCTCCCGCGTCGAGTTCCGCCGACTTATAGACGAACCGCCAGAGCACGTAGAACCGGCTGGCGTTGTCCACGGCCGAGATATTGCCGCCTACCACGCCCGACAGCTTGCCCATCATCGTGTCGAGCACCACGCCCTCGACCTCGGCGAGGAACTTCTCGGCTGGCACCTCCTCGCCGTTGGCGTACTCAACCTTCTCGTACTTGGTGAACGCCCGCAACCCCGCCCCGACGCACGCGATCACCAGGTCCGCGCCGGCGATCCCCATCTCCCAAAGCGTCTCGACACGTTCGCGGACGATCTGCTGAAGTTCGGGCTGAACATCGTCTTCGTAATTTCCAACTCCGGCGTACCCAGCGCGCTTCCGCGCGACGAGAAAGATACTTGATGCAAGCGCCGCAGCTTCAAAGGCAACCAAGCGACCAGGTTTCTCGGTATCAAGCGGCCATGCTTCGCATACCTCGAACCCCGCCTGCCTCAGCGACTCGACAAGTGTCGCCCATCCGAGCGTCGTTTTGTGCGCATATACGAGGGCAAGTGTCCCACCACTCTTTAACGCTCGCGAAGCGTGCGACAGGGACTGCGCCATCAGAGATTCATAATCTTTTGTAGCTTTCGCCATGTCACCCCCATGACGCGAGGCAAGCGCGGTTGCTTCTGCCTTCTTGGGCGTTAGCTCGGTGCCAAAATGATCCGGAAACAGATTCCCGACCGCACGCTTCAACCATATGTAGAAGAAGTCAGACACGTCCGCGTATGGAACGTTGTCATAGTACGGCGGGTCGGAAATCACCGCGTCCAAGAACGTGTCCACATACGGTAGACTTGTTGCTGACCCTCGAATCACGTTGCCGGCACGGTTCATCGCCGCGTCTGGCCCCGACAGCGCAGCAACAATGCTTTCTGTGCCCCAGCCGCCGCTGCCTTCGTGGAATGGATTAGCCTCTGCGTAGTCCCAAGTCATGCCAATGGCGTGGCGCCCGAACGTATGAGCGATTCGGCTGCTTCCATAGAAGTTATGCAGACAGAAGCTTGAGTTGAAATCGGCTAAACGATCTAAAATGGAGGCAAGATACGCGGCGACAGCGCGGGTATGCTCTCCCGACTGGCCCGTTTCACATTCCTTAACGGCTGCTCTGATGCCTTCGGTGAACGAGAGCAACGAGAGCAACTGCCGTTTGTTGAACAGGGCTCCAAACGTTGTCATCCCGTGGCGAGTGACCGCGGAAAGTCCTCGTGCGTTTGGGGACGGACGGATTGCATTGATTGGTTCTGAAGGTACGGTCAAACCAGAGCGTGCGCATAAGGATTCAATGCGAGTAGCTATGGCTGAATCGTCTGTAGGACCCAAAGGGAGGTCTTTGGGGGCGACGTAGCACTTCCCCTGCTTACCCGCCTGAATTCCCACCACACCCATCAGTTAATGTTTTATCTTTCGCGCGCAGCCCTGTTCCTTCACGTAACCTTCGTCTGCAACGGTACCGCAGAATGGACATGTGGCGTTGCCGCCTTCGGAGAAGGCGCTGGGGTCAAACCCAAGACCTTCCGGCGTATCTGCTTCTATGACCTCAAATCGCACCTGCTTAGCGCCCTTCGGCGCGATCACTTTCATCGCCGCATAGCGACCCTTCGACGAACATAGCCAAGTCTGTTTTAGGAGAGGCACTAACGCACCACAATTTGGATTCTTGCAGGTAACGGCACGAGTCCATAGGTACATCACGGGAATTAGATAGCCCGGTGGCACGTCCCTCGCGATGGGCTCATCGTCGATGCTCTCGGTACCGCTCATTTCCAATTGCCTCCCCGAGACACCTCTTTTCAACGTCGCTTTAATTTCCTTCGTCGACGGCTTTTTGTAGTACGGGTCTGGTATGAGCGGATAGAGATCACCTATCTCTTTTCGGACGCGTTCCAGCACCCAATCACCCCAGTAGCGAACTTCGTTGGCGAGGCCGCCCCATGTGGTTTCGCCCTTGGCGTTCTTCGACCCGGTCATGCCCCGTGCGGCGGGGTCGGGCTTGCCGTATTTCTGCGGGTAGACGAGGGTGCAGAGCTGGATGATGTGGGCGACGGGGTTGAGGTCTAGGGCGTAGGCTTCGCAGCCGAGGCGCAGGGCCTCCAAGGGGATGGCGCCGCCGCCGGCGAACATGTCGAGCACGCGCGGCCGGGGCGCGCGGCCGTCGACGATGTCGTCGTAGGTGACCTTGTCGCCCTTGAACTTGAACTCGTCCACCCAAGCGGGCTGCTTTGCGGTGGTCTTGGCTTCCGTCAGTTCGGCCGTCAAACGATCGGCATGAGCTTCAAGGATATGCCGCTGGGCCTCGACGATGGCGGCTTCCGTCTCGCGCTTGATCTTGATGTCTTTTTCGGCCTTCGGATCGGTCTTCGGGTAGCGGCAGAGCTTGGTGACGAAGTCTCTGGCCGCGCCTCGATTCAAGCCCCTCTTGGTCCCGTTCTGCCAGTTTTCCAGCTTCTGCGGGTCGGTAATGTGCTGAAGGTTGTGGAGCGGAAGTTTGCCGTTTGCCCAGCGGTTGGCCGGCACGAGCGCGCCATAGACCGCCGCGCGACAGGCCACCAGCGGGCGGCGCGCCCACCAGAGGTGGAGCGTGGAGATATGCCCCTTGCGGACGGACTTCTCCCGCGACGCCTCGGCGCTGATGGCTTCGATGGGCAGGTAGTCTTCAATGAGGCGGAGGTCGTGTTTACTCTTGTCCATCGTTTTTCTCTATCGGCAGCATGCCTTCGATTCGGTCCCGCAAATCCCGCAGGACAATCCACTCTTCCGCACGGGCAAGCGTGGCGAGCTGATGGATGATTACTTCCTGTGCTTTCTGGGCCGGCGGCAGCGTGATCCAGCGGCGGTGCGAAAAAGAGTAGAACGTCTGCGCCGGGTTATAGCAATACGGCTTGCGAAGGCCCCCGAGAATCTCCTCGATCCATGCGTCCCCCAGACCGGAGCGGACCAGCGCGGCGATGAACTCGACTTCGATCCGATGCCGATCATCGAACGCGACAACGACTCGCGGATCGAAAGAGAGGAATCCGCGTTCGCGCCAGCGCTGCATTTCGTCGCCGCTCACCTGGGCGCTTGCTTCAAATTCGTCTAGCCCCATCGTGAACAGGCAATTTTGGGTGAGGGCCAGCGCGTGGCGAGGCGGGAGGTCGGCCAGAGGTTCGTTCATCCCTCACCCCCAGCGAACTGATTGATGGCCTGAGCAGGAATGCAGAACATGCGGGCCACCACCACTTCCCGCTTGGCGTGGTCGAGCGCGGCGGCCGGGTTGTGGATGCGGACGAGTTCGTGGTCGTCGTCCAGCGGATTCCACACCACATAAAGCCAGTAGGTGAGGCCAAGCTGCTGGGCCTTGTACCACTCGTTGACGGTGAGCTGGATGTCGTTGCCACGGGTGTAGCCCTTGACCTCGATGCGGCGGACCTCGATCTGGCCGATAACGGGGTCAGTCACGCGGACGGCGCGGATGTCGAAGCCGGGGCGTTCATGACCGACGCGCTTGATGTCCTGTCGCGGGAAGCCTTCGGCGACCAGGTGTTCGATGACGATGTCCTCGGCCCGCTTCTCCTTGCGCATGCGGAGCTCGGTGTCCGGCTCGCGGCAGAGTGTGCCGAGTTGCCGCTCGATGTCGGCGTCGGGCGACAGGACGAGGGCCGTCGCCAGGTGGCGCACCGGCCCGGTGCGAGCGATCTGGAGGCGGTCGAGACCAGCGAGACGCTCGCGCTTGGTTCGCTCCAGGTCGTCGAGGTATTTCTTGGCCTCGTCGGCGGCGAGTTTGTACTCGGGCCGCGTGCCCAGTTCGCTCATCAGGTTCATGTAGCGGCCCTGGGCCTTGTTGATGCGTGCGGTGAAGGAGCGATCCAGGTAGTCGCGGACGACGGCGGAGAACCGCTGCCGCTCCTGCTGACAGCGCGTGCGGCATTCGAGCTGGTGCCCGCTCTTGAGGAAGTCCATCGCGGGCTGGGGATCGATCGGATCGAGCTGGTTCCAACGGTTAGGGTGCGGGGGCAGGTCGAGCAGCACATCGGCGGGGACGACCTCGAATTGCCCGGCCTCGTCTCGGACGGCGACGACTTCGGCGTAAAGGGGGACATCGACGCCCCGGCTGTCCTTCCCCTTGATGCTGATCTCGAAGAAATGCAGCCGGTAAGGGGCGGTGGCGGCCGGGTCGAGAAAGAGGGCCGTGCCGCCGACGGCGTGGGCTAGCTGGTCATTCAACTTTTCATCGACGGCGGCATACAGCGGATGGCCCGGCCCCATGAGCACGGCGTCCACGTGCGCCAGTTGGTCCAGCACATCCTTGTGGAAGGTGACCTTGCGGTACTCGGACTCGGGCTTGCCGAGCTTTCCGACGGATGCGAGACGTTCGCTGCGCAGGTCGGCCAGGACGTGCTCGATGCGCCAGAGGCCATCGGCGCGAGGCTCAATGCGGAGGCCGATTCGCTTGGCGGTGGCGATGAAATGCTCTTCGACATACTTGGGCATCAGCCGGCGTTCCTCGACTTCGAGGTTCTGCTGCTGGAAGCCGGAGAAATCGACATGCCCGCGCGCGAGCGCGATACCCGTGGCCTCTTCATACTCCTTGAGCTTGCCGGGGTCGATCTGGTCGATCTGGTCGAGGTAGTCATCCAGCCGGCGCGGATCGACGGCAGCTTCACGGAGCATCTCGGGCAGGTTGATGTCGTTGAGGCTTAATACTTCGCCGATGACATCGAAGACGCGCCCCTCAAGCGAGCGCTTCATGATCTCCAGCTTTTCCAAGAGTCGCTGGAGGATGCGACCTTCGACAATGGCATCGCCGTCTACGCCCTCAATAGCGACGAAGTTGAAGGCGTAACAGTCGTCCTTCTGGCCGATGCGATGGATGCGGCCGAGCCGCTGCTCCAGCCGGGTCGGGTTCCACGGCATGTCGTAGTTGATCATCAAGTGGCAGAATTGGAGGTTGATGCCTTCGCCGGCGGCCTCCGTTGCCACGCAGATTTGGGCCGTGGTGCGGAAGCTTTCCTGCGCCCGCTTGCGCTCGTGCGGGTTCATGCCGCCGTGAATCTGGCAGGTGCTGTAACCCCATCGAGCCAGGTGTTCGAGGATGTAGTTGAGCGTGTCGCGATGCTCGGTGAACAGCAGCAGTTTGCCGCGCCCGTCCTTGAGCTCGGCGAACGTCGCACGGGCGAGGCATTCCTTAAGCGTCTTGAGCTTGGAATCGCTCGCGGCCTCGCGGACGCGGCGGGCTTGTTCGACCAGGTCTTTAAGCGCGGCGATCTCGGCGCGCAGCTGATCCAGTTCGAGAGCGGCCGTGAACTCATCGATGAGCACGTCCCGGTCGGCATCGTCGAGGTCGTCTTCATCCTGCTCGGAATCGACCAGTCGCCCCTGAAGTTGAGCGAGGCGCTTGCTGCGCTGGGCGGGCGGTAGTGCTTCCAGTTCATCGAGCAGTGTCACCTGCTTTTGCATGCGGCGCTTCAGCGATTCGTGGATGGCGCACGCAGAGCTGGCCAGGCGGCGCTGAAGCACCGTGCGGGCCAAAGCCGCTGATGTTTTGCGTTGGCCCTGTTGTTGCGGGATGAACTCGTTGATGTAGGCCGTGACGGCCTTGTAGAGAGCGAACTCTTCGGCGTTGAGGGTGAAGGGGACGGTAACCGCGTGCCGGTCAGGGAACAGCCGCGCGCCATCCATGTCTTTGAGGTCTTCCTTGAGGCGGCGCAATGCCCAGGGGCAGTCTTCACCGAGCCGGAATATCTCATTGCGTATCTCGGAAGCCTGATTGCCGAGGCGATTCGGCTCGGGGAACAAATCGGGATCGATCAAGCGCAGGAAGTGAGCGAACTTGTCCTCATCGCCGTGGTGCGGCGTGGCGGTCAGAAGCAGAACATGCTCGCATTGGTGCGTCAGCTTGGCGGCCAGCTCGTACCGCTTGGTCGTGACTACACCGGGAGCGCGACCAGGACCGCCGCTGCCGGTGCGGGCCGAGCATTTATGGGCTTCATCGATGATGACGAGGTCCCAGTGCTGCTGCCAGATTCGCTCACGCACGTCGTCCTGCTTTGCGTAGTCGAGTGACGCGACAACCTGTGACGACCGCTGCCACGGGTTCGTGAGTTGCTGCTGATCGACGGCAGCGAAAATCATGTCAAACGTCTCGCCGAACCACCGCTGCATCTCGTCCTGCCACTGGATTGTGAGCGGCGCGGGACAGAGAATCAGCACACGGTCAATGGCCTCACGGAGCTTGAGCTCCTTGATGAGCAAACCCGCCATGATCGTCTTGCCCGCGCCCGGATCATCTGCAAGCAGGAAGCGGAGACAGGGCTGCGGCAACATCTTCTGGTACACGGCCTCGATCTGATGCGGAAGGGTGCGGATACCGGACAGACTTACCGCGAACTGGCGGTCATGGGTGTATGCGAGGCGAATGCGGGCTGACTCGATCAAGAGTTGCAGGTCGATTGGATCGACCAGATTAAGCATTGGTCGCGCGCCACCCAGTGCGGCCAGCGCCGTGGCTTCGTCGGCAGAAATGACGACTTCGTCCAAGCTTCCGTTCGGCAGTCGGACGCGGCACTCGTAACCGGCGCCAAGGTGGCGAACTTCCTCAATCACAACAGGTGTGTCGAAGTGGCTGGGAAGCGGAACCATCTGTCCGAGCGGAAGATTGATGGCAGTCTCGGGCATCGAACGAACCTCTCCGCGTGAACAACCGCTCTGATGCGGTCGAATCCAATACGCCAACTGCCAATGGAAACACCGTTACCAGACTTGCTTTAGCCGAGAAGTTTACAGAAACCGTGACCCCATGTCGCTTGCGGTACCGTAAGGGGAGGCCACACACCGCGCCCCCGGTCCTATTACTCGCCTTCGCCCCTGTTTTACCCCTCCGGACCCCCGCCTTTTCATCGGACGGGTTCCCTCGCGCTGATGGATCGTTCCATCACGAAGAAGGGGACCCATTCTCCGCCGGCCGTTCCACTCCCGCCCCTCCTCCATCGCCCCCGGCCTAGGGG
>Ga0163153_10009086_pt1 | contig 10114 bp, 11 predicted proteins | sample OliLakLV19MP6IB1_FD_148629 | JGI IMG/M metagenome (GOLD analysis project Ga0163153, IMG submission 148629) | Freshwater microbial mat bacterial communities from Lake Vanda, McMurdo Dry Valleys, Antarctica - Oligotrophic Lake LV.19.MP6.IB-1 | ecosystem: Environmental > Aquatic > Freshwater >...
CCTCGTCGCTCGCGGGCACCTCGCGCACGAGCGCGCGCAAGCGCAGCACGTCCGCGCGCGAGAGGACGCGCCCGACCGGCGGCGGCGTCTCGCCGACGGTCGCGGCCAGGATGCGCACGAGATCCTCGAGCTGCGGCGACTCGATCGCGACGTGCAGCAGGAACCGGTCGAGCTGCGCCTCGGGCAGAGGGTACGTACCCTCCATCTCGATCGGGTTCTGCGTGGCGATCACGAAGAACGGCTCCTCGAGCGCGCGCGTCTCGCCGAACAGCGTCACCTGCTTCTCGGCCATCGCCTCGAGCAGCGCCGACTGCGTGCGCGGCGTCGCGCGGTTCACCTCGTCGGCAAGGAGCACGTTCGTGAACACCGGGCCGGGCTCGAAGCGGAAGCGCCGCGCTCCGCGCTCGCCCTCCTCCAGGATGCGCGCGCCCAGGACGTCGGACGGCATCAGGTCGGGCGTGCACTGGATCCGCGCGAAGCCCAGGTCGAGCGCCTCGGCCAGCGTGCGCGCCAACGTGGTTTTGCCCAGTCCGGGCGCGCCTTCGATCAGCACGTGACCGCCCGCGAAGAGCGCTGCGAGCAGCTCCAGGACCGCGCCCTCCTGGCCCAGGAAGCGCGTGTGCAGCGACGCGACGAGCCGCTCGCACTGGGCGCGCAAGCGCACGATCTCGCGCTCGAGGTCGCTCACGCGGCCAGCCTGCGCACGAGGTCGAGCAGGCCCGCCAGATCGCGCGCGCGCGACACGCCCAGGCGCGCGTGCACGTCGGCGTGGTCGACCAGCACCGCGCGCACTCCGGCGCGCCGCGCGCCCAGGACGTCCTTCTCGAGGTCGTCGCCCGCGTGCAGCGCTTCGTGCGGCGCGACCTCGGCCCGCGCCAGCGCGCGCAGGAACAGCTCCGCATCCGGCTTCTCCGCCTCCTCGATCGCGGAGCACAGCACGAAGTCCAACCGCTGCGCGAGGCCCAGGCTCGCTAGCAGCCCGGGCAGTCGGGGACTCCAGTTCGAGATCACGCCGATCTTGAGACCCGCCGCACGCAGCTCGTCGAGCAGCTCGAGCGCGCCCGGGAAGAGCTCGAACGTCGACGGATCGGAGAAGCGCGCGAACAGGCCCTCGGAGAGTTCGGCCAGGCACGACCGCTCGAGCCCGAGGTGGTGGTGGTAGATGCGCTGGATGTACGCCGCGAACCACGGATCCGTGTAGCGGAACGCGCCGTCGATGCGCGCCGGGAGCTCGCGGTGCGCCTGGCGCATCAGCGCCTGCATCCCTTCGTCGGTGAGGTCCACGCCGCGCGCCCGGGCGCACTCGGCGTAAATCGCGAAACGCGACGGGCGCTCGCGCACCAGCGTGTTCCCGACGTCCACGAAGAAGGCTCGGAGTGCCATGGGGTTGCGGCCGGCGGGAGATCCTCGCAAATCCGGACCGGGGGGTGGAACCCCGGGCGTCAGCCGATAAGAAGTAGGGTCGGCGCGGCCCCGTCGGCCGGCCGGAAGCATGCGACGCTCGACGATTTGGATGCAGCTGGCCGTGGGGGCCCTGGTGCTCGCCGCCGTCGCGGGCTGCCGGGCGTCCCGCCCCAAGACCGTGCGTCCCGGCGAGCCCGACGCGGCGATCGCGGCGCAGGCGACGCAGCAAGGCAACTGGAAGGTCGCGGCGGAACGCTGGTGGGCCGTCTGGATCGCGTCGCCGGATGGCGATCCGAAAGCGTGCGCGGAGGCGGCGCGCGCCTTGCTCGAGCTGGGCGACGCGGAAAGCGCGGGCAACCTGCTCGACCAGGGGATCGGACGCCATCCGAACGACGCGAACCTGCTCGAGCTGAAGAGCCGCTCGCTGTCCAAGCTCGGATTCCGGCGCGCGGCCGAGGAGTACCTGGAGCGCACGCTCGAGCTCGAGCCGCGACGTGCGTCGGCGCTGCTCGCGATGGGACGCGTGCGCATGGAGCTCGGGCTCGAGACGGGCGCGGTGGCACCGCTGCGCCAGTACGTGACGCAGACCGGCGGCGACGCGGAGAGCTATGCGCTGCTCGCGCGCGCGCTGCGCGGCGCGCAAGACGGCAGCGGCGCGTACCAGGCCTGGATCAAGGCGTTCGACCTGGCGCCGCCCAGGGTCGAGGACCTGCTGTCGGCCGCTTCGCTCGGGCTCGATTCCGACGTGCGCGCCGCGCATCCGGAGGCGCCGAAGACGTCGCGCATGTGGCTCGAGAAGGCGCTGTCGATGGAGCCGATGTGCACGCAGGCGCACTTCCAGCTCGGGCTCCTGAGCTACGAGGACGGCGCGTACGACCAGGCGATCGAGCACTACCGGCGCGCGGTCGAGACGGATCCGGGATGCCTGATGGCGATCACGAACCTGGCGATCCTGTACCAGGGGCGCGGCGACGAGGCCGAGACGCGCAAGATGGTCGAGCGCGCGCTGGCGCTCGAGAAGGACAACGACCGGCGCAGGGCGCTGCAGAAGCTGCTGGATCCGTTCGAGAAGAAAGCCGGAACGGCGACGGGGCAGCAGCAGCGCTAGAGCGCTGTTCGGACTCTCGACCGCCGTGCCAGGGCGCCGCACGGGCCCTAAAGTCCTGTGGGGGTCGCGCAGCGCGGGCGAAGGACCTCGGAAGGCGGGAGAAGGTGTCTGACACCCGTGTCTACCGCCCCGCGCCGCGTGCGGCGCAGCTAGCGGCCCACGAGCTGATCGACGGCGGCCTCGATCTTTTGCGTCAGCTCTTCCGCGAAGTCGTCGCCGAAGTCGTTCGCGATCACGTCGATCTCCTCGAACATGTAGCGCCCGGTCGAGCGGCTGTAGGGGATGCCGTACTCCCACTTGTTGCCGTCGGAGGCGTGGATCACGACCTCGATCTGGTCGTCGCCCGGGACCGGCTGCACCGTGTACTTCGTGACCTGGTAGCTCGACATCGTCTCCTCGCGTTCGCCCCGAAGGCTACCACCGACTGCTCGTCAGCGTGCCGATCGCTCCCAGGGGTTGACGACGCGCCACACCTCGAAGTCGTGGTACTCGTGCGAGGGGAAGCGCTCCACGAGCGCGTACCCGGCCTCCTCGAGCTCCTTTTCGCGCACGCCGGCCGCGAGCTTGTGCTCGGGCGGCGGACCGACGGGCAGCTTCCCTGGCTTGTACTCGAGCACCGCGAGCCGTCCGCCGGGCGCCAGCGCGCGCTGCAACCGCCGGAAGTAGTCGACGCGGTCGCGCAGGTGGTGGTACGTGTCGCCGACGAAGATCAGGTCGAGGCGTCCGGGCGGGAAGTGCGCGTCGTTCGGCGAGGAGAGGACGGGCACGACATTGCGCACGTTGCCCGCCGCGAGCCGCGCGCGCAGCGCGTCGAGCTGGCCGGGCTCCACGTCGCTGGCCAGCACGAACCCCTCCGGCACCGCCTGCGCGAACGCGACCGCGAAGAGGCCCGGCCCGCAACCCAGATCCCCGACGACCGCGTCCGCCGCGACCTGGAGCGCGCGCACGACCTCGTCGACCTTCAACTCGGCGACGCGCTCCGGGCTGGCCAGCGTCGCAACGTACCGCGCGACGTCCGGATCCCCGTGCGGATCGCGGTTGGCCGTGCTGCCCGGCACCGGCAGCCCTGTTCGCGGGTCGACCGAGTCGGGCGGGGCCGTCCGGCAAGCCAGGGGGACGACAGCCAGGACCATCGCCAGCACGCGGTGGAGCTTCATGACCGCGAGCGTCCGTCGCGAACGGCGCAGGTGTCAAGCATGCGTGCGGACGAACCGGGCTTTCGAGCCTGATCTCCGGCCCGGCGAGGCGCGTCGCCGGCCGTAGCCGGGGCCGCGGCGCGGGTCAGCCTACGCGCTTGGGAGTCTGCGACGCCGCGTAGTTGAACTGGGTGATCTGCGCCTGGCGCTCGTCCACGTAGCGCTGGAGACCGAGGGCGTAGCGCTCGATCCCGCCGTTCGCCTCGAACTCCAGGCCGACGAGGACGTTCTTCGTGAAGGCCTTCATCCCGACGATGCGCGCGCGGCAGACGATCGGCAGCGGGGAGTTCGGCAGCGTCAGCGCGATCTCGACGCGGGACTTGATCTTGAGCGGCTTGACCTGATCCAGCGTCGCCAGCACGCCGACGCCGCCCATCGAGATGTCGTGGACGCGCGCCGAGAGCTCACCGTCGCTCCACTTCACGGTCCCCGACACCTTGGTCGTGAAATCCGGCATGACGCGCACGTTGCGGCGGCGGTTGAACCACCGGGCGTAGAACGAGTCGACCTGCTGGATCACCTCGTTGACGTCGATGAAGCGCAGGCCGTAGCGCACGCTGGCGCCGGTCTGCGCCACCGTCACCACCTCGGCATTGGCTTCGATCCCGCGCGCGCGGCTCATGTGGTGGATGCGGACGCGGACCTTCGTGCCTTCGACGAGCTCGAGGTCCTTCGTGCGCGGCAGCGAGACGCCGGCGCCGCCGATCGAGACGTCGACGCATTCACCCGTTGCCTTGCGGCCGTCCTCGCACAGGATCGCGACCTCGACGTTCGCGCCGGCCTGCTTGGGGACGCGGTACGCCTCGCGGCCGTCGCGTGTGCCCTGGCGAGCTCGCGCTCGCATCAACTCGGCGTTGGTGAGCTTGGACGGATCGTTGAGCGGAATGGCCATGCGCTGGGTGGGAGAGGAAGCTGGACGGGGCTGTCCCTCCAGCTGGTGCTCTTCGGCACGGAACCGACGAAGACCACAGCCCGGACGAGGGAATTCCTGGACCCCGCCGAGCCGCATTCACCGACCCCGCGAATCCGATATCCGCGAGTCGCGTTGCGCTCGGCTGTCGCCTCCCGGACTCCAGCGGCAAGGCCTGCGTCCCGGGGCAATTCTTTCCTGTTCGCGCGCCCGGTACGTTTCAGGCGCGCTCGAACACGCCGACCAGCGACAGGCCCTTGAGCCCCGGCACGTGGTCGAGCAGCGCGAGACCCGGGATCAGCGCGTTGATCACCCTGAGCTTTCCCGGCGAGATGCTCTTCGAGTAGTTCGTGCTCTCGACGCGCTTCTTGCGGTAGCCCCACGCGCCGGCCGGGTTCATCGGCCGTACGGCGAGCGTGCGGAACCCCTCGCTTTCGAACAGCGCGCACAACGGCGCGTCGTCGTACCGCCGGTAGTGCCCCGACGCCTGGTCCATCGGCCCGTACAGCACGCTCTGCGCCGGCACCTTCACGACGGCGCGACCGCCCGGAACGAGACGCGCCTTCAGCTTGCGCACGAACGCCCGGTCGTCCTCGAAGTGCTCGAGCACGTCGAGCGCGATCACGACATCCGCGCGCACGTCGTCGATCTCGTGCCAGTCGCCGCGCAGATCGACCGCCCGCGGCTCGACCTTTGCGCGCGGGTACTCGCGCCCGAGCCGCTCGAGGAGCTCCAGGTTCACGTCGACGGCGACGACGCGATCGACGCGGTCCACGTAGTGGCGCAGGACGAAACCGGCGCCGCAGCCCAGCTCGAGCACCGTCCCGCCCTTCACGTAGCGCGCGAACCGCGCCGCGATCCAGCCGTAATAGTTGGGCAGGAGCGCCATGCGGTCCTGCGCCTCGTGGTAGACGAGGTTGGGACGGTCGAGCGTCGGATCGGAGCCTTCGTTCAAGCGCGCGCCATGCTATTCGCCCGCGAGCCCGCCCTAAACGCCTCATGTTGAGGATGGCGAACACGGAGAACACGGTCGAGAGGCGGAACCCGGATTCCTCCAGGATGCCGCTGACCAGGTTCGCCTCGATCGTGGAACAGCCTCGCAGGAGGCTCCGGGCCATGACGTCGACGCTAATCGACGCGTGCCGGAGGCGCCACCTGGGATTCGTTCCGTCCGATCGTCATCCCCGGCCGCACGATTCCGCCGCGCAGCACGCGACACAGGAGCCCGCTGCGCCCGATCATCAGGTCGGGGAAGCGCTTGTCGACCTTCTTCAACGTACCGCACGGCTCGCGCACGTCGTGGATCGCGAGCTGGACCTCGTCGCCGACCACGAGCACGTCATCCGGCCGCAACACGTCGTAGTCGAGACCCGTGGTGAGCAGGTTCTCGCCGAACGTGCCCGGCTCGTCGCAGGCGACGCCGTCGCGCTGTAGCTTGACGTAGTCCTCGATCGCGAAGAGGCACACGGCGCGATTCGCGCCACCGTGCTGGCGGAAACGGTGCTTGTCGCCGGCGAGGCCCAGCCGCTCGACGACGGCCGATTCCACCGCGAACTTCGGGATCCCGCCCGGCCCGAGGCACACCGCCAGCACGACGCCCGAGGTCACGGCTGCGGCAACGAACCGTCCTTCAGGAACAGGTAATAGAGCTGACCTTCCTGCCGCGTCGCGCCCGCCAGCCGCTCGGCCTCGTCGCCGACGCCTAGGTACACGTCGCCGCGTCCGGCGGTGCGGATCGCGCCGCCGGTGTCCTGGTCGAACAGGAACCGGCCGAGCTTCGCGCCGATGTCGGTGCCCGTGCGCCCTGTCGCCCACGTGATCGCGCCGCGCGGGAACAGCCGCTTGTCGGTCGCGATCGAGCGCCCGCCGGTGACGGGCACGTTGAGCGAGCCGTGCGGGTTGCCGTCGATCGGCTGGAAGAACACGTAGCTGTCGTTCTTGTCGAGGAAAGCCTGCACCTTCGCCGGGTTCTTGCGCGCCCACTCGCGGATCGACTGCAGGCTGACTCGGTCGGCCTTCAGCTCCTTCGCGTCGACGAGCGCCTTGCCGAGCGACGCGTACTCGCGCCCGTTCTTGCCGGCGTACCCGAGCTTGAACATCTCGCCGTCCGGCAGCCGGATGAACGCCGAGCCGTTCACGTGCGCGATGTAGGCGTCGACCGGGTCCTTCAGCCAGGCCAGCTCGAGCTCCTTGTTCTTCAGCATCCCGCTGGCCTCGATCACGCGCCGCACGGGGTACGGCTGCGTCGCGTTGCCGACCTTCTGGCCCAGGATCACACCCTCTTCGCCCTTCACCAGGTCGGTCGGGAGGGCGTACAGCGGGTAGCGGTACTCGCTCGTCGCGACCGTCGCGCCCTCGAGGATCGGCGTGCAGTACGCCGTGAACAGCACGCCGCCGCCCTTCCCGTCCCAGCCGGCGCTCTTGTAGACGGTGAACTCCTGCCCCAGCCGCTGGTCGAACTCCTGCGCGTTCTTCGACGTCGTCAGCAGCTCGCGGAACCGGGTCAAGCTCGCCAGCGCGCGCTCGGATGACACGCCCTCGATCGGGAAGTGACGCGCGGACGTCTTGCGCTTCGTCCACTCGATCGACAGGTCGAGCGCGGGCAGGATCTCGTCGCGCCGCGCGAAGTCGTTCGTGAAGTCGGGCCGCTTCTCGTCTGGTCCGAGCGGCAGGAGCGCCGGCGCTCCCTCCGGCAGCGCCCGCGTGTAGTCGGGCTTCGTGGACTTGCAGGCCGAGAGGAGGACCAGGGCGGCCGCGAGGGCCAGGGGCGTCAGCTTCTTCATGGTGGTGGACATCGGTTGGCCCGAGTCTGCCTTTCCCGCGAGCCCCAGTCACGACGCCCCCGGCGACTTCGGCCCAGCGAGTCAGAGACTGAGAAGAATTCGAAGTCTCTCGCGCCGCGGAGTGGCGCCACCAGGGTCAGAGAGGCCGTACGATCGATTTTTTCTCGGCCTCTCAGGTCTTGCTTCGGCTTGCCGCCGGACGGTCGGAGGGCGAAACTCTCCGCCCGTGCCGTGCCTCCTGGGATGTCTCGCGCTCTCCGCGCCGCGCTTCGTCTTCCTGCTCGTCTTCCTGTTCTCGGACTACCTGGGGCGGGCTTACGAGTCGAACGTCTGGCCGTTCCTGGGCTTCTTCTTCCTGCCGCTGACCACGCTGGCCTACGCGGCGGCGATGAACGAGAACAACGGCCAGCTCACCGGGGTGTGGATTGTGCTGCTGATCGTCGCCCTGGCCATCGACCTGGGCATCATCCGCTTCGGCAGCAAGCGCCGGCGCCGGGGCGCTCCGCCGCCGTCGGCACCCTCTGGTCCGTCCCGCTCGATCGACGTCCGCGGCGAGCGCGTCGGATAGAGCAGTGCGGGCGGTCGTCGTCGGTGGCGGCATCGGCGGCCTGACCGCCGGGATCGCCCTGCGGCGGGCGGGCATCGAAGTCGAGCTCTACGAGCGCGCCCCGGCGATCAGCGAGGTCGGCGCCGGCATCTCGATGTGGCCGTACGCGATCCGCGTCTTGGACGAGCTGGGCGTCGGCGCCGCGGTACGCGCGCTGGGCGGCTCGCAGCAGGACGGCGCGATCCGCACGGCGCGCGGCCGCACCATGCTGGCCGTCTCGATGGCGGAGATCGAGCGCATCTGCGGCGCGCCGGTCGTCATGCTGCACCGCGCGGCCCTGATCGAGGCGCTGCGGCGGGGGTTGGGGGATCGCGGGCTCCACCTTGGGTCCGAGCTCGTCGAGATCGAGCAGGACGAGCGCGGCGTGCGCGCCAAGTTTGCCGACGGCGCGCACCCTTCGGCCTGACCCCGCTCGTCGACGGACGCCTCTACTGGTTCGCGTGCTGGAACGCGCCGGAGGGCGTCGCGTTGTCGGGCCCCGAGCGCAAGCAGCGCGCGCTGGACCTCTTCCGCGCCTGGCACGCGCCGATCGATGACGTCGTGCGCGCGACGGAGCCGGCCGCGATCCTGCACGACGACGTGCGCGAGCTCGTCGACCCGCCGAGCTGGGTGCAAGGCCGCGTCGCGCTGCTCGGCGATGCCGCCCACGCGATGACGCCGAACCTGGGCCAGGGCGGCTGCATGGCGATCGAGGACGCACTGGTGCTGACCCGCTGCCTGCGCGGCACGACCGATGTGGCCCAGGCCCTCGACCAGTACTGGCGCGAACGACATCAGCGCGCCGCGGACGTCGTGCGCGACTCGCGCCGCTTCGGGTCCTTCGGGCAGCTCGAGAACCCGCTGCTGTGCGCCCTTCGCGACCGCATCACGATCGCGACGAAGGGCCGCTGGGGGCGAGAGACGGTGATTCGGTAGTCGCCGAAGGACGTGCTTGCGACGAACTCGGCACGATCGCGCTGGTCGCCGCGTTCGACGACGCCGTGCAGGCCGTGCGCGTGGAGCGACTCGACGGCGCGAGCGGCGCGGTCGCGCGCGGGATTTCGTGGGGTCCGCAAACTTGAATCGGCAGAGATCCGGCCTCCGCGGGTGACGGTCGGGCGCCCACCGCCGCCCTGACGTGCGCCCCGGCCCGGTTGCAGCGGCCCTGAACCACTTTTCGCGCGAGCGGTGCTCAGATGGTGGACGAACCACCCGCGTGCAGCCCTCCTCCATCGAATCCATCCTGGCCGACGACGAATTCGTCCGGCGCATCGCGCGGCGGCTCGTCCGCGACGGCCCCACCGCGGACGACATCGCGCAAGCGGCGTACGTCGAGGTGCTCGAGCGCCGGCCCACGCCGGCGTCGACGCGCGGGTGGATCGCGACCGTCGTCCGCCACCTGGCCGCGAACCGGCGCCGCGGCGACGATCGTCGCGCGCGCCACGAGCGCGCGGCCTCGCGGCCCGACGAGCAGGCGCCGGAATCGCTGCTGCTCGAGCGCGAGGAGGTCCGCCAGCGCCTCGTCGCGGCCGTCCTGCGGCTGGGCGTGCCGCGCTCGACCGTCGTCATCCTGCGCTATTTCGAGGACCTGCCGCCGCGCGCGATCGCGAAGCGCCTCGGCATGCCGGTCGAGACGGTGCGCACGCACCTGAAGCGCGCGCACGCCGAGTTGCGTGCGCGACTCGGATCGGAGCGCCGCAAGAACGGCTCGTCGGTGTTCGCGGCGCTGCCGCTGCTCTTGCCCGCGCCGCCAGTCGGGCCGGCCGCCCTCGGAGTCGCTCTCATGACCGCCAAGACGAAGCTCGCACTGCTCACGCTGGTCGCAGTTCTCGCGGCGCTGGCCTGGATGAGCAGCCGGCCGGACGCAGCGGCGGATGCGCAACCGAAGCCGATGGAAGCGCGAGCGGAACCGGCGGCCGAGAGTCCCGCTCCCGAACACGCGGCGTTGGCAGCGCCTGCGGTGCTCGAGAAGGATCGCTCTCCCTTGCAGGCGCCATCCGAGACTTCGGCACCGGTTCCCAGCGCTCCGACCGCCGGAATCCTGCGCGGTCGGGTGCTCGACCCCATGGGCGACCCGATCGAGGGCGTTTCCGTCCAGGGCGCCGTCCCCGGCGCGCGGTACGGGTG
>Ga0163153_10009088_pt1 | contig 10112 bp, 8 predicted proteins | sample OliLakLV19MP6IB1_FD_148629 | JGI IMG/M metagenome (GOLD analysis project Ga0163153, IMG submission 148629) | Freshwater microbial mat bacterial communities from Lake Vanda, McMurdo Dry Valleys, Antarctica - Oligotrophic Lake LV.19.MP6.IB-1 | ecosystem: Environmental > Aquatic > Freshwater > Lake...
GCGTTAGATCAGAAAGCGGGGCCAAGGCCACCGTCATGTTGTACTGCTCAGCGTGATCTGCGAGCAGATGGGTGAACTGTAGACCCTGATCCATTGCTGCTGTGGGCGAAAAGCCATCGAACACGGCAAAGCAGCCACCCTAGATGCCGCGCTATTCGCTTACCAAATTCAAGTTGCGGCGCAAACGTGCGAAGTTGTATTTCAACCCAGGGAAACGCTGAAAGCCTTCCTCTTGGACTTCGGTATTGAAGAGATAAGTCACCTGCTGATAATCTTCGTCGCTCAATTCATAGTCGAAGGATTCGAGCGCCTCTTCCAATTGCGGTAGCGAACTCACACCAATGATGGGCGCGGTAATGGCCCGCGCATAGCGCACCCAGGCAATCGCCAGCGTCGTCGGGGTAATGCCGCGCGCCTCGGCAAAGGCGATAAAGCGATCCACACTCTCGCCATATTGCGTGAGCCAGGTGATGATCTGCGCACTGGTCTGGCCGCGCGTATTGGCGGGCAGCGGTTGGCCCCAGCGATATTTGCCGGTCAACAATCCCTGGATCAACGAGCGATAGGCGGTGATGGCAATTTGCTCGGCGACAGCTTGGGGGAAAATCTCGACCTCGACACCACGCTCGATAATGTTGTAGGCGACTTGGTTGTTGATCATGCGCGCCCAGCCATTAACCGCGGCAATGGCGTTGTGGTGGGCCAGCAGCCACGCCGGAAAGTTGCAACAGCCCACATAGCGCGCCTTGCCCGCCACAACCACGCTATTCAGCGCGCCCATGATCTCGGTCGGCTTCATCCCTTCCACCGGCCAGTGGATCAAATAGAGATCGACATAGTCGGTCTGCATGCGTTGCAGGCTCTCGTCGAGGCTCGTGATAATGCTGGCGCGATCGACGCCCTTATTGACTTTTGTTGTGAGGAAGAGCTTTTCGCGCCGCCCGCCCTGCATAATGCGCCCCAAAATCTCCTCAGTCAACCCATCGCCATAGCCGGCGGCGGTATCGATGAAATTGACGCCGCGCTCAATCGCCAAGCCCAGAATGCGGTCGGCCTCGGCTTCAGCACAGCGCCCGCCAAACATCATCGTCCCCAAATTCAATTCCGACACCTGTTCACCAGTGGATGCAAAAGTTGTGTATTTCATACATACACGACGCCAATGTGATGTTGTGCGTCGCAACTCCTTTCTGTGTGGTATACCGCAATAGCTCATAGATGATAATTTACTTCTCGTGTAAATGCCTGCGTAACGTTATCATCTATGGCATTGCTCAGTATAGATAGTAGAATTTATTCCGATTGGTTGGGTCGCCTATTATCACCGCGAATCTTCAGGAGAAGCGAATTCGCAAATCCCGCTGATTCGCGGTGATATTCTCTGCGCCAAATTAAATCGGAATAAGGTCTAGTAAATAGAAGTCATCGCAAGCTAACAACGGGGACAATGAAAGTATAACCGAGATCAGGTCAATATCGGTAGAATAGCATAGTATGGTCGTTCGCGCGTTCAAGCATCGCCTGCAAACCCGGCCCAAACCGCGCCCAACCGTGCGTACGCAGCGGCTGGTAAGGGGCCTTGGTTGGCCGCCACCGCCTCTTCCAACTGTTCCATGGTCGAGATCCCGATCACGGCTGTGGAGACGCCACGTTTGCCAATCGCAAAACGGATCGCGGCTTCAACCAAGCTGCTTGCATACCCTTCCCTGACCAGGAAGCCAAAGCGTTGCGCCAAGGCCACATCATCGGCAAAACTCTTGCCTGACGCAAACCGTAACTTTTTTTGCCGCCAGACAGAGCTGTCAGGTTTTGGAAACCTGACAGCTCTGTCTCACCTAGGCTAGGAAGCATTCACTGCTACGGGCTGTCGTTGATTTAAGCCAAAGAGCAGGTCGGCATCGCGGAACTTGTCTTCCAAGAAGCGGCCATGGACGACTAACTTTTGCGCGTCATCGCGGTGGATATCTTCGACAATTTCTTTCATCTGCCGGTCGAGTAGATCCAATTGTTCGCCCAAGAGTTGGCGCGCCGTTTTGCTATTTTTGAGCGGATGGTAGTTGGCAAAGGCCGGCGGCAAATTGAGATAGTTCTGCAGCGCTTCCGGCAGATAGTCGAGCACTGTCTGCCGAATGACATGAATGTTGTGGTCGGCGCTGTTGATATCGGCAATTTGTGGTAGGATCGAAAGGATCGACTCTTTGATGCTTAGAACTTTGGCATAAATATCTTCGGGCAGACGCTTTTGCACCGTTTGGACCAGGCTTTCTAATTCCTGGCGCAACTCATTCATGGAAAGCTGTTGGTGCAGGCTGAGTTCATAGTGAGGATTGCGCGGCGTCACAAACAGGCCAGTCAGATAGAGACCCACGGTAATGAAAAACCAGAAATCCTGAATCACGCCGCTAAAAAAGAGCAGCAGCCCAAAGATGCCCAACGCCGAGCCAACAATGTTGGGTGTACTGTAGAGGAAGAGCAAGAATTGTTTGCGGTTCATAGGTGTTCTTGATTAGGTATTGGGTGATTGGGTGATTTCGACAAGCTCAACCACCGGTGATTGAGCTTGTCGAAACCACCGGTGATTAAGCTTGTCGAAACCACCGGTGGTTGAGCGGGTGCCCTTTGGGCGCGAAATCACCCAATACCCAATTATTACTGATAGCCACGAATTTGCTTAAAAATCGAACTGAGTGAAGCTGCGTTGGCATCAAAGACCCGACCACCCGTTACTTCGGCAATCGCTTCCATTTCATTGACGCTCGAATCACCAAAGAGAATCGTAAAGGTATGTACGGCTTTCGTCTGTGCCGGCAATGATTGGTAATAATTCAGAAAGCCGTCTAACGCGTCGCCTTCGGTGTTTTCACCATCACTCATCAACACAATCGAGTAATAACGGTCAGGATCTTGTTGCAGCGCTTCCCCAACACGGGCGTAGGCATCCTTCAGCGAAGAGAAGATGGCGGTGCCGCCGCCGCTGCTGAGCGCCTCGACATAGTCACGCACGGCCGTCATGTCTTGACTCTGGCTGTCGGTGGCGTCAATCACAAAGTCGCGGCGGTCGACGACGGCGCTGCTAAACGGGATCATGGTAATCCGTTCGCGGCTGCGAAAGCGGGAGAATTGACCGGTCAAACTCTGATCAACGCCGGTCAGGTTGACGAGCGCAGCTTTCAAAGCCGCCAAGCGCTCGCCTTCCATGGAGCCGCTCACATCCAACACGAAGAAGGCGTGCGCCGGGACGCGCTGCTCATCCAGATAGGCAAAGAGCAAGCTATCAATCACCTGTGCGTTGTTAGGGAAAGGTAACTCAACCAATAACTGACTGGAAAATTTGTCACTCAGTTTTACACCAGGAATCACTGGTCGCCGTAGGGTTCGTTCCATGATTTCTTGTTGAAATTCAGGCGTGCGCAGGTACGCAACCAGCTTGTCGTATTGTTCCCGCTTGTCCGCGTTAATCAGCATCAGCGGATAGTCAGCCGTGATAATGCCCTCTTTGGGGTAGATCAACACCAGCTTTTCTTGTAACTGATTCCCTTCATTAAGCGCCAACAACACCGACTCGTAGTTCACCATGCCATCGATCGTCGCTTGTTCACGCACATAACTTTCGGCCAGCCAGCCTGAACTGCCGGCAGTGAGCGTTTGGCCTTTGAACAACGCCTTCATGACGGTGGCGTCAATCTGATCGACCTGCAAGGCATCTCCACCACCAGCAAAGGCGGCGGCAACGCCGATCAGCGCTGTAAAGCCAGAATTGGAGGAAGCTGGATTGGTCATGGCATAGTGGAGTTCCCCGCTTTCTGCTTTGGCGGCAATGTCGCGCCAAGTTACATCGGGGTTATCGATCCAGCCAAACGTGCGCGCTTTACTTTCTTTAACCCCCAGAATGACGGGCGAAAGCATAATTTTTTCTTGGGCCACCACCCGCGCATTGGCGCCTTGGAGCAGCGTAAGATATTTGCCATGCGAGAACCAGGCCAAGTCAGTTTCTTCACCCGCGATCAAGGCTTCGGCGCCGTCTAGGGTGCCTGTATACTTCATTTCGAGTTGCACGCCAGTTTCATTCTGAATTTGGTCAAAGAGTGGCTCCAAATCGCGTAATTCAGAACCGGCCAACACGGTCATTGGTTCATCATTACCGCCACAGGCGGAGACAGCGACACTGGTCAACAACAGGGCGACAAGCAGCAGGGGGAAAATTTGCCGAACCCGCAAAATGTTTTTCATAGATAATACAATTTCCTCATCAATCTAAAATCCAAAATCGCAAATCCAAAATTAAATGGTAATCACACCATCATCCGGCACCGACAGGTTGATATTAGTGGTTGCTGCACTGGCGGTTTCGGTGCGGACGCGATCGAGATAACCTTGCGATTTTTGCACTTCGCCGGCCAGGGCCGTAACCGTCTTTTGCATGGAGTCGAGCGCTTTGATCTTGTAGTCCGAGATCATGTCCATCGTCTCGTAAATGTTATTAAAGGCAATTTGCAGCTTCTCCAGGCTAACCGATGAATCGGCAGCCTGTTGATAGACCTGGGCTGTCTGTTTTTTGAGCAGGGCCGATGTCGATGCAATGAGGTTGCCCGTGGTCGTGTTAAGAGCATTAATCTGGTCTAGAACAAGCTTTTCATTGGCCAACGCTTGGGCCACAATTACAGCCGTGCGCAGCGCCGAAACCGTTGTGGTCGTCGCTCGATCCACCCCCTTGATCAATTCCAAGTTGTTTTTGCGAATCATGTCTAGAGCCAGATAGCCCTGAATACTGACAGCCAGTTGGGTCAGCAGGTCTTGCACCTTCTGGCGGACGAAGAAGAGCATCTCTTCGCGCACGATACGCGCCTTTTGCGGGTTTTCTTGCTCAATCTTGGTGACATGTTGTTCAATGGCCGCATCGATCTGGCGCCCCACATAGATATATTGTTGCAGCCGCTGCATGATATTCCAGAGATTGATCTTCTCCTCTTCGAGCGCGGCATTGTCTTTGCGCAACTCATCCTGGCTGCTATAAAGTGCGTTGATAATCGTGTTAATATGTTGCTGCGATGATTGGTACTTCAAGAAATAGTCGCGCAGCCGATCACCTGTGCCACCGGGCAGCAGACCAAAGAGCCGCTTGGGAGCAAGCAGATCCCCTTGGCGCGAAGGGTCCAGATCTTCCACCGTTTTACGAAGATCGGTCAAACTCTTGGCGACAAAGGATTTATCATCAAAAAGCCCAAATTCCATCGCCTTCACCGGTTTTTCCAACATGCGGTTGGAGAGCGCCGCCGAGGCGCGAATATCCTGACTACCCAGATTATGGATCGCCTGGAGTTTTTCGGTAAAGGGTTCACTGTGAAGTGGACTGTTGATGACCGTATTGACAAATTCAGTCACCCTGGCATCCAACTTGGGCAGCACCGATGGTTCCATCGGCACCATATCGGTGGCCTTGGCTTGCTGAATTGGCGCCACCGGCTGGGGTGGGGTCAACGCTTCCGGCGGTGTCAGTGTTTCGGGTGGGGTCAGTGCTTCGGACATGCGATTGCTCCTTGTGTTATGTGGGACGTGATTCGTGATGCGTGCGCGCTTTATGTGTCACGCATCACGTAGCACGAATTAATTGTATTTTGCTTCCATCTGCTGGATCATGCCTTCGAGAACTTCGTAACTGGGCGGCTCAATGACATTGAGCAGATTTTGGGGGAGTTCAATGGTGTGTTGTTGCCAGAATTCGCGTTGATAGGCCAGGTTGCTATTGCGAAAGCCGTATTCAATCTCCAGTTTTTGCAATACTTCGTCACGCATTAACGCTTCACCCAGTTTTTCAGCGTTGGCATTCAAGGTTACCAGAATGTGCTTGGTGTACAGATTTGGTTCGGGATAGAGTAGCACCATCTCGTTGCTCATGCTATTGTCGGCCCGGACGGTTTGGGTGATGAACTGTGCCTCATAGATCATCACCATCGGTGCTTTCCCCATACCCATCACCAGATAATCTTCGAAGGGTGCTTCGGACGAATATTCGCTAAAGCCTTGCTCAAAGAAGATCTTTTCCAGGCTTGCCAACAACGCAGGCGTATAGTTGCTTTGGATTATGCTGTTGTTGTTCAATACGTAGCTACTGAGCGCTAGATACATCGCCGCCGAGTTGGATTTGCGGATATCGGTCGATGTAATGAGGACACGTTTGTTGACGTTGTACGCTTCATTGTTTTTTAAGTCTTTCCAGCGTACATCGCCCTCCACGAGCGCCAGATATTTTTCCATATCCAAGGTATAATAGGCACCCGCGTTTTTGGCAATGCCGTTGGCAACTAAAATTTCTGCAATGGGTCTCCACGAGGCTATGGCCATCGGTGTAAAGAAGACATCATAGGCTTTGCTGCCCGACTGTTCGCGTTGAATTTTCTGGGCACCCGGTACACCGGCTGGAAAAGCAAAGTCATAGCCGCCATTGGTCAACTTGGCTGCAATTTCGCGCGAGCCGGCTTTTTCAATCACCACTTCTAGATTGTGTTGACGCAAGGCTGCAATCACCCGTCCATCTTTGAAAAAATCTTCCTTTTCCGAACCGATCAAGCCCCTGATGATGACGACTTGTCGAGCCCGCAGTGCATTGCTGGCCGAATACCAAATTCCTGCACCGACACCAGCGATCAAAATTAGACTTAAGACCGGCCCCAGCAACCGGCGTAGTTGGGGGGTAGAGCTGCGTACGGTAACTGACATGAATAAAATCCTTAGCTAGAAAATGAATCTAAATAGTGACTTCTGCTTACTGGTGTTAGTATAGCATGGGGGCATGGCTCACCCCTGAAAGTTTGCTACCATTTGGCTGACATTTATTTAGAAATTCTGACTTACTTATTCGTTGGCACTCTCCCTATCGTACTATACTCAGGCTTTGTTAACAACAGATTAACGCGGCTATCTGGCTATCCACAGTCGTGCCATAAATCAAGCAGTAGGCTTTGTCTACAATGCGCCAGAAGATGTGAGTATTTGAAAAGCTAAATTTCAGGATTATGTGCATTGTGGCTTTTTGAAGTACAATGCACGAATCGGCTCATACCCACAGCTTGACAAAAATTCTGAAATGCAAAGAGGGGATCTATGAAACTCAAAGCAACGCACCACATCGGTGTACGCACGCAAAATATGGCAGATATGGAAAAATTCTATAGCGAGACGCTGGGCTTTCCCGTTACCAAACGTTGGGATGATGTCCAGATTATCTTTATCGACATCGGCAGCACCACCATTGAATTGATTGGCCGCGCTGAATCACCTGCACCCAATTCACCGGCTGGGTGCATTGATCACATTGCCCTGCATGTAGATAACCTGGACGCAGCTTATCAGGAATTGGTCGAAAAGGGCATCAAGATCAAGGTAGAACCCCGCAATTTCAAAGATGTTCGTATCTGCTTCTTTTACGATCCCGATGGTAACTCGCTTGAGTTGGTGGAAGAGTTGAATTAATAGATATTGGGTGATTTCGACAGGCTCAATCACCGAATATCTCAATCTCTTTATCTCCCAATCACCCAATACCCAATCACCCAATGCCCTTTACCTACCCCATCACCATCCACCACCTCTATATTTCGCCTGGGCACAACTACTTTGGTCACAAAGGGAATACCCCAGGCGCGCATCCGACCTATGAAGTGGATGCCGTCGAAGTCAAAGCTGACGCAGGGCTGGTTGGCGACCGTTTCTATGGGCGCGGGGCAAACTTCGATGGCCACGTAACGTTTTTGGCATGGGAAGTGATTCAATTGCTGATAGCCAATGATGGATTGCCAATTGCGTCACCGGCAACTTTCCGACGGAATGTGATTGTGGAAGGTGTGCCGCTTAACCAGTTGATCGGTCAAGAATTTGCCATTGATGGGGTGTGCTTTCGCGGGACCAAGCATTGTGCGCCCTGTCGCTGGATGGATCTAGGCGTAGCGGCTGGTGCGTTACAGGTACTCAAGGGGCGCGGCGGTCTGCGCACCCAAGCGTTGAGCGATGGTTGGCTACGCAAAGGGTCAGCCGCGTTGACCACCGCCATTCCTTTAGATCTCATGACAATCACCGAGCCACTCGCGCGTCCTAAGTTGCCCTGATATTGACGGTTCCCTGGCTGTTTGTTAGAATCAATAGATCGTAGGTGCGCGCCCAGTGGGCCCCCGCAACCGTACGTGCTCCAAGAAACCGTGCGGTTACAAACCGCACCTACGATTACCCGATAGTCTTTATCCCCATCAGGAGAGGATGAATCATGCAGAAGCAAACTATCACCATTATCGGCGGCGGGTTGGCCGGCACAGAGGCGGCGTGGCAGATTGCCAGTCGCGGCTGGCCGGTGCGTCTCTATGAGATGCGCCCCGTACGTCCGACCGAAGCGCATGTGAGCGATCGGCTGGCCGAATTGGTCTGTAGCAATTCGATGGGCAGCACCCTGCCCGATCGCGCCCTGGGCATTCTTAAAAATGAGATGCTCCACATGGGCAGCATGATCATCCAGACCGCCTTTCGTCATGCCTTGCCGGCCGGTAGTGCGTTGGCGGTGGGACGCGAAGATTTTGCTCAAGCGGTCACGACGCTGATCAGCAACCATCCCAATATCGAGCTGATCCGCCAGGAGATCACCGAAATTCCCGACGGGCCGACGATCATGGCAACCGGGCCATTGACCAGCAGCGCCCTCGTCGAAAAGCTTCAGGCGCTCACCGGCCAGAAACATCTCTACTTCTATGATGCGATGGCGCCGATTGTCACCGCTGAAAGCGTTGATATGGCGGTTGCCTTCCGCCAAAGTCGCTATGACCGCGACAGCGCGCTGGGCCAGGAGGGGGGCGACTATATCAATTGTCCCTTTAACAAAGAAGAGTACGAAGCCTTTGTCAATGCGGTGGTAGCCGCACCCAAAATTGAACTAAAGGCACCAGACAAGGAGTTGGAGCGCTATTTTGAGGGTTGTATGCCGATTGAAGTGTTGGCCGGGCGTGGCGTGAATTCGCTAGCCTTTGGCCCTATGCGCCCAGTAGGTCTGCGCGACCCACGCACGGGTCGTCGACCCTATGCCGCTGTGCAATTGCGCCAGGACAATGTTGCCGGCACCCTCTATAACATGGTGGGCTTTCAGACCAATATTCGCTGGGGTGCGCAAGAGGAAGTGCTGCGTCTGATTCCAGGGTTAAAGGATGCCGAGTTTGTACGCATGGGACAGATGCACCGCAACACCTTTATCAACAGCCCAACCTTGCTGCAGCCAACGCTCCAATTCCGTGAGCGCAGCAATCTCTTCTTTGCCGGCCAGATCACCGGGACCGAAGGCTATGTGGGCAGTACCATGAGCGGGCTAATCGCCGGCATCAATATGGTGCGACTATTGCAAGGCGAGACGCTCTTGACCCTGCCGCCTGCCAGCATGATCGGCGCGCTCTTGCACTACATCACCCATGCCGACGCCGCAAATTTTCAGCCTATGAAGGCGACAATGGGTCTGTTGCCGGAACTGCCCAGTTGGATTCGGCACAAGCAACAGCGCTATAGCGCCTATGCCGAACGCGCCCGCGCCGACTTAGAAGCGTACCTGCATACGATGCGCTTTACCCGCACATACCAAGAAGCAGAGACCATGCTACCCCAATGGCCTGAACCCTTGTTAGCGGCGGCTTAGAATTTGTAGACAGATTTCGTACCTATCCAGCGAAGCTACGTCTCAAACCGACAAGCCGTAAACACGGATAGGAAAAAGCACGGATATTTCTATTTTATCCGTGCTTTTTCCTATCCGTGTTTACGGTTTAACTACTAGCGCTTTTCTACAATCTGTAGCTCAATATTGGTGTCAACTAGCTTTTGGTTTAGCGTCTCATTATCGCCAAAATAGGCGCGCTCATAGCTTTGCCCTTCAAAGTCACCCGTAAAGAGCCAGCGTTTGTTATAGGAGAGGAGCACCAACATGCCTGTGCGTACATCATGGCAGGTGTTGCCTTCGTAGACCGTAGTCCAGCCGCCGCCCTCTTCGATCTCCACCGTATGGGGGCCAGAGCAAGTAACCGCCACGGCCCGTTCATCATCCAATTCATAGACGCCATTAGCCTGGCCGGCGTCACGCCCTAGCCAGT
>Ga0163153_10009089_pt1 | contig 10112 bp, 9 predicted proteins | sample OliLakLV19MP6IB1_FD_148629 | JGI IMG/M metagenome (GOLD analysis project Ga0163153, IMG submission 148629) | Freshwater microbial mat bacterial communities from Lake Vanda, McMurdo Dry Valleys, Antarctica - Oligotrophic Lake LV.19.MP6.IB-1 | ecosystem: Environmental > Aquatic > Freshwater > Lake...
CCCGATACCTTCAACCTGTTGTACCTCGATCCTTCGCGGCGGCACCAGCAGAAAGGCAAAGTTTTTCAGTTGCAGGATTGCAGTCCCAACATATTGGAAATCAAAGAATTAGCATTTGAAAAAGCGTCGCGTATCCTGCTCAAAACCGCTCCCCTGCTGGATATCAGCCTGGCTGCCAGGCAATTGGAGCAGGTCAGCCGGATATGGGTAGTGGCTTCCGGCGACGAGTGCCGGGAGGTGCTTTATTTGCTGGAACGCTCCCCCACTCCATTTGAAAACATACCGGTACACGCCGTGCAACTCCAGAAAGACGGCGCCGCACAGGATTTCCGGTTTTCCTACGCTGAAGAGCAACAATCGGTCGTGGAATACGCGCTGCCACAGCAGTACCTCTACGAACCCAATCCGGCTATTTTAAAAGCGGGCGCATTTCGTTCTTTTGCCAGCCGGTTCGGGCTACAAAAATTACAGCAGCATACGCACCTGTATACATCCACTGCATTTGTACCGGGACTTCCGGCCCGCAGTTTTGCCATCGAGGCCGTCTGCAAATACGAACGCAAAGCCGTGGCGGCCTGTATTCCTTCCGGCAAAGCCAATATCACCACCCGGAATTTCCCGGAAAATGCAGAAGCAGTTCGGAAAAAATTAGGACTGGCTGATGGCGGAAATCATTACCTTTTTGCCCTGACGGATATGGAAGGCAGGAAGGTGGTGGTGGTTGGGAAAAAAGTTTAAAATTATTTGTTTTAAATATTGCATAGATTTGTTGGAAGTGTTTACTTTGTCCGCTCTTTAAGAAGAAGACCTAGGACAGACTACCCATTCTGTCAATTCACAGACTTATGGAAGGAGAGAAATAATAGGATTTTTACCCCAAACGCGATTATGATTTTCTAAACATCAAAATCATATTAACAATGAAAAAACAACTTATTGCAACATTAGTCGGCGGAATACTGCTTTTTGTATGGCAATTCTTATCCTGGGCTTTGCTCAATGTGCATGGCTCTGAATTTACCTACACAGCCAACCAGGACAAAATCATGGAAGTGCTGTCACAAAATCTGGAAGAAGGCCAATATATGCTGCCCACAGCACCACCCAACAGCACCCCAGAACAGCAGCAGGCCATCATGGAAAGTGCTACCGGCAAACCCTGGGCAACCATTTCTTACCACAAAAGTATGAATACTTCCATGGGGATGAATATGCTTCGAGGAATCGTGATTGATCTGATATCTGTCTTTTTACTGGTATGGCTGTTGTTGCAATCGGCCAATCTGCAATTCAAATCAGCCCTGCTTTCTTCCTTAGCGGTGGGTATCATCGGGTATCTGACGATACCCTATCTGAATACGATCTGGTTTGAAGAAAGTTCCATCGGGCATCTCGTCGATGCGGTAGTACAATGGGGATTGGTGGGCGCCTGGCTGGGCTGGTGGCTGACGAAGAAGTAAGAACCCTGTGTTTTGTGTTTCGTAACTTATGCGAATCATGGGTTAAAACCGGCTTTGGAGAACCCGAACCCGTCGTGCACCGAATTACATGTTAGGCTTCTCCGAAGCCGGTTCTAACCCATGATTCGCATAACTTATTGAAGTGAATGATCAGTGCAAGTAAGTAGGTGTGCAAGTCAAACAGTAAGCCACTGAAAAGCCTTATTGGATGGATGAACCGCCTAAAAGCGGGTACAGGTTGTGTGGCAGACCCGGAGTGTGCTCAGGAAGCCTGCTATGGGAATACACCAATTACCGCACGTACAGGTTGTTTTTGCTTGCCTCTTTTGTAAATATCGGGTAGCATGATCGTATCTCCTGTTTCGTTGACCGTCTCCAGGTCATACCGAAACACCACCGGGGTGCCCAATGGCGCGTGGTAGTAAAAGCACCAGGCATCGGCTTCTCCCAGTCCGATACAGCCATTGGAATACGCTCGTTCCAGGGTTTCGGGATTGGTTGTCGGATGGATCATTTGTCCGTACCGCATCCCGTCCAGTTCCACTTCTGTCCAGGGTATTTGTGGCATCAGGGTTCTCACCCCGTCGTCGCGTTTGGTGTGGGTAAACTTTTTTCCGTCTACCGGATTGGTAAAAACGGGGTATTTGTTGATCCTAATGACAGACCCATTGCCGGTTTTGGTGCGCAAGTCCACGGCATGTCCTGCTTCAGCCAGATAGCGCACCCTGTTCTGGCCAACCCTGACCGGAAATGAATACAGCACTTTTCCATATTCCAGAATACGAAGCCTGAATTCAGGGATATTTACATCAATTGTAGTGTTGTTGATTTTATCTATTAAGGAAAAAGCCGCGATAGAATCCGGGATAAACAAAGTATCGCCGCGGTGCAACACAATCATATCGGGCTGCAGGAGTACCGTATCGCCCAGCAGTTTCCGGCGATAATAATCCGTATTTTGAAGCGAGTCGATGATCCAGTCGTTGGCGCGAACCAGCAAGTGCTCACTTAAAGGATAAGGCACAAGCGTATCATAAGCAGCCACCATCTTATTCAGGAATTTGAAATAAGATTTGATAGATACATCTTCGGGTACCACCGTAAATAAGCGGTCAGGTGCCGTATCAATTAAAATCGCATCGGCATCTGTTGCGATGAAGGTACCTATCCGTTTCCCATCGCTGCGGTCATGCATATCACATGGAATAAACATGATAAATGCACACAAAAGCAAAATCAATACAGTCTTTTCACGCCGCATAATGCTCCATTTTAATCAGTTGATACATCAGGTGGAAGTAGGAACAACCGTGTGATGGCCGACACCCACACTACAACATTTTTCAGATTAGTGCCGAAAAGTACTACCAAACCCCTATTCGGCAACCATCGCCGAATAGGGGTTCGGCGGTACCTTGACCAGCAAATTGAAAAATGCCCAATAGTGTGGCCGACGCCTCACCACAAAAATAGTTTAAAAAAAGGAGTACTTTTTTTTAAGCGGGTCATCGATTCCATAAAACAGACCAATATCTCCTGTTTACTACCACAAAAAAGAGATTTCCCGGGCAAAATCACAGGCAACACGATTAATGTCATCCTTCCATCTGATCTGGATCATCAACCCAATATTTCCCGGCATCCCATCTTGCAGCGTTTTTTAACAACAACCATCCGGTAAGATGAAGATCATGCTTTTACTCATTCTGTTCAGTCTGACCCTCGCGGCGGGTTTCTTGCTGGCGTACCTGTGGGCAGCCCGCAACGGCCAGTTCGACGACGACTATACGCCATCGATCAGGATGCTCTTCGATGAAACAGAAGCGCCTCCGGCAGAGGACATATCCGACAACATTCAATCACCCGTAGATAAAAAATAATCAGCACAAAGCGAAGCATCTAATTCTCTGTTTATGAGCAACATACAACAATTTCAGTACGACAATCGGATTACACGGGCCTTCGGAACGGCCTCGTTTGTTTGGGGCTTGGTAGGGATGCTGGTAGGGGTCATTATTGCCCTTCAGCTCATTTATCCATCTTTCAACCTGGGGCCTTGGCTCACTTTTGGACGTTTGCGCCCGCTGCACACCAATGCAGTCATTTTTGCTTTCGTCGGCAATGGCATTTTTATGGGTGTCTATTATTCCCTCCAGCGCCTGGTGAAAGCCAGGATGTGGAATGACACCCTTTCCTGGGTGCATTTCTGGGGCTGGCAGGTGGTCATTCTTTGTGCAGCCTACACGCTGCCAATGGGCCTGACCACCAGCAGTGAATATGGAGAGCTGATCTGGCCGATCGACATCCTGATTACTTTGGTATGGGTGGTTTTCGGGATCAACATGTTCGGAACCATTCTTACCCGGCGCGAAAACCACTTATACGTGGCGATTTGGTTCTACATCGCTACCTGGGTGACGGTTGCGGTGCTACACATTGTGCGCAGTTTTGAATTGCCGGTTACTTTCACCCAAAGTTATCCCCTTTTTGCAGGGGTACAGGATGCACTTACGCAGTGGTGGTACGGCCACAATGCGGTAGCGTTTTTCCTGACGACGCCTTACCTCGGCATGATGTACTACTTCCTGCCCAAAGCCGCCAATCGCCCGGTTTATTCCTATAAACTTTCAATTATCCACTTCTGGGCGCTCATTTTCATTTATATCTGGGCCGGCCCGCACCACCTGTTGTATTCGTCCATGCCCGATTGGGTGCAATCGCTGGGAACGGTTTTCTCCATTATGTTGATAGCGCCGTCCTGGGGTGGTATGCTGAACGGTCTGCTGACCCTGCGCGGCGCCTGGGACCGCGTGCGCCAGGATCCTGTTTTGAAATTCATGGTGGTAGCCGTCACGGCATACGGTATGGCTACTTTTGAAGGGCCGATGCTCTCCATCAAGTCGCTGAATGCGATCAGCCACTTCACGGACTGGACGATTGCACACGTGCACGTCGGCGCATTGGGCTGGAATGGCTTCCTGACTTTTGGCGTACTCTACTGGCTGTGGCCGCGTATGTACCGCACCGAGTTATACTCTGTTAAGTTGGCCAACACACACTTCTGGATCGGTACCCTGGGTATTATAGTATATGCCGTTCCACTGTACTTTGCCGGCTGGACACAAGCGCTGATGTGGAAAGAATTCACACCGGAAGGCACGCTGGCATGGGGTAATTTCCTGGATACCGTCACTCAGATCATCCCCATGTACGCCATGCGCGCCGTGGGTGGCACCATGTTCTTCATCGGCACCATTCTGGGTGTTTACAACCTATATAAAACAGCACAAAAAGGTAATTTCTTAGCCAACGAAGATGCGCAAGCCCCCGCACGTGAACGCCAACTGGTAGCAAGCGATGGCGAGCACTGGCACCGCTGGATCGAAAGACGCCCCATGCAAATGTTGTTGTGGAGCACTGTCCTGATCGCTATTGGCGGTATTGTACAGATTATCCCTATGGTTTTCATTGAAAGCCAGGTTCCAAAAATATCGACGGTGAAACCGTACACACCCCTGGAACTGACAGGTCGCGATCTGTACATCAAAGAGGGTTGCGTGGGGTGTCACTCCCAACAGATCCGTCCGTTCAGAAGCGAAACAGAACGTTACGGAGAGTATTCAAAATCAGGCGAATACATCTACGACAGGCCTTTCCTCTGGGGCAGCAAACGCACCGGCCCCGATCTGATGCGGGAGGGTGGCAAGTACCCCGATAGCTGGCACTATAACCACATGCTGGATCCTACTACGATGTCGCCAGGGTCGATTATGCCTGCATATCCACACATGCTGGAAGATGCGTTAGACCTCAGCGATTTGCCGGCTAAAATCACCGCCCTGCGCAAACTCGGCACACCGTATCCTCGTGATTTTGAAAAATACGCCATTACAAATGCTCAGGAACAAGCCAAAAAAATAGCGGCCAACCTGGCAGCGCAAGGTGTAAAAGATCAGAATATGGAGGAAAAAGAGATTGTTGCAATTATAGCCTATTTGCAACGCCTTGGCACCGATATCAAAGTGCAGCCTGCATCGGAGAAGTAAAAGAGGGCATTTTGTATTGATCCCGACTACTTTTTCAGCAGCCGGGGTCAATACAGCGCTCCCATCGAATTATACCTAAATCAAGAAACATGTACAAATACATCCTTCAATCAGTCGATGGCATTCAGTGGTTTGGCATCATCACGCTGTTGCTCTTTTTCGGTACTTTCTGCGTGGTTTCCATCCGGGCTTTTATTTCCCAAAAAGAGGAAATGCAACGTATGGCAAATTTACCTTTAGAGGACTAGGGTTCTACCCTCATTTCGTGACTATCAATTTTTTTTGAAAAATGAAATCTATTAAATACCTGATCGCACTCCTGCTGCTGTTGATTACGGCGGAAGGATACAGCCAAACGATGCCGGCCCCCGTTCCTGCCACATCAGCCCAGGACTTACCCACCATTATGTCCTGGGTACTGGGTATCGTCAGCGCTGTACTGTTCATCGTTGCCATGATATACATCATTAAGGTCAACCAGTTTCTATACAAAAGAGTCATCACGCTGGAGGCTCAAAAAAGTGGCATGTTACTGCCGGCAGAGGCCGTGCCAGTTGCACAGCCGATCGGCGATGATTTCTGGATCCGCATGCGCAAAAAGTACTGGGAAGACCCCGTGCCGATTGAACAGGAATCCGACATTATGCTCCTACATGCCCACGACGGCATTTATGAATTAGACAATCGCCTGCCACCCTGGTGGATCAATATGTTCATCATTACCATCGTCTGGGCAGTAGGTTACATGTATTACTACCACTGGGGCGGAAACGGTCTGTCACAAAAAGAGGAATATCAGGAGGAAGTTGAAACTGCGAAAAAACAGATTGCCATTGCCTTGGCGGGTAAAGCTAACTCTGTCGACGAATCAAATGTGACGATTGTGTCGGAAAGCGGCCTTTTTGCAGAAGGTGAACTGATCTATAAAAACTCTTGCGCAGCCTGTCACGGGCAACTGGGAGAAGGCGGGGTCGGCCCTAATTTCGCCGATGACTACTGGATTCACGGCGGCGGCATCAAGGATCTCTTCAAAGTCATTAAATATGGCGTGCCTGAAAAAGGTATGATTTCCTGGCAAGCACAACTCAAACCCGCCGACATACAGAACGTGGCGAGTTATATTCTGAGCCTGCGCGGCACCAATCCGCCAAATCAGAAAGAAGCGCAGGGTACGCTGTGGACGGGAGATGCAGCGCCAGGTACAAGCGCAGTGAAGACGCCTGAAGCAGGAAAATAATCGACTATTAATAACATCCTTCTATTCATGGTTCTATTGGTCGGACGCCTTCCGCGTCCGGCCAATTTTATTAGACTTGTTGCGGTGATAATACGAATAATGGATTTCCACGGAGAAATCGGCGGGGTCGTAAGACCCACGTACTGAAAAAGTCATCGACAGCCATGATATTCATCATCTACTGACGTAAAAGGTCATCGGAGATTGCACCCTGAAATAACCTCCTGCAACATACTAATTGTGAAATTATGTCATCCGAATTCAAGCAACCTTTGATCGAAGATACCGAAGACTACCGCGATCATATCGCTACGGTCGATCAATCAGGCAAGCGGATATGGTTATATCCCAAGCGCCCCTCCGGGCGTTTTTATAATGCCCGCACCTGGGTGAGTTTTATTTTCCTGGCTTTTTTCCTGACCATGCCGTTTATCAAAGTCGACGGCGAACCGCTCCTGTTATTCAATGTTTTAGAGCGTAAATTTGTATTGTTCGGCCTGCTGTTTACACCACAGGATTTCCACCTGTTCGTATTAGCCATGCTGACGTTCCTGGTATTTATCATTTTGTTTACGGTCGTGTACGGGCGTCTATTTTGTGGATGGGTTTGCCCGCAAACGGTTTTTATGGAAATGTTTTTCCGCAAGATCGAATACTGGATCGAGGGAACCGCCGGCGAACAGCGCAAACTTGATAAAGCACCCTGGACGGCTGAAAAAATTCGCAAAAAAGGGCTTAAACACCTGATTTTTTTTAGTATTTCCGTTATTGTATCCAATTATTTCCTAGCCTATATCATTGGCATGGATCAGGTGCTGGCCATTATCCGCGAACCCGTCGGCCAAAACCTCGGCGGCTTCATGGCCATGCTTGTTTTCTCCGGCGTTTTTTACGGCGTTTTCGCCCGGCTCCGCGAACAGGTTTGTACGACGATTTGCCCCTATGGCCGTTTACAAAGTGTTTTACTGGTAAAAGATTCCGTTGTGGTGGCGTACGATTTTGTACGCGGCGAACCGCGCGGCAAATTGAAAAAAGGTGCGACAATCGCCGCTGCATCAGATGACCAGGCCATACATGCAGCATCTTCCGGCAACCCTGCCGATCAAATCAGGGGAGCCGTAGGGAGCGCCTCTTCGGATATTAAACGCCCTGCATTGGCAAAAGGCGACTGTATCGACTGCAATCTATGTGTTGCTGTGTGTCCGACCGGTATCGACATCCGCAACGGCACTCAATTGGAATGTACCAACTGCACAGCCTGTATAGACGCCTGCGATGAAGTGATGGTCAAGATTGACAAGCCGAAGGGTTTGATCCGTTACGATTCCATGACGGGTATCGAATCGGGTATCCGAAAAATATTTACGCCCCGCGTGTATGCCTATTCTGCTATATTGCTCGTACTACTGGCCCTGGATGTTTTCCTGCTGGCGCGGCAGGGCGTTGTAGAATCCATTATTCTCCGTTCGCCCGGACAACTGTATCAAACGAAGGACGAGACGCACCTGACCAACTTGTACACGTTTATTTTGATCAATAAATCAAAGAAAGAATTGCCGGTACACCTGGAAATGGCGACGCCCAATACGCACATAACATTGGTTGGAAAAGAGCAGAAATTCATTCCCAAAAGTGGCAAGATTGAGGGCGCTTTTTTTGTGGAAATGCCGATGGATGTGCTGCAAGGCCGCAAAACACCTATCCAGATCAATATTATTTCCGATGGTAAAAAAATAGATGAAGTGGTTACCAATTTCATGGGACCGGGGAAGTAGAATGGCAAAAGACAATCATACCAATAAAGAACAATTCAAATCACATTCAACATACGCTTGGCATATGAAATTTAACTGGGGTACAGGCATTGCACTTGTTTATGCCGCTTTTGCAATCACCATGGTCGGCATGGTCATCGCTTCGAGCAGCCACGATCCGGGATTAGTACAGAAGGATTACTACAATCTTGATCTGAACTACCAGGCGCGTATGGATGGAAAACAAAACACCGGCCAATTGGCAATACAGCCTGCTGTGCGGTTTGACAAAGAAGGAAAGTCGGTTGAGGTGCGTTTACCGGTGAATATGACAGCCGCTTCAGGTACTGCCCGCTGCTACCGTTCCGCTACTACAGGCGAAGATTTTACAAGCAAAATCGAACAAAGTAATACGCTGAGCATACCAGCCGACAAGATGACGCCCGGTCGTTGGCACATCGAGCTGGACTGGGAGTCGGATGGGAAGACTTATTATTATGAAACAACCTTTATCGTCACCAACGCCTGATTGTCAAGCATGCTAACCCCGTTGTTGCTCGGACTGGCAGGCAGCCTGCACTGTGTCGGTATGTGCGGCCCGCTGATGCTGGCCATACCGCTGCCATCCTCAGAGCGCCGGGCTGTGCTCCTGCAAATGCTGGTGTACCATTCCGGTCGCATTCTGACGTATGCAGCATTGGGGTTGCTTTTCGGTTTGCTTGGCAAAGGCATGGCAATTGCGGGATTTCAACAGGTCTTATCCCTTGCAGCCGGTTCTTTTATCATAGCAATGGCTTTCGTGGCCTGGCGTTTTGAGCAGTTGGTCACGGCATTGCCCGGTTTCGGTGCATTTACCCGCTCCATACAACAACGGATGGGACATTTGATTCATAATCATCCCGGTAGCGCCACTTTTTCATTGGGTCTGCTGAACGGTCTGCTTCCCTGTGGAATGGTTTATGCGGCTTTGGCCGGTGCTATTTCCACAACAAATAGTATGGAAGGAGGCATTTTTATGGCAATATTCGGAATAGGGACTTTGCCGCTGCTACTAACTGCTACAGTGTTGGGACGTTCGTTCAGCTCATCCATCCGTAGGAAAATAAGAATCGTGCAACCTATACTGCTTACCTTTGCGGGATTGTTGCTGATTCAGCGCGGGCTGCAACTGGATATTTCTCTGTTTGAATCGGCCGTGCCCAAAGCCGGATACGAGTGCCATTAAAGAAAATGTCTTCTCCACTATCACTTATCGCTGAACATCCGGGTAAAAACGCAGGTATTACGTTGTGCCTCAAGCGCGACGACCTGTTGCATCCTTCCATACAGGGGAATAAATGGCGCAAGCTCGAACCGATCATTCGTTTGTTGCAGCAGGGAAAATTCGAGGGCATATTGACGTTTGGCGGCCCTTTTTCCAACCACATTCACGCCGTGGCAGCAGCAGGAAAAGCATTCCACTTTCCAACGGTATCTGTTATTCGCGGATTGTCTGCGGATATGTCTAATCCTACGATGGCTTATACGCATGCTTGTGGCATGCAGTTAATTCCAGTAACCAAAAAGGACTATGACGCCGGAGCAGGTAGTACAGTTATTCAGCAGATTTTATCGG
>Ga0163153_10009093_pt1 | contig 10104 bp, 6 predicted proteins | sample OliLakLV19MP6IB1_FD_148629 | JGI IMG/M metagenome (GOLD analysis project Ga0163153, IMG submission 148629) | Freshwater microbial mat bacterial communities from Lake Vanda, McMurdo Dry Valleys, Antarctica - Oligotrophic Lake LV.19.MP6.IB-1 | ecosystem: Environmental > Aquatic > Freshwater > Lake...
GCTCCACCAGGGCCACCACCGCGTCCGGGCCAGTGGCATATACCTTCAGGATTTCGTCACGGGTTAGCATATGCCTGACTTATAGCATGTCTCGTGCCTAACAGGGCTGAGCAGTTACCCGATCCAGAACATCCTGTTTGGTATGAGCCAGTAATCGCGGTATACCTCGCCCCGTTCATGTAACAACTCCCTAGCTAGAGTGCTGAGACGGTCATCTATGGACTCCCTGCCCAGGAATCCTTCTAGGTACTCTATGTAAGCGGGCGCTTCGATATCCCGCATCTTTGCCTCTCTAGTCATCAGTGTAGTAAACCTCATTCACACGCTGGCTTTGCGCAAAGATGGGATGCTACTGAGTATCCTCGACCTGCCTGTTTGCTTTTTTCCTTCGGATCCAATCAGCCGGCAACTTCCCATAAAGTGGGCAACCTTGTCCGTGTTCGAGTCCGGCAAATCGGCTGCTGGTGGCCGAACCCCTTTGATGAGGACAGCCAATCCCAGTAGATTTAGTTGGTGCCTCGATACGTGGGGTATTGCACTTATGGTCGATGAAGCAGTTAGGGCCCATATGCCCTCCGGCTTTGCCTGCAGTCTATCAGTCACGAGACTGCCCAGAAGCTTTTGCTTCGCTCGTTCTGATGTGTGGGAGGCAGAGATTACATCCTCTTTCAGCGTGGCTGAAAAGTCTGGATCGGCCAGGATGCTACTGAAATCAGCGACTTCCTTTGCTTGGACAGCCGGAATGTTCTTTTCGAGTTGGTCAACTCGATAGGCTAGGTCAGACAAGAAGAGCATTGCATTTTCTTCGGCTTTTGCGAGTGCTTCGGTTGGGTGATCCTGAAAATACCGGGGATTAGCAGTCCATCATTTAGCCAACGCTCGGCATCTTCCATTTCTTCCTACCACGCGTTTCAAAACTTGGCGACCATCCGGCCGCCAATCGCCAATTGGCTAGATCGTGTCAGCAGTCTGCGCGGCTGATACCAGCGCATTCGCCAGCACCTCCTCGATAGTTTGCACTGGCGTGAGCTTAATGCCTTCCAGCATATATGCCGGCAGGCTCTGCGCCTCTTTGACGTTTTCCGCGGGCAGGATGACTTCCTTGACGCCAGCCTCAAATGCCGCACGCACCTTCTGCTGAATCCCACCCACAGGCAAGACCTTGCCCATGATGGTAATCTCGCCTGTCAGAGCCACGTCGTGCCGGACAGGGATATTTTTGAGCGCTGAGACAATACCGGTCACAATGGTGACGCCGGCTGAGGGGCCTTCCTTTGGCACACCCATATAGGTAGCCAGGATTGCAATGTCGAAATTTTCACGCCACTCTGCAGAAATTCCCAAGGCAACGTGCTCCGCACGGATATACTGCGCCGCCGCTTCAATGCTCTCGCGCATGACGCGCTGGATCGATCCGAGTGGAACTATGCGGCCCCCGCCCTTTGTGGCCTGCATTTCAAAGCGAAGGAGGCAGCCATGATCCTCTGAGACGGCGAGGCCCATAATCTCACCAACGGCCGGCGCAGTTGGCAAATTCACCTTCTGGACCCGGCCAGCGTCGGGTAGGGTAGGGGTGACCACTTTTTCCGACGGCACGAGGCGGGCGCCTAACTTGACTCGATCATATTCACCCGGCGCAATCAGGTGTAGCTGCTCGCGAACACGCTGGCGTAGCTCGCAAGCCAATGTCAAGACTTCCTCGAGTTCCTGATCGGTCACTCGGCCATCTGGGTAAAGCAGCTTGAGCAGGCCGGATAGGCTCTTCATAATCGCACGCTGATCGCGGCCGGATAGGCCGCCTTGAGTCCTGGCAGCGTCAACCAATTCGAAGCGTTGGCGCACCGGGCCGAGCACCTCCGTCCGCCGCAACTCGTGCAAGATCTCGCAGAAATAATCAGTAATGAAGCCGTAATCCTTGGCGTAGCTGTCCGGTCGCAGCTTGGGGATTTCCCAACCGGGCAGGTAGCCGTGAACTCGGTCGAGGAAGGCGATAACTTGCAAGAAGTCCGGCAGGGGCTCAAACAGGTGATAGTACTTCTCGTGGGGCAGCTTGCCCTGCACGTCAATATTGCCTACAAAAACCAGGCTGGCGAAAGCCAAGATTTCCTTCTTGCCGCGGCTGAATTTGGCATCCTGCATGTAACCTTGCATGATGCTGACTAACGCCTTGGGGTCGGTGAAGTCCGTATTCGCGATCTCGTCGAAAACGACCGCATCCCGTGTGCCAACTTCGCCCATGCGCCCAGTGTTCAGGTTGATGAATAGCTGCGCTGGCGTGGCCTTGCCGCCCGAGATCACCCTGGCGTAGTAGGAAATGTTGCGGTACAGGTAGGTCTTGCCGGTCTCGCGCGGCGCGAGTTCGACGGTGTTGTAATTGGTCTCAACCAATGGGATACAGCGGCATAGGTAAAGCAGCTTTTCCCGGTGCGTCATCGGGCTTGGGTCGAGGCCGCACGTGTTGACCAGAATGTCGATCCATTCCTCTGACGTGAACTGAGCCCGCTTGGAGACGAATTCCTCCAGATTGATGATGGTGACCTGAAAGGGCGTGAAAGCCGTCACCGTGAAGGGGCGGATTTTCTTGTTGTAGACCTGGGTTTCGTCGTAGGTCAGCTCAATGGTGCCCCACATACCGCCGGAAAGCAACATGGGATATTGGCGAACGACGCCCTCTGGAATATTTACGAAGTTTTCATTGATGGCATCTATTGAGGCCCAATACTTGTCCTCCGTTTCGACCAGGCGCGCCTCCAGGTTGGCGATGACCGAGTGACGGCGGTTTTCGCGGATGAAATGCCGGATTTTCTCAGCCTCGGCGCCATGCACAAAGTTCTCTTTTAGGCGGCGGACTACCTTGTCCATGTCCTCGCTAAAGGTCTCTTCCGAGCAGTAGTTGTCAATCAAATACTCCAGCACATACCGCGGAAACTCGTCCACGCCCGTATTGATGGTGTGAGCTTTGTTGACGACTTTGCCTCGGAAGACATCCTTCAACTTCGAGTTCATGAGTACCATAAACCTTTCACCAGGCGCACTGGCGTTGGTGACCAGAGTGCTGATTCAAGCGGAGAGTGCAGTCATTATTTCTTGGTCTTACGTCCCCTGGTTGTTTTTTTGGCACTATCGCCCCCCGCTACGCGCCCGAGCATCCTTACACACACCTGGTAATCCTCTTCTACGCCTACCTGCACAGCTTCCGGCAGGCTATCAAGGTCGAAGCCACCCTTTTCGTACAACAATCTTCCTTGTTCGTAGAGGCCCGTGCGCTTGCAATGCCGAACCCAGTCGGCAAGAGTGGGGTCATTGGGGCGTTCCCGAGCCGGAACGGCTAGGCCCTGCACCAAGAAAGCTATAAAGCGTCGTATGCGACGATTGGTGCCAGCCTCGCGGCCACGTGCCTTGACCTCTTCCTCATCTTCGTCTGAGGCAAGGCGGTAGGTGCCTTCAGCAGTCTTGTATAGGTAGTCCATGAGCCAGTCTTGAAGCTGTCGTCGCGGCTTGTCTTTGACGGCGTACAGGTAATGCTCAAAGATGTCTGAGTAATGTACGCCATCAGAATCAGGATTCTTCTTTAGCCAAGGAGTAATGAAGTCTTTGACGCTTTTTGCCGCGACCTGCTCAAGCCGTTCCTCCGCCTCATCGACGGCCTTCTCGGCCACTTCTTTCAAAAACCAACGCGTCTTGTCGTCGGCGGCGGGTTCGGCGATGCGCCCAAGTAGGGCATCGAAGTCGTGGACTTCCATCTCGCCAACTCGAACCATTCGGCCGACCACTTCATCGTAAACCTTGTCCTTGGAAATGCCAGGATGCGCGCTCAGGTAATCTTGAATAATGCGGAGCGCCGTCTCGGTGAATGTCCGTCTGTCTTCACTTGCAAAGGCAGGCGAGCTTGGGAGCAGGTCGTCAACCTTCGGTTTCATAAAGTTGATGACAAGGTCTCTCTTTTGGACATTGTCAGAAGTTCGTTGCTTGTGACTCTTTTGAGTAACTTCTATATACAAGACGTCGATATCCTTGTCTGCAACGATGAAGCCTGCCTCGGCCATAATGTCTTGTACCAATTCCCAAGTGCCACCTGAGCTGTCATGATAACAGAGCGACAAGTATCTTCCTGGTTTCAAGACGCGAAAACATTCTTGGAACGAAAGGAGCATGCTGTCACGCCACTCTGGCATGCCAATCCCCCGACTTTCGCTGACAATGATTTCGTCTTTCCAGTAAGACGTGTCAAATCCCAAGAAGTGTTCCCACACAAAATTTGCTTCTGCAAACTGCACCTTTCCGGAGTAAGGCGGATCCGTGAAGATGTAGTCGATACTGTTAGTTGGAATGTCAAGGCGCCGCGCATCGCTTGTGGAAATGCAGATCTCGTATTTGGCGATTGAATTGTGCGCCGATTCGATTCCCTTGATTGCTTGGTCAACTTTGTAATCAAGTAGATTGAGGGGGAAGACCTCTCGCATTATTGGGGGACAATAGTATGTTCCTGATTGTATGTTCCGTGTTTCCTCCTTATACATTTTCGAAGCTGTAAGAACAATACCTTCGAGACAAAAGAGAAGAAATCCTTGTACATCATCATCGCGTCGGCGAATTTCGTCTTGGAGGGTCACCAAGAACGTTAGCGCGCGCGACGTAAAAATAGATGAAACGGAAGTGAGTCCCTGGTTTCGAGGTTGGCGTGTAATCGTCCCGATTGGAAATTCCGCATCGATGTAGCCGTTGGGAAGGACTTTTTGCTCAAAGTATTGCAGCGCCCGTTTGGAATCTTCTTGAAACACGCCATTTGGATCGCTGAAAATATCGCGACTTCCTCGCCTTTCGCGATCACTCGTGTAGGTTATTCGAACAGGTATCATGCCTCGAAATTCGGGCGAAGACGGAACCGGCTCATAGCAAAACGGGCATGTTGATCGAGCGTGTACAAAACTCTTTGCCCCGGGTTGCAAATCTGGCTCTGCAAGTGGATATTGCCTCAAGCACTTTATGCATAGTATGGTCTGGGACCAAGTTGTATATCCCATCCTAGCTGACGCGCCCTGTCTGTCGACCGTTGCATACATGTGCCCTAGTTGGGCCACAACCTGTTTCTTGATTTCCTCGTAAGCTTGGAGCACCCTTCTTGTGTTGACAGGTGTACAGTAGTTCTTTGTTATGAATGTCGCCGCTGGGCTCCGATCGATGGCAACCGCCTTGCGTCCTTCAATGAGTGCGGCCAATGCGGTTCCCCCCGAGCCGCAGAACGAATCGAGCACCAAGTCACCAGGATGTGAAAAGTGGCGAATATACTGGCGAATTGCGTCGTGGGGCTTTTTTGACCAATACGTGTGCATATTGTAGATAGCCGTCGCCTTGGTAGTCTCGATCGGCTTGTCGAAAGCGGGGACATTGTAATTATCTGTAGCAGGATCAAACGGGTGTTCTTTGATGTGTGCCGTGACGAAGGTCCGAAGATTGGGGTTAGGCTTGTCGCCGGAGTAATAGCCTTCTGGCATCATGGGCACGGCGGAATTGAAATAGCCAATCTGATTTGATGAAGCAGCTTTCTTCTGTGCCATAACGTTGTCCCGGGTGTCCGTAGCAGTTATTCAAGTGCCATTGGTGCAATTGTCGCGCATGGAACAGGACGGGCTAAAGTCCCGACGTTGCCGCGCAATTACATAAAGGCTGGCCTCAACGAACGCGCAGCTCGACATTGCATTACCTATATTTTAGTTCCGGCCCTCCAAAGTTTTACATATTGCTCATTAACAAATTGTGGTATTTCAACCACCAAGTCGTATACCATGCCGGGATTGCTCACGAAGTCGCGCACCGTAAATTTGCCCGACGGGCTGAGCGAAGCATATTGGGGAAGCTCATTATCCATGGAGTCGCTCGACAAATGGATCAAGTTATTCCTTACTGCTTTCAGTACACCATCGACATCGGGGGGTAGGTCTGTCGAAGTGATAAGACCTTCATCTACGCGGGCGATATTCAGTGCAGATCCAAGACCGCCAATGTTCTTGGGTTGGGCAGCTTTTTCAATTTGTGCTGTCGACCAATGGTCAATGAGATAACGGGGCGCTTTGATGTGCAAGTCAACTCTCTTATTGGAGGGGTGGATTTCGCGGCGAATGGCTATTTCAATCGGCACAGCTCCAGAGGCAGCCACAGCCAGGTTTCCGGCTGGCTCAAGTAGATGATCCACGAAATCGACTGCATAACCGTTGCCACTAACGTTCACCTTGGCGACCGTGTATTCGTATATGTCAACCTTGTTTGCGGATGGGTTGAATACATAGCCTCTGGTGGACAAAATATCCCGGAGAGTAGCTTCGACCGCAATTGATAGTAAAGCCAGCGCTGTCGAATAGTTCTTTTGCCTATAGAGTGACATTCCACTACTGAGGTATTGCACAACTTGCCATGGCACCACCGGGCCCCAATCACTCTTATACACAACGACTACTACTGGTCTGGTTATCGGTCCCGCATCTGTTCCGCCTAAAATCTGCCACTCGATTCCCCAACTGCAGTCATCAATTAGCCGTATGCCAAGCCCATCCTTGAATCCGCTAGCCACCAAATTAAGTACACGATCGGCTAGCACATCCAGTCCTTGGTTCTTTAGCTGCGTGTATATCTCTTCAACAAGGTCAAAGAACAATCCCTGTCGTTTGAGAACTGTTTGGTATCTATCAAGTAGTCCCTCAATCTCCTGATGCTTTTTCGCATTTTCTGGCGAGGAAGTCGGCACTTCAAACGCGAATCCGCGTCTGCGTGCCACATCACGCATCGCTTCGAAAATGAGACTGTCAAGTGCTAACAATTGATGGAGTTGATGATAGAGCGGGACTGTAATAGTTGAATGAAGTTGCGACTGCAGGGGGTTCATTGTACTTCTCCCCCCTCATGAAGTTTCTCGAGGATTTCTTGCAGGTTGTTTCTGGCATCCTCGAGACTCAGCTGGAGCTCGGTAACCTGAGATTCGGAAACTTCGATTCTATACTGAGCAGCTCGAACGGCATTCACGATGCGGCGTTGTTCAGATATTGCCGGCACGGGGATCACGAGATCAGACAAGGATGCAATCGATAGTTGAACCAAAACTGAACCAGTCGTACGTTCCAGGTACTGCCGTTTTGCAAATTCGCTGTTCAGGACCACAGCCAAATACGCAGGCAGTACCCGAGATGGGTCTGCCCGCACTACAATGATATTTCTACTAACATATGTTCCCGCCAACTCTGGCCCGACCAACGCAGCGTGTCCCCGATATTGTCCTACAGCATGTATAACAATATCGTCTCGTTGGGCAGTAACCGGCTTCCGGGTCAATCGCTCCTTGGTTGTTCGGTCGAGTTTCCCGGGGTCGATATGGAGCATCCGAACCGCACTTGGGCCAATGACTTGAAGGTCACCTTTTTGGTCCAAGGTTAGTGGCGACCCCTTAAAGAGATTTGACACCATCCAAAGCTCGAGCGTAGGCACCGTGGAAACAAGCTCGAGTTGCCTCGTTGGATCATGTCGATCCACAGACCACGAGTTGTCGCGTAGCTCATTGCTTGATACACTCCAGAAACCGCTTCCTTTGGGGTTGTGCAAGTGGTGAACATGATTACCGAAGGCCTCTATAAGCTCGGCGACTTTTTCGGTATGAACCGTGCTCGCTGAAAAGTCGGGCCCGTTGTCTTCACCGATATTTCTGATGCGCGCCATCAGAATCTGATAATCAGTTCGCACTGCGACCTTGTCCAGGACAAGGATGCTCGCCTTTATGCTCGATCCCGGCACGTATTGATCGAGGCTAATTACTGCAATCAATTTATTAGAACTCAACAGGTCCCCACGGAACTCGCGACGGCTCTCATCAAATAGAAACCCCTCTGGTACAATCGCAACTACACGTCCCTCAGGTTGGACCCATTCGACTGCACGCTGCAGATAGATGTCTTCATTCCGCTTGGACGAGCCCGTTGCATTACGTCCAAAAGGCGGTGCCACTAGTACACGACTCGGCGCCACCCTCATCCAAGTAAAAATACTTTTGCCTTCATCAATATCCAGTTCTTGGACTACCGTTCCTGTTTCGAGCCCAAGGGTGAGACGCTTTGTTTTGTCCCAAATGTATGACGTTGAATTGGATGTGATACTCCATGCCTCAACGGTCGGATCGAGCGAGCTCAGTGCAGCGATGCCATCGCCGAAATTGCTATAAATATCCAACACGGTACTATTGGGCACGGGCTGTGCAAGCTGGGCCATGATTGACGATAGCCAATTGGGCAGTCGAAATATGCTCTGGCGCGCTGCGACAACACTAGCTTGGATGAATTCGTCAGCAGCCGCCATTAGCGCAGCGGAAGCACAGTCAACCAGCCGAAGACTGTCCAAGACTTTGACTGCCTCGGTGAAAAATGCTGGTTTAGGTTCGATTTGTGCAATTTCAGAATGCTCAAAGAACCGCCGCAGTTGCAAGCGGGTCGAAGATCCAGTTGACAAGAGGTGCTCTAGGGTTGCATTTCCCTTTTCCCATAACAAGCGCGCATACACGGCTATTCCAACATTGAGTGCAACCTCATGCGGAGGCAGTTGTGTGCGACCTATGTCGGCCAACTGAAAGAATAGGCGAGCAATCGACGCTCGTTCATCTCCATCTGTGTCCTGATCGCTACTGGCTTGTGCGGGGAGCACAGGGTATTGAAGTAACTCTGGTCTTCCATTGCTGCCTGTTTGAAACCATAGAATCCTACTGCCGTTGAAGACAGCAAAAAATGGGGCATTAAGTGCTTTCGAGAATGATTGTGCTTGCCTGATTGCTGGGTGAAACCGCAATTGCTGTTCTGTGGTTTCTGATGGGAAATTCGCACCAGTCTTTAGTTCAAATACGATATTGGGTTTCCCGCCCTCATACACGACTAGATCTGCTTCCTGTCCATATTCAGTTTTGACTACTCTGCCCATAGCTGAGCGCGCATAGCCAAGATTGGCTAGTTGAAGTTCCAAACTCTGATATAAGTCTGATTCGCTATTCATATCGAAATCGGTCCCCAGATATTCATCGCCAAAGGGCAAACGTTTATCCCCGAATGCTCTTAGGTGTTAGTCCAAGGATATTGCCCAGATTCCCCACGCGCCGGACGATTCGGTCAGAGTTGAGCTGAACTTTGAACGAGAAGACTCGCGTCTTGCGCAGGGTGCGGCGGCCGTCGCGATAGCTGGCCGTGACCGTCAGTAGCCGCTCCAGCTCACCGGCGCGGCGTTCATCGGCCGTGGCCTCGTCTTCAGCTGGCTTCACCCGGAGTTCGGCCTCGACGCCTGCGGCCGTAGCTAAGAGAACCTGCTGCGAGAGGACCGTGGCCTTGGCCGGCTCATCTGGCTGATCTGGTGCGTTGCTTGAGCGGGGTGGGGCGCTGTACATGGCTTCGACCTGCACGCGTACGTCGTCAATATCCTGTCCAGTAGTTCGGCGCAGATTAAAATGATAAATTGCTTCTTCGCCCTCAACGATTAGGCCGGGTCCAGCGATGTCACTGAGTATAACTAGGCCTTCTGGCTGTGGTTGGACGCGCAGCACCACCATTGGAATCATTAGTTCCTGAATCGAGATTCCGCCATGTGAGTACGCGTCCGGCCGAAATTGGGCATTAGGCCGTGCCAGAGCATAGCCAACTTTAGGGAAGATGAGCGACGCGTATGTCCGATCCTGAGTTTCGCCGGAGCGGACCGCCGAAATCTTCTTCGGCATGCGCAGGTCGGCAACCGAAAACTCGTAGACATTGTCGCGCACTTTCGCCGGCGCTCCGCCTTCGCTCAGAGTTTTTCGTAGCCAGGCGTTCTGGTATGAACAATCGTCTGGTTGGTTGAGCCAGCTCATCTCGACGCGCAGAATGTCTCGGTGAATGCGCCCGAAGCCGTGATCCGCAGTAACAAACACTTTGGTTCCAGGCTCTAATTTGCGTAGTATAGCCATGACCTCAGTGTCCAAAACATTCTTTACCGACTGCTCGTAGACAAACGCCAGCGGGCGTGAAGGAACCTGGCGCTTATCGGGCAAAGTTTTCAGAGTGATCCGGTGCAGCTCTTTGTCGCATAACTCGAATATGTATACATCCAGGT
>Ga0163153_10009094_pt1 | contig 10104 bp, 9 predicted proteins | sample OliLakLV19MP6IB1_FD_148629 | JGI IMG/M metagenome (GOLD analysis project Ga0163153, IMG submission 148629) | Freshwater microbial mat bacterial communities from Lake Vanda, McMurdo Dry Valleys, Antarctica - Oligotrophic Lake LV.19.MP6.IB-1 | ecosystem: Environmental > Aquatic > Freshwater > Lake...
CCATGATCCGGTGCCGCCGGCGCGTCAGTCCGCCACCGCACCCTCGAAGGCCAGCGATTCGACCTCCATCGAGCCCCCGCCGGCCGACTGATAGAGCTGGAGCACGAAACCGATCGGACCCTCGGGCAGCACCTGATCGCGCTCGACCGACGAGCCGTTGCAGAACAGGCCGAGGCGACGACGTTCATCGACCACCATCTCAAACTTGACCGCCTGGCCGAGATCGAGCGTCGGCGTCGACTGCGGACCGGGGGTGAAGTTCCCATTGTCGGTGACCAAGGGGCCGATCGAGACCAGCTTGGCCAGGCGCAGATTGACCGCGATCCGGCGATAGTGGTCGCCGGCGTTGATGCCGACCAGGGCGACCTGCTGCTCGCGGACAAGGCGGATGCGCGCCTCGATGCGCAGCGGCGGATTGAGCCGGCCCTTCCAGCGTAACGTGGGCAAGCCCTGCTCGCGGTTGTCGCCCTTGGGCACGACCTGATCGCTGCGCCAGAGCATGCCGAATTCGCCGGCCTGGGCGCCGACGCCGACGAAGTCGGCGAAGAGACTGGTGTCTCCGGGCATGAAGTCATAGCCGATCTGCAGCCGACCCGCCGCCGGGCGCGAGACGCGGGCGACCAACGGCAACGACTTGCGATGCTTCTCCAGGGTCAGCACCGCGCGCGCCAGCGGGTCGTCCTCGTTCTTGCGGAACTCGGTGACAGCCTCGGAGGGGCTCCACATGAAGAGGAAGGCGCCAAGGATGCTGGCGCGGTCGCGCTTGACGTCGGCGGGCACCTGTTCGAGCGCCTGTTCGAGCAGTTCGCGGTAGTTGAGGGCCAGCCCCTGGCGATCGAGGCGCACCGTGGTCGCGCCGCTCTTGGCCTGGACATCCTTCTCGGTGAGGCCGACCAGGGCGACCTTGCGCACCTCGCGGTTGATGCGCAGCGTCGCGCCCGGCGTCCGCGCGCGGACGTGGTTGCGCAGCAGGGTCTCGCCCTTCTGGGCGAAGCCGGCGAGCTCGACGAGGCTGCGCGCCTGTTCCTGCGATTCGGGAGTGGGGAAGCCGTCGGCCACCGCCAGCACCTGGGCCTTGACCTCGTCATAGCGCGCCGAGTAGCGCAGTTGTTCGAGCGCCTCGGCCAGGGCAGTCCAGCGTGGGCCGACCTCGGCCGCGCGTGCGGTGGCGGCGGCGGCGGTAGCGAGCTGCTGCTGGCGCGCGATGCGCGCCGCGTCGAGCTCCTTGCGCTGGGCGTCGGCCAGCGGTGCGGCGGCGATCTCGGCGACCAGCGCGTCGAGTCCGCCGGCGTCGTTGGCAGCGGCGATGCGGGCGGAGAAGCGTTTGACCAGGGCGGCGGCCCCCTCGTCGATCCGCCGGCCGAGGTCGTCGACGCGCGCGGCGAGCGCGGCCGGCGGAGCGCCGAACGCGGTCAGTTCGCTGCGCGCCTGGGCGAGATTGCCGGCGGCGATGTGGACCTCGATCGCGGCGAGACGCGCGCCCTGGGTCGACTCGGCCGCTTGCCGGGCCTGGCTCTTCGCCTGCTGTTCGCGACGGGCGCGCTCGCCGGAATAGATCTCGCGCACCGCGGCCGACAGGCCCGGAGCCACCAGGGCGGCATCGAGCTTGGCGATCGCGAGAGCGGGATCGCCGGGCAGGTCGGCGACCGCGGCGCGGGCCCGGGCGATGGCGGGATCCTCGGACCCGGCCGGCGCGACCGGATCGGTCGGACGCGGGGGCGCGGGGGCGACGCTGCCGCCGCCACTGCTCAGGGCGAGACCGCCGACCACCAGCAGGGCGACCACGATGCCGACGCCGACCATCGCCTTGCGCATGGCGGGCGGCATGCCCGGGTCGGCGGGTCCGCCGTCCACCTGCCGGGCGGTCACCACGCGGCCCCGGCGCGAGATGCCGGCGGTCTCGCCGGCGATCGCGGCCTTGACCGCGGCGCGCATGTCGGTGGCGCTGGCGAAGCGCGCGGTCGCGTCCTTGGCCATCAGTTGCATGCACAGGCTGCGCCAGCCCTCGGCGAGATCAGCGACGATCTCGCGCGGATCGGGCACCGGATTGAGGACGTGCGCCTTCATCAGCGCCTTGCCATCGGTCGCGGTGTACGGCGCCCGGCCGGTGAGCATGTGGAAGAGGGTCGCGCCAAGGCTGTACTGGTCGCTGGCGTGGCCGGTTGCCAAACCGCGTGCCTGCTCGGGCGACATGTACATCGGCGTGCCCATCACCTTGCGCGCGTTGGGGTCGGGATTGATTTCGCCCTCGTCGCTGCCGACCTGCTGGGCCAGGCCGAGGTCGGCCAGCTTCACCACGCCGGTCGAAGTGATCATGATGTTGTCGGGCTTGATGTCGCGATGGACGACACCCTGGGCCTCGGCGTAGACCAGCGCCTCGGCCATCGCCAACATGACCTGGCCGGTCAACGCCAGCGGACAGGCGCCCTGGCGGACGATGACGTCCTTGATGGTTTCGCCGTCGACGAACTCCATCGAGAAGTAGTCGATCTCCTCGCCGGCCAGGGTGGTGCGGCCGACGTCGTGCACGGCGATGATATTGGGATGGTTCAGCCGGCCGGCGGCGCGGGCCTCGTCGATGAACTGCTGGGCGAAGCTGGGATCGCGCTTGGCGAGCTTGGCGGACAGCACCTTGAGCGCGACGATGCGGTCCATGCTCATCTGGCGGGCGCGATAGACCTCGCCCATGCCGCCCTTGCCGACCATCTCAAGCACTTCGTAACCGGCGATCTGCTGCTGCGGCTTGAACTGGGGCGACATGGACCGGCCAGGGTGGATCGGCCCTGCGCCCAGGCAAGCGCGTCCTCGGCGTGGAGCGACCCGGTGGCAGCGACGCCGCAGGTCGCCGAACCTTCCGCGCGGCGCCCGGGGTGGCGTTGAGCCCGCGGCCCCGCTCATAGGATGAAGCCATGCCCCGCCGCGTCACCCTTGTCGGCTACCGCGCCTCGGGGAAATCCACAGCCGGCCGACTTGCCGCCGAACGCCTGGGCTGGGCATTCGTCGATGCCGATCGCGTGCTCGAGACCCGCATCGGCGTCATTTCCGCCTATTTCGCCGCCCACGGCGAGGCGGCCTTCCGCGAGCGCGAAGCCGAACTGCTCGGTGAACTGCTGGCGCGTGGCGACGCGCTGGTCCTGGCCACCGGGGGCGGGGTGGTGCTGCGCGCGGACAACCGCGCCCGTCTGCTGGCGGAGGGCGGCCTGGTCGCCTACCTCGCGGCGCCGGCGGCGGTGCTGCAGGCGCGCCTGCGCCGCGACGCCGGCGGCCGACCGAGCTTGACCGGGCAACCGGTCGCCGACGAGGTGCCCGCCCTGCTCGCCCAGCGCGACCCCCTCTACCGCGAGGTCGCCGGGCATGTCCTGGATGCCAGCCGCCCGGCGCTGCAGGTGGCCAACGATCTCGCCCATCTCGTCGAGTTGTCGGTGCGGCCGCGGCGGCGCGGCGATTCCGCGCCGGTGTGAAGAACTCTCTGAGTAAAACCCGGCGAAAAGTCCGGCGAAAAGTTGACGTCGCACCCGGGCCGCGCTGCCCAGCATCCATCCCCCGATGATCTCGCGCGCCAAGGGACCTGACCGCTCCGACGACGCCGCGCCCGCGCTGCGGGTGCTACCGCACAATCTTGAGCTCGAGCGCGCGACGCTGTCGGTGCTGCTCGACGGGCGCCATGCCACCTCGATGCACAAGGCGCGCCAGGCGGTGCCGCATCCGCTCATCTTCTTCGCCCGCGACCATCGCATCGTCTACCTCGCCTGCCTCGAACTCGACGACCAGGGACAACGGGTCGATGCTGGCGGCGTGGCCGAACTGCTGTCGCGCTACGACTTCAAGGCGGTGATCGAAAAGCTGAAGCAGCAAGAGCTGCTCGCCGACAGCGACCAGCTCGACAGCATGGGCAAGGACAAGCTGCGCGCCCTGCTACGCAAGCAGGCCGCCGAAGAGGCCGCTGGCTACGAGGACAGCGCGCTCGCCGCGATCGGCGGCTTCAATGCGGTCAGCGACCTCGCCGCCGCCTTCGCGCCCGCGGCAGCCCTCGACCGCAATCTGGTGCTGGCGCGGGACTACTACCTCAAACGCCGGCTGATCACCCGCCTCCAGGATCTGTCGGACAAGGCCTACCGCACCCCGGACACCTTCGACAAGCTGTTGGAGACCGGCAGCCAGACCGTGCTCGAACTCGGACGGATGACCCAGTCGGCGCAGGTCCACGGCATCGACAAGGTCGCCGACGAGACCTGGGATAAGCTTCAGGACGACTGGGCCCACCCCAATCGGGGCGTCAAGACCGGCATCGCTGATCTCGACCAGAAGCTGATGTCGCTGCGCCCGGGCGGTCTCTACGTGCTCGCCGCCCGCCCTGGCGCCGGCAAGACCTCGTTCGCCCTCAACCTGGTCGGCAATATCGCCAGCCGCGTCGAAGACCCGACGGGCGTGCTGTTCTTCTCGCTTGAGGTCGATCGCATCGACCTGGTCAAGAAGCTGCTGTCCGCGCACGCCAAGCTCGACTTCCGCGCGATCGAGACCGGCCTGCTGGAACCGCACCAGCAGGACCTGCTCTACAAGGCCAACCAGGAGCTGAAGTCCTGGAACCTCGACCTGATGGATGTCAGCGATCTCAATGTGCTGGCGCTGCGCTCGATCGTGCGCCGGCGCATGTTGGAGACCAACAACGGGCTCAAGCTGATCGTGCTCGACTACCTCCAGCTGCTCAACGGCTCGCGCCCGGATCTCAGCGAATACGAGAAGGTCAGCGAGATCTCGCGCGTGCTCAAGGTGCTCGCCCGCGAGATGCGCATCCCGGTGATCGCCCTGTCGCAGATGTCGCGCGACAGCGAGAAGGGCGTCAACAGCACCCCGCGCGAACCGCGCCTGTCCGACCTGCGCGGTTCGGGCACCATCGAACAGGACGCCGACGCCGTCATCTTCATCCACCGCGTCGACCAGGCCGACGAGCAGCGCCGCCACATGAAGATCATCATCGCCAAGAACCGCTTCGGCCCGACCGGCAGCACCAACATGCACTTCTTCCCCGCGACCATGCGCTTCGAGCAGGCGGCCGAGGAATACCACGCGCCCGATGACGAGGATGGCGGCCCGCAGCGCCCGGCGAAGTTCGATCGGATGCAGTCGCTGCCGAGTGAAGGGGAGGATGTGTTCTAGCCCGGTTGGGCGGTGACCTGGCGGGTACTGTCAGGACTGAGGCGCAGGTACGCTACGCCAAGCAGCAGCGCGAGGGTGCTTTGGCGGAAATCCTCAGACCATCTACGAGACGGAAAGTGAGGAATCCATGTTGATCGGCCCAGATCACATCAGCACCAAGACCCGTACGATCATCACCTCAGCATCAGAAGCCGAGATCACTCGACGGATTCGTCGTTCAGCACGTATTCATCGCCTGCTGATCTTGGCGCTCGTCCTTTCGCTGGTAACGATGATTGCGGGCCTGGCCACGCGTCAGTGGGGATGGTCCATCGTTCTGCCCATCATCATCACGATCGCCTTCAGGAACCAGGTGGAAGCCGATGAAGCTGAAGCGGATCTGATGAAGATCGCCCTCAATCCGGGTGTCATCGCGGAAATCCGCCAGACCGGAATCGCTAACCGGAGACGCGCCGCCTGCCCCCCGGCGGGAAGGTGACCCTCTGTACGATCACTATGGATATGATGCGGTGGTCGCTGCCCTTCAGGCTGGAGATCGCACCGCCCTGGAGCATCTCCACGAACGGGTCGCAGGCTTTCCTTGCGGTACAGACAGCTTCATCCACCGGCATTGGATCACCAATGCGATCGATGTCGGTCATCGCCGGTCGATCGATTGGATACTCGAGAAGAATATCGAACTTCGCTTCCGAAACGATGAAGGCTTCACTGTTCTGCATTCGTGCATTGATCGGACGCTCGGAGACAAAGCTGACATCATGGCCGCCTTGCTCGCGGCTGGAGCAGACCCGGATGCCAAGGGAATCAACGATTGGACCCCCCTTCACATGGCTGCCATACGTCAGGAACGGGATCTTGTCGTGCTCCTCCTCCGTCATGGAGCCGACCGCACGATCCGTACTTGCATCGATGATTGGGCGACAGCTGAGGAGGAATGCCGTCTAAGCGGAAATGCCTTGCTGGCCGATCTCATCCGCGACTGGACTCCCAACCCGGGCTGACGGTCGAACGGGCAGCCAACATCGCGCGGACTCACCCCCCCGCGCCGCGCTCCGCCGCCGCTTCGTCCTCGGCCTGCTCGTCGATGTCTTCCAACGACCGTTGCCCGTTCCATTCCTCGACCAGGGCGAGGTTGGGGCTGAAGTGGCCGTTGTAGAGCACCCGGCCGGGCAAGTGGGCCAGGCAGCGCGCAAAGTATTCGCCGACCAGGCCGCTGGCGACCAGGCGGCGACGGTTCATGCGGAAGGTGGTGTGGGCCCAGACCTCGTCCTCGAGGCCCAGGCCGACAAACCAGCGGAAGAGCAGGTTGTAGTCAAGTTCTTCGAGCAGGCGGCGCTCGGAGGGGACGCCGTAGATCGCCCACAGCAGCAGGGCGCGCAGCAGTTGCTCGGGTGGGATCGAGGCCCGGCCCGAGCGGGCGTAGAGGCGGTCGAGGCGCGGCGACAGCTCGGCGAGGACGTTGCTGGCGACGGCGCGTACCTGGCGCAACGGATGCGCGGCGGGGACGCGGTCCTCGACCGCGACGAAGGTGAACAGCAACGTTTGACGATTATCCGGGCCGCGCATCGATCCTGCAGCATCCGCAGGGGCTGGCGGGGGGCAATGCCCTGAACCGGTCGCCGTCCAAGCAGGGCTCCTGGCTGGATTGCCATCCCCGTCGCAGTGGGGAATCAGGGCTTGAGCGCGGCGCCCACCGCGACGGCGATCGCGGCGTGGCCGGCGGCATCGGGATGGATGCCATCGGGCAGGCTGGCGGCCGGGATCACGCCAGTGAGGTCGATGAATCCGAGTTTGCGCGCGGCGGCGAGCGCCTTCACCGCGTCGCGCATCGCCTCGACCCGGGCCGGAGTGCTGTCGCCGAGGTCGAGCTTGCGCCAGAAGCCGCTGAGGTTCGCCGGGTTTATGTTGTACGGCGAGCCGAGCACCACCCGCGCCTGCGGCAGCTTCGTCGCCGCGAGGTCGACCATCCGCCCGAGGTTGGCGGCGAGCCGTTCGGCGACATCGGCCGGGGCCTGCTTGAGGTCATTGGTGCCGAGAACGATGATCACCAGGCGCGCGTCGGGGGTGCGCGCTAGCGCCTGTTCGAAATCGGCGAGGGCGGCACTGGTGCGCCCGCCCCTACCCTCGTTGACCAGGCGCAGGGTGCCGCCCGACGCGGCGGCGACGCGATCGACCCAGCGTTCCGCCGGCGGCAGGCTGGTCGCCGCGGTGATCGAATCGCCGAAGGCGATGGCGGTGACCGGATCGGCGGCGCTGGCCCAGGCCAGGGCGACGAGGATGAGGGCGATGACGCGGAAGATGGTGGAGCGCATGTCGCGCAGCATCGCCGCCAGCTGGCGGCGTCCAGGCACGCCTGGCAGCCCCTAACTTCTGGTCAGCGCCGCTTCCGCCGGCCGCGCGGACGCAGTTTGGCGTTGGGTGGCGCCTCGGCCTGGCCGCCGCCCTCGATGCGCTTGATCTGATCACGCAGGCGACCGGCCTCTTCGAAGCGCAGATCTTCGGCCGCGGCCACCATCTGCCGGGTCAGTTCGGCGAGGTCGGCGACGCTGCCGGCCGGACCGGCGGCGGCGCCACCGCCCTCGGCGACCCGGCGCGCAGCGAGTTGATCCTTGAAGGCGCCAGCGGTGGTCGCGCCTTGGCGCATAGCGCTGGTCGGGACGATGCCGTGTTCGGTGTTGTAGGCGACCTGATGGGCGCGGCGGCGGTCGGTCTCGCTCATCGCCTTGCGCATCGCCGCCGAGACGCCGTCGGCATAGAGGATGACCTGGCCGTTGATGTTGCGCGCGGCGCGGCCGATGGTCTGGATCAAGGAGCCCTCACTGCGCAGGAAACCTTCCTTGTCGGCGTCGAAGATCACGACCAGCGAGACCTCGGGCAGGTCGAGGCCCTCGCGCAACAGGTTGACGCCGACCAGGCACTGGGTCTCGCCGGCGCGCAGCGCTTCAAGGATCTCGATCCGTTCGAGGGCGTCGATGTCGCTGTGCAGGTAGGTGGTGCGTACGCCGGCCTCGACCAGGAATTCGGCGAGATCCTCGGCGAGGCGCTTGGTCAGGGTGGTGACCAGGGTGCGTTCGTCGCGCGCGCAACGCAGGTGGACCTCGGCGATGAGATCCTCGACTTGGCCCGAGGTCGGACGCACGCTGATCGGCGGATCGATCAGGCCGGTCGGCCGGATCAGCTGTTCGCTGCGCATGTTCTCGTGTTCGGCCTCGTAGATCGCCGGCGTGGCCGAGATGAACACCGACTGGGTGACCAAGGCTTCCCATTCGTCAAAGCGCAGCGGGCGGTTGTCGAGCGCGCTGGGCAGGCGGAAGCCGTGCTCGACGAGGGTCTCCTTGCGACTGCGGTCGCCGGCGTACATGCCGCGGATCTGGGGGATGCTGACATGACTCTCGTCGATCAGCAGCAGGTAATCGGGGGGCAGGAAGTCGTAGAGGCAGTACGGCCGCTCGCCCGGCTTGCGCCCGGTGAGGTGGCGGGCGTAGTTCTCGATGCCGTTGCAGTAGCCGACCTCCTTGAGCATTTCGAGGTCGTAGGTGCAGCGCGCGAGCAGGCGCTGGGCTTCGACCAGGTGGCCCTGGACCATGAGCTGGTGGTGGCGCTCGTCGAGCTCGGCCTTGATCGCGCCGAGCGCTCCCTGCAGGGTCTGCTCTTCGACCACGAAGTGCTTGGCCGGATAGATGTTCATCCGCTCGTGCTTGCCAAGGATCTCGCCGGTGAGCGAATGCACGGTGCGGATGCCTTCGACCTGGTCACCGAAGAATTCGATGCGCACCACGGTGTCGTCGTAGGCTGGCCACAGCTCGACCACATCGCCGCGCACGCGGTACTTGCCGCGCTGGAAGTTGAGGTCACCACGGTTGTACTGGATGTGGACGAGCTGCAGCAGCAGCGCGTCGCGTTCGATCTGCTGGCCGACGTGGATGTTGACGGTCAGATCCTGGTAGCTGTTGGGCGAACCGAGGCCGTAGATCGACGACACCGAGGCGACGATGATGACGTCGCGGCGCGAGAGCAGGCTGCGCGTGGCAGACAGGCGCATCTTATCGATCTCTTCGTTGATCGAGGATTCCTTCTCGATGTAGAGGTCCTTCGACGGGACGTAGGCCTCGGGCTGATAGTAGTCGTAATAGCTGACGAAGTACTCGACCGCGTTGTTGGGGAAGAAGCCTTTGAACTCGGCGTAGAGCTGGGCGGCCAGGGTCTTGTTGTGCGACAGCACCAGCGTCGGCCGCTGGAGGTTGGCGATCACATTCGCCATGGTGAAGGTCTTGCCCGAGCCGGTGACGCCGAGCAAGGTCGCATGCTTGGTGCCGGCGGCGAGCGCGGCGGTCAGCTCGGCGATCGCGCGCGGCTGGTCGCCCATCGGCGCATAGGGCGCGACCAGATCGAAACGGGCGGCTTCACCGGGTGCGGGCATGGATCGGGAATCGTTCGCGTCGACCGCGCTCCGCAAGTCCGGCGGACCCCCTCCTTCGGCATTCCTGATCCCGTCTTCATCGGCGCTTCATTGGCGATGGCAGGGTAGTGCCACCATGAACGCCTCCACCACCCCTGACACCGTCCTCAGCGAAGCGGTGACCCTCATGCACGAGATCAACCGCCGGCTGATGGCCGGCAGGCTCACCGCGTTGCGCCTGACCTGGCGCGGGGCGCGGGTCGACTGCCGCGTCCTCGACGGCGAGACCTGCGCCGTGCTGGCGCCGGTCGATCGCTGAAGCTGTAGCAGATTTTGTAGAAGGTACGGCCGCGCCTTCGCATCCCTGGCTGCGCCGCCCTAGGCTCGCCGACCGTCAGAGGATGCGACCATGACCAGCGAAACCCGTCCCGACGAGGCGCCGACTGAGGCCTCGGCCGCCACCGATCCCGGCCAGGAAGCGGTTGAATTGGCTGCCCGCATCAGCCGGCGACTGAGTGCGAGCGAGCTCCATCCCCGCCAGCGTATGC
>Ga0163153_10009095_pt1 | contig 10103 bp, 6 predicted proteins | sample OliLakLV19MP6IB1_FD_148629 | JGI IMG/M metagenome (GOLD analysis project Ga0163153, IMG submission 148629) | Freshwater microbial mat bacterial communities from Lake Vanda, McMurdo Dry Valleys, Antarctica - Oligotrophic Lake LV.19.MP6.IB-1 | ecosystem: Environmental > Aquatic > Freshwater > Lake...
CAAGTATACCGTATCAGGTAGCCTCTAATCAGTAATTGGTAAAGATTTAAGAGAAAAACAAACGAGGCCATTTTACGGTGTTGTCGCAGGGGGCGAAGAAGGGGAAGCAAAGGGGGCTCGGAGTATAACTCCTCGCGAGCAAGAATTCGGGATGCTCGCGAACAGGAAGGTCAGGGTTTTTCAATTACATATATAGCCAGGTTCTTTAAAATTTCAGGATCAGGAGTAAACGGGGTTTGAGAAGACTTGAGATCTTTCTTGGATTGAATAATGACAGGGACTCTTTCCTTGATATAGAGATAGAGTTCATTCATATCCAGGATTTTGTTCCGGTTGAGATCGGCTTCCATAGGACCCTGCAGAGTGTGTTCCGTACGGTTGGCAAAGGCTTCCAGGATAGCTTTGGTAAAAGCGCTGTTGCCCCATTGAGCATCCGTATAGGAATATTCACCGGCGCTGGAGGACAACAGAAAATAAAAATCATTGGATGCCTCACTTAATCTGACCAAAGCCTCACCCAGGTCATCGCCTGATGGACCGCTTTTCTGGCCTGAGGCGGTCAGGGCAGGTGGCACTGCCGCACCGCTGTGACAAGCATCGATCATCAGGATTTTTTTACAGGGGATATCGCGCAATTTGTCCTGAATGTCCCTTACCAGGTTGATGGTCGTTTCTTCCTCATACAGGGGATCATAGTCGGAAGGATGGAGGTAAAATTCATCGCGAAGGAGGGAACCATGAGATGAGAAATAGATCAGGATCACATCGTCTTTCCGGATCCTTTTGAATTCATAATAATCATGCACAATATCCCGGATACTTTTCCTGATCGCCTGGGTGGTTGTGGTGTTGACCTCGTTGTATGCCTGGGCCTGAATATTGGAAAACAATTTGCCTTCCTGTGTTTTGAAAGCGGAAACCAGGTCTCTGGCATCCTTGGTGACATGGATCAGGCTGGGATCGGGTATACCATAGGCATATACAAAAAGATTGCTTCTGGGTGGCTCATAATGAATGATCATGGGTGATGAGGTCTTGATCAATTCATCCCGGTACCAAAGGCCCAGGCGGACCTTGTTTTCCCCTTCTATGAGCATGATATCGGCCTGGAGATTATATTGGTAAGATCCTAAAAGCACGCCTTGATCCAGGGCCAGTTCCACCGTATCCGTTATATTTTTCTGGCTTCGTTCGATCAGCAGCCTGGGGATCAATCCTTCCGCATTATGATCCTGATTGATCAGTTTCAGCAATACCGGGTAGCTGTTTCTTTTGGAGGTAAAATAATTTTGATAAATTACTGGATCAGGATCTATCCAAATAGTGAATATTTTATCCGGGTCAAAAGCCTTCAGTTGGGAATTTGCCCTTGCGGATTCCTGAGCCATCCCTGTCTGTTTCTTAAAAAAAGAATCCAGGGGAAAACGTCGGTAATCCTCCCGGACAAGAGCTGTCAGCTTTCCGGATTGTAATTTTTCAGCAAGGAGAAAGCTTGTTTGTTCTTTCCTTGCATTCATCCATGGGGTGAGAAGGGCTTTGATCGGCACTCTGATCTGTTTATGGATGACCTGGTTGCCTGGTTGGGCCCAGAATACGATGGATAAAGTGTCTTCGGTCAAAAATCCCCTGGGTGTGATCGTCAGGATGGATTTTTTGGATTCATTCAAGCCCAGATCGATCAGGGTATCTGTAAACTTGAAGGGAAGGTCTTCAAGGCCCTGAATGCCTGCGCGCATTGCTTTCAACGACACCGACCCAGTATTGCTAAAAACTACGGGAAGGTCGATCACCGCCTGGCCACTGTCGAGCTTTTCTCTGAGGATTGGCTGTTCAAATTTTAGGGATACTTCAGTCAATTCGGGCCCCAGAAACTCAATCTCCATTTTCAGGGAATCCAGTGGCTTGTTTCTACCATCTGTCAAAATAATTTTAACCTGGTGGGTCCCTTTCATGGTAGCTTGCCGATAATAAGGGATGTTAAATAACTGATCTCCGGGCTTATTGAGAATAACATCAAAACCCACTCGCTGGTCATCGATATAAGTCGTCAGCTTCGGTACGGCGGGGATGTTTATTCCACTCGGTTTGTATTTAACCTGGAAGGCCGAAGATTCTGTATAACCGATTTTGCCGTCGCCATTGTCTTCAATTACACGAAGGTCGACCAGGTCAATACCAGCAGTCCAATCTGACAGATATTTATCCGAGGGAATTTTCATGATCCAACCGTCTTTGCGCTCAGCTTCTCCGGAAGCGGTCCAGGCTCCAAGGATCAGATGGCCTGAAAAACTATATACCATAGAAGTGACGGAATTGTTTTGACGACCACCCCAGATCCAGGGCTGTTCAATGGCTTTACCCGTAACCGGGTCGATTTTCAGCATCCAGGCTTTAGATCGCCGGGCGCCTGCCCGTATATGGGAATAGGTTTTTCCAGTTAAATAAATTGGGCCTCCCGGCACAATGGAAATGGCCGATAGTACATCATCGTAGCGTTCACCGAAGTTCAACTTTGTGATGATGTCCCCATTGGCAATATTGATTTTGATCAGGTAGGCGTCTTCCCTTTTCCGGGCATCATAATAAGATCCACCTATCCAGTAAAACTGATCACTATCTTTTGCCAGGGCTAGACCAGTTCCATAACCTTTCACTCCCCGTTTTGCCCAAAGTTGGTTGCCTTTGTCATCGAATAAAGCATACCACAACAATTTATCCGCATCCGTCTGGCCGGCCACCAGGAAGGTATGATCAGAAACCATGTGGATACTTCGAAGGCTTGTTCCCATACCGGGTAATTTTTTTTTCCATACCAGGCTGTCTTTGGAATAAGCGAATATAGAAGCCTGGTCATCCTCCTTGCCAATGACAATAAAATGGTTAGGGGTTAGTTCGACGAGATCCTGGTAAACTCCCCGGATTCCGGATTCAATTTTATTCCAAATCGTTTCACCTTTAATACCGACTTTCCGGATATTGGGCGAATGCCGTTTATCATTGGGCACGGGATGTATATATCCACAATACACAAATTGTCCATCAAAGGTTGAGGTAAGTCCCAAGGCCCTGTCGTCCATCAACGATCCGTAATTCCGTTCCACCATTTTTTTGCCACCGGTATCCAGGATAAAATAATATTGATCCTCCCCCTTGTTCCATTTGGAGGTAGTGAAACCGACACCGGCAATATAACCATTCGGCAATTCGACGATATCTGCGACCTCCTCTTCCTCAGTGCCGCCAATCAGGGTCGACCACCGGATATCCGGCGTTTTCAGATCCTGGGCCTGCTGGGCTATAGGAATAAATAACAAAATCCAGAAAGACAATCTCATAGTATTGTATTATCCCAGATCAAGTAATAGCCTTTCTATTACAAGCCGAAATGCCTTCAAATACTGGCACTTCCTCCCATTTTTATCCTCACCATAGAGGGGCCTATGTTTGCGGTAAAAATAGTCCGGGAGCGCCAGTCTTTATTGACCTTCCGGCTTTCACGACGAAACTCTATTGCTTGATCTGGGTTAAAATTAAAGGATTGCCCGTACATCACAGGCAATCCTTTTAAACTTTTTACCGGTGTGTTCTCAATGGTGGCATACCACACGTTTATTTCTGTAGATCTGAAAAGTGCTGTTGGCTGAGACGGAATAAACACCCTCAGGCCAGGATTCCGCATTGATCCGGATTTCCTGAAGTCCAGCTTCCCTCATATGTTGGTCTTGCCAGATCAATCGACCTTGAATGTCGTGGACCCGAACCTGAAGTTGATCTTTGCGGGGCATTTCCAATCTAATGGTAAAATGAACATGGAAAGGATTTGGGTAAATTTCTAATTCGAGGGTCGATCCGATAGATCGATTTATTGGAGGCGATGTGTATTCCATTTGAACACCATAGACCTTGTTTTTACCCTGGCTGACTTCTGCCGGTATTATCGATTCATGGAGGACAAATAATTCTTTTACTCTTAATGCTTTCTGAACCTTGATATAAACGAGCAAAAGGGTATCCTGATCTTGAATCGTCTGACCTTCTCTATTGTTTTGTGGATACCAAAGCAGTCTCAATTCATGTTCATTCACATGATAATTCTGACTATTAAAATCCGGTAAGGTCGAAGAACTGATCTTGTGAATTGTGACATTCGGGTTTATTCGCCATGCCAACTGAAAGCCATGGATATCTTTGAATTGACGGCTGCGAATGGGCACTATGTATTCCTGGCCGGCTTCCAGCATTTGATCTTCCAAAACAAAAGCGATAGCCCTGGCTTCGCGGGACTCCGGTTGGCGGGCTCCTGCCTTATCTAACCAATCCAGACTTACATCGCCAGTCTTAATTCCTATAAAATCAATTCCGGACTTGTCGGTATTGATATTTGGGATCGTATAAGAGATGGGATAATTTTCGAGTAGCGGGTTTTTTGGATTTTTGAATACATAGCTTTTAGGAATAAATTGCCATACCGGTGTTTTTCCAAAGTGAGGGATCATGCCCAGGATCAAATTCCGAATCAATACAATGTCCTGTACAGAAAGCGTGAGGTCACCGTTGACATCTGCAGCGATTATTTCATACGGAGTGAGCAGCAACTGTATTTCCAGTATATGTTTTTTAATCAGAATAATGTCAATGATGCTCAGGCCTGTGACAAAAGCATCCGTTTTTTCGGCACTGAAAGTATACGTTGTTCCCGGGTTTAATTGTTTAAAAAGGTACTTACCATTATGGTCGGTATATGTTTTCTGTTCGTTGGCTTTGACTAAGACCTGTGAGATCGGACGCTGGTCAGAAAGTGTGATGCGGCCGCTGCATTCCACGTGATTTTGAATACATATTTTACCATGAATTGTTTTTACCCCTACCGGTTCATTGAGCGGGTTGGTGCTGATGAATTCAATAGGCAGATACGAGTGATCAAAATTGATTTCTGAACAGGTCCCCGGGTTGCCGGTGAGGGTAACAAAGATGGAAAAAAGCCTTCTTTTTCCGTTGAAACTAAGTCCTTCAGTTTGGTTGCTGAACCATAGAGCACCAATACTGTTGTCTTTTATCCGGATATCATCTCGAATCATCTCGGTCAGGCCCAACTTACCAATAGAGTCAATTCGAAGCATGGAAATCTTGGAAAACGAAACAGAAAACTGAAATCCAAGGATTCGATAAAAGTCTGATCCGTAAACCGGGATTTCCACCTGGGTTCCGGCGGGGGCTTCTAGCATGGGCACTTCCAGGGTAAGTGCCGTAGCCTTGATACGCAGGATAAAAACGTTGTTTTCTTCATTACATTCCGGGAGCTTGTTAAAAGGATCCACCCGAAGGATCAGAAAGTGATATGCGCCATTCAACAAAGAGTCCCGGCTGACGATGCTAAACACTTCACCGGCATTGATTTTTACCAAATTGTTTAATCCCAGGATGATGTCCCGTGACCGGTGATCCCCTGAATCGATCCTTTCGTCCTGGGACAGGAAGGCATGGATGACTACATTATCTGATAGAGATCCGGGATCATTGTCCAGGAGGGCATCGACGTTACCGGCATTGGCCAGATTAAGGGCATAGCGTATATGATCGTCGCTGAATGAGAGGATGGATGCCGAGGTAATTTTTAGATCTGGGCATTGAGCCCGGAGGCCGCCGGCAAGCATAAAGCATAAAATGAAGTAACACTTTTTCATTTTGATTATATTTGTTTATTGTCCAAATCGGACACGGATACATTGCCATAAAGCGACATTGTTAACACCCGACTACTTTGATTTTTTCCGACATTGCTAACATTTATCAGGAACCGACATATATGAATGAAAACCCAGTGGATCACCAGATCATCCAGGCCATCAAATCCGGTGACCGGGATGGCATTAAACAATTATATCAACTTTATTTTAATATGATCGCAACCCTGATTCTAAAAAACAACGGAACCCGCCTGGATGCGGAGGATATATTCCAGGAGGTACTGGTTACCGCGATTACCAAAGTACGCCTGGCCGATTTTCAACTCACCTCCCGTTTAAGTTCTTATCTCTATTCCATTGCTAAAAACATGTGGCTTTATCGGCTTAGGAAGGAGAAGAAGATTGGATTTGTGGATACTGAAAATCAGGAGAACATTCCCGATGACAACTCCCCGGAAGGATCGGATTCATTCGAAGAAAAACACTTATTGATAGCCAAGGTATTTGACCAGATCAGCGAGGAGTGCCGTAAAATTCTAAATGAATATTATTTTGAAAAAAAAGCACTGAAAGATATTGGCACCCAAATGCAATACACCGAAGGTTCGATCCGGGTAAAAAAGTTACGTTGTATGGAATCGCTGAAAAAGAAAGTCGAAGCACATCCCGATTACATTAAAATCAATGAGTTATGAATTCTGAAACATTATTCAACCGATATGTCGGTGGTGAATTATCAGCAGATGAACAAAAGCTGTTTGATGAGCTGTATGACCAGGATACCTTGTTCAAAGCCCGGGTGGACCACCACCAGGAGTTGGTCCAAGGTATTCAGGCAATACCTGATCAAAGCATAAGACAGGAAGTAGGTGAGGTGCACCAGGTTGAAATCAAAAAAACCTGGGACAATATTGAATTTGAAGCGGATGTCACAAAGGCCCTTAAATTTAAAAACCAGGAAACTATCCGATCTGGTGAGGATACCAGCTTAAAAAAAGACCAACAACGGGTCACCAAAAGCAATGGACGAATCTTTTTTATCGGGCAATCCAAAGTTTTTGCGATTGCTGCTTCCATTCTGTTGGTGATCAGCCTCGCCCTGACCTATAATTGGTTTACCCGGTCTTCCGGAGAAGGCATCTGGCAGGAGGCACTGACACAGGCTTACGATCAAATCAAACAGGGGGCTCAGACTTCGGGTCTTGCGGATCCGGATCAGGGATACCGGAATCTTCAGAAGCTGGTTTTTGATTTGCTGGACCAGTCTGAATCAGAAAAAGCGATGGTTGCTATTGAAGGCTATTTTATAAATCACCCCAGGGATTTTACCTACCATCAATTAAAGGCCTGGGTTTATTTTAAAAACAAAAAATGGGATCAGGCCAGGACGGCTTTTCAGGCCGCTGTCCTTGAAGGAGATTCCTGTCTGAGCAAATTGTATTATGCCCTGATGATTAAGAATTCACAGGAATTCGGGAAACTTATCTTGGAAGTTAAACAAAATGCTTCCTGTATGGAGCTTGAGTTGGTGAGGTCACTATTAACTCGTCAGGGTTTATGATCCGTTTGATCTGTTTTTGCAGCCTGTTTTTTTTCAGTGCAGTGAGGGCCCAATCGGATTTGAATGCTCTGTTCAACAAACTTTGTAAGGCTTTACAAGTGCCCACAGATAAACAACCCAAACTCGTTATCCGCAAATCAGGTGGGTCCGGTGCCTCTTATTCGAGGCAAAACCATACTATATATCTTGAGCAGAAACTGGTAGATGCATTTTCTTCACTGGGCGGGCAAAAGGATGCCGGTCTGGCTTTTGTGCTGGGCCATGAACTTTGTCATGCTTTGGAAAAGGATAAACACGACACCCATTTTCTGGCTTATGACAAAGCTATAGGGACCAACTACAGAATTGAACAAAATGCGGACATCCAGGGGGCTTTCGTGGCTTACCTCACGGGTTACAATTGTTTACCGGTAATGTCGGAGGCGATGGAAATCATTTATCAGGTCTATCAATTGAACGACCAGTTGTCAGGTTACCCCTCAAAAGGAGAAAGGATCGAATCGGTAGAGTTGGTCCGAGAACAAGTAGCCTCTTTGATCACCCTATTTAAATCTGCCAATTTGCTTGTTCTCATCGGTCATCATAACATTGCCGCTGAATTGTATAAACGAATTCATAATTATTTTCCGTCTCCAGAGGTGCAGAATAATATGGGGGCCAATCTTATACTTGAAGGCCTCAATCTCGGAAAATTCAAAACACTAAAGTATGCCTTGCCTATAGAGATTGCCTGGGAATTAAGACTTAGAAAGCCGGATATGCCGAGCGGTCAAAAGGACTTTGAACCGGAAATCATACGGAAAAGAGAAATCTTATTTAGGAGGGCAGAAATTCTCTATAAAGATCTGTTGATTCAACATCCACAATATTTTCCGGCATGGACCAATCTGGTTTGCCTGAAACTAGCACAGGAAGATATTAAAGGCGCCAGCCTCATGCTGCAGGAGATATCCAATCGGTTTAAAGGAAAGGAATACTCAGATATGCTCCAGTTGCTAAGAGGCACTTTATACTTACTGGAAAACAAATCCAATAATGCCCGGTCAACATTCAAATCAATCCTGAATCCCGGGCTGAAACAGTTGGCGAATCAAAATCTAAGTCAGGTCAATAGGAATCCAGTTGAAATTCCATTTTGTTCCATCCAAATTCCGCTCTCGGATAAGTTGGGTGCTGCCTTGTTACAGGAGAAAACCATTCGTTTTGACAGCTTGGTAGTTACCTGGTCCAGGGAGTTGATTACCATTCAGGCTCCGGGATTTAAAAAAACATTCAGATCGGTTGAAATCTTGCCAAAACAAATTGCGGCATGCCATCCAAATCGAGGATTCTACTCAGGAGGGATGATTTGGAACGATTCCCTGATGTCCATTCCAGACCCCGTCAACCGGAAAGAAGCCTTTTATACGGTTAATTAATTGTTGGTGATCATCAGACAACCTAATAGTGGATTAAAACTTTAGTTCTTTTTCCGCAATAAGGATTCCCTTATTATTAGGTAAATTTGATGAAGTCATCCCTGCTGTGAGAATATTTTATTACCTGATCGTGTTTGGTTTTGCGCAATCCATGATTGCTCAACAGCTACCCAACCTTACCCTTTACCGGGAATACCAATCTTTTTTAAATCCGGCGGCGGTCCCCCATGATTATTTTAGGGAAGATTTTAATGCCCATATCGGAGTATCATACCGGGCCCAATGGACGCGATTAACGCAGGGTGCCCCGGTCACTGGTCTCTTGCAGGGATCCTATATTGGAGATCAGTCGAATACCAAATTAATACTTGGTGGTAGCCTGGTTTACGATAAGGCAGGAGCAATCAATTATTATGGTTTGAATGCAAAATTTGGGGTTTTGTTTTCCGAAGATCCTCTGTATGGAGGTTTTTCAGCTGCCCTAACGCTTGGGTATAAACAGTTGCGCCTTCAGACGGAAAATCTGATTGCCCAGGATATTACTGAAATTCTGGGTTCCAGCGACCGCTTCAGATCTTCATCACCTGATATTGGATTTGGCTTGTTTTATCATGCCCGCCTGGAGAACGAGGATAATTTCTATGCTGGTGCGTCCATGCCCCAGCTTTTTTCAGTCAACAGTCTAAATAGCGCTGCAAAAGCCAATATCAAAGCCATACCGCATTATTATGGTATAGCCGGTTATATTAAATACCTCAACGATTATAGTTTTATCGAAACCAGTGCCTGGGTAAAATACGTTCAAAATATTCCGATCAATGCCGATCTAAACATCAAATATCAGCTTGATCAAAACCTATGGCTGGGAGTAGGAATGTCTACCGCTAAAATCCTTCATCTGGAAGGGGGTATCGTGCTTTCTTCTGCCAATATAGGCTGGGAAACTCCGCTGCGTATCGGCTATTCTTTTGAGGATGGTTTTAATCAAATCGCCAATCCTTTCGGGAAAACACATGAGGTCAGCATTAGCTTTGCCTGGAGTACGAGGTGATCTGGTATCGTAAAAGCCGGGTTAAAGACTATTTCTAATCTGAATTCAAATTTTCTATCTTACAATAGTTACAAATTATTTGAAACGGGCCAGCTAAAAGCAAGTTTCTTGATTTATGGGTGAGTCCTGGTTTTATCTCTTATCAAACAAAATTAAGTTTAGATTTTATCCAAATATTTCATAAAACCAACTATTTTTGCACCCGCTTTAGGAAACATGGCCCGTTCGTATAGAGGCCTAGGACGCCTCCCTTTCACGGAGGAAACACGGGTTCGAATCCCGTACGGGCTACTTAATCAATTTTGCTAAACCCTGTAGATGAATAGTTTACGGGGTTTTTATTTGATATGATAGAGGTATATGTAATCGAAAGCGAAAAAGATGGA
>Ga0163153_10009096_pt1 | contig 10103 bp, 5 predicted proteins | sample OliLakLV19MP6IB1_FD_148629 | JGI IMG/M metagenome (GOLD analysis project Ga0163153, IMG submission 148629) | Freshwater microbial mat bacterial communities from Lake Vanda, McMurdo Dry Valleys, Antarctica - Oligotrophic Lake LV.19.MP6.IB-1 | ecosystem: Environmental > Aquatic > Freshwater > Lake...
GATCGACGACCGGCTGTTCGAAGAGGCCGACAGTTCCGGCAGCGGGCCGGACCGTTGCTCGCCGATCGTAGTGAATGACAACGTCATCGACGTCACCGTTGAGCCAGGCAAAGTGGGCGAGCTTGCCAAAGTCACTTGCCGGCCGGAATGTTCTGCCGTGGTGGTCGACGCGCGCGTGTTGACCGTCGACGCGGATCAGGAAACCGAACTTAAGATCGAGTTGCTCGACGAGCGCGGCCTGCTGGTGCGCGGGCGCATCGCGGCCGATGAACCCGCGGCGCTACGCCCGATTGAAGTGAAGTCGCCGGAGGATTTCGCGAGGAGGTTGCTAATCGACGCCTTGCAGGAGGCCGGCATTGCCGTCGACGCGTCGGCGGTCTCCTGCAATTGCGATGACGCATTGCCCGATGTGGCGGACTATGCCCAACTGAAGCAAGTCGCACAGTTGGAATCGCCCCCTTTTTCGGAGAATGCGCGGCTGATTCTCAAGGTCAGCCATAATCTGCACGCCAGCACGTTGCCGCTGCTGATGGCGGCAAAACAGGGCCAGCGGACGCTGGACGAAGGGCTCAAGATCGAGCGTGAGGCGTTGACGCGGATCGGCGTAGACGTGGACACCATTTCGTTCGGCGGCGGCGCCGGCGGCACCCGCGCCGACTTTGTCACGCCGCGCGCAGCCGTGAATCTGCTCCGTGCGATGTCGCAGCGCCCGGAAGCAAGCATCTATCGCGACGCGTTGCCGATTCTCGGCGTGGACGGTACGCTGCATTCGGCGGTCGAACCGGAAAGCCCGGCGCGCGCTAAGTTTCAGGCGAAGACCGGTACGCTCGTCTGGCAGAACGGATTGAACGATCGACAACTGCTCACCAGCAAGGCCCTGGCTGGCTACGGTGAGACCGCCTCGGGGCGCAAGATTGCGGTGGCAATCTTCGTGAATAACGTCCACCTCCGTGACGAAATCACGCCGACGTATGTAGGGAAGCACCTCGGCAAATTGTGTGAGCTGATTCACGCGGGACTTTAGTCGTGCTGTAGCCGCCAAGAGCCTATTCGAGAACTTGACACGAAACCTGGGTGGCTGGGGTCGAGCGTACTTGCTCGCCCCCAGCGCGCAGGATCTGGGGGCGAATGAGTACATTCGACCCCAGCCACCCAGGAAAGGTTTGGCGATAGGCTTTAGGTAAGAAACGGCAGCGCGATCGTCTTCCACACCGGCGGCATGCCGATCGACCAGCGGAGCGCCATCGTCGTGGCGATGAAAAACCCGAAGTGCACTGCGGCGGTGCCGAAGTCCAAGTCATAGCTCGCGAAGGCGGCGATCACGCCCAGCGCCAGTAGTGGTACGACGAGGAACGCCCAATCTGGAAACCAGGCGTTGCCGGCTGCCACGAAACCCCAAAGAGCGGCATAGGCGGCTGCGCAGATTGCCGAGCGAATCCAGAGCGACAGGCCACGCAGCGGCGGACGTTCTGTGTCTCGCAGAATCGAATAAAACGCGGCACAGAGCGGGGCGCTGATCACGACGAGGCCCGCGGCGCTCAACGGCTGATTGCCGGGCATCACTGCGCCGATCACCAAGGCCAGCGCGAACACGGCCAGCGCGGCGCCGCCCATGATGATCGTTGGGACCCAGCTAAACTTGACGTCTTCGTGCGTGATCGGCTTGCCGACCAGCTTGCCCTTGGTGTCGCGCCCGCCGCCTGAGAATTCCTCGGGCGCGTGAACCGTGACCTCGCCGACCAAGACCTCGGGGATCTTGATGACTTGCTTGCACTTGGGACAAGGCCCCTGCTTGCCGGCGAATTTATCATTGACCGAGAAGCGGGCTTTGCAGCCGGGACAAACGACCGAAATGGGCATCGCGACGGCTCAACCAGCGGTAAATCAGGGGCGCAACGGACTGTTCCTTGCTAGTCTGGCAGAGCGCCCCCGCAAGTCAAGACGCGCTCTCCGGCGGCTGAGTCGTTCGCCAACAAAACGACCTTCCGTCGCATTGCGCGACGGAAGGTCTGTTCCTGCTCGCATCGGTACCTGCGAGCTTGCACCACACTCACGCGAACGTTACTGCACGAGCTTCAACGGTCGGTCGTCGGCGACCTGGCCAAACGTCTCCTTGAGCTCTTCTTCGACCTCTTCGATCGGGCGGCCGCCTTCGACATTGAAGTGGACGCCGCCGGTCGTGGCAGCCACCTCGTCCATCAAGGCCGTATCGGCCAAGAGGCCCAAGCTGATCGTCACGATCGGGATCTTCGCTGCGGCGGCGAGCGCCGCCTCTTGCCGCACGAAGGCCTTGGCGGTCGTCGTGTTCGTCGGCTTGTTGGCGATGCCGTCGGTCATCAGGATCATAATCTTCTGAGCGCCGACGCGGGCGTTGTTCTGCAACTCGAGCCGCGCCTTCTGCATGCCGGCGCCGATGTTGGTGTATTCATCGTAGTGTCCGGCCTGACGCTGCCGTGAGATGTCCTCGACCAACTGGAAGTTATCGGTCAGCCCGGACTCCAACACGGCCGTTTGGGCGGCGGAATTGTAGACCGACAAACCAAGGCGGTCATCCGTGTCAACCTCCTGCAAGTACGACAAGAACACGGTCACCGAATTCTTCAGAGCCGTGATGGGCTGCTCACTGGTCTGCCAGAGCGTCGGTGTCTGGTTATAGCGCGGCCGCTCTTCGAGGAGGTAGTTGGTGACGTTCAACTTGCCGTACATCCGCTGATAGCCGGCCGACTTGTTCGTGCTGTCGTTCTTGACGTAGTTGATCCAAGTGTCCCAAGACGTCCCAGACGAAGGGAACGCCGTGCTGTTGACGTTGAAGTACGTCTTGATGCGGCTCACGGTATCCTCGAACCGCTCGCCGTAGTTCGTACCTTCACCGCTCAAGTAGGTGCCGGATTTCACCCAGGCGCGGGTGATCCACTTGTTGTTGTTACCGCCGGTGCCCTTGAAGGTGCCTGCCGTGCCAGACAGACCGCTGAAGGTCTGCTTGGCATTGTCCGAAAACTGCAGCACGACGTTTTCCAAGTTTTTGCTGGACGTAACATAAATCTCCGTCGGCTTGAACGTGACGTAGATCTGCGCTTCATTCACGTTTTGCGGCGTGCGACCGGTCTGGCGGAAATGAGCCGGCGCAAAGGCCATGTTGCCCCAAGCCGGGGAACCGAGCTCTCCGTAGATTTCCTGTAAGTTGGCTTCAACCGCTGCTTGGCCGAGCAGACTGAATGACTTAAATTCGCTGTCGTCGTTCATCGACGCCGAGTAGTCGAGCACGAGCATGATATCGCGCGGGCGGAACGTGGCGATCGATTCCGCGGCCGCGTCGAAATTGTCACGGCCCAGCACGCGGGCGAAGAACAATCCCTGGTCGTCGCGGCGCACGCGCACGCGGATCGCCGTTGGCGTTTCGTCCGCAGGCGTGAAGGTCCGCGCTTCGTCGTCCCACATGCCGGTTTCGATCTCCGTTTCCGACTGGGAAACGTTGACGCCGTTCACGGGATTGGCTGCGACGTATTCCGTCACGGTGCCGTAGGCCGCCTCCGTGCCGTCCACGAGCACCGACACTCCGGCCAGCGCCGCGGCATCGGCTGTGCGCTTCAGCTCCGCATTCGTATTGTGGATGTACCCCACGTCGACGGCGAACGCGACCATGCCCAAGAGCACGACCATCAGGACTGCCGACAAGACTAAGATGTTTCCGCGCCGCGTTAACTGGCCGGCTCGGCGCGAGCCGCGATTACCGCACTGTTGGTGCATCATGGTGAGACTTCCTTTGATTCCGAACCGAGAAACGGCCAATGGAAAAGCGATGTGACGAGGTCTGGAGAGGAGCCTCTATTAAGAACGTTAGGTTATATTTCTCACTCGGGCGTCAGATTCCCTCAAGTTTTTCTCCACGCTGACCGGAACCACGTGAAACGGCCGGAAGAACCCGACTCATCTCGAATCGCCATCGTCGGCGCAAGCGCCCGCGCCGCCGCGGCTTCCGCGCTCCGCGCCGGGTTCACGCCCTGGTGCGCGGATCTCTTCGGCGACGCGGATGTGGCCGCGGCGTGCCAAGTAATGATCTGTGCGCATTATCCGCACGACCTGCCTAAGTTGATCTTGGACGCCCCGCCGTCGCCCTGGATGTATACCGGCGCGGTGGAGAATTATCCGGAGGCCGTGACTCGGATCGCTAAGAATCGCCCGCTCTGGGGCGTCGACGCGCCGACGCTGGAGCGCGTGCGCGATCCCTGGCAGGTTGCCGAGGCGTTGCGTCGTCACGGGCTGCCGTTTCCCGAGCTTGCGCCCGATGCAGATCGTTTGCCTGCCGACGGTACCTGGCTAGTGAAGCGATTCCGCTCGGCCGGCGGGCTGCATGTCTCCCGCTGGATCGGCGCGACCGAACCGCACGACTCCTCGACGCGCTACTTTCAGCGCTTCATCGCCGGGCTCGATGGTTCGGCCGTCTTTGTTGGCGCCGCCGGCAAAGCACGCCTGCTGGGCGTGACGCGCCAATTGATCGGCGAACCGTGGACCGGCGCAAAGGGCTTTCGCTACGCGGGTTCAATCGGGCCCATGCTGTTGCCGGCGACATGTCGCGATCAATTGGCCGCAATCGGCGACGCTTTGTGCGCGGAATTCCGGCTTACCGGATTATTTGGCGTCGACTTCGTACTCGCAGGTGCGCAGGTCTGGCCTATCGAGATCAACCCGCGTTACACGGCATCCGTCGAAGTGCTGGAACGCGCGACGGGGCTGCGCTCGATCCACTGGCACGCCGCCGCCTGCCGCGATGGTTGGTTGCCAACTGTGCAGGATATCTCGCAAATCTCAGGTCGCGTTCAAGGTAAGCTGATTCTTTTCGCCAGCGAACTGTTGGACGTTGCCCCGTCAATCACGAAGGCGCTCCTCGATCGGAATGACGGACGGAATTGGCCCGTTGTGGCGGATATCCCCCAGCCGGGAAGCCGGATTGAGCCGAATTGGCCCATTTGCACGGTGTTTGCGGAGGGCAGCACCGACGCGGATGTTGTTGAGAATCTCCGCTCGCGCGCCATGGAGATCTCCCGGGTTTTGGCGATTTCTACTCCGGCCCTTCGATGAAATGGGCGGAATCGGCTGTCGGCTACGGGGCCGGCCCGGCTCGCTGGTCCACTTCAGCGGATGGAACTCCCCCCGCCGGGCATTACAATGGAAGCCTGCCGCAGCTTCCCTGCCTCCTCGCTCCTCCTGCCGGACGTAATGCCCATGGCGCTTCGAGTCATTGCTGGATGCCTGGCCTTGGTTTCCCTGGTGGGCGACGCGCGGGCGGCCGAGCCGGTCGATTTTGCCCGGGATGTGCGACCGATTCTGGAATCGCGCTGCCTGGCCTGCCACGGGGAAAAGAAGCAAGAATCCGAGCTACGGTTCGACCTCCGCGACGCGGCCATGAAAGGGGGCGCCGGCGGGGAGGTAATCGCGCCGGGCAAGAGCGCGGAAAGTTCGCTCTTGAAGCGGATCACGTCCACCGACAAAGAAACGCGGATGCCGCCGGAAGGCGACCCGCTAACCGACGAGCAAGTAGACGTGTTACGGCGCTGGATCGACGAAGGCGCGAAGTGGCCCGACGAGCATGCGGGCGAAGTCGAGGACCCGCTGGCGAAGAAGCTCGCGCATTGGGCCTTTCACGCGCCAGTGCGACCTGAGCTACCGGTAGTGTCCAACACGAATTGGTCGCGGAATGATATCGATCGGTTTGTGCTGGCTAAGCTCGAACAGGAAAGTCTCGCGCCGTCTCCCGAGGCGGACAAGATCACGCTGCTGCGTCGACTGAGCCTCGACCTGATCGGTCTGCCGCCGACGATTGCCGAGATCGACGCGTTTCTGGCCGACACCAGCGACGACGCCTACCAGAAGCAAGTCGATCGCTTGCTGGCGTCGCCGCATTACGGTGAGCGCTGGGGACGGCACTGGCTGGACGCCGCACGGTATGCAGATTCCGACGGCTTCGAAAAAGACAAGTCGCGTAACGTTTGGATGTACCGCGATTGGGTCGTCGGCGCATTCAACCGCGATCTGCCGTACGACCAGTTCATCATCGAGCAGTTCGCCGGCGACCTGCTGCCGCATGCTACCCAAGATCAAATCGTGGCGACTGGCTTTGTGCGCAACTCGATGCTCAACGAAGAAGGGGGCATCGATCCAGAACAATTCCGCATGGAGGCGATGTTCGACCGGATGGACGCGGTCGGCAAGAGCGTGCTCGGGCTGACGATTCAATGCTGCCAGTGCCACAATCACAAGTTCGATCCTATTTCGCAGGAAGAGTACTACCGGCTGTTTGCCTTCCTGAACAACGACCACGAGCCGCAACGGGTGGCGTATTCGCCGCCGGAGTTGATGACGGTCGAACAACTCGTGCGCTCGATGCGCGAGAACGATGACCGGCTCCGAGAGGTCTATCCCGATTGGGCGGACCGCATGGCCGCTTGGGAAGCCACGGTGCGCGACAATCAACCGCCGTGGGAAGTACTCAAGCCCGATGTCTACGAAGACACCGGCGGCGGTGCAAAGTTGAGTTTGCTGTCGGATAACTCAATGCTCTGCGCGGGGTATGCGCCCACGCATTGTGATTTCAAGGCGGAAGGCAAGACGGCGCTCCAGAAGATCACGGCCGTGCGATTGGAGACGCTGACCGATCCGAATCTGCCGCGCCATGGTCCTGGCCGGTCGTTCAAAGGGACGTTCGCACTCACGGAGTTCAAAGTGCAGGTCGCTCCGGCAAATGCGCCGGATAAAAAGGAAGACGTGAAGATCGTCGCTGGCTCGGCCGATTTTTCGCAGCCGGAGCGGGACTTGGAGAAGAACTTCGACGATCTCTCCGGCAACAAGCGAATTGTCGGGCCGATCGAGATGGCGATCGATGGCAAGGATGAGACCGCCTGGGGCATCGACGCGGGTCCGGGCCGCAGCAATCAGTCTCGCAAGGCGGTGTTTCGTTTCGAGAAGCCGCTCGAATACGCGGACGGCGCGATCATCACGGTAACCATCTCGCAGGGACATGGCGGTTGGAACAGCGACGACCACCAAAACAATCTGCTCGGCCGCATTCGTGTTTCATTGACCGAAACGGACGGCGAGGTCGTCGCCGATCCCTTGCCGGCCAAGGTGCGCGCGATCATCGCCAAGCCAGCCGCGGAACGCTCGCCGGCAGAAACCGACGCGGTGTTTCGCTACTGGCGCACCACGGTTCCGGAATTCGCCGAGGCGAACGCACAGGTCGAGGCCCTCTGGCAGCAATGGCCGATGGGCACGACCGCGTTGGTGCTGGAAGCGCGCGACGAAACCCGCGAGACAAAAATGTTAAAGCGCGGCAACTTCCTCGACCCGACCGACGCGGTCCGGCCGGGCGTGCCGAAGCTGTTGCATCAACTCCCGGAAGGCGCGCCGCCCACGCGATTGACCTTCGCCCAATGGCTGGCCGACCGCCGCAGCCCGACGACGGCGCGGGTGTTCGTCAACCGCATGTGGCAAGCCTATTTCGGGACCGGCATCGTGAGTACGTCGGAAGACATCGGCACGCAGAGCGAAGCGCCGAGCCATCCGGAGCTACTCGACTGGCTGGCCACGGAGTTCATGGCCCGTGATTGGAGCGTCAAGGAAATGCACCGGTTGATCGTCAACTCGGCGACATACCGGCAATCATCCCACGTGAACGACGCCTTGCTCACCGAGGATCCGTACAATCGGCTGTTGGCCCGCGGCCCGCGCGTGCGCGTCGAAGGTGAAGTCGTTCGCGACATTGCACTCGCATCCAGCGGATTGTTGAATCCCGCATTGGGCGGGCCAAGCGTGTTCCCGCCCGTGCCGGCGAGTTTGCTCGCGTTGAGCTACGCCCCGATCACCTGGCCGGAGGAAACCGGAGCGAATCGTTATCGCCGCGCGTTGTATACCTATCGCCGCCGCTCAATGCCGTACCCGGCGCTGCAAAACTTCGATACGCCGAACGCCGATTTTTCCTGCGTCCGCCGGCAGCGCAGCAACACGCCCCTTCAGGCGCTGACGACGTTGAACGAAGTCGTGTTCGTCGAGTGTGCGCAACACCTCGCGATGGAAATGGCCCGCGCCGGAGGCGCGACGGATGATGAGCGGATCGACTATGCCTTTCGCCGTTGCGTGAGCCGCCTGCCTGTCGACGAGGAACGCGCGGCGCTCAAGGAGTTGATGCAACAGCAGGAGCAACGCTTCGCCGAAGGTTGGGCCAGCCCTTGGCAAGTCGCCACTGGCAAGGAAGCCCGGCCGGCAGATCTGCCGGAAGGCGTCACGCCAGTGAAGTTGGCCGGCTATACCGTGGTGGCCCGGGTAATTTTGAATCTCGATGAAACGATCACGAAAGAGTGAGCCCGCGAAACACGCGAAAGTCAGCATGCCGGAGTTAGCCCCGAATGGGGCGACAGACAATAGCCAGGGGTGAAACGCAGCGGAACCCCTGAAAAGGGTCGACCACAAACTCACAGCCCCAACGGGGCGACACACGCTTGGCGAGACTTTGCAGAATTTGTGTCGCCCCGGTGGGGCTCAATAAGGAAACGAAAACGTACTCCAGGGGTTTGCACCCCTGGCTATTATCTATCGCCCTGCTGGGGCTGAAAACACATACGCTGAGAACACAACGTCAACGACACAGCGAATCCACGCCACAAAAATGGCTTCAACCATGCATATCAACCCGCTCGAAGTGCAGCGCCACGTCAACCGCCGCTGGTTCTTAAAAGACTGCGGCGTCGGGCTGGGCGCCATGGCGCTCGGTTCACTCATGGCGCGCGGGCAGGCGCTCGGCGCGACCGAAGGCTCGCTCAATCCGCTCGCGTCTAAGGCGCCGCATTTCCCCGGCAAGGCGAAGAACGTCATCTTCCTGTTCATGGCCGGCGCGCCGAGTCACTTGGACCTGTTCGATTACAAGCCGCAGCTCGAAAAGTTCAATGGCACGCTGCCGCCGCCTGAGTTGTTGAAGGGGTACCGCGCGGCGTTCATCAATCCCAGCTCGAAGCTGCTGGCGCCGAAGTTCAAATTCGCCAAACATGGCAATAGCGGCGCGGAGCTCGCCGAGTTGCTCCCGCACCTGGCGACCGTGGCCGACGACCTGTGCATCGTGAAATCGCTCGTCACGGACGCGTTCAATCATGCGCCGGGACAGATCATGATGAACACCGGCTCGCAGCAATTCGGCCGGCCGAGTATCGGCGCTTGGACTACGTATGGTTTGGGAAGCGAAGCCGACGACTTGCCGGGCTTCGTGGTGATGAACTCCGCGAAGAAGGGCACGAGCGGCGGCGCCTCGAACTGGGGCGCTGGCTTCCTGCCGAGCGTTTACCAAGGCGTGCCGTTTCGCGGCGAAGGAGACCCGATTCTGTATCTGTCGAGCCCGGCCGGCATCGATCGCCAGATGCAACGCGATTCGCTCGACACGCTCGCGCGGTTGAACCGGCGCCACCTGGAAGTGACCGGCGATCCCGAAGTCGCCACGCGGATCAACTCCTTCGAGATGGCGTTCCAGATGCAGGCCAGCGCGCCGGAGTTGATGGATATCTCCGATGAGACCCCGGAGACTTTGGCGCTCTACGGCGCTAAGCCCGGCGAGCCGTCGTTCGCGGCAAATTGTTTGCTAGCGCGGCGACTCATCGAACGCGGCGTAAGGTTCGTCGAGCTATTCCACGAATCCTGGGACCACCACGGCGGTCTGTCGAACGGGCTCAAGGAGTCGACCAAGATCACCGACCAGGCCTCGGCGGCGCTCGTGGCCGATCTCAAACGCCGCGGACTCTTGGACGAAACGCTCATCATCTGGGGCGGCGAATTCGGCCGCACGCCGATGGTCCAAGGGGGCGACGACGGCCGCGACCATCACCCGAACGCCTTCACGATGTGGCTGGCCGGGGGCGGCGTGAAAGCCGGCACGACGATTGGCGAAACGGACGAGCTCGGCTTCAACGCCGCGGTCGACAAAGTCCACGTCCACGACCTCCACGCCACGATCCTGCACCTCCTCGGCTTCGATCACACGAAGCTCACGTACCGTTTCCAGGGACGCGATTTCCGGCTAACCGACGTGCATGGGAATGTGGTGGAGAAGATGCTGGGGTAAGGCG
>Ga0163153_10009098_pt1 | contig 10101 bp, 9 predicted proteins | sample OliLakLV19MP6IB1_FD_148629 | JGI IMG/M metagenome (GOLD analysis project Ga0163153, IMG submission 148629) | Freshwater microbial mat bacterial communities from Lake Vanda, McMurdo Dry Valleys, Antarctica - Oligotrophic Lake LV.19.MP6.IB-1 | ecosystem: Environmental > Aquatic > Freshwater > Lake...
ACCCTACGTCGCCAAGCCCGAAATCCAGGCGCCGCTCGGCTTCCCCGGCGAACTGGTGCCGGACTGGGAGCAGGTCGCGGTGAAGCGGCTGGGGGAACTGGTGTCGCAGTCGCGCGCGCTGCAGGTGTTTCTCGACACCTGCGTCAAGTGCGGCGCCTGCACCGACAAATGCCACTATTTTCTCGGCACCGCCGACCCCAAGAACATGCCGGTGGCGCGCCAGGATCTGCTGCGCTCGGTTTACCGCCGGTACTACACCTTCGCGGGCAAGCATTTCCCCAGGCTCGTGGGCGCGCGCGACATGACCCGCAAGGTTCTGGACGAGTGGTACAGCTACTTCCACCAGTGCTCGCAGTGCCGGCGCTGCGCGGTATTCTGCCCCTACGGCATCGACACTGCCGAGATCTCGATGGCGGCGCGCGACATCATGGACAGCGTCGGCCTGGGCCAGAAATACAGCAACGAGATCATCGGCAAGCTGCACAAGATCGGCAACAACCTGGGGCTGCCCGAGCCGGCGCTGCGCAACACGCTCGACGGCCTGGAAGAAGACGTCAAGGAAGAGACCGGCGTGGATGTCAAGTTCCCGCTCGACGTCAAGGGCGCCGAGGTGCTGCTGATCACGCCGAGTGCGGACTTCTTCGCCGAGCCGCACATCGACGGCCTGATCGGATACGCGAAGGTGTTCCACGCCGCGGGCATTTCCTGGACGCTTTCGTCGCACGCGTCGGAAGCGGCGAACTTCTCGCTGTTCATCGGCAATCACGACAATCTGCAGAAGGTGGCCGAGCGCATCCGCGACGCGGCGCTCGATCTCGGCGTGAAGAGGATCGTCGTGGGCGAATGTGGCCACGCGTGGCGCGTCGCCTACAGTTTCTGGAACACCCTCATCGGGCCGTTCGACTTCCTCGACCCGCGCTATCCGGCGCCGCAGCACATCTGCGAATTCACCCATGACCTGATCAGCCGCGGCGTGCTGACGCTCGACAAGAGCGCCAACGACGACAAGGTCGTCACCTTCCACGATTCCTGCAACGTGTCGCGCGCGTCGCGCATGGGCGACGCGCCCGGCGGGCAGTTCCAGATCCCGCGCGAGATCATCCGCGCCTGCGTCAACAATTTCGTCGATATGGCCCCCGAGACCATCGGCGAGACCACCTTCTGCTGCGGCGGCGGCGGCGGGCTGCTCACCGACGACCTGCTTGAACTGCGCGTCAAGGGTGCGCTGCCGCGCATGCAGGCGCTGCAGCAGGTGGTGGAAGACCACGGGGTCAACTACATGGCCGCGATCTGCGCCATCTGCAAGAGCCAGTTCACCAAGGTTCTGCCTTATTACAAGCACCCGATGGAAATGATCGGCAGCGTGCACGGACTCGTGAGCAAGGCGATCGTGCTGGCGCCGAAGCAATGATCCGGATCGATTGGAGATAGCCATGTCAGCGCCAGCAGGCAAGCCCGCGGCAAAGAGCGGACACACGGTTCGCAAGTTCAAGGACGGCGACCACGAGTGGGGTTCAGCCCAGGACATGATCTTCAGCGCCGACACAACCGACAAGTGCCCGACTTATGTCCACACGACGCCTCCCTGCCAGGCGAGCTGTCCGTCGGGCGAGGATATCCGCGGCTGGCTCAATATCGTGCGCGGGGTGGAGAAGCCGCCCAAGGACACCAGCATGCAGGAGTACGCGTTCCGGCGCGTGGCGGCCGCCAATCCGTTTCCGTCGATGATGGGGCGGGTATGCCCGGCGCCATGCCAGGCGGGCTGTAACCGCAACGAGGTGGAGGACACCGTCGGCATCAACGCGGTCGAGCAGTACATAGGCGACTACGCGTTGGAAAAGAGCTTTGCGTTCGAGGCGGGGCCCGAAACCGGCAAGCGTGTCGCGATCGTGGGTGGCGGACCGGCCGGGCTCTCGGCCGCCTATCAGCTGCGCCGCAAGGGGCACGCCGTCACGCTGTTCGACGATCACGCCGAACTCGGGGGCATGGCCAAGTACGGCGTCCCCGGCTATCGCCTGCCGCGCACCCACCTCGATGGCGAGATCAACCGCATCATCGCCATGGGTGTCGAGCTCCGCCTGAACACCCGCGTCGGTCGCGACACCGCGTTGAGCGACCTGGAAACGGGTTACGACGCGGTGCTGCTCACGATCGGATGCAAGGCCGGCCGCGGCCTGCCGGTGCCGGGGGCCGACGCGCCCAACTGCATCAGTGGCGTTGCCTTCCTGGAGGCCTTCAACCAGGATCGCCTCAAATCCGTCGTCGGGCGGGTGGTGGTGGTCGGCGGCGGCGATACCTCGGTCGACGTCGTGTCGGTAGCGCGGCGCCTCGGCTACGCCAAGGACCTGAAGGAAACCGAGCGTCCGGAATTCGTGATACTTGGACACACCGCGCACGATGTCTCCGCCATGGCCGCGCGCGAAGGCGCCGATGTCACCCTGATCACGATGCAGCCGATCGAGCAGATGAACGCGGCCAGGCACGAGATCGAGGACGCGCAACGCGAAGGCGTCAGCATCCGCGGCAAGCTGCTGCCGGTAGCGGTCCTGCTGGACGAGAAGACCGGCCGGGCCAGGGCGCTGCGGGTGATCGAACTGGATTACTCGAGCGGCAAGCCGGTCGAGAAGCCGGGCACCGAGATGGATCTCGAGGCCGATCTCATCGTTTCCGCCATCGGCCAGTCCGGCGATCTCGAGGGCATGACCGAGCTGGACAATGGCCGTGGCCTGATCGCAGCCGACAAGTTCTATCAGGTGCCGAATCGCCAGGGCCTGTTCGCCTGCGGCGACATCATCCGCCCGCATCTGCTCACTACCGTGATCGGCCAGGGCTCGATTGCGGCCGACAGCATCGACCAGTATCTCCAACAGCGGGAAATGGTCAAAAGGCCGAAGGTCGACGTGCACCACTTCAACCTTCTGGACAAGCTGCGCGAGGTGAATCTCGAGCCCGAGGTGTTCGCGCCGCTCGAGGACACTGAGCTGCGCGAAATCGACCGCGGAGTGCGCGGCACCGCGCTCGTCGGCAAGTCGGTGGGCGGCATCGCCGTCCACAATTACGAGGATCGCAGCGCCTCGGCGGTGTGTAAGTCCGAATCGCTGTTCCTCGGGCATTTCCCGCTGCTGGAGCGCAACCAGCGCACCGAGATCGGGCCGTCCGCTGAAGAGGTCCTGGGACACTTTGCCGAACGCATGGTCGGCTACACCGACAAGCAGGCGGTAGACGAGGCGAAGCGCTGCATGAGTTGCGGGATGTGTTTCGAGTGCGACAATTGCGTCATCTACTGCCCGCAGGTGGCGGTCAAGCGCACGCCCAAGGCGGAGGCGACGATGGGTCGTTACGTCTATACGGATTACGACCTGTGCATCGGCTGCCATATCTGCGCCGATGTCTGCCCCACCGGCTACATCAAGATGGGCATGGGCGACCACTGACGATGAGTGACGGGGGATGATTCGAATCGTCATCGGAGTTCTGGCCGCTGCGTTTGCGGTTGTCGCGCATTCCGACGCGGCCGCGCCGCGCGTGTCACGAGTCCCCCAGCCGGAGGTCAAGATCGAGAGAGGCGGGGTCTGCGTCGCGCCGACCGCGGAAATGCGTCGTGACCACATGAAGATGCTCGATCATCAGCGCGACAGGACCGTCCGCAGCGGGTTGCGCGAATCCCGCTTCAGCCTCAAGAACTGTGTCGACTGCCACGCCAGTGGCGCGACCGGCAGCGTACTCGGCAACGACGGATTCTGCTCGAGCTGTCACGCCTACGCGTCGGTGAAGATCGATTGTTTCGAGTGCCATTCTCCGCTGCGTCAGGGCAAGGTCGCCGGGGCGCCCCGATGAGCATCGAGCGCCGGCAGTTCCTGGCCTGGGGCGCCGTCGCCGTCGCCGGCGCGGCGCTCGCCCCGGGCTTCAGGCTGGTCGAACTCGCGCTGGCGCGCTCGCCGCAGGAAGCCGCGTCGGTGCTGCAGCGCTGGGGGATGCTGATCGACATCACCAGGTGCATCGATTGCGACGTCTGCGTAACGGCCTGCCACGAGGAGAACGGCGTGTCCGGCCACGGTCGTCCGGCGACGGACCCGCAATGGATCCGCAAGGTGGATCTGCGCGACCGGCACACCGGCCATGCCCAGACGCTGCCGCTCATGTGCCAGCACTGCGCGGACCCACCCTGTGTCGACGTGTGTCCGACCGGCGCCTCGTTCCGGCGCGACGACGGCATCGTGCTGGTCGACAAGCACACCTGCATCGGTTGCCGCTACTGTGTCCTGGCCTGCCCGTATGGCGCGCGTTCCTTCGTCCACGAGGCGACGAGCGGCCAGAAAGCCGATGTGCCACGCGGCAAGGGCACGGTGGAATCCTGCACGCTGTGCGTGCACCGGGTGGATCGCGACGAGACGCCCGCCTGTGTGGAGGCGTGCAACCTTGACGGTGGCAAGGCGATGGCCTTCGGCGACCTCAACGATCCGTCGGCGGAGATCTACCGCCGGCTGCGCGCCGAACCGTCGAGCCAGATCCGCGCCGACCTGGCGCTCGACACTGGCGTGCGCTACCAGGGCCTGTGACCATGGCAAGCGTCCAGTACCGGGAGATCGCCGGCCGCAACGGCGCTTACTACGCGCTGCTCGGAGTGCTCGGCGCGCTGGTCGCAGCCGGCCTTGCCGCGGCCTGGGCCATGGAGCACCAGGGTCATTACATCACCGGGATGAGCAACCGCATCGTCTGGGGAACGCCGCACGTGTTCGCGGTGTTCCTGATCGTCGCCGCGTCGGGCGCGCTCAACGTCGCGTCGATCGCGTCGGTGTTCGGGCGTGACTTCTACAAGCCGCTGGCGCGGCTTTCCGGGCTGCTCGCAATGACGCTCCTGGCCGGGGGCCTGGCGGTTCTGGTGCTCGACCTCGGGCGACCAGACCGCCTGATCGTCGCGATGACCCACTACAACTTCAAGTCGATTTTCGCCTGGAACATCATTCTCTACACGGGATTCTTCGCCGTCGTGGCGCTCTACCTGTGGACGATGTTCGAGCGCCGCATGAACGGTTACAGCAGCCGCGCGGGCCTGTTCGCGTTTTTCTGGCGCCTGGTGCTCACCACGGGCACCGGGTCGATCTTCGGGTTCCTGGTGGCGCGCGAGGCTTACTACGGCGCGCTGCTGCCGCCGCTGTTCATCAGCATGTCCTTTTCCTTCGGGCTGGCGGTGTTCGTGCTGGTGCTGATGGCCGCCTGCCGGCTGGGCGGCCGCGAGCTGGGCGAGGTGCCGCTGCAACGGCTTGGCAGACTGCTCGGCGTTTTCGTGGCCGCGGTCCTGTATTTCGTCGTGCTGTATCACCTGGTCAACCTCTACGTCACCCGCCAGCACGACCTCGAGCGTTTTCTCCTCCTGGACGGTGGCGTCTATACCGCGCTGTTCTGGCTGGGGCAGATCCTGGTCGGCGGCATCGTCCCGCTCGTGCTGCTGTTCGGCCGTGCGTCGGGGCGATCTTCCCGCGCCATCGCAGCCGCGGCGTTTTGCGTGATCGCGGGCGGCCTGGCGCAGCTGTACGTGATCATCATCGGCGGCCAGGCGTATCCGCAAAGGATCTTCCCGGGCAAGGATGTGTCGAGTCGCGCCTTCGACGGCGTGGTCGCGGCCTACGCCCCCAGCCTGCCGGAAATCGCGCTCGGTGTCGGCGGCGTGGCACTGGCGCTGGTGCTGACCGCGGTGGCGCTGCGGGTGCTTCCCTTCCTGCCGCGGAGTCTCGCGGACGCCGACGTCCATCCGACCGCAGGATGAACCGCCTGCTCGTCTCGGCCGCCCACAAGTCCTCGGGGAAGACGACGGTGGCCATCGGCCTGTGCGCGGCGCTGCGCGCGCGTGGCGAGGTGGTACAGCCGTTCAAGAAGGGCCCGGATTACATCGACCCCGCGTGGCTCGGGCTGGCGGCGGGGCGACCATGTTACAACCTCGACCCCTGGCTCAGCGATGCACAGGAAATTCGCTCCGAGGTCGCGCGGCGCATGCGCGGCGCCTCGCTGGGACTCGTCGAAGGCAACAAGGGTCTGTACGACGGAGTCGCCCTGGACGGCAGCAACAGCAATGCCGCACTCGCGGCGTTCATCGACACACCGGTGGTGCTGGTGATTGACACGCGTGGCATGACGCGCGGCATCGCGCCGCTGGTTCTCGGCTACCAGGCGTTCGACCGGAACATCCGCATCGCCGGCGTGATCCTGAACCAGCTCGGGGGTGCTCGCCATGAAGCCAAGCTGCGCGCGGTGATGGAACATTACACCGGCGTGCCGGTGTTGGGCGCGGTTGCACATGACGAGCGGATGACGATCGTCGAGCGTCACTTGGGCCTCGTTCCCAGCAACGAGCACGAGGTCGCGCGCGCGCGCATCGACGAGATCGCGGCACGCGTCGCCGCGGAGGTCGATCTCGACGCCATCCTCGCCGCCGCTCGCCAGGCCGGGCCGCTGCCGGAATTCGATCCGGCGGCCGACACCGCCGCGCCGGCGCCCGGCGATGCCGTGCGCGTGGGCATCGCGCGCGACGCGGCATTCGGTTTCTACTACCCTGGCGACCTGGAGGCCTTGCGCGACGCCGGGGCGGAGCTGATACCCTTCGACGCCTTGCACGACGCTCACCTGCCGCCGATGGATGGACTATTCATCGGTGGCGGATTTCCGGAAACGCACATGAACACGCTCGCCGCCAACCGCGTACTGTGCGCCGAACTGCGCGCGGCGATCGACGCCGGACTGCCCACGTACGCCGAGTGCGGCGGACTCATGTACCTGGCGCGCAGCATCGAATGGAACGGGCGCAGGGTACCGATGGCTGGAGCGCTTCCCGCGGACATCGTCATGCACGCGCGCCCCGTCGGTCGCGGCTATGTGGTGTTGCGCGAAACCGGGCAGGGTTTGTGGCCCGCGCTTCCCGGTGGCGCGGCGACGCAGATCCGGGCGCATGAGTTTCACTACTCCAGCGTCGAGAATCTTGCGCCCGGAACCCGCTTCGCCTATACGGTTGAACGCGGGCACGGCATCGATGGCCGGCATGACGGCATCGTGCACGGGAACCTGCTCGCTTCCTATTCCCATCTGCGCGACGTCCCCGCGCAACGGTGGGCATCTCGGTTTGTCGAGTTCATCCGGCGCTGCAAGCTCGACACGAATCGTTGCGCGCAGCGCGTGAACTGATCGAGGCGGAGAGAATGACAGTTGCAACCGAAGGACGGCCGGCACCGACGGACGCCGAAGGCTACCTGATCGACCCAGCGGACTGGAACCGGGAAATCGCGGAAGAAATGGCGCGCCAGGAAAGCATCGCGCTGACCGATGCGCACTGGGCGGTGATCGGATTCATGCGTGAATACTTCGAGCAGCGCCAGATCGCTCCGGATGCGCGCCACGTCATCAGGTTCCTGGCCCAGCACAAGGGTGAGGACAGCGGCGGCCGAAACGAGCTGTTCGCGCTCTTTCCCTACGGTTATGTCAAGCAGGCCTGCCGGATTGCCGGCATGCGCAGGCCCCGCGCATGGAGCACCGGCTGAGCGCCGGCGCCAAAGGAGGATTCATGATCACCATCACGCCGCAAGCGGCGAAGCAGATACGGAAGTCGGCGCAGGAAGCCGGCCTGGCGGAGGCCTGTCTGCGCCTGGCGGCGCGCCTGGGCGAAAAGGGTACGATCGAGTACGGAATGGGTTTCGATGAACCGGGCGAGGGCGACACGCAGGTCGTGACAGGCGCGGTCAAGCTGCTGGTGTCCGCCGGCTGTGTCGAACTGTTGACCGGGGCGACGCTGGACTACGCCGAAATCAACCCCGGCGAGCATCACTTCATTTTCATCAACCCTAACGATCCGTCGCACAAGGCGCCGAAGTCGGCGTCCTGAACCCGGCGCTGGACGGGATAGTGTCGGCCAAGTAGTCTCGACGCTTGTCCACAGTCAGCGCTGCCCAGGTCCGTTGCATGTCCGAGCCCAAAGCCCCGCAACCACGCACGCATGCCGATGACCGGGCGGATGCGGGCGCGCAAGCGCGCATCCCGATGGTGCGCCTGGCGCGCAAGACCCAGTCGCTCGACATCCTGTATGCGATCGCAACCAGCCTGAGTCAGCCGGGCAGCCTGGAACAGCTGCTGGAAAGCTTCCTCGACACCTTCATCGAGCTCGTCGACGCGCGCGCGGCCAGCGTGCGCGTCGTGACCGAGGACGGCAATACGCGGCTCATCGCCAGCCGCGGCCTTGCCCCCGCGGTTGTCGAGCGGGATCGGCTGATGCCGGCAGGGCAGTGTCCCTGCGGCTGGGCGGCGACCGAGGGCGGACTGCGTATCCAGCGTGGCACCGCGCCATGTGCGGCGCTGATCGGCCAGCCGATGCTCGAACACGACTGCGCGGAGTTCGTCGTCGTACCGGTTCACTATCAAGACCGGGTCCTGGGGGTGTACAACCTGTTTCTCGACCGCCCGCTAGCCGCGCTGGGCGAGGATGTGCACGATCTGCTGATCACCGTGGGCCGGCACCTGGGGCTTGCCATCGAGAAGGCGCGCCTGGAAAGCGAAGCGCGCCGCTTCGCGATCCTGGAGGAGCGCAACATCATCGGCATCGAGTTGCACGATTCGCTGGCGCAGTCGCTGATCGGCATGCGCCTGCAGCTGACAATGTTGAGCGAAGCGCTGGCACGGGAGGACATCGGCGGCGCGCGCCAGGAGGCAAGCGGCCTCAGCCGTGCGATGACGCAGGCCAATGCGGACCTGCGTGATCTGCTGACCAACTATCGCCTGAAGATCGACGCCGCAGGACTGGTGCAGACGCTCGCCAATCTGGTCGAGCGCTTCGGCAGGGAAACCGGCATCGCCGTGTACTTCCAGAACGAATGCGGGCCATTGGCGCTTTCGCCGGCCCAGGAGGTCCAGGTCTTCTACATCATCCAGGAGGCGCTCGCCAATATCCGCAGGCACAGCGAAGCGCGGAACGTGCGCATCATGCTCAACAACGAGGATGATTTCTATACGGTGCTGATCGAGGACGACGGGCTCGGGATGAGCGGATCCGACGACGGCACGCCGGGGAAGCACGCGGGGCTGGCCATCATGCGCGAGCGCACGCTGCGCCTGCCCGGCCAGATCGTGATCGAGAGCGAGCCTGGCGAGGGCACGCGCATCGTATTGATTTTCAACGCACCTCCGAAGGGGAGCTGAAATGAATCCGCCGGGAATGCGTGTCCTCCTGATCGACGACCATGCACTGGTGCGCAAGGGCATCGAGGAGTTGCTGCGCAGTCGCGGCGTGCAGGTGGTGGCCTCGGCCAGTTCCGGCGAGGAGGGCATTCGTCGGGCGGGCGAACTGGAGGCCGACATCATCCTGCTCGACATCAAGATGCCGCGGATGACGGGCATCGAGACCTTGACGAGGATGCGCGCGGCCGGTGTCAGTACGCCGGTGGTGATGCTCACGATGAGCCGGGAGGAAGCCGACCTGTCGGCGGCGTTGCGCGGCGGCGCGCAGGGCTTTTTGCTCAAGGACATCGAGCCGGAGGATCTGGTGCCGGCGCTCGAGGCCGTGCTCGCCGGCGCCAATGTGGTGGCGCGCGAGATGGTGGGAACGCTGGCCCGCCATGTGGGGGGCGATGGCGGGCAGGAACGGGCCGTGCCGCGCGCGGCGCCTCTTTTTTCTGCGCTCACGCCCCGCGAGCTGGAAATTCTGGAGCACGTCGCCAATGGTTCGAGCAACAAGATGATCGCGCGCGCCCTCGACATCGCCGAGGGAACGGTCAAGCTGCACGTCAAGGCGATCCTGCGCAAGCTCAACATGCGTTCGCGCGTCGAGGCCGCGGTGGCCGCGGTCGAGCAGGGCTTGGGCAAGTACCGGAGAAAGCCGCCTCCGCTTTCCGGGCAATGAGTGTCCTTGCGCCGGCAGGAACAGCGGTTGCGTCAGGATTCGACGGTATCGATGAACAGTTGCGCGCGCGGCAGGCCGTGCTGGAGCAGCAGGAACTCGGCGGCATTCGTCAATCGCGCGGGTCCGGCAACGTAGACGTCGTAATCGGCGAGCGCGGGATGGGCATCCAGGAGCGGCTGCAACGCGTGCGACGCGGCGGTTTCGTCCGGCAGCGAGGCGTCTTC
>Ga0163153_10009099_pt1 | contig 10100 bp, 13 predicted proteins | sample OliLakLV19MP6IB1_FD_148629 | JGI IMG/M metagenome (GOLD analysis project Ga0163153, IMG submission 148629) | Freshwater microbial mat bacterial communities from Lake Vanda, McMurdo Dry Valleys, Antarctica - Oligotrophic Lake LV.19.MP6.IB-1 | ecosystem: Environmental > Aquatic > Freshwater >...
TTCCGTTCCGCCGACCACCGCCGCTCCTGCTTCCAACATCCTTGCCATTTTCATCTTTTCACTTCCTCCATGCCCTCTACTGTAATAGCCAGGAAGCAGTTGTCTCATCCATCATTGGCACGGAGGGGGTCACTCGTTTAGGCCAAGTGGTGCAATTGGTAGACACGCGACGCTCAGAACGTCGTGCCTTATCGGCGTGGGAGTTCGAGTCTCCCCTTGGTCACTGGGAAAGGCGCTAGGCGATAGGCGCTAGGTTCGGAAATTTGAACGAAGTGGTTTTTCTGGCGCATGGCTCCTAACGCTTAGCGCCCGTTCCTATCGCAGGCGGACCAGCGTCCATTGGAGAATCATAATCTCCGAACGCCGGGTGCGACCCCCGGGCCTGCTATTTCACTAGAGTTAGAAGTTAGAGCTAGACGTTAGAGCAGACGGATCGGCCTCCGAAGTTTTCTAACATCTAACTCTAACTTCTACCGTCTACTTTGCAGCCAAGTACGCAATTCGGAAAAGCGGCCAGGTCGAGAGCCTGGTGATTCTGTGGGTTCGATCCCCACCTTGGCTACTCAGCGAGGCCACGTCGTCCAACGGAAAGACGCCTGATTGACGTTCAGGAAACGGTGGTTCAACTCCACTCGTGGCTACTTGAGTTGCCGGGCACGAGGCGGCACTCCGGCTTCGCACGAACTGAATCCGCCGAGTGATTCTTCGCGGCCATGTCGTCCAATGGGAGGACGCCTGATTCACGTTCAGGAAACGGCGGTTCAATTCTGCCCTTGGCTATTGCGGCCCGTAGGTGTTATGGCGGCACTCCTTCTCGGTAAGAAGGAAGTTCGGGTTCGACTCCCGGACGGGCCTCTCAATCGCCTCAATGCGAATCTTCGGAATCGTCATGCGAAGCATGACGAAGACATCACGCGGAGCGTGATGACTACACTATTTCCGCCAGTCGACCCGCTCGCGGATGACCTCAGTCATCGGCCCGATGCTGAAGTCGCGGGCTTGGTTGTAGATCCGGACGGGGGTGCCGCCCTGGCGAAGCACCAGCGGCGTTCGCGAGATTTTGGAAGTCGGCTTCGCGGCGGACTCGGACTTCGGCTCTTCGGCCGCCCACGCCGCGCCGCTAACGAACAAAACCGAACACGCGATCAGAAACGGTCGCAGGAACATACGTCGCAATCCTCGCTGAAAAAGGGAACGACTTATTGTGCGCAGAAACGGGCTGCTGGTCCAACGGGACGACGCCTGCCTTGCAAGCAGGAAATCGGGGTTCAATTCCCCGGCGGTCCACTCACGGTGGTGTTACGGAAGGTAGCCGGATACGGTTGGCCGGGCCGCTCTGCTAAGGCGGTTCTCGCACTGGGATGAGAGTTCGAATCTCTCACCTTCCGCTGTTTGGGTCGATGTTCACGCCCTGATAGTGAAATGGATATCACGCCTCGCTTCGAACGAGGTATTCCGGGTTCGAGTCCTGGTCGGGGTGCTCCGTAAGAGATGGTGCACGTGGTGTAGAGGTTTCTGCACGCTCGCCTGTGAAGCGAGAGGTGGCGGTTCAATTCCGCTCGAGCACCCCTGGGGGCAAATGATGAATGACTAAGCACGAATGACGATGTCCGGAGATGTTCGCCACACGTATCGGCGTCATCCGTCGTGAGTCTCTTCTGGTTTAGTCATTCGTGTTTCGTGTTTGGTCAATCGTGCTTCGTCATTCTTTCGTCCTTAGTCATTCGTCATTAGGAGGAGATATGGTCGCCGTTCTGGAGCGTCCGACGCTGGTTCTGAACCGTAACTGGCAAGCGGTCAACGTGGCCACGGTCGGTCGCGCGCTGGTGATGCTCTGGAACGAGAGTGCCCGCGTCGTCGACCCGCACGACTTTCAGATGTACGACTGGCGAGACTGGTCGCAACTGGCCCCGGTCGACGGGGAACCGTTCATCCGGGCGGTTCGCACGCGGATTCGGGTGCCGGAAGTCGTTGCGCTGACGCAATACGATCGGCTGCCGGCGGCGGCCGTTTCGTTCAGCCGGCGCAACATCTTCAAGCGTGACCATTTCACGTGCCAGTACTGCGGCGTGCAGCCGGGGAGCGAGGAACTGACGATCGATCACGTCGTTCCGCGGGCCCACGGCGGCGTTTCGAGCTGGATGAACTGCGTTCTGGCCTGCGTTGACTGCAACAAGCGGAAGGCCGACCGGACGCCGGACCAGGCGGGTGTTCGATTGCGCAATCCTCCCACGCGTCCGGCTTGGAAGCCGCTGTACGCGGCGTCGTCGATCCGGATCGCCAGCTGGTCGAAGTTCGTCAGCGAGGCGTACTGGAACGTCGAGTTGGATACTTGATCGAAGAGGCATGGCGGTACCGACCCGAGCGGGGCAGGCTCGGGTCGGGCCGTCGGCCTTATTGACGAGCGTGCTCCTGGGAGAGCAAGCGGCCTCCAAAACCGCCCCACGAGGTTCGACAATGAACAGCGCGTCGACGAGCGCCCGTGTCGGGCGAAGTTTCGAAACTCGAACGCGTGCGATCACCACGCCTTGGCGGACCGCCCAAGGCACCGGATGTATCGGGGTCGGAAGGCTATTCGTTTGCCGCCGCCGATTCTTGTGTTTTGGCTTCGAACTTGTACCGATTTGCAGGCGATCCTGAATTCCGATGTCGTGGCTGAACGGTTAGGCGACCGCCTGCAAAGCGGTTCTACGTGGGTTCGACTCCCGCCGACATCTCTGTTTGTCCTCGAAGTGTACCGGATTTTGCACGCGACCCTGCGAAGGTCGAAGACCTGGGTTCAATTCCCGGCGAGGGCACTGATAGAATCGGTCAGTATCACCGCTGACCATCCATTGATGCGAGTTTTCCGTGGCGCTCTTTTTTTCGGGATTACCTTGCCCACTTTGCGCACAACCTATGCATCGTGAGCAATTGTTGTTCGGCACATGGGGTGTCTGGCTGGCGGCATCAGACCCGCTATGGCGATTCTGCGATGCCATGCTGCATTGGGATTGCTATGCGAACTGGGAACATCGGACTCGCTTCGGCCGTAGCTACTTCGACTTCTGGGTGGAGTTGGAGAAGGAGAACCCATATTGGTTTCGCGCCTATCACGACGAGACGGTGTTTGTGACCGTCAATCCCTCCCTCGCCGACTCCTCCGCTTGGGTCCATGTGGCCGCAAATGGAACTCGCCATCCGGTCGAGATCTCCGATTGGGATGTTTGGCTGGTTAATGAGAGTCTGGCCGGAATGCATCCCATTGAAGGGACGGCGCTGAACATTGCGAAGCGAGTTCTGCGGCGCGTCGTACCGTCAGCCGCGTCATTGCTCGATCGCGTTGACCCGCATTCGAAATCGGAACTGATCTTGCGGCTCAAGGAAGAGGCCGCGCGACGCGCAGACGAACAACGTCAGAAACAGGAGCGTACTGAGCGAAGGAATCGAGCGTGTGCCGAGTTTTATTGCGAGGTCCTACGAACGGGCTTGGCTTGCCCCGCATGCGGCGTTTTCTCACGCGACTATCGCCACTCGACGAAGGAAGGATCTCCATCGCTTGTAGTTTGTCGAGCTTGTGGCGACGTCGTTTCCGTGCCGTTCGATGAGTGAGCATCGAGCGAGAGCTGACGAAAACCTCACATCGTACGTATGATTTGAGAATTTGACGGATGGTCGACGTTGTGGGAAATCGTCGCGACTATTATCGCGAGATTCCGGAGTGCAGCCCCTCCGGGGCTCCGGAGCGATTCTACTTATTACGCAACCAGGGGCTGACGCCCCTGGCTATTGGAGTGGCGCCACTCCGTGGCTCACATTCAGGCGGGTCGCATCGCCTGACAACTCCATGACGACGGCGCTCCGTTCGCCTGGGACGTAAATCCCCGCCCCGGCTTCTCCGCATTCTTCTTCCGTCGTCGCCCGTTGCGGCGGCCGTCCGTTCTCGTGCGTCGTGGTCCGTTGCGCGTGCGTCGCGAGCGATTCTCCCTGCCAAGGAGACGGCGCTCCGAACACGCATTGCGACGGACCGTGTTGGTTCGGTGTTCGGTTCTTTTTATGGAGGAGGCCGCAATGGCCAAGGCACAGTTCGAACGGACGAAGATCAGCATGAACGTGGGAACGATCGGGCATATCGACCACGGCAAAACGACGCTCACCGCCGCGATTTTGCGGGTACAAGCCGAGCAAGGGCTCGCCGAGTTCAAGTCGTACGGCGAAATCGCCAAGGGGGGCATCGTCCGCGACAAGGGAAAGACGGTCACCGTGATCGCCGCCCATGTCCGGTACGAGACCGAGACCCGTCACTACGCGCACATCGACTGTCCGGGACACGCCGACTTCATCAAGTAAAGGGGATGGCCGGCGACAACGTCGGCTGCCTGCTCCGGGGCGTTCGCAAGGAGGAGGTCGAGCGGGGCCAGGTGCTTGCCGCACCGGGCACGCTCGTTCCGCGCAGCCGATTTGTGGCCGAGGTCTACGTGTTGGGCGAAAGGGAAGGTGGGCGGCGTAAACCGTTTTTCAACGGCTACAGCCCGCAGTTCTTCTTTCGCACTACCGACGTGACCGGTACGTCGCATCTCCTGGGGGACCGGGAGATGTGCATCCCGGGCGAGAATGCGCAGCTCGAAATCGAGCTGCTCAGCCCCGTGGCGATCGACGACGGCGACCGGTTCGCCATCCGCGAGGGTGGTCGGACGGTCGGCTCGGGAGTCGTTACTCGGGTACTCGCCTGACGTAGGCGGGACGACCGGAGACGGCGTGCGACTGCCGTCTCCGGTTCGTCTCCGCCGTTATTGTTGCTGATGATTCGCGCCGACTTTTACTTCGATACGCGGCAACAGCGTGGGCCGCGCGGGCTATGCGTTGCGGTGATCGCGACCTCTTGGGCCGCTTGGCACCACCCTACATTTCGAAACAACTGAAGTTTGTAAGCAAGATTTCCGTATCGGCAGGCCGTCGGCGTACCCAGCCCCGCGTTTGAGCGGTCGGCGACGTATGTTCCGGTTAACGGGTTCTAAACCGCCGGTACGGATGTCACGGGTAGCTCAACTGGTAGAGCATCGGTTTTAGGAACCGAAAGTCGCAGGTTCGACTCCTGCCCCAAATCGGGCTTTGAACCCGAAGCACAGGATTCACACTCCTGATGGCTAAACGACCGGAGGGAGGCGGGCGATCATCGGATCGGCCGCTTGTCGGCTCGACTTGATCGAGGGCGCGAACCGCGACAACCGTGCGAAAGTGCGGCGTCGGGTGAGCGACCGCGACTGTCGGGCAGGCGGGCGGCAACATGGTGCGAGCGCCTTGAGGCCGGCGGATTTCGCCGTGGATCGCCGTCGAAAGAGTTCGGCTGAAGTCGTGCGAGTCTGACGCGATACGTTCGCGTCGCTCGTGCGATCGATGCCGGGCAATGTCGGCGGCCGCCGCGGCTTAAACCGGCCCCGCGCTTAAGCGTGCGATCGGGTGACGCTTCGCCTTCCAAAGGTTTTCCTTTTTTACCGCCATGCTCATTCCACGGACGTGCCGATTGTCGCCGCCGAGTACACAACCGTTCGTGATGGGAGAATTCGATGATCTTGTTCAAGACCGTTCATATCCGTAGCTTCGAAGTCGGACTGCTCTTCCGCGAGGGAGAGTTCCGCGGCCTCTTGGGCGAAGGCCGGCACCGGCTTTGGAACCCGCTGGGAAAAATCCGCGTCGATGTCGTGTCGCGCCGCGATCCGTGGCTCGTTCACGAAAAGCTCGACGTGATCGTGAAGTCGGGCGCTTTGACGGGCCGGGCCCTGGTGCTCGACGTCAAGGACTACGAGCGCGTCTTGGTCTGGATCGACGGTCGGTTCAGTCATGTGTTGCCGCCGGGCCTGTACGCCTACTGGACGGATCTCCGCGCGGTCGCCGTCGAAACGGTCGACGCTCGCGCGGTCCGCTTCGAACACCGCGATCTGCCGGTCATCAGCCGTTCGACGCTTGTCGAGCGTCTGCTGGACGTTATTGCGGTCGAGCAAGGTCACCAGGACGTGCTGCTGTTGGACGGGCGGTACACGGAGACGCTGTCCGCGGGCCGCTACGCGTTTTGGAAGAACATCGCCCATGTGAAGCTGCTGCCGGTCGACGTTCGGGAAGTGACGCTCGATGTCAACGGCCAGGAGATCATGACGGCCGATAAGGTGACGTTGCGACTCAACGCCGTAGCGACCTACCGCGTGGTGGATGCCCGGCGGGCCGTCGACCAGGTCGACGATTTCCGCCAGGCCCTGTACCGTGAGGTGCAGTTGGCGCTGCGGACGCTCGTCGGCGCGCGCGATTTGGACGCCTTGCTGGCCGACAAAGAAGTCGTCGCCCGCGAGACGGAGGAAGCGATCCGGCGGCGGGTCGGCGAAATGGGCCTGGCGCTCGTTACGGTCGGCGTGCGCGACATCATCCTGCCGGGTGAGATGAAGGAGCTGATGAACAAGGTCACGGAAGCCAAAAAGGCGGCCGAGGCACACCTGATTGTCCGGCGCGAAGAGACGGCCGCGATGCGCAGCCAGGTCAACACGGCCAAGCTGCTCGAGGACAACCCGACGTTGATGCGACTGCGCGAGCTGGAGGTGCTCGAGAAGGTCGCCGCCACGTCGAAGTTGAGCGTCGTGTTGGGCGAGAAAGATCGTTTGTCGGATAAGGTTGTGAACTTGTTGTGACGTCATTCCTGGGGTCGGACATGCCGGCCCCAGGAGGCTTTCTTGTACGTGCCCCGCGTTTTCATCGGAACGAACCATGACCAACCGTCTCGCGATCATCGGCCTCGATGAACGTCACGCGTTTGCCGGAACTGTGGCAGGCGTTCTTGGAGTACACGGTGGGACGGGTTGTCGGGACGTGAGCAGCAGTGCCGGCGTCGTACCCAACCTGAGCTTTGTAATTCCTACCGTGTAACAGGAAATCCACTCGAAAAGCCCGCGATACGATTTTCCGGAAAACCGCGGCGAAAAACGGGTGATTTCGCGCCTGCACGGCAAAAGTCGTATGCCTGGGCTGGTTTGGCACCGTTATTGCTTAGGACGCAGTCAGCAATCTTAATCCCGGGTAAGGAATTTCAAGATGTCGATCACCGAACGGAGCCCCTACGAACTCTTGGTCCCCCGGGCGACGGCAAGTCGAGACGGCCGCGGCGATTTCGTACGGCGATCGCTTGCCGGCTGTCGACTCGGCCGGGCATTGTCCGAGCAGTTGTCGGCTGAATCGGAGCACCCGGCGATTTGGGCGGTGGGGGCGGTGACGCTCGACGATCTCGGCCGTTTCGCCCCCGGCTACTGAATTCGGAGCGTAGCGGAAGCGGCGCCCCGAAACCTTCGGTTGAGTGTGGGGTATGATTGGATTATCGTCTGACGCCCCGATGTGGTTCATCCGGCGCACGTGGAAGATGTGGCCGCCGGAATCGCTTGGGTGCACGAACACATCGCCGAGCATGGGGGCGACCCCAAGCAAGTGTTTCTGCTGGGGCATTCGGCGGGCGCTCACTTGGTGGCGCTTGTCGCCACGGCTCCGGCCTACTTGAAGGCCCACAAACTGACCCCCGCCGATGCACTGGCGGGCGCCATTGCGGTCGATACGGCGAGCTTCGATCTTTCGGCGACCCGTTCGCGGCTGGTGCGGCAGATGATCACCAATGCGTTCGGATCCGACGCTGATACGCTCGCGGGCGTTTCGCCACTGGCGCAAGCTCGCAAGAATCCGGGCGCCTGCCCGCCGTTGGTGATCGCGGTGGTGAAGCAGCGGCCGAAGGCGGTGGAAGAATCGAAGGCGCTGCAAGCCGCCGTGCCCGGGAGCAAGCTCATCGTCGAAGATTATCCGGACAACGGCCAATTGGCCGCCCACGGGCTCATCGCCCGCGATCTGCCGAATATGCAGTCGGACCTGGCGAAGCAACTGCTCAAGTTCGTCCGGGGAAAGATGCGGCCGTAAGCCGAAGTACGTGAGACCGCTAGGGCACTCAGCCGATCAGCGGCACGAACCGTACGGCTCCCAGGTCTTCGTATTCATGTCGGTCGTGGGTGCGGCGTGTTGCGCGGACCAGTCGCTGGTCGGAGTCGCCTTGGCCGACCGGCATGACGAGCCTGCCGCCGATCCTGAGTTGCTCAAGCAGCAGGGGCGGTATTTTGGGGCCGGCCGCCGCGACGACAATCGCGTCGAACGGTGCCGCGGCCGCATAACCAAGCGTGCCGTTGCCCGAGATGACGCTTACGTTGTCGTAATGCAGTTTCTTGAGACGTCGGCGGGCCGCGTCGGCCAAGTCGCCGTGCCGTTCGATTGCGACGACATGTTTCGCCAGATGGGAAAGGACGGCGGCGGCGTAGCCGCTTCCGGCGCCGACTTCCAGCACGGAATCGTCGGGACGTAGCGCCAACGCTTCGGCCATATGGGCCACGACGAGCGGTTGCGAGATGGTTTGCCCCTTGCCGATGGGGAGCGGCGCGTTGCGGTAGGCGAACTCGCGAAATTCGTCCGCGACGAAGGCCTCGCGGGGAACGGTCCGCATGGCGTCGAGGACGGCTTCGTCGGTGACGCCTTGCCGCCGCAACTCGTTATCGACGAGTTCTGCGCGTAGCTGTTCGAATTGGGTGGTTAACATGCGAATGTCCCGTTGTTGGCGCCGGCCGACGAAGAGAAGGAGCGGGGAATCCATCCGCAACGAGCCGGTTCTCACGCCGTTCATCGTGACGCCTTGGGTTAACGAGCAAGAAGAGTGCCGAATGGGCGGCGATGATTTTCTGGTCGGGGGTTCGAACCGCCGCGTCGGCCGCGTGGTGACCTCGGGGGCCGCGTTCTGCTTGCCCATTTGCGATACGCAGGGTAATGTATATTTGTTCAGTATACAAGCCGGCAGTGCCGGCGACCCCGTTTTCTCCCTTATTTCCGACGGTTTATGGCCTCGATCCTCGGCGAACTCCGCGAGCAAGTACGGCGGTTGGCCGATGAGCCGACCGCGGCCTGGGGGGCCGTTTCCAGCGGCCAGCAGATGCTCGATGCCGTTTTGCCGGCCGGCGGGTTTCGTCGCGGCACGCTGGTGGAGTGGATGGCGGCCGAGCGGGGAGCCGGGGCGACCCGCTTGGCGCTCGACGCGGCACGAGCGGCGATGGGGGAAGACCGGCCACTGGTGATCGTCGACCGCAGCGCGACCTTCTTTCCGCCGTCACTACCGGCCGAGATCGATCATGGGCGGCTGCTCTTGGTCCGGTGCCGCCGGGGGGACGAAGCGGAGTGGGCTTGCCATCAGGCGCTGCGCACGTCGGGCGTCGGCGCGGTGCTCACCTGGGTCGAGGCGGGCGACGAGCGCCGGCTGAGGCGTTGGCAACTGGCGGCCGAAGCGAGCGGGGCGCTGGGGCTGGTGGTGCGTTGTTTGCCTCGCCAGCCGGAGGCCTGTTTTAGCGACGTTCGTATTCTCGTGACGCCTGTCCTCAATACGTCGATCCTTGATACGTCATCGTGCGCCGCCGGGGGGCGGCGCGTTCGTTTAGAACTGATCCGCACTCGGCAGGGACGACCCGGCGCGGCGATCGAGGTCTCGCTCGATGACGGTGCGCATCCTTTGTCTGCGGTTACGACCGTACGACGCCGAGCCTTTGGCTCGTAATAACTCGGGGCCCTTGGCTCGTAGCAACTCGGGGCCACCGGCTCGTAATAACGCCGGTCCCTCGGCTCGTAATCCGTCCGTCGCTCCCTCGTCGTCGGCCGATGACGCCGCGCGCCGCACCGAGTGGGCCGACGATCTCGAGGAGTTCAGCCCGTTGTTGGGGTGGGTCGACGGTTTGAGCGAGCCTTGCCTGGTGCTCGAAGTCGGCCGTACGGCCCATTGGTTCGGCGGCGAAGCGAAGCTGCTTGCCCGTTTGAAGGCCTGGGCCGCCGAGCGTCGCCTGGTTCGCCGCGCGGCGATCGCCGACACGCTGGGCGCGGCCTGGGGCGTGGCCCACTTCGGCCTCTCCGAGCGGCCGGGGGTACACGCCGAGCGGATTGTTGCTTCGGGCGAAACCCGAGCGGCCCTCGGCCCGTTGCCGATCGAGGCCTTGCGCCCCGCGCCGGCCACGGCCGCTTTGCTGCGCGAATTGGGCATCCACCGCGTCGACCGATTGCTCGAGCTGTCGCGC
>Ga0163153_10009103_pt1 | contig 10098 bp, 8 predicted proteins | sample OliLakLV19MP6IB1_FD_148629 | JGI IMG/M metagenome (GOLD analysis project Ga0163153, IMG submission 148629) | Freshwater microbial mat bacterial communities from Lake Vanda, McMurdo Dry Valleys, Antarctica - Oligotrophic Lake LV.19.MP6.IB-1 | ecosystem: Environmental > Aquatic > Freshwater > Lake...
CAGTAGAACTACACATCTCGGCAGGAACCACGAAAAGCACGAAAGGCACGAAAGTATGGGATGATTGGCAAACTTGCGGTGGCCATTTGAAGGCAGATCGTCTAGCCGACGTCCCTTTGGCACTTCCAGCACAATCCAATACTCGACAAGTCTTTCGTGCCTTTCGTGCTTTTCGTGGTTCGTTCCGGATGCCCAGAAAAAGTTGTGTAGATACCATTGGTCGGGAGACCGTGCCACAAGCAGGGCGTCCTTCTCATACTACATCACCTACTTACTACGTCACCTACTCCACCTACTTCCCCCTGACCCTCCGGCGCACGCAACCAAGTCTACCGGACCGAGGCTCGCGACGAACATTGGCGCGGCCCGCCACAAAAAACATAACCCGCCCAGGGCTGTGACGCGCCTGGACGGGTTCTGTGGGTCTCCGCGGCGAAATCGCCCGGAATGCTCGTGATTTACCAGACGCACGCTATTGGTGCGTCGATTCTCGACGGATGGCGGTCTTGCGATCACTCGGCATTTTGCGCGACGAAGGCCGCACCGCCCGCCAGGTCGCCGTTGACAACAGGCCGGTGCGAGGAGCTCCGGCAGAGGCGGTGTTCGCTTCATCTCCTTGGAGCTTCGGGCCGGTCGCCGATTCATCTGCTTCCTTCGCCTCAGCGCCTTCCGCCGGCGCTACCGGCGAGAGTTCCTCGTCCGCTTCGTTCGGTAACGAGATATCTAAGTCAGGCCGACGTTGCTGGCCCGCTGAGGGCTGCGTTGTTCCTTCGATGGCCGGCGGAACGGACGCGGCTTCAACCGGTGGCGCTGGCGTTTGGTTCACCGTGACGGGCGGCGCCGCGGTCGTGGAATAAGGATACGGCGCGTAGCCGCTCAGCGTTGGCGGTTGATCGGCCGGCGATGCCGAACTGGTGGGCAAGCCCGGCGAAGTCGTGGGCGGAAAGGTCATTGGCGGAGCGCTCAACGGCGCTGCGGGAATGGTCTGCGGATAGATCCCCGGCGGCTGGTAGATCGGCGTGCCGTAGCGCGGCGCCAGCGGAGTTATGGTCGTCGGCGCGGGGGCAATCGTGATCGGCGCGATCATTGTCGGAGCGATCGCCGCGGGCGCGCCACAGTAAGTACCGCACTGGTCGCTGTACGTTCCACAGGTTGGGCTGTAAGCGACGACCGGCCGGCAACTGGTTACCGGCGCGTAGGACGTGGTCAATGGTGCGTAGGCCGTGACGGGAACAATCACGCGCGACGTCGAATAGTTGACGACGGGAGCTGCGACGACCGTGGGATATGAGTAGGCGCTGACCGTCGTCGGCGCGTATCCGGCGACGACCGGCTGCGGTGCGTAGTAGGTGTAGTAGGCCTGTGGACCGAAGGCGCCGCCGTAGCCAAACCAGTTCTGCACGGCGGCGGCGCGGCCCGCCGGCAAGAGCGTCGCGCAAAGCAATGCGGCGGCGCCGACCATTCGCGGTGAGCGAAACATGGAGCGAATTCTCTGGAAGACTTTGCTTGGAATGGCGACTGTTTGGTTTAGCACGGCCGTCGCGTCGTCGTCAAGCTTTCGCCAACGCAGCGCGACGATTTGCGAGTCGATTTCGATTGTTCCAATTGCAGCGATTGCGTGGAATTTGCCGCGCAGTTTCACAAACGGCAAGTTCCGGCGTCGACTAACCGCAATGCTAGGTCACGGTTCCCGCCGGGACGTCTGCCAGGCGCGGGGTTCGGCCGTCGCGGAGCGATTGAGAATGGAACGCAGCGGGTGGGGCAATCGCAACGACGGACGCTACTAAACGCCCGGCGATGCACGGCGGCGTTGTTCGTACAGGTCGTATAACGCGAACAACGTCGCCCTCAGATTGGTCGGATCACGGCGCAAGCACTCGTGCAAGTCCGCCTCCGCCACGAACGCGCCGGGGACCAGTTTTTGAAACACCGCACTAGCTCGCAATGCGTCGACCTCGGTCGTCCATAGCAGCGGAAGCCCGACCGGCGCATGCGCTGTGACCAAGAGGCCGCATCCATGTCGCCGGCAGCTTGCCAATACGCGGAAGCGCTGCCAGCGCGAGAGTTGTTCGTAACCGTCGATTGCCAAGAGCGCTCGCGGTTCGCGGCTGTGCGTGCGCAGCCAACCGGACGGCAGCGCGCGCTGCCCGTCGCGCAAATCGCAGCGATACACGTTCCAACTGTCGTCGGCGAGTCGCGCCAGCAACGCGCAAAGCAGTGTCGATTTTCCGGAACCGTGCGGCCCAACGATTTCGCCGCGCGCGTCGTGCTGCTGAAACCGGTCGACGAGTTGCTCCAGATCGCAATCGGCCGGGAACAGATATTCGATCGCGCCAGGACGCACGAAGCGCGTCGAGAAAGGGTTCTCGTCGTTATCGGGGAAGGCTTCGCCGGACATCAGGGCCTCAACCGACGGAAGGCGTAGGCGGATCGTTGTCGGCGCGTGGCGCCGGAGTGCCGCGCAGCACGCCGGTCACGACCATCGCCAGAAAGCCGAACAGCGCTGACCAGACCAGAAACACCGTCAGGAGAATGGAGGGAAAATGATCGCGCAACAAGATCGTCGCCGGTGGTTCGCTCGCGGTCGGAACGCGGCGCTTGACAGGACCAAACCGCGGCGCTTCCCCTGTGCGGACGTCCTCTTTCCAGGTCTCCCAATCCGCCCGCGACTCTGGCCGCGCCGCCTCGCGCACCCACTCCGAGCGCACGTGCGTCAACCAATAGCCAATCCCGGCCGTCGCGACGACATAAACGACCACCCAGAAGATTAAGATTTTGCGTCGAGATGTCACAGCACGTGTTCAAAAATCATAGTTGGCTTTTAGCTCTCTCTGCGTCTCCGCGGTCCAAAAATGCGCACGATCCTTTTTTGTCACGCGCTCATGCTGCTGAGTTTCCGCAAGCGTTTCACCGTGGCGGTGACGTGTTCGATCGCAAAGTCAACTTCCTGCTCGGTATTGAAGCGTCCCAAGCCAAACCGCAGAGTGGCTCGGGTTTGATCCTCATTGAGCCCCAAAGCGCGGAGGACGTGGCTGGGTTCCGGATTGCTGGAAGTGCAGGCGCTGCCGGAACTGACGGCCAGGTTGCCCATGTTCATCATCAGTGCTTCACCGTCAACATAGGCGAAGCCGCAATTCAGATTGCCGGGCAAGCGCAGTGCGCGCTGTTCCAGTGCCGGGCCGTGCCGCGTGACGCCTTCGAGCGATGCGGCAAGGCCAGCGTAAAGGCGATCTCGCAACACCGCCAGGCGTTCGCGCTCCTCGTTCATTTCCATGAGGCAAAGTTCGAGCGCCCTGGCGAAACCGACGATGCCGGGGACGTTCAGCGTGCCGCTGCGGAGGCCTCCTTCTTGGCCGCCGCCGTCGATCTGGGCGGCGAGCCGCACAGCGTTGTCCCCGCTGCGACGGAGATATAGCGCGCCGACTCCTTTCGGTCCGTAGATCTTGTGCGCGGAAAAACTCATCAGGTCGACGTTCAACGCCACCACATCCACAGGCAGCTTGCCGACCGCCTGGGTGGCGTCGCAGTGCAGCCAGACGCCGCGCTCCCGGCAGATCGCGCCAATCTCAGCGAGCGGTTGCACGACGCCAATCTCGTTGTTGGCGAACATCACCGAGACCAGCACCGTATCTGGCCGCAGCGCTTGAGCAATTTGCGCGGGGTCGAGTAAACCGGCCTGCGCGTCGCCCGCCTGGCGAACGGAGAGCAATGTCACGTCATGATCGCGCCGCGCGAGCCGGGCCAGCGGATCTAGAATCGCTTTGTGCTCGGTAGTGACGCTGACCAAATGATTGCCGCGCCGCCGTAATCGCTCCGCCGCGCCGCGCAGCGCGAGATTGTTGCTTTCCGTCGCGCCGCTCGTGAAGATCAGCTCGTGATCGGCGGCGCCGATGGCCGCGGCGATCGAACCACGTGCTTTGTCGACCGCAGCCCGGGCTTCCCAACCGAAGGCGTGGTTGGTGCTGCCGGCGTTGCCGTACTGCTCCGTGAAGTAGGGCAACATCGCCTCGACCACGCGCGGGTCGACGCGCGTCGTGGCGTGGTTGTCCAGGTAGACGACGTCAGCAGCCATGATGCCGGGGGTTCAAGGGTAGCGTGAGCGGAGTGAACATCCGCGTACCCTCCTATTCTACGGCTCAGGCCAGCAGCGTCGAAAGAGTCGATGCCGAGAGCCGGCGTAGACAGCCTCCTTTCGCTCCGCGAAAGGCTCCGGACCTTTCGCGGAGCGAAAGGAGACTGTGGGGAGATTGCCTGCCAGATCGAGAGCCGCTTACGGCGTCACGTGGAGAATGAACACGGCCCGGACGAGGCCGTTATCGACTTTCGGCTGCTGATTGCCATTGGCGCCGCCGTCCGGCGGCGCCTGGCCAGCTAACAGGGCCCCCATCGCCAAGAGTTGATCCTGCGTCGGCTCTTCGATCACCAGCGCCTTGGCCTGGTTGGGGCTCGGTTTGAAATGCACTGCCCGGGCCCCTTTGGACGCCGCGACCGCTTCGTCGTGGGCCGCGCCGTCGTTCTCCGCATCCGCGTCGAGCATTTCACTCCAGAGCGCGGGATCGCGGAACACGCCCAGCGTCATCTGCATAACGGGGGATTTGAAGGTGTTGGGCTCCTTGGCCATGTCCTCGAGAACTTTCGCGAGTTGTTCCGGCGTCGCCTCCACATAGACGACGTCCTCAACCAGTTGCTCGATCTCCCCGCCGTCTCTCGATTTCCCAACCAGCACGATCTGATGCAGGGCGAGCAATTGGTCAACCGCGCCATTGGCAATCGCCTTCCGATCGACCTCGCAGCTGATGATGGTTCCGAACGGGTCTCGCTTCCGTTCGCCGCCCGTCGCGTCCGGCGACAGCTCCGCCACGGCCGGCGAATCATGAGTCGGACTGACCGGAGCTACATCCGCATCGCCGTTGGTCACGTTCGTGACCGTTTCCACGCTGGCGTCCCGCCTGGCAGTCCGCTCTACGATCGGCTGACCTTGCGTCGCGGTACCCGCTACGTCTGGAGACGTACTGCCTGCCGCGCCCTCGCCGTTCTTCGCGGCGACCACATCCGACGGCGGCGATGGCCGCTGGGCGATTTGCCTCCCCGGGCCGCCGCGCCAGGGACCAAGGGCGAACATTAACAGCACCGCGACGGCCGCACCGGTGATAAACCAGGCTGGTGAGCTCCACAGATGACGGCGGGCCGCGCGCGGCGCCAATTCGGATTGAGCGGAGTCGATCTCCGCTTGGGCGGAGGGCGTCAACTCCGCCGGACCGAGCAGCATCAGTCGCTCGGCGGACCGTAACACCTCGTTCGCAAACTGTTCAGGCAGCTGGACCTTTGGCACCTGCTGCAAGTCGGTCCGGATTCCCCGGAGGTCGGCTAACAGCTCGCCGGCCTTGGCGTCTTTGGCCAGCAGTTGTTCGACGACGGCGCGCTCGGCCGGGGTGAGTTCCCCGTCCAGGTAACCGCTCAAAAGTTCGGCGTCAGGATGCATAAAGACGAGCTACGAAGACTGTGCGCCGACCGCCCATCGACGCGAGACAAGAATGCCCTCTGCTGAACCTTCCGACGCGATCCCCCGGCAGATAGTTCCCGATCGACTTTTGACCGTACCCCGGACGATTGCCCGCGAAACACGCCAAACACACGAAAAGGTAACGGAATTGCCACCAGGCTAACGACCAGTGAATCTATCTATCTAGTTACTGGTTCAAGAGTTATGTGACTCAGTGCCACTCCGTACCCACTTCCTTTTTCCGCGTGTTTCGCGGGCAGCCGCACTAAGCATTACAGCTCCGCAAAGTTCTTCAGCATGCGGAGGCCCTGGTCCTGACTTTTTTCCGGGTGAAACTGCGTGGCGAAGAGATTGTCGCGCCAGACGGCGGCGCAAAATGGCCCGCCGTAATCGGTTTCGATCGCTACGAGCGACGGGTCTGTTGGGACGACATAGTAGGAATGCACGAAGTAAACGTGCGTTCCCTCCGCGATCCCTTTCAAGACGGGGGCCGGGCGGCGAATTTGGCAATTGTTCCAGCCCATGTGCGGGACTTTGTATTCCGCCGGCAGTTCGAACCGCCGGACCTCGCCCCGGAGGATGCCAAGACCTTCGTGCGTTCCCCCTTCGTAACCGACGTCGAACAACATTTGCAGCCCGAGGCAGATCCCCAGGAACGGCTTGCCGGCGTCGATGGCGTTCCGAATGGGCTTGACCAGCTCCCGGCGGCGCAATTCGGCGATGGCGTCGCCGAAGGCGCCCACGCCGGGCAGGACGATTTTGTCGGCTTTTTCGAGGGCGGCCGGATCGTCAACGATCTCGGCCGCGTGTCCGACCCGCTCAAATCCCTTTTGGACGCTGCGGAGGTTCCCCATCTGGTAGTCGACGATGGCAATCATGCGAATCCGATAGAAAGACTCACACTAGCCCGTAGCGCCAGCGAGGGGGAGAGGACGTTGCGTGCCGTTTGAGTGGAAACTCTCAGTTGCAAGGCGACAAGGCCACTGAGAGTTTCGTCTCAAACGAAAGGCGAAGTCCTCTCTCCCTCGCTGGCGCTACGGGCTAGTGTAGCGGGACTGGTGTTTAGCTCGGACATTCCGGACGCACAGCGGGTTCGGAACTATCGTAATCCGGATCGCACGGCGGCGTTAGGGCGAGCCCCAGTAAGTCCGTAATCGATTCCAAGCACCGCGACTTTATTCTGGCTTGGTCGTCGGTGGGTCGCATCGCTTGGGAGCTATAGCAGCCCCACTTACCGTGCCGATTCGCTCGCCGGCGCCCGATACCAGTCGCCGCGCAGCCAGTCGGCGATCAGCCCGACTTCCTCGGCGCTGAGCTGGTTGGCTTCGGGCCGATCCGGGCTTGGGGCGAATGCGGGCATGGGCTGATCGACTGCGTCCACATGCCCGTAAAACCGGACATGGTTGGGGTTGCCGATCATGCCGATCAGCCACTCGCGGGACGCATATCCGGTGAGATCGGGCGCAAGGCCCTCCTCGCCAGCGTCGTGGAACTTGTGGCAATCGACGCAGCCGACTTCTTCGGAAAGGAACGTGCGGCCAGCGGCGATGGTCTCGGCGTCCTTCTCATCTTGTTCCCGTTGGGTGGGCGATTGTGCTTCGGCGGAGAGGGCGATCACCAGTTTGTCAAGATTCGCCTTGGCCTCCGCGTCCATTTCGGTCACGGTGTCCGTGACCCAAGTGACCATCTCGCCTGACTTCAAGTGCGGAGAATTGCCGAAATAGGCCGGGCCGACGATCTTTGTCGGATCCAGCAACCCTCGAATCCACGAACGCGAGCCGAAGCCGCCCAGATTTGGCGCCGTCGGCGTGGGGCAGACAATCGACGCGGAATCATCTTCCCGCGTGGCACTATGGCAGCCGGCGCATTTGGCCGCGAATAGTCGCGGGCCCTGCGTAAGCGGATCGCGCCGCATTATGGAGATCATCCCTTCCGGAGGAATACCGGCGGGCGCGAGCGCTAAATCGCGCGCGCGTTCTGCATCGCGCTGGGCATGCTCGAGGGCGGTGATGTGTTGCTTCGAGGCGTCCCAGGCGGCCTCATATTTTTTCTGCTGGGCCGCGTCAGCGAATTTCGCGGCGTCCTTCGGTGACCATGACGCGTGATGATCTTCGTAGAACGCCTGCGCCGTCAGTAGACTGATGCCGAGCATCAGGCAGGCCAAGAAGCACAGGTTGAACGCGTGCCCCAAGCGCCAGCGGCCGACGATCGGCATCAGCGCTAGCACGCCCATCACCGCGCCGGGCACGATGATCGCGCCCCAGAATTCCAGGCTCTGTCCGATAAACGTTTGATCGCCGGGAAAATACTTCAGCAATTGAAACAGGAACAGGAAGTACCATTCCGGCCGCGCAGCATCGAACGGCGCGCTCGGATCGGCCGGCGCGGTGAGTTCCGCGGGACGCCAAAGCGCAAGTCCGAGCACGACGGCCAGCACCGCCAAACAAGCGACGCCGTCTTTCAATACCTGGTCTGGCCAGAAGGCTTCATCGGGGCGGCCTTCGGGATTCGTCGCGTGAATGCCGTGTTTCCGGAAGATCGCGATGTGCAGCACCACGAAGAAGATCAACAGCCCCGGCAGCACGCCCGCGTGCATGGCGAAGAAGCGCGTCAACGTGTGATGACCGTACTGGCCGCCGCCGACCGCCAGGCGCTGCGCGGCGTCGCCGGTGAGCCCCATGATGTTGGTCGCGACGCCGGTGGCCCAATAGCCCTTTTGATCCCAGGGGAGCAAATAGCCGGTCAACGAAAGGCCCAGCACGATTTGCATCAGAATCATGCCGAGCCAGAAGTTGATCTCGCGCGGCGCGCGATAGGCGCCACAGATCACGACTTGCATCAAGTGCAACGCCAGCAACACGACCATGGCCTGCGCCATGTAGTGATGCAACGAACGCAGGAGCGCGCCACCGGGCATCACGTTCTGGATGTAGAACACGCTCTCCCAGGCCGTCTGTCCGCTGGGGCTGTAGGCCATCCACAGGACCGTGCCGGTGATGACCTGCATCGCGAACGCGAAGACCAGCGTGCTGCCCCAGACGAATTTCCAGCGCGACCCGCCGGGAATGTTTTCGTATAACGCCTCGTGCGTCAAACGCCGAATGCCGGTGCGATCGTCGAGCCATTCCAGCAGTTGTTTCATGACTTGGCGACCTTTGCCGGAATGCCGCTGCGAAAATTCTGAAACTTGACGAGCACCCGTTTGCCGTCTCCCTCCGCGTCCGCTTCCAACTTCACATCCAGGCTATCGAGCCCCCGCGCCGCGGCGCTTGGGGGAATCAATTTGCCGTCCGGCTGGAAAGCGCTTTGATGGCAGGGACAATAGAAGCGCGTCTGCGAGGCCTGATAGCCGACCATGCAACCCAAGTGCGGGCAGACTGCGTTGCAGGCGTGAACCTCGTCCGGCTTCTCGGCGGTGCGTCGTAGGAAGACCGTGCCGATGGGCTCTTTCGGAAACCGGTTCCAGGCGTCGGTGCGATCGGCCACGACCTTGAACATCCGCGGCACGCCGTCGGCGGGAATAGCATCCAGCGTGGCGACCGGGATAAATGTCGCATCCGCCCCGCGACGCCAAAGCGGGCTCAGAAACACCCGCAGCGCGGCAGCACCCGGCACGACAGCGCATAATCCGCCGACCACGACGGCCAGCACGCGCTTTACGAAGCCGCGGCGATCATCGCCGTCATGCGGCGCGGCAGCGGTGGAATGTTGGGCCATTCGAGGCGCTCCGATAGGGAGTCGATTGCGCCAACACTAGCCCGTAGCGCCAGCGAGGGAGGACAGACGTTGCTGAGAGTTCGAGTTCAAACTCTCAACGACATCGGCTCTCCCTCGCTGGCGCTACGGGCTAGTGTGGGCGAAGCACTACTAGTGTGACTCGATGAGCCACCAAAACAAGGCGGGGAACGTCGCTTCCGCGGCGTCCGTCAAGGCAGGAGGTAATCGGGGGACGGGCGATTATTTCATCGCGGCGCGGACCGCGTCAAGGATTTTCTTTTGGGCGTCCGCATACGGCTCGTTCAGGAACGCCCCCGCCGCGGCCTTGTGCCCGCCGCCGTTGAACAGTTCGGCCAGCTTGCTACAGTCGACGCCAGCGGCGCGGCTGCGGAAGCTGATTTTGAAGCCCCCGGATTCTTGTTCGACAAAGATCACGGCCACCTGAGTGCCGGCCACGGCCAACGTCATGTTGACGACGTCCTCGGTGTCGGAAGCCACGGCGCCGGTGGCGCGAAAATCATCCATGAAACAGGCCGTGTGGACGAGCTTTCCGTCCAACTCCGTCTCGGTGCGGGCCATGATCCGGCCGATCAATTGAATCCGCGCCAGCGTATCGCGCTCGTAGAGCGCTGTGTAAATCTGCTGTGGCACCGCGCCGGCATCGACCAGCCGCGCCGCGAACCGAAAACTATCGGCGGCGATCGAACGGAAGCGAAACCAACCAGTGTCCGTCGCCAGCGCCGCGAACAGCGGCGTCGCGATCTCAGGCGTTAGCTCGACCCCCAGGTGATCGGCGGCTTCGATGACCAATCGCCCGGTGGCTTCCGCCGTGGTGTTCTTGAAACTCTCCGCGCCCAGGTCGTCGGAGCTGACGTGCT
>Ga0163153_10009104_pt1 | contig 10098 bp, 9 predicted proteins | sample OliLakLV19MP6IB1_FD_148629 | JGI IMG/M metagenome (GOLD analysis project Ga0163153, IMG submission 148629) | Freshwater microbial mat bacterial communities from Lake Vanda, McMurdo Dry Valleys, Antarctica - Oligotrophic Lake LV.19.MP6.IB-1 | ecosystem: Environmental > Aquatic > Freshwater > Lake...
GTATTCGCCGTCATCCAACACCTTGATTTTGAAGGGTGTGTACAGCAGAGGGCCTGTTTTTTTCTTGTATTTTATGTCGGGGTTGTAATACGGTTTTTTATCGCCGAACAAGGAATTGTACGCGCCGGCGGTCAGGTTAACCCCGGCGGCGGGCTGATTCGCCTGATCTTTGACCCGCACTTTTACCTGCACCTGTGCGCCGGGCAACACTTCTTCGGGTTGCACTACGGATACCTCCAGCATATTTTTATAAAAAAGTACCGAAGCGAAGCCCTGTTCTTCCTGACCTGCCCAGACAAACGTGTAATAAAAATGAAAGTCATTTCCTTCTGTGTCCATCTGTTGCCAAACCCAAAGGGAATCATTGGTCACGCCCGAGTCCCATTCTTTTTTACCGCGCATGATGCGATATTGAACGGGAAGCCGCTGTGGATTTTGAAGCATACATACGACCGTATCGCGGATTCGGAAAGCGTTATTCGATACCTGATGGCCTGCCCGTTTTTTATCGTTCAAACCAAGATACAGGCTTTCTTTGCCCGAACTGATTGTGTATGCCTGTACTTCCGGTTTCACCAGAACCCGGTAAGGCACCGGAATCGAAACCACCCCTGCAGGCATATTCGGGTATTCTTCCCGGAGCGTCAACCAGGGCGGTATTGTGGCTTTGTCTTTCCAGTCGATCATCAGCCAGCCTTTTTGAATGGACGCCTCTAATTTTGGAATACGGCGGTCCACAAACAGCCGAAGTTCCTTTTGCTGCAATTCGCCTGCGCTGTTGATGCCGTAAAAGGTAGCCAGCAGTTTGTACGCGCCTTCCGGCAACAGATGCTCCGGCAAACGAATATCCAGATCGCCGGAGGCAGCCAGGGCACCTTCCGCGCGCCAGATCGTATCTGGCAACAGGACCTCCTGCGCGTAAAATGACTGCGCCGACACCGTATTTATAACCAATTTATAACGCCCGTCCGGGATGGATTGTCCGTTGGCGTCACGGGCGCCGAGGTGGAAAACGATACCATCCTGGAGGGTATAGGATTCTTTATCCTGGGTAAATGTGTACGTCATTTCATCCAGCACATAGTCTTCGTAATACACATCGCCCGTCACCATCGGCAATTCGGGCGTGTATCGCCGGAACAATCCGCGTGTTCGGGGTTCCGGGCCAGTAAACCGGAAAGAATAATTGCGGTCGATTTCCAGCGAGTCCGTCCACACCATTTGCCAGGTGAATACACCGGGTGCCGTAGGCGCAATGCTTTGTTTACCGACTCTTTTCCATCGCGGCATCTGTATCACCTCCAGGTCCAACGGTTTATCCCAAGGCTTGCCTGTTGAAGTTGTTACCCAGGCTTTTACCCGCAGCGTGTCACCGGGCCGGTATTTGGGTTGCGAAAAAGCCACATAGCCGCCCCATTCCTCTTTTGCGTCCCATTTTGTTTCCTTCCGGTATCGCATATTTCCCCAGTACCTGTACCGCTGACGCGGATGCGTGGCAAGTTCCCAGGCATTCCAAATATGAAACCACGGTACCCCAATTACGCGCCCAATCGGCGTTGATACAAACCTGTTCCAGCGAATAGCCCGCATCGAGTAATGGGGGTTGGGGCTGATTTTATAAAAACCGGTTTGTCCCAGGGCCTGAATTTCCAGCACGCCGCCTTTCCGTCGTTTGGCAAGCCGGTAGCATTGCATTTTTTCATCAAAACGGATTTTCCGGCCATCCAGAACAGCCCGGGCATTGCGGATACGTTTCCCGGAAGCGTCCGTTATGACAAATGCTAGATCGCGCCGCGTCAATAAGAGGTTTACTTCAAATTCGTATCTCGAATAGGCAGACGCGATTATTTGCTCCTGCCGGGCGTGTACAAACAAATAATGACCGGGCGGTAATTCATGCAGCGACAGGGAATCCTTATATCCCAGCGAGGTATGCAGCCAGCTGCTGTCGAAGGGCACCTGTTCCACCAGCAGCCGGCGGGCTTCGCGCTGGTTCAGCAGGAATATTTCACCGTATTTACTGGCATCCGGTCGTTGCTGGGCCTGTAAAATGGCTGTAACAAGGCATAAACAGATGAGGAGCAATTGTATTTTCATGGGCCTGTATTTTTTGGGTGTTTTGGGGTTTTGGGGTTTTCTTGTTTTGGGCGCTTCGCCTTTGGCAACCGTGAGTGGTTTAGGCGAAGCGCCCAAAACACCAAAACACCCTGTAATATTAAGGTATTCCGATCCAAAAAAGCCAGTTCTAATGCATGGAAGGGGTATGCAGGCGGGTCAATGAAACGGGTGGTTGTGTGGAAGAATCGGTAGCACGGCATTCATGCCGTCGGGAGAAGGGCATTTATGCCCGCATGTGTTTTGTAACGGCCATTTATGCCCGCATGTGTTTTGTAACGGCCATTTATGCCCGTATGTGTTTTGTAACGCCCATTTATGCCCGTATGTGTTTTGTAACGGCCATTTATGCCCGCATGTGTTTTGTAACGGCCATTTATGGTCGTTACAAAAGTTGCTCGTTTGTTTCTTTAAGCCGTTAGTTTTGTTTTGTAACGGCCATGAATGGCCTTTTCCCGACGGCATAAATGCCGTGCTACCGATTAAAACGGATTCTGAATATCCGGGTTATTGACAAAGCTCGTATCCGTGAGGGTATGCAGGAATTTAACAATGGCCTGGCGCTGATAAGCGGTGAGACCGGAGTAAGTCAACACACTACCTCCGAGCGGGAAACCGATCTGGCGCACAAAAGGATCTTCGTTGGACACCCCTTTTCCATTGCCACTATAATGTTGCAAGACGGCTTCGAGGGTGGGGAAACGGCCATCGTGCATGTAGGGCGCTGTCAGGGCGATATTGCGCAAGGTAGGTGTGCGGAATTTGCCGTTATCAGTTCGGTTCCGGCTGACTTCGCCGCGTCCTTTATCGATGAAATCATCCAATGAAGCCACACTGTCCAGACCGTTGTTGAAATAATTATTACCCGTCAAAGTGATGCTTCCGTGGCAATGAAAACACTGTGCGTCGGGCAGGTTGACATCCTGTCCCTCGTCAAAAAACATCAGTTTGCCGTCCAATTCCATATCGTCGAGCGCATCGGGATCGCCCAGTACAAACTGGTCATATTTGGAAATACCGCTGCTGATCAGAATGCGCTCGAATTGTGCTAAAGCCTTGGCGGTCAGTTCTTTCGTGATACCGCAACAGTTGTCAATCCCGAATGCCTTGCGAAAAAGTGCGGGATATTCGGGGTGTTGTTTGAGCTGTTCCACCAAGTTGGGCCAGGTGTGGTGCATTTCAATCGGGTCTTCCACCGGAATGAGTGCCTGGGCTTCGAGCGTGGCGGCCCGGCCATCCCAGAACAGGCCATTGTTGGCATAAGCGATATTCAGCAGGGACATGGAACTGCGCCGTCCTGCAATACCGTCGATGCCGGTCGATACTGCTTTGTTATCAGTAAAACTGCCCTGCGGCAAATGACAGGAAGCGCAGGACATCGTGCTGTCGGCAGACAGGATCGGGTCGTAAAACAGGCGGCGACCCAGTTGCACCCCTTCCAGGGTCATCCGGTTATCTGCCGGAACAGGAATCTGGGGGAAATGTGCCGGTTTCAGAATCGTGTAGGCCGTCGTTTTGTACGGAATATCGGTCAGGTCGCAGCCAATGCCGCATGAACCGGACGGGTCTTTTTTGCATTGCGCCAACGCAATTACCGCGAGCGCCAACCCCATCACCATGAATGATTTTCGATAAACTATAATCCCCATTCTTTCTATTTAAACGATTCACCACGGACGACTCTCAATTCACTACTTCACCGAAGTCGCATTGGCAAAATTATTCATCACTTTTAAACCCAGTTCGACATTGCTGGCATTGTGCGAGGTATTGCGGTTGAGCGGATCATTCAGGTCGAATAAGCCGCCGTTGGCAGCAAACAGTTTTTTCACGTCAAACTCCACCGTCAGCGCCCCGCTTGTGGCGGTTACCGGAATATGTGCAGTCATGGAAGAAGTCTGGTACACGGCATCCGAACCGCAGTGGTAGGTTAAGGTACTTTCCGGATCACCTGCGCCGTCGAGATCGTACAGCCCCTGCACCTTCGTGAAAATATAACTTTGCCAACCCGACCAGTATTCATTTTCGCGGTACAAAGGGTGTTCCGGAGCAAAATCAGTCGGCTTTTTGGCATTCAGATCGGGGCGTACGCCGTAACCGATTTTCAGGGCTTTGTAATCGCCCGCCGGTACAGTGTATTTAAATTGTACTTCCACGGCTTTGTCATCAGGCGCCAAGTCGGGCGTAAAATCGACCCATTCGATATCCGACAGGCGATGTTCGCTGCCGTCCTGTTTTACTAAAATCAGATCAGACAGAAATGTATTGAACTTGTTTATCTGGATATTGCGGTCGCCGTACGCGAAGTTTTTATACTTCTCCATTGGAACGCCGTCGTAAGTCGTTTTAAAGGTCAGGGTGAAATTCTTATCTGCTTGCGGTTCGTCTTTTTCGCAGGCGGAAAAAAAGGCAAACATTGAGACGAGCAGTAGGAGCGGGAGAAATTTCATGATTTTGTGTTGGTATGGTGGTTGGTTTGATGGTTTGATGGATGGGTTTGATGGATGGGTTTGATGGTTTGAGGTGGTAACGTGAGGCCATGAGTTACCACCCCAAACCATCAAACCCATCCATCAAACCATCAAACCCATCTATCACTGTGAAACGCTCAAAGCGGTGGACATGTTTGATACAATACGGGTTTTCCATGCAGAAATGTCGCCCGTTGTCCAATCAATTCCTTCCAGGAGTTTTTTGTGGTCGGCGGTCAGTTTCAAGGTGAAATTATAACCCTTTTCATGCACAAATGATCCGTTGGCTTCCACAAAAAAATCGGGCATATCCGCCTGTGTCAGCGCCAGCGTATCGGGCCTGGTGCCAGTGAGGGTATCGCGCGCCACAATGACCTGTGCGAAGACGAAGCCTGCTGCGCGTTCGTGCCACAGGCTGTCTGATTGTATCCGAAGCGGGTGTCCGGTTGGCGCCAGACGTGGAATGACGCGCTGGGCATCGGCGTCGAGTCCTACCCGAAACCGCACTTTTTCAAAAACGCCGTCGTTGCGGAAAGTCCCCACCTCATTGATCAGCGGCGTACGGCGTACGAGTACAAAATCGTCGGTAAATATTTCCCGCAGGGTATCGCTACCAGTCGGCGCAAAGCTGCGCAGGCCGACCGTGTCGCTGACAAACGCGGTGTCGCTGTTTTGAAACAATTGAAAATCAGAGAGATAGAACGAAACACTTTTCAGGACAAACCACTGAGCGTTGGAAGCTTGGTAGGGGCGGTTTTCCAAAAAAGTGAGGGTGTCGTAACGCTGGGTTATCTCCAACTGTAGTTTTGGGTAGACGCAGCAATCGTCGCAGTTCTTATCGGCCGAGACGTCAAAATTGGTAGCGGAAATATCGGTGCAGCCTTCCTGCGGCTCGAAACAGGCCGTCAGGCTCATTGCGATGTATGCACTCAAAAATATTTGCAGGCGTTTTTTCATTAGGAACGGTGTCAAAATAAGTTTCCTTACCCTATTTCCTTCATCATTTGCCGGATGATCTGTTTCACCTGCGACGAAAACTCCCGCTCTTGTATCCAGACCCCGTAGTTGCGTTCTTTTTTCAGTACTTCTTTCACCGGTTGTCCCATGTATTTCCCAAAATTGAATACCACCACACCGTCGGGCTGTACGCGCAGTTTTTGGGTGGCATCCAGGAAATTCAGGTCATTGGTAAAATCATGTAACGCCTGTATATCATTTTTGATTGGAGTGGGCACCATATTTCCGTTTTCATCCAGCAGGTCTTTGCCTTCGTAGGCGCGAATCTGCCCTTTAAAAACATCCAGCGTGGCCCGTACATCGGCCAGCGCATCGTGGGCGTCTTCGAGTTCCTGCTGACAGTACAGCCTGTACGCCGCTTTGAGCGTACGGGGTTCCATCTTATAGAAAATACGCTGCACATCGATCAAACGCCGCTTGCTGATGTCTAATTCTTTGCCTACCCGGGCAAATTCTTCCATGAGCATGGGCACATCAAACCGATTGGAATTGTAACCGCCCAAATCGGCATCGCCGATAAAATCCCATATTTTTTGAGCGACCTGGGCAAAAACGGGTTTGTTCGCCAGGTCTTTCGGCGTAATTCCGTGTATTTGCATCGACTCTTCCGAAATCGGTATGCCCGGATTGATCAACATGGAAAGCTCCTCCGCCGGCTGGCCGTTTTTAAACAACTTGACCATCCCAATCTGCAAAATGCGATCGCGGATGACATTCAGGCCGGTTGTTTCCACATCAAAAAATACCAGGTCCCGTTGGAGGTTGATTTGTACGTCGCTCATTCTTTGTTATCCGTTATTAGTTAATAACTATTTATCACCCAGCAATCCGCTTTTTTGGGCCGTTTCGGCATAGCCGTGCAATTGAACAGGTTTTTGCACTTTTCGCATACGGATATTGAGGAATTCCACAAAAAGAGAAAAGAAAATAGCAAAGTACAGATAGCCTTTCGGAACAGAACCTTCAATGAAGTGCCCGAGGTGGGCCGCTTCCGCAATCAGCGAAAAACCGATCAGGATCAGAAACGACAGTCCGAGTATCTGGATGGTCGGGTGCTCGTTGACAAACTTGCTGACAGGCCCCGCAAACAGCATCATTACCAATACGGATACCACGACGGCAATCACCATGATGGTAATATCATTGGAAAGCCCGACGGCGGTCAGGATAGAGTCGAAGGAAAAAACAACGTTAATGAGGGTAATTTGCATGATAACGGCATTCAGGGCGGCCTTGCCTTTTTTGCCGCCGGGATCATCGCCCGGCTCCGGACTTTCTAATTTGTGGTGTATCTCTGTCGTGGCTTTGTACAACAAAAACAATCCGCCCAGGAACAATATCAGGCCCTGCCCGGTAACGCCGCCGTGCAGACCGAGAAAATCGATGGTAAAAAGCGGCTCCTTCATCCCGATAATCCAGGTCAGGGCGAATAATAAAACGACGCGCAACACCATTGCCAGAATCAGACCGATGTTGCGGGCCTTGGGTTGGTCGGCAGCGGGCAATTTGGACGAGACGATAGACAAAAAGATGATATTGTCGACCCCCAGCACTATTTCCAGAAAGGTAAGGGTCAGGAGGCTTATCCACACCTCGCCGGAGGCAAAATCGGGCATTGTCAAAAGAAACATTGTAGAAAGATGTAGGTTTTTAGATAACAATCAGCACCGGAAATATTTTTTTCATTTCCTTCCGGTGAAATTCATTTTGAAATTCAGGGCAAGATTACGGTTTTCCGTTCAATTGACCGCGCGGGTTTTCGACAAAGGGATTCGTTCGCTTGGCGACATTTACCCAACTTCGCTATTTCAGGCAGTGGCGTTTCCGCAGGAAGGGCTTAAATTTGCCTGACATTCCTGATTTTGTACCTATTCAATACATTTCTCCTCTTCTTTTTTTATCACCTACATTGACACAAGTAACATGAAAAAACTACTCTTCACTTTTTCACTGGCAGTATGCTGTTTGTTTCCCGAAGTATACAGCCAGGCTAAGAAATACGTCTTACTCGAACATTTTACCAATTCGCGGTGCATCAACTGCGCCAGCAGAAACCCTGTTTTTTATAACTTGATCGATGATTACCCACAGGATGTGCACCATATTGCTTACCATCCGCCCATCCCCTATTCCAATTGTATCTTTTACCAGGCCAATATGGCAGAAAACAACGCTCGAACCAGTTTTTACAACGTTGCCGGTACGCCCACTGCCATGCTCAATGGAGCGCCGGTAAGCAGCGGCAGCCAGATATTGCCGGCTTCCGCCCTTGCCAATGCGCTCACTCTTACCAGCCCTGTCCAATTGCTGGTGACGGAAACGAGCGGTACAAACCGTACGGCCACCATACAGATTTTTACCCACGGGAGCGTACCCGCCGGCAGCTACAAGCTGTACGCTGCGGTGGTCGAAAAAGATGTGGACTACACCTCACCCAACACCGGCGCTACGCAACATTTCGACGTATTCCGCACCATGTTGCCTTCTATCAACGGAATACCGGTTACCCTGGAGCAATCGGGCGGTAGTATTACGGAGGTGTTCAACTACTCGATTGCTTCCGGCTGGAATGCAGATCAGATATACGTCGTAGCCTTTGTTCAAAATACCACCACCAAAGCAATACTGAACAGTGGCACCCGTTTCGATTCGTTTGTGCTCTCCGCCGGAGAACCGCGTTCTCAAACGGCTTCTGTCCAGCCGAATCCGGCAACCGGCATTGCCGTGGCCTACATCGGTGAAGACCGCGCCGAATCGCTTGAAATTTTTGCCATCAACGGTCAGCGCATCGCTGTTTCCTTTGAAAATCAGCAAGTTGGTGGCGTTTCATTTTCTCTTGCCGGTCTCCCTAAAGGCATTTATGTCCTGAAAATAACGGGCGAAAAAGGCGTTTATACGGCGAAGGTGATTAAAGAATGAAAGAAACGTACCGGCTGTTTTAGCTGCCGAGTGGGTATGCCTTACTCATCCGGCAGCTAAAGCAGCCGGTACAAAAAAAGAACCCGACCGGTGTTGCCACCGGCCGGGTTCATATCGTCAAACCAATAATCAATCAGTTTCTTAGTTGTTGTTCAAACCACCGTTACCGGCAGGAACACTTTCCTGGGAAGCAGGCGCTTTTACGTCGCCTTTGATCGTCAGGGTATGGGTATCGCTTGCTTCGTTGGTAGTCAGTGTAACCGTTTTGGTGAAAGCGCCTACACGCTGGGTGTCGTAACGCACTTCGATTACATTGCTTTCGCCGGGCATGATCGGCTCTTTCGGGTAAGTAGGAACGGTGCAACCGCAAGAACCTTTTGCTGCTTTTACGATCAACGGCTCATTACCTGTGTTCGTAAATTTGAATTTGCGGATCGGATCAGCGCCTTTGTCAATGGTACCGTAGTCCATAGTAGTAGCATCGAAAGTCATAACGGCACCATTAGAAGTTTGTGCAGTGGCATAAAAAGAACCAACCAGAACGAAGGCGAGGATAGTGAGAACTTGTTTCATCGGATATTACCGTTTTAGATGAGAAATTGAGTTTCTTTGTCAAATGATGGTACAAAAGTAGGCGGGTAGTCATTTGATCTTTACATCTGTGCTGTTAACGATGTCCAAAAGAAAGTGAAAGTTTTCTAAGTCATTGATTATCAATGTTAAAATTCAATATTTCAGAGGAACGGTATCTTGAACGGGCTTTCATTTTGGCTCATGTTCCTTCTTTGCTGAAAGCCAAGCGTAAGTGTCGGGGTGACTGGTAGTCACCCCGACACTATCAGCCAGTTGGGAACACGAGCCTCGTTTTTTTAAAAAAAGCGAAGGAAAGGATCGCAGTGCTCTACCTTTATCGTCCCGAATCAAAAACAGGGACGCAAACAGGACGACAACGACCCACCAAAATGGCAAGACCGAAAAAAGACGGCGCAACAAACAACGGCTCCGGCGCTACTACGCCCCTGATGCAGCAATACATACAGGTGAAAACAAAGTACCCGGACGCCATCTTGCTGTTCCGGGTAGGCGATTTTTATGAAACCTTTGGAGAAGATGCCGTGAAGGCTTCCCGCGCACTCGGCATCACCCTCACCAGCCGCAACAACGGCGGACTCGACATCGAACTGGCGGGCTTCCCCTATCATTCCTTAGATGTGTACCTGCCGCGCCTCGTCCGGGCCGGCTACCGGGTCGCTATCTGCGAGCAAATGGAAAAACCCACACCCGGAAAGGTGGTGCGCCGCGCCGTGACGGAGGTGGTGACGCCGGGTGTCACGACCGACGACGCCCTGCTCAACCATAACACCAACAACTTCTTAGCCACCGTGGCCTACGGCAAAAACGAACAGTTTGGTGCTGCTTTTCTCGATATTTCCACCGGCGAATTTTTTGTCAGCGAAGGCGACACCGGCACGATCGACAAACTGTTGCAGAGTTTTAAACCGGCGGAAGTCATTTTGCCCAAAAGCCGCGTGAAAGAGTTTTCAGCCATTTACGGGGAAAAATTTTACACCAACAC
>Ga0163153_10009105_pt1 | contig 10095 bp, 3 predicted proteins | sample OliLakLV19MP6IB1_FD_148629 | JGI IMG/M metagenome (GOLD analysis project Ga0163153, IMG submission 148629) | Freshwater microbial mat bacterial communities from Lake Vanda, McMurdo Dry Valleys, Antarctica - Oligotrophic Lake LV.19.MP6.IB-1 | ecosystem: Environmental > Aquatic > Freshwater > Lake...
GGGCTCCTTGCGCTCCTCAGCATCTTGTGGTATGCCTCTGGACAACCAAGGGTGTCATGTCTAATTCTACCCCCCTTCGGTGTCATTTACTTTTGAGGCAACACGTTGATAGTCGTAAAATCAGCTTCTAATATTCGGACGCTTTATATCCTGTATAAAAATATAGGAAATTTCAACAAAAAGTAATGATGATGATGAAGATAAAACATTTTTTATTTATCCTGTTATTGATAACGTGCGGATTACCCTCAAGGGCTCTCCAGGCCCAGACGCTCATTGATAATACAACGGTGACGACCAATGCGATTTATTATGTCGGGGATAGTACAGCAACAAACACCCTCGTGATTACTAATAATGGTCAGCTTTTTGTGATGGGTGCCCCATCAATCATGGGAAATACGGTAGCCTCCTCGGATAATACAGCTCTCGTCACCGGGAGCGGTTCCCTGTGGACGAACCAGGGCGATTTGTTTGTGGGTTTTGGTGGAGCAGCCAATACGCTGACGATTTCTAATGGGGCTAGTGTGCTCAATAATAATGGCTCTATCGGTAATGAAGCCAGTTCATCGAATAACGTGGTGCTGGTGACGGGGGCAGGTTCCCTGTGGACGAACCGGAGCAATTTGTTTGTGGGCAATAATGGAGCAGGGAATGCCCTGACGATCTCCAATGGGGCCAGAGTATTCAATGCTATTGGCCGTATCGGTAATGATTCCAGTTCATCGAATAACGTGGTGACAGTGACTGGGGCGGGTTCGCTGTGGTCGAACCGGAGCGATTTGTATGTGGGCTTTGGTGGAGCAGCCAATACGCTGACGATTTCTAATGGGGCCAGTGTGGTAAATGCTGATGGCTATCTCGGTGTAAATGCCAGCTCATCAAATAATGTATTGCTTGTGACAGGGCTAAATTCTCTGTGGTCGAATCGGGGTAGTTTGTATGTGGGCAATAATGGAGCAGCCAATACGCTGACGATCTCGAATGGGGCCAGTGTGGTGAATACTGATGGCTGGATCGGCACTGGTAAAAGTTCATCGAATAACGTGGTGACGGTGACAGGGCCGGGTTCGTTGTGGTCGAACCGGGTCAATTTGAATGTGGGCTTTTCTGGAAGGAATAGTACCCTGACGATCTCCAATGGGGCCAGTGTGATGGCGAGTAATTTAACCATGGGAGTGAATACCTCCTCTTCAAACAATGTCATGAATCTCAGCGGGGCCGCATCGCAGATGGTAGTGACCAATGCAGCCGGGACAGGTACCAGCGACATTCGCCGGGGCACCTTTACTCAGGACGGTGGCACATTCCGCACGGACAATTTGCTCGCTACCAATGCGGCGGGTCTCTACACCCTCAATGGAGGCACAGCGATTGTGCAGAATGCCAGCATCAGTAACGGGCAGAATTTTGTTATCGGAGGCACAGATGGCACGGGAGGCGGAGCCGCATATATCGCACACACCGGAGTGCATAGTCTCCAGAATAATTTATATGTCGGCAGTAACACAGCGGCAAACACATTGATGATTTCTAATGGGGCTAATGTGCTCAATGATTTTGGTTTTATCGGTGATCAAGCCAGTTCATCGAATAACGTGGTGACGGTGACGGGGGCGAATTCAATGTGGTCGAACCAGAACGATTTGAGCGTGGGCTTTTCTGGAGCAGCCAATACGCTGACGATTTCTAATGGGGCCAGAGTGGATAATAATACTGGCGCGATCGGCACTGCTACCAGTTCATCGAATAACGTGGTGACAGTGACAGGGACGGGTTCGCTGTGGACGAACCTGGGCGATTTGTATTTGGGCTTTCAAGGAGCAGCCAATACGCTGACGATCTCCAATGGGGCCAGAGTCAAAAATAATATTGGATATGTTGGATTTATTGACAGTTCATCGAATAACGTGGTGACAGTGACGGGGGCAAATTCCCTCTGGTCGAACCAGAGCGATTTGACTGTGGGCGAGAGTGGAGCAGCCAATACATTGACGATCTCCAATGGGGCCAGTGTGCTCAATAATATTGGCCGTATCGGTAATCAAGCCAGTTCATCGAATAACGTGGTGACGGTGACCGGGACGGGTTCGTTGTGGACGAACCAGAACAATTTGACTGTGGGCGAGAGTGGAGCAGCCAATACGCTGACGATTTCCAATGGGGCCAGTGTGGAGAATAGTGTTGGCCGTATCGGTAATGATTCCAGTTCATCGAATAACGTGGTGACGGTGACGGGGACGAATTCAATGTGGTCGAACCGGGGCGATTTGAGCGTGGGCAGAAATGGAGCAGGGAATGCCCTGACGATCTCGAATGGGGCCAGTGTGGTAAATGCTGATGGCTCTATCGGAGTTACTTCCAGTTCATCAAATAACGTGGTGACGGTGACGGGGGCAAACTCCCTCTGGTCGAACCGGAGCAATTTTGATGTGGGCTTTGGTGGAGAGAGCAATACGCTGACGATCTCGAATGGGGCCAGAGTGGTGAATACTTATGGGTCTATCGGAGTTACTTCTAGTTCATCGAATAACGTGGTGACGGTGACGGGGGCGAATTCAATGTGGTCGAACCGGAGCGATTTGAATGTGGGCAATGATGGAGCAGCCAATACGCTGACGATCTCCAATGGGGCCAGTGTGATGGCGAGTAATTTAACCATGGGAGTGAATGCATCCTCTTCAAACAATGTCATGAATCTCAGCGGAGCCGCCTCGCAGATGGTAGTGACCAATGCAGCCGGGACAGGTACCAGCGACATTCTCCGGGGCACCTTTACCCAGGACGGCGGCACATTCCGCACGGACAATTTGCTGGTGACCAATGCAGCGGGTCTCTACACACTCAATGGCGGCACAGCGATTGTGGCTAATGCGACGATCAGCAATGGAGCACTCTTCATGGTTGGTAATGGGACGGGCGCGGCTCTTTTTAATGGATTAGTCGGGGGGACCAATACATTTAATAACGGCGTGAGGATCGCCGCGCAGGGGACGCTGACCGCCAATGGGACAGTGACCAGCGGCTTTATGGAAACCCTCGCCAATGGAACCGTGAACCTAAATGGGACACTGAGCGGAACGACAACTCTGCTGACCAATAACGGGACATTCAACGCGAACAATTCCTTTACGGTGGCAGGTCTGGAAGGTACGACAGGAATACTTAATCTCAACGGAGCCGGAGTGACCGGAACGCTGAATACTGCCGGGACATCGACTTACGACGGGGTCATCGCGGGAGCCGGGGCATGGACCAAGCAAGGCACAGGTACCTTTAATCTAGGAGGCAACAACACCTTCACCGGGCCATTGAATATTAACGGAGGGATATTAAACGCCAATGGCGGCAACGCGATTGCGGACACTGTCGCAGTGACAGTTAATACCGGAGCGACATTGGGCCTTGGGAGCAGCGAAACGATCGGCTCACTCGCCGGAGCGGGGAATGTGACGCTGGGTGGAAATACTCTCAGTGCGGGTGGAAACAATACCTCCACGACCTTTAGCGGGGTGATGAGTGGCACGGGCGCTTACACAAAGAATGGAACCGGCACGAATACCCTGACTGGGGTGAATACCTATACCGGCACAACCACGGTGAATGCAGGGGCGTTAGTGCTTAATGGCAGTGTGGTCGGAGACCTGATAGTCAATGCCTCGGGATTTCTCGGGGGTAGCGGTACGATCGGGGGCAATTTGTTTAATAATGGATTCATTAATCCTGGTAATAGCCCTGGGATCTTGAATATCACAGGTAACTTCATCCAAGGTGCGGGAGGAACTCTGCTCATGGAAGTCAACGGGATCACCCCCGGCCAATTTGATCAGCTCAACATTACCGGTACAGCCAATCTCAACGGAACGCTCCAACTGATCACCACGGGCGTGGTGACATTAGAAGGAGGAGACAGCATTCCGATCATCCTGGCGGCAGGCGGGATCAACGGGCAATTTGCCAACGTGCTCGGCACAGCCGCCCTGGGTGCTGATTTGATCTACACGGCAAACCAAGTCACTGTGGCGATCAGTGCGGTGTCCTACACGAATAACCCTGTCCTGAATCCGAACCAACGGGCGATAGCGGCAGTGCTCCAACAGGTGCGGTATAATAATAATCCAGACTGGGTCAATAACGTGCGGCCCGTGCTCAATGGCTTGAACCAGCAACAAATCGCCGCCGCCTTTGACCAGATGAGCCCGGTTTTCTACCAGTCGATGCCGCAGGCGCAGATGGGATGGATGCAGAATCAGTTCCAGAATGTCCGGGGCCGTTTCGACGAGTTACACTTTGGGAATCAAAACGGGATCAGCACCCGTAATCTGGCGCTCTTCGACGCTCGCGGGGAAAGGCTCCTGGCGGGAAGCGGGAGTATGGTGGCGACAGACCTCGGGAGCCCGCTCTACGCACCGAAACAAAGCCAGTGGGATAAGAAGTTAGGCATGTTCATCAGTGGTTCGGGTCAATTTGGGAATATGGGTGCGGCCAGTGCCCTAAATGGATATGATTTCCAGACAGCGGGATTAACCCTCGGGATGGACTACCAGATCAATGAGAATCTGGTCGTAGGTGTCTTTGGAGGTTACGCCAGCACGTGGACAGAGCAGGATGCAAATAGCGGAAAGAGTGATGCGAATACCGGCCAAGGAGGTATCTATGCGACATATTTCAGGAAGAATACCTTTTTGAATGTGGTAGCCGGGGGAGGTTACACCAGCTACGACACGGAGCGCCCGATTGTGATTGGTTCATTAAACCGGACGGCGACGGCGAACCCGAATGGGGCTCAGGCCTTCACGATGATCGAGGCGGGGCATGATTTCGTAGTGGGCAAATTGCGGCTGGGTCCGGTGGCGGGATTCCAATACCGTAAAGCCAATGTAAATGAATTTACGGAGCAAGGAGCAGGAGCTTTGAATCTGACGGTCAAGGAGAGGGATCTGCAAAGTATCATGAGTCAGGCGGGTGTGAGATTGTCGTATGAATTTAAGCTAGGCAAAGTATTAATCGTGCCGAGTGCCAGTGCGCGTTGGCAGCATGAGTTTGCAAATACGGATGAAGCGATGCTGGCACGGTTCGGCACACTCAATAGCGGTACTTTCAGTGTCTCGACAGTCGGACCGGGAGAGGACTCAGCACTGATCAATGTCGGGCTAAATACTTATCTGACAGAAACAATCAATATCTTCGCCGCTTACAACCTGGAGACAGACACCGCCGATTACACGGTGAACGGAGTTAATGCGGGATTTAGCTGGAAATTCTGATTAAAAAGCCTGAGACAAAAGGTGGCCCCATAAAATCCCCACACAAATGTCTGAAGAGCCATTATACGAGCCCGAGCTTTGTTTTGATTTCAGATTCGGTTAACCCGTCGATTTGTATTCTTTTTAACACGGCGACTTGTGCCCGGAAATCAGTTGAATAGACTTTTTGGGAAGAACGAGCAATTTGCGCAGGTGATCGATCATCTCGTCATTTACTTTACCATCAACTGGAGGGGCCTTGACTTTTATTTTTAGGGCATCTCCATGTATACCAATGATTTGTGTCTGAGATGCATTTGGCACGGTGTGAATATTGAGGACAAAAATAGAGTCGGGCATTTCAGGTGTCAAAGTGGTACTCTATTTGCTCCAATACACAACAATATCAATCGCCACTTTACATTTACTGATTTATCGAATAAATCATTTATTATTATATTATATAATTCACATAAAAAGACAAGAGCAAGTAAAAAACACAAATTTATTATTGAAATTATGGAAAATCACTGTAGGTTATAAAAAAGAGAGTTGGTTATGTTTAGTTTCCTCATCAAAGCAACAGTTTCGCTAACCTGCCTAATGATCACAGGTGTGGTAAGTTTTGCTTTTTATAAGAGTGTGAAAGAATCTTTCGACTACGATATTAAATGGAATACCGTCCTGCGTGACAGTTCATCAGGTAATGTCAGCCATGTTGACATGGCCCCTGTCGATATCCAGGGTAATAAAATCGTCTTTAAGGATGCGAATAATAACCGTGTCTATTATAGTGGTGACTTTATCAGCTCAAAGGTGGAAGCCAGGATTAAATCCGATAGTGGTGTCGGACGCTTATTGATGAGTACGCTAGGAACCAATCAGTGTCAGTGGTTCGTCCAAGACAAAAAAAGCCGTATCAATGAGGTCATTGAAAATCAGGAAGGAATCGCTAAAGCCTTTTTAAGGGTTCAATCCCTTATCCAGAGTAAAGAGGATTTAGGACAAAGACTGGTGGATTTAAACGGTTCAATAAAAACCGCAACGGAATCAACTCCCGAGCTCGTGGCTCAAAAAGCTGAATTAGAGGCGAAACTCAAGGATGTAGGACACCAAATAGACTCTCTCCAGGTAGCGATCAAAAAGACCCAGAAAGAGCTCGCTTCCAGCGAATAATCATTTCGCCTTCAAGTGTTCCCGTAAATAACGGGAGGTGTGCGATTTTTTATGTTTGAGCAGGTTCGGGATACTTCCTTCAAAAACGATTTTCCCCCCGCCTCCACCCCCCTCCGGACCGATATCGATGATCCAATCCGCCTCAGCAATGAGATCGAGATGATGCTCGATGACGACGACGGAATGACCTGCGTCCACGAGACGGTGGATGACTTCGATCAAACGTTTCACATCGGTCATGTGTAGCCCGATCGTGGGTTCCTCCAGGCAATAGAGATTCGGTTTAAAGGTTCTCATCGGCCCGCGCAGATTTTCTAAGTCGCGACGGGCGAGTTCGGTCACCAGCTTGAGCCGCTGGGCTTCTCCCCCCGAGAGGGTGGGGCTTTGTTGACCAAGCTTGAGATAACCCAGTCCGGTTTCCAAGAGGAGCTTGAGAGGGCGTGCAATTTGCGGTATCGCGGCAAAGAATTCCGCAGCCTCCTCGACGGACATATCCAGGATGTCAGCAATGGATTTTTCATGAAAAAGGACATCGAGGGTTTCCTGGTTAAAACGTTTTCCGTTACAGGTGTCACAATGCACGTAGGCTGTGGGGAGGAATTGCATTTGCATTTTGATCATGCCTGCCCCTTGGCAAGCTTCGCACCGGCCACCTTTACTATTATAGCTGAATCTAGAGTGGGTGAATCCCCTCATCCGAGCCAAGGGTACTTTGGCAAAGAGTAGCCGGATCGTATCGAGGAATCCGACATAAGTGGCCGGGGTGGAACGCGGGGTTTTACCAATCGGGGATTGGTCCACCTCGTAAACTGAATCAAAGAGGTCAGCCTGTGCAATTTGCCACTGGGTCGTCTTGAGTTTGGCACTTCTTTTTTTCAAGGCCTCGCGGACAGCAGGAATGAGGACCTCCCTCATACTCGTGCTTTTACCCGAGCCGCTCACTCCCGTGATCACTGTCAGTCGTCCCGTCGGTATAGAAAAATCAATCCCACACAAATTATTCACTCGTGCATTTGTGATTTCTAACATTTTTGTGGGGCCAGCCGCCTTTTGCCCGAGAGCTGCGCCGGTTTTTTTTGCCCGAGGGGAGGCTGGTCCTGTATGAATTTCTCTCCATTGCCCGTGCAAGGGATGACGCATCGGGTTTTTCAGGTAATGGGCGGTGGCCGAGTTTTTATTTTGAGCAATTTGTTTCCAGTGACCTTCGGCGATGATTTCTCCCCCATGGATCCCGGCTCCCGGCCCCAGATCGATGATGTGATCTGCTCGGCGCATGGTGTCCTCGTCATGTTCGACAATCAGCAGGGAGTTCCCCCGTGATTTAAGGGCCTCCAGTGTATCGAGGAGTTTATCGTTATCACGCGGATGGAGCCCGATGGTGGGTTCATCCAGTACATAAAGTACACCCTGTAAATTACTCCCGAGCTGGGCGGATAAACGGATGCGTTGTGATTCCCCTCCGCTTAAGGTATTAGCGGAACGTCCCATTTGCAGATAGTCGAGACCGACTTCTTTCATGAATTTGAGACGGCTCAAGATTTCCGGGATGATATCCCGCGCAATTTGCGCAGGGCCCCCTTTAAATTTCAGTCTTGAGAAAAACCTCTCTGTATCAGAGACGGACATATTAGCGACTTCACCGATACTTTTATCCCCGAGGCGGACAGCGAGAGCGTCCCGGTTGAGTCTTTGGCCAAGGCAAGTAGGACATGGCCGTGCCTCACCCTCACCGATCTCCTGGGCGATTTTCCCGTCGAGCTGGGCCTCTTCTTCTGGCGTCATTTCATCGGGTTGCCGGTAGATGACCCCGTAACCTTTACATGTCGGGCACCAGCCATGGGGAGAGTTATAACTAAACATCCGAGGGTCGAGCTCTTCAAAGCTGCGGCCGGTTTCCGGGCAGCATCTTTCCGTCGAAAAAACGATTGATTTCTTATGGTTATTAAGCCCGAGGAATGTACCTTTTCCTAGCTTGAGTGCACTGGCAACGAGTTCCCGGATCAGAATCTCTTTCGGGCGTCCTTTATGCAGGACTCCGACCAAAGCCTCAATGGTATGTTCCTGATAACGCGAAAGCTTGGTAAATTTCTCGGTCCGAATGAGTTTACCATCCACACGGAGTTCTAGAATGCCCTTTTTCCTTGCCCACTCGGCGACATCCGTGTGGAAACCTTTGCGTGCCTTGACGAGGGGGGAGAGCAGGAGTAGGTCGTCTTTGGCTAGCTGTGCGCGGACTTGAGAGATGACTTCGGCAGCGGATTGTTTACGGACGGGTAAGTTTGCGTCCGGATCAAATTGCTCGCCGAGTTTACTCCAAAGCAGGCGCATGAAATGATAAATCTCGGTGACGGTAGCGACGGTGGATTTCCCCCCGCCACGCGTGACATTTTGTTCGATCGCGACGGTCGGGGGGATGCCCTCGACAGAATCAACCTCGGGTTTTTCCATTTGCTCGACAAATTGGCGGGCGTAAGCACTCATGGAATCCATAAAACGCCGTTGCCCCTCGGCGAAAATAATATCGAAAGCTAGGGTGGATTTCCCCGAGCCGCTGGGGCCGGTGACCACGACGATCTCGCCCCGGGGAATGGAGCAGGTGATGTCCTTGAGGTTATGATGGCGGGCTCCGGTGACCTGGATGTGGTTAGTGATTTGCGCAGGTTTTATAGGATCTCTCACGCCTGCTTGACCCTGGGCCTGCGGGGACACGGGCTCTGATGGGCGGAGGTCTTTACGGAGGGCGCGCCCCGTGTGGCTGCGAGGGTGCTGAGCGATTTGTGCGGGGGTGCCCGTGGCCACGATTTCACCACCGGCCTCACCCGAATCGGGGCCGAGATCGATAATCCAGTCAGAGGCCGCAATGACATCGATATTATGTTCGATGACCAAAAGTGAATGCCCTGCCGCGACCAATTCCCGGAATACGGCGACGAGTTTACGGATATCCTCAAAATGTAATCCCGTGGTGGGTTCATCAAAAATAAAAAGGTTTTTGGATGGGCCGCTTATGGAGGAAGAATCCTGCGCGGAGGATGTCTGCTCCGCGGCGCCGGGTGGCTGGATATAACCGGCGAGTTTAAGGCGTTGGGATTCCCCGCCGCTGAGGGTGTTGAGGGGTTGGCCGAGAGTGAGGTAACCTAGTCCAAGTTTTTGAAGGAGAGCAAGCGGACGGGTGATCTTCGGATTTTCCGTGAAGAAAACCACCGCATCATCGATCGTCATATTCAAAATATCCGAGATGGATTTATCCCGGTATTTGATCTTGAGGAGGAATGGTTGGAAACGGTCCCCGTAGCACGCCGGGCACTTGATAAAGACATCGGAGAGGAATTGCATTTCGATTTTCTGGTAACCGCTCCCATTACAGGTCGGACAGCGGCCTTCCCCGGAATTAAATGAGAAATACCCTGCATTGATTCCTTCGCTGAGTGCTGCGTCCGTGCCCGCCAAGAGATTGCGGATATGGTCGAAAATCCCTGTATGCAGGGCAGGGGTGGAACGCGGTGTTTTTGTCAGAGGTGACTGGTCCACAAGGATGATTTCACCGAGGGACTCCGCTCCAGTGATCTTTTTGACGCGACCGGGCTCTTCGACGCTTTGGGCGCGGGATTTCAGGATATTTTTATAAAGACAATCATGGATGAGGGTTGATTTGCCTGAACCACTCACTCCC
>Ga0163153_10009106_pt1 | contig 10094 bp, 8 predicted proteins | sample OliLakLV19MP6IB1_FD_148629 | JGI IMG/M metagenome (GOLD analysis project Ga0163153, IMG submission 148629) | Freshwater microbial mat bacterial communities from Lake Vanda, McMurdo Dry Valleys, Antarctica - Oligotrophic Lake LV.19.MP6.IB-1 | ecosystem: Environmental > Aquatic > Freshwater > Lake...
ACCCGAAAACAATGGCGGCGGCGGGCGTGAAGTGGCGCGGCATCGGCTATCGACCTGAACAGGAAGAAGGACTTCGCAACGATGCTTGACAGCTTTAAACTCGCCGCCTGACAAAGTTATCGAGACCACGCCGGATTACTTTGCTTTTATTACCGTGGAACCTCAAGCGGACGAAATTGTGAAACAAATGAAGCGGGCCAAGTTTTTAATCTGCATGCCCGATGTGCAAGCCTTTTGACAAGCAAACACTATCCGCGAACTTATGCTTTCAGAAAACACAACGCTCAAAGAATCGAATTGGACGCATCATCGCGAGAAGACCGGCGGAGATCTCTACCGGTTCATGTCCGAGATGTATCCCATTTGCCGCAGCATTACGGGCGAAGGCGTGAGAGAGACTCTCCGGCTCATCGGTAACCACATCCCCTTGGACATTCACGAGATTCCCAGCGGAACCGCGGTATTCGACTGGGTGGTGCCGAAAGAGTGGAACATCAAGGATGCGTATATTAAAAATTGTAAGGGCGAAAAGGTCGTTGATTTTCAAAAATCAAACCTGCACGTTGTCAGCTACAGTATCCCGGTCCACAGAAGGATTTCCCTTGCCGAATTAAAAGACCATTTGTTTGCATTGCCTGAACATCCTGACTGGATCCCGTATCGTACTTCATACTACAAGGAAGATTGGGGATTCTGCGTAAGTCACAATCAGCTTCTAGCGATGAAAGACGACGAGTATGAAGTATGTATCGATGCGACATTAGAACCAGGGAGCTTGAGCTATGCAGAGTATTATTCGAGGGGTGAGACCACGGATGAGGTTCTAGTCACAACCCATATCTGCCACCCTTCTCTTTGCAACGATAATCTGTCCGGCATAGCTGTTACCACGTTTCTCGCCAAACTGCTCAGTGGGTTTCAGTTGCGATATTCGTATCGGTTCTTGTTTATCCCTGCGACTATCGGTTCCATCACCTGGCTTTGTCATAATGAATCCAAGCTGCCAAATATCAAACACGGCTTGGTTCTCACTCTAATGGGCGATCCTGGCCGATCAACTTACAAAAAGAGCCGCTCCGGCGATGCCGCCATTGATCGCGCGGCGGCTCATGTGCTGAAGCATTCCGGAGCTGACTATTCGATCGTGGAATTTCATCCCTATGGTTATGATGAAAGACAATTTTGTTCCCCTGGATTCAATCTGCCGATCGGTTGTTTGATGAGGAGTCCGAATGGCCGTTTCCCCGAATATCATACGTCAGCCGACAGTCTGTCTTTTGTGCAACCGGAGCATCTTGCGGATTCGTTCTCCAAGTGCCTTTCTATCTTATACATCCTTGAGAACAATCGAACGTACCTGAACAAGAACCCGAAATGCGAGCCCCAGTTGGGCAAAAGAGGGCTATATAAGGCGATCGGCGGCGATGGGGAGGGTGGGACCGACACTCTGTCGTTACTATGGGTTTTGAATCTTTCGGATGGGAAACACAATCTTCTGGAAATCGCAGAAAAATCGAGCCTCAATTTCGTCGCGATAAAAAACTGCGCCGAGGCGTTGTGTCGCGCGGATCTGCTGCAACCACTTGCCTGACGAAGAGCATCGTTTCGTTAAGGAAGCAAAAAGTGTCGTTCACAGGTGCCAGTGGATTCATCGGCCATTCGTGCCGTTGGCTGTGACTGTACCTAAGTCGCCGACTGTTCATCCTGTTTTCGGACAGCGACGATTTAGAGAGGACCAAGAGTCCACGTCTTTTATAATAGTTCTGGCACATCACTTGCTCTAATACATCAGACTAATTTACTGATCCTCTCGCGGGTTTATGTCGAGGCACAGAAAAAGCTATCGGAGCGATCAATGTCTTCAATCCGAAGCAGTGAAGATAATCTTCGTTTTTTGCTTATTCGAGTTGGCCCGTCTCTTATTAAACCCTTCGGGCTAGATGAATTCCGTACTACGCGTATAAAATTAATTATCTCGACGACCATAAACTAATTATAGAGAAAAGCCTTTTAATCATGTTACCTATGAAAATTATCGGCGCGAACATTGTTCTTCGCTCTATATCGATGCGAGTTGAGAAAGTTGGGCTAGCTGCCAGCTTTGTCGCCGAAACGTTACAATCCACACTCGCCCCGAATTCCAGCACATCGAATTCGAAAGCATCATACACGATCGTTTGAAGCCGTTCCCTTCATTGGCAAGGTTAGAATCGAACCGTAACGAAATGGTCGTGTCGCCGGGGCCTGGGCTCTTTGACTCATTCCAAGTTGTTCTATCGAGCTCATCGCAAGTACATCATCTCGGCGATTGTTTTTAGAGTTGGTCAGAGTTGTTTAGCTTTTTTCGATTCCTTCGATGGACACCCAATTCAAAAGCTTAATTCAACAACTTTGTGGCCAGAAAGTACTCGTTACCGGTGGTAGTGGCTTTATCGGATCGCATTTATGCCGTCGTCTGTGTAACGCCGGCACAGAGGTACACGCGATTTCGAGGAGGAAACGTCCTGGGGAGAATAATTTACAGTGGTGGCAAGGGGATTTGTCCGATAGCGCGACGGTTCGTGACCTTGTGACAGCGGTCAAGCCAGACGTGATCTTTCACCTTGCCAGTCATGTGATGGGCGCGCGCAATCTAGAAAACGTGATGCCGACGTTTCGAAGCAATCTCCTCAGTACCGTTAACATCCTCACGGTTGCGAGCGAGATCGGATGCCGCCGGATCGTACTAAGCAATTCTCTGGAAGAGCCGGATCCCGGCGATCCGACTTCGATTCCAAGCTCGCCGTATGCGGCCGCGAAATGGGCGAGTAGCGGTTATGCCAGAATGTTTCATGCGCTATATCAACTTCCGATAGTCATTCTACGTCTCTTCATGGTCTATGGACCTGCGCAACAGGAGCTAGGAAAACTTATTCCATATGTAACGCTCTGTTTGTTGCGCGGGGAAGCTCCGAGATTGACAGGTGGACAGCGCGAGGTTGATTGGATCTATGTCGACGACGTGGTGGACGGACTTATCGCTGCGGCCCAAGCAACCAATGTCGAAGGAAATACAATCGACATTGGTTCGGGAGAGTTGGTCTCAATTCGCAACGTAGTGGAACATTTGACCCGTCTGACCAATCCAAAGATAGATCCCCTTTTTGGTGCATTGGCGGAAAGACCTCTCGAACAGGTGCGTAAGGCGGATATCGCCGCTGCTTTAGCTCGGATCGGATGGAAACCGAAAACCTCTCTCAGGGAAGGACTGGAGAATACGGTAAACTGGTATAGACAAGAGGCGAAAAAAGCTTATCTTTGAGGGTTCTATAGTTTTTCGCCGGCACGAGTGACAGTAATCAATGGGGGAACGAGTGATAGAGAAATCAATCAAGCAGGTGGTCAAAAGGCTCCTTGGAATAAGAACTGAATCACAACCAAGTACGACGCCAAGCAAGACGCCGATATGGTCCATAGGAATTTACGCCGGCAAATCCCCTTTTGTTGTTAGTCCTGCTGCGAATGTTAGCAACCCCGTTCTCACTAGGGACTCCGTGTGCGACGTACCGGCGCGCTTTGTGGCGGATCCATTCATGATAAAAACAGCTGGCGGCTGGCATATGTTCTTTGAGGTGCTCAATGCGGAATCGGGTCGTGGAGAAATAGGTCTTGCGTCAAGTCAGGACACCGCTCGGTGGCACTACCGGAAAATCGTATTAAGAGAACCATTCCATCTCTCTTATCCGTATGTCTTCGAGTGGGAAAATCAATATTACATGGTTCCGGAAAGTTACCAGGCAAACTCAGTCAGACTTTATAAAGCGGTCGATTTCCCCGTCTCATGGACTTTCGTTGGCAACCTCCTCACTGGCGATGACTTCGAGGATACCAGTGTCTTCCGCTTCAACGATCGGTGGTGGCTTGTAACTGACCACGCAAGGCCACCCTATTATGCAGGCACGCTGCGCCTATTTTATGCCGAACAACTGGACGGTCCCTGGCGTGAACACCCGCGCAGTCCGATCATAGAGCGTAACCCGCATATTGCACGACCTTCCGGTAGAGTAGTGGTCGTTGACGGTAAGCCGGTTCGATATGCCCAAGATTGTTGCCCGATCTACGGCACTCAGGTTCGCGCGTTTGAAATTACCGAACTGACAACCAGGGATTATCATGAGAGAGAAATTGGCGAGCATCCCGTCCTGGCGGCAAGCGGGGCCGGTTGGAACAAAGACGGGATGCACCATATCGATCCTCACCGCTTAGATGATGGGCATTGGATTGCCTGTGTAGATGGTTGGCATTGGGATTCCTGAAGCAAGACCTTATTGATCAAGCATACAGAAAGCGACATGTGCTGAAGCTGATACAGCGATTTAAGAATAATCCTCTGGGAATACTGGCAAGCGAATTCAAAGGCTTCCTGGTTAATGCCCCTAGGGAAATGGCGAAGCTGGAACGAAGATTCGTCTCTTGTAAGCCGAAGATGCGAGCCATTGGCAACGTGTTATTGTGCTATAACAATTATGCCTTTTTCGCAAAATCCGACGACCCCTTTCTAACTAAACATACCAATAGATGGGAGTCGTGGCAGATCGCCAAAACGTTTGTGGATCTTGGCTATCGAGTGGACGTGATCAACGAAAACAACGATCGTTTTTTTCCTACCAAGAAATATTCGTTTTTTGTCGGCAACCGGATCAATTTTCATAGAATCGCCCGGCTTCTGGACGATGATTGCGTCAAGATCCTGCATATCGATACGGCCCATTGGCTTTTTCACAATATGGCCGAGTGCCGGCGCCTCGAACATCTACAACAGAGACGTAGGTTTAATTTGCTGCCGCAAAGGAATATCGCGCCTAACTTCGCGATTGAGCATGCCGCTTATGCCACTATTCTCGGAAATCAATTCACCATGGGCACATATAGATTTGCGAATAAGCCGCTCTTTCGTGTGCCCATCTCGACACCGGCTGTTTATCCATGGCAGGAAGACAAAGATTTCGACCGGGTTCGGAACAGTTTCTTATGGTTTGGCAGCGAAGGCTTCGTTCATAAGGGCTTGGATTTAGTTCTAGAAGCCTTCGCACAGATGCCGGACTATCAGTTAACAGTCTGCGGCCCGATCCATACCGATAAGGATTTTCAAGACGCCTATCACCACGAACTGTATAACACACCAAACATCCGCACGGTTGGCTGGGTGGATATCCGCAGCCCGAAATTTCTCGGGATCGCGAAAAGTTGCGTCGGCATTGTTTTCCCGTCGTGCTCGGAGGGTGGTGGTGGTGGAGTAATTACCTGCTTGCATGCCGGGTTGATCCCCATTGTGAGCCGTGAGGCAAGCGTGGACGTCGACGAATCGATGGGTTTGATCCTCAAAACATGTACCGTCCACGAGATTAAAGCATCTGTTCAGAAGATATCGCATCTACCTCATCAACAACTTACAGCGATGGCAAAAAGAAACTGGGACTTTGCAAGAACAAACCACACTCGAGAAACATTCGGGGCAAGTTACTCGAGGGTTGTCTCGGAAATCCTGGCCGCCGAGACTAAGAAACGACAAGGCGTAAAGAACCCGATCGAAACCAGAGCTGTTTCAACCGAGCTTGGTTATCCCAATTCTACGCATGCGTTCAGTAATGACTCTTCTCGCTAAGGGCTAACCTGCCGCATCCATGCAAACACAGCGGTTATAAAGAATCAGGCATGCCGCAATGATCGACTCACCTGGTTAACTTGATGTTACTTCGGCCGCGGACCCTACACACCGAAAACTTTGTTTCGCTGTCGAAATAGAGTGATGGGAGAGATTCTATGAGCAAGCTGGTAACTATCGGTGTTCCGATTTATAAGCGACTAGAGTACCTCCCGAATGTTCTAAAGATCGTGGGCTCACAGGATTATCCGGACATCGAACTGATTGTCTCCGACAATGGCATGAACGGACCGGCAGTTTACGAGATCGTCAACAAATACTATTCTCGGCCGAGTAGATTCCGACAAAACCCCTCTACGGTCAGCATGTCCATTCATTTCAACCAGATTATTCATGAGGCGTGTGGAGAATATTTTGTTTTGTTAGCCGATGACGACGAAATCAGCTCAAATTATGTGTCCGAGCTCGTCAATCTGTTGGAGTGCCATCCTCAAGCATCGGTGGCAATGGCTATGCAAGAGACAGTCGATGAGGCCGGAGCTTTTATCAGAAGATCGAGCGAAAGAGTTCCCGAAATATTAGCGGGGCCTGATTTTATCCGAGCCGTATGGGGAACTCACGAGTATGGATATGAATCCTTGTCAACGTGTCTAGTAAGAACAGCCAATTTAGTAGCATGTGGCGGATTTCCAGATTTTTGGAAAGGCAGTGCCAGCGACGACGCACTGATAGTTAAACTGTGCCTGGATAATTTCATCACGCTAAGCTCGCGATGTATTTTCCGCAAGCGGTGTTACGATACTAGCTATGGCTACTCTCAAACTACTCAGGATCTCGCCAGGGGAATAAAAGACTTTCTTAGATTTTTGGACACTAACCCCATACTTCGGCAGTTCGCTTGCGTTCACCCTTCTCAATGGCGTGAAACGAAGCATCTTTTAATTGATATGATCTGGAAGACGTACTATTATCGTTGGACGAAACTTTACAGGGAAAGAGTGACTTATAAAGAATGGATGCGCGCGGGATTCTACATGCCCTTTATTCCGGATTACTACCGCGCGGTGACGCAGACACTTACGCGAAGCGTTGTCTCCGACGCATTGGAGAGAGTTGAGAAACATTTTCCTTGGGCTTACAAAATTTACCGGACCGTAAATCCTAGACGCTCGTGAGTTTGAATCGCATTCTGCCCGACCCTCTAGCTAGCTGAAACCGGAAAATACTCATCACTCCATTTTAGAAGTCCGAACTTTGTTCGGGGAGCGTTAGCGGGGCGATTTTGAGTGCTCGGGCACTGACCCTGAAAAGGAGGTTCTGTCATTACATGCAGGCGCAAGTTGAAGACACTGAGCGGGGCCATTCGCTAAGTGTTGTGATCCCAGCGTTGAACGAGGATGGCAACATTCAGGGGTCGATCGACTCCGTGATCAGTGCGGCCGACCGTAATTTTGATGATTACGAGATTATCATTGTTAATGATGGAAGCACGGACCGCACGTTGGCGATCATTCAGGCTAATATGGCCAAGAATCGCCGAATTCGGGTCATTTCTCACGAAAGACCCTGGGGGTTCGGTGCGAGCTATCACGACGGACGTCGCCACGCCACCAAGACTTATACAGTGATGGTGCACGGCGACAACGCATTCGATAATAATACACTAAATAACTTCTTTTCGAATGCGGGTAAAGCCGATGTGATCTGTGGCTATATCGCCAACCCCGCCGCCCGCAGCTGGATGCGGCGGGTCATTTCGTTTGCCTACACGACAGCGATAAATCTTCTGTTCTCCATGCATCTAAAATATTTCAATGGGCTTCAGATCCACAGGACGGAATGGCTACAACGTACGAACCTCAGTAGCGACGGGTTTGGATTCCAGGCAGAACTACTGATCAAGGCCATTAATGAAGGGTACAGTTATCTCCAGGTGCCGACGATTCACACGGAACGTCCCGGAGGTGGCGAGACGAAGATCTTCAAGATGAAAAACATCCGCTCGGTTGTATTTTGCGTGGCTCGGCTCTTCATGTGGAATATCAAACGGGCTCTGAGCGTCAAAAAGGAGTCGAAGCATGTTTAGGGACGCCCCATTGTATAGCGTGACGAACCAGAAATTCAACGTGATCATTTTGGCCGCAGGGCTGGGGCGCCGCCTACAGCCCGAAACGGACTATATTCCCAAAGCGCTCGTGAATTTGGGCCAGGCCCGGGCGATCGATTACGCGATCTGTAAGTTCCAGTATGTGTCGGCACGGATGATCATTGCAGCGGGCTATTGTGCCGATTTGCTAGAGAACTACGTGCGAGGAAAGTACAGCTCGGAAAAATTGTTCTTCAGCCGAGAGGAAGTGTCCGAGCTTTATGGGCCGGGAGTTTCATTCCTGTATGCGCTGGACTACGCCTCCAGCAAGCTTCCTACCATCGTTACGTTTTGTGATTTTATCTTTGGTGATCAGTTCCCTGTGGATGCGGACGCCCTTGTGGTTTGCAAGCCGGGTAATCCGGACGCCGTCATCGATACGTACAAGACGGTGGCCCTGGTGGAGGAGGGCGTCGTGTCCGACGTAGTGCCCAACGAAGATCCTCAGGGTGTGCACGAGAGTGGCTTCACAGGAACAGTCATTTGCCACAACAGTGTCCTGCTGAAGGCGATTGCCTATGGTCAGGCGAGCGCCAAGTCGAGCCTCGGGGACTTGGACTACACATTGGATGTGATCCGCAACTACGTCAAACGTATCCGTACGCTGGCCGTCCCCGTTTCCAGTATCTTCGAATTCGGAACCGAGGAATCACTTGAAAGAACACGGAAGTATTTGAATGCAGATTAGTGAATACATTGTCAGCCGCTTCCGGGAATCGAAAAGCCAGCGGCTCGTGGTCGGCATCTGCGGCCGAGCGGGAGCGGGCAAGACCACCCTCGTGCAGAAGATCTCAGACGATCTTGCCTCTGCGCGACTTGAGAGTGTGCCGTACTCCGGTGATTGGCGGTTCATCCTTGACTCGAAGAGCCGCAAAGAATGGCTCCTTGAGAAATGGCGGGTCGGAATGGACGCCTATCTAAATGCCATTAATCAGTTTAGTTGGTGGGACTTCTCCGCGATCTATAAGGATCTTGCCGCTCTCCAGAACGAACAAGGGATTAAAATTGTTGGTGCCTACGATCGGCTGACCGGAACCAAGTCTGCGGAGATCACACTAGGGGCCATCAAGCGAGGCGTTATCCTTTACGAGAATTGTATTCTTGGACGGCTCGAGGCGATTCCTTCTCTTGATATCATCGTTCTCGTCAATACGCCTGACCATGTGTGCCTGGAGCGGATTCTCCGGAAAGACGCCCGGCGCCGACCGGTTTTGGAAATCGCCGCCCGTTACTTGATGACTACCTACAGCGAGAACATATTTTTTCGCGCTTTGCGCGAACGGTTTTCCGATCGCACGGTGGTGTGTAATTCTGACGGCGAGCTCGGCCCATTTCCGGATTTTGGTGATATCACGCACATTCCCGTACCCGTGTATGTTCGGAAACCCCAAGAACTCAAGAAGGGGACCATCTTCTGTGACCTGGATGGTACGCTCATTAAGCATGTCTCCCTCCCTTCGGAGACAGGCGACGACATTGAGCTATTGGACGGCTCTATTGAGAAACTGAAGGAGTTCCGCGAGAAGGGCTATCTAGTTGTTCTCACCACGTCGCGCACCCAGGCAAACACCTTCGGCGTGCTCGGAAAACTTCGAGCCACAGGTCTAGGCTTCGACCAGATTATCTGCGACCTGCCTATCGGACCCAGACACCTGATTAACGACTCCAAGGACGACGAGGTCCGAGCCATCGCCCACCCATTAATTCGAGATGTGGGGCTTAAGGACGTGAAGTTGTAGTGCATTCCGGACCCGCCCCGAATCTATTTGCGAGACGATATGCGCGCTACATTAAGGCTGATCCATTTGGACTAATCGCGCGCCAAGGTGCAATCGATGGCCTTTGTGAAAGACGACAGGGAAGGCGCATCGACTCAGTTTTTATACATAAGCGGTGCCCTGTGAACGATTTGGGAAAACAATTATTGAAATCTGGCCACGCGTTATGGGGATGAGCCGCATTCCCTTAGATCGTCAAGCGCTCATTAGGCGCCTCTTGAAGCGCAAAGTTTGGTTCTAGACATCAAACCGCTCGTTTCGGGAACTCCTATTCGCGGTGAATATTTTTTTTCCCCAATATCCATTCCTAGGATTGAACATTTGAAGCCTGAAGCAACCTCGCCTCAGACAGATCGCCTAGTTTTAGTTGGTGTGGCTGGGGCGATTATTGTTCAAGTGGTTTTGCTGGTCATAGCTGGCTGGCCAAACCGGCATATGCTCAATCCCGACGGCACGGCTTACATACAGCTTGCACATCACTATGTTAAGGGAGATATCGATCTGGCGGTCACCGGTTATTGGGGAC